>Ga0209025_1001579_pt1 | contig 28809 bp, 34 predicted proteins | sample AraplaMF_Col_mLB_FD_184256 | JGI IMG/M metagenome (GOLD analysis project Ga0209025, IMG submission 184256) | Arabidopsis root microbial communities from the University of North Carolina, USA - plate scrape MF_Col_mLB (SPAdes) (version 2) | ecosystem: Host-associated > Plants > Roots > Endosphere... | reverse complement strand
AATACACTTCACGAATCACAATATATTCAACTCTATATTCCCTCGCTTTATACGATTTTCCTATTATATCATATGTTAAAGACAAGTAAGGTACTAAAATGATTGGATATGCCAAAGAAATAATAACACCATATATAATCAGTAAAGAAAATGTCACTTTAAATACAATTGTAAAAACGGCAGCAAATAGGAGAAATCCTCCAATAAAAATTGCCTTTAGCCGATATTCTTCCTTTATGATACGAGTAACAATATAATATGTAATAAAACTAATTAATGAAGTAATGAGCCCATACTTCCCAACAGCAAACTCACTACCTGTAGCTAAGTAAATATAAATAGAAATGACAAATAAAAAGATTCCTTCTCTAATCCCTTGAAAAAAATTAGCGTGTGTAACCCTTCTCCAATTACCATTTAATTTACGTTCTAAAATAACTCTTTTCAAATTAAATTCAGTATCTAATTCTCTTCTGACCAAGAAGCAACTTAAAATGACTGCACAGATAAATAATATAACTGCTGCCACAAAAACATAGGTGTAACCTTTGTTGCCAATCATCGATGAAATAATTGCCCCAGCAATAAAAGGGCCAAGTATTCCAGAGAACGAGCCAAGTAAACCCATAAAACCATTAAAAAATTGTCTTGTTTCAGGTTCTGTCACTTCAAATGTCAGTAAGTTAAAGGAAAGGTAATAGCACCCATTTCCAATCCCTAGGATTGCCCCAATCAGTATTGTCGAAAGCAAGGTATCTGTTTCAAACAGTAAAACAGCAATATAGAATACCGCTAAAAATGAAATACCAATTCTTAAAATAACGACCCGATCGATATGTTTGGCTAACCTTCCTGCTATGATAAAAGTGAGTGCCTGAAAAAAGGCAATTGAAAATTGATAAGAAGCAATCGGTAAATAATCATTAGATTGCTTCCATAAATAAACATTTACAAACGTATTTGATAATGCTGTAGCTAAGGAAAATAAACCTCCAACACTTAATAATAAGATTAAGTCTTTGTTTACCTTCACATCTCCTATTAAAAACTTCAACTTACTCATAAATACTCTCCTTTGTCCTAGGTCTAGTTTTTTCGAGTAAGCTAAAAATTATCCATTTTTTTGGCAATAAAAAAAACACTACTAAGAGATTCTTAGTAGTGCTTACCTGCTAATTACTTAGCAGCTTTGTATAATTCTTCTACTTTAGTCCAGTTAACAACGTTCCAGAAAGCACCTACATAATCAGGGCGTTTGTTTTGGAAGTTTAAGTAGTAAGCGTGCTCCCAAACATCTAATCCAAGGATAGGCGTTTTACCTTCCATTAATGGAGAATCTTGGTTTGGTGTGCTTGTTACTTCTAATTCACCGTTGTTTACTACTAACCAAGCCCAACCAGAACCAAAACGAGTTAAAGCAGCTTGAGTGAATGCAGCTTTGAACTCATCGAAGCTACCGAATTTAGCGTTGATTGCTTCAGCAACTTCTCCAACTGGAGCGCCAGTACCTTCTGGAGTTAATAAAGTCCAGAATAAGCTGTGGTTTGCATGTCCACCACCATTGTTACGAACAGCAGTTTGGATACCTTCAGGAAGTGCATCTAAGTTAGAAATTAATTCTTCAATTGTAGTTGCAGAAACTTCTTTACCCTCTAAAGCTGCGTTTAAGTTTGTAATGTATGTATTGTGGTGACGAGTGTGGTGAATGTTCATTGTTTCTTTATCAATATGTGGTTCCAAAGCATCGTAAGCATAAGGTAATTGTGGTAATTCAAATTTTGACATTCGTAATTCCTCCCAAGAATATAGTAAAATTCAATTTAAAGTTATCAAATAAACTGAAAGATTTCAATAGTTATGCTCATAAATGGGAAAGAATGTTAAAAATAAAGTTTGTTTGCACAAAACTTTTATAAAAAATGAGCTCATTCGTCAAACAATGATGCACTCATAATTGTGATGGCTCCTGAAACAGTAGATCTCCTCTGAATTCAATCTAATCTAAAAAAACAAGCCTCAATTAGATGATCCGTGAGGCTTTTTCTGATCCCATTCCGTAAAACTCCTAACTAATTCGCTTTCAAGTGGTAAATCATAGTAATTTGTTAAAATTTGATATTGCATAATGTACGATTCAAAATTTCTCGGATCGAACGCTTCTTTATGATACCTTCTCCATAATAATGGTTTATTCATAGCAGTAAATTTGTTAATTGCGCTAATGATCGATTGTACGTCCTCGTTTGACATTGGCTTTGGAAATCGACGTTTTATTGTGTGCACATTCCGTTGACCGGTCGTATCGTATAGCATGCAGTAATTGAGCTATGCAACTTATCTTCTAAACGTTCTAAGTATAGGTCTTGATTTTCCGTTGGATACATACTAATCTCCTACCTCATTTTTTTATCACAAAAATACATTAATATTTCTTGATTATCTACAAGAAAAGAAAAAACAGGATATAAATCATAGTTCAAATAGTGCTAAATGGTCTGATGATTGGTTTTAATGATTTTCACCAACAGCTTACCATCAAACACTCTGTTTTATATATTCTTTGAATTGGAGTTTTGATTCCACGTTCTTACTATAACATCAATTAAAAAAGAAAAAACTCCAACGGAATATCCGTTAGAGTTTTTTCTTAAATCGGTAAGGAGTAAGAGGGATTCGAACCCCCGCGGGCTGTTACACCCCTGTCGGTTTTCAAGACCGATCCCTTCAGCCGGACTTGGGTATTACTCCATAATAATGATTTGGTAGCGGCGGAGGGAGTCGAACCCACGACCTCACGGGTATGAACCGTACGCTCTAGCCAGCTGAGCTACACCGCCAAAATGAATAAGTATAAATGGCTCCGCAGGTAGGGTTCGAACCTACGACCACTCGGTTAACAGCCGAGTGCTCTACCACTGAGCTACTGCGGAATAATTTAACATTTCCTTAAGACAATATTTAATTTAACATGTTTCCAAATTAAGGTCAATCCTTTTTTAACATTTTTTTATTTTTTTTTATGTTCTTTCACTTTTACTTTTAGTTGGTCTAATTCGTTAATTTCTAGAAACAACGAGTTTAGAAAACATAATTCATAAAGTTTTCCTAATATAAATGCTAACATTGTACAAAATTACCAAAAAGATACATAATAACGTAGTAAAGAGATATAACATTTATAAGAAAGGATGAGTTTATGAATCTATTCAAACAATTTTGGTACAGCCTATACTCTCCCAAAACAATTTCTAAGTTCAGACTACAAAAAATCGGTAAAACAATATTCTATTTATTTCTTTTAGCGATTCTTTATACTCTTCCAGGTTTTTTTTCATTTGAGAACTCTGTAAAACTCCAGGTGAATAATGCTTCAGATTTGTTAAAAGAAAACATCCAAACAATTTCATTAAATAAAGGAATCTTAACGATAAATGATAATAAACCGTTTGAACGTAAAATTGGTGACTTTAGATATGCTTTTTATCCAAATGAAACAAGCTTACCTTCATCAAATTCAAAGGATAAATTTTCGATTACAGCCTTAAAAAATCGAATTGTCATAAAAACTGATTCTGGAGAACAAGATTATCCCTACCCGACTTTAGATAAAACTGAGATTAATAAAGAGGATATTTCAAAATTTATTAATAACGTCAAGCAAGCTTTACCGGTTTTTATGTTTGCATTGTTTTTCTTATTTTATTTAGGTTCTTGTTTCTTTATTTTTATTGTCGCAACAATACTAGCGTTTATCACAGCATTATTCCATTCTGATAAACAGTTAACTTTTAGACATAGATTCGCAATGATTGCTTATAGTTTAACACTGCCAACAGTTATTTATTTTATTGTTGGACTATTTAACATTAACATCCCCTTCCAAACAATCTTATTTATAATAATCTCTGCAGTAATGTATACATTAACTGTTAAACAATTACCTTCAAAAAGATAAAAGAGGTGTGTACTTACACTTCTTTTATCTTTTTTTTATTTAGATTAACATATTTCTTAAACAAAGCTTATTTTTTACTAGATTTAAGTAGGTCACTTCTATACTTTTATGGAATATAAAGAGTGGACAAGCATATAGTCTACTAAAGGAGTGATGGTAATGAAGAAAATTTTTTATTTCTTTGGCATACTATTAGTTATTTATATCGTGTTCTTTGACCTTCAAGTAGGTACAATTCCTACAAAACATATAAGTACAGTCGCAACTGTTTCCAAATCAGATGAGACGTCTAAATCAACTAAATCACTTCCAAAATTTGAAGAAATTCAAGTGAAAAATGGAGATACAGTTTTAGGCATTGTTGAAGAGCTTAATCCTGATTTCACACAACCAATTAGTCAAATAACGAAAGATTTCACTGAATTAAACAAAGGACTAACACCAACAAAAATTCAAAGTGGAAAATCATATAAATTTCCAATTTACTCTTCTAATAAATAGAATTTGTGGTATATTTCTTTTTAGCTAGTTTATAAAAAGAGAAATCATGAAGAAAATATGATAATGTATAGATGTACACAAACACAAAATGAAATTAGTTATTTTTGAAGGAGCGAGTTACTCGTGAATGAACTTACACATAGAAGTAAAACACGTGCAGTTAAAGTTGGTAATGTAGTAGTTGGAGGAGCAAATGAAATTTCGATCCAAAGTATGTGTACTACAAAAACACATGATGTTGAAGCAACAGTTGCTGAAATTAAACGTTTAGAAGAAGCAGGCTGTCAAATTGTTCGAGTTGCTGTACCGGATGAGAGAGCTGCAAATGCAATTGCCGATATCAAAAAACAAATTAATATACCACTTGTAGCTGATATCCACTTTGATTACAAATTAGCTTTAAAAGCAATTGAAGGCGGAATAGATAAAATAAGAATTAACCCTGGTAATATTGGTCGAAGAGAAAAAGTTGAAGCAGTTGTTAACGCTGCGAAAGCAAAAGGTATTCCAATTCGAATTGGTGTAAATGCTGGTTCTTTAGAGAAACGTATTTTAGAAAAATACGGTTATCCAACGGCAGATGGAATGGTTGAAAGTGCATTACATCATATTAAAATTTTAGAAGATCTTGATTTCCACGACATTATCGTTTCAATGAAAGCATCAGATGTAAACTTAGCGATTGAAGCATATGAAAAAGCAGCGAAAGCATTTAGCTACCCTCTTCATTTAGGTATTACTGAATCAGGTACACTATTCTCTGGTACAGTTAAAAGTGCAGCAGGTCTTGGCGCTATCATAAGCAAAGGGATCGGTAACACAATGCGTATTTCTTTAAGCGCAGACCCTGTTGAGGAAATAAAAGTTGCTCGTGAACTGTTAAAATCATTTGGATTATCATCAAATGCAGCAACATTAATTTCTTGTCCAACATGTGGACGTATTGAAATTGACTTAATTAGTATTGCAAATGAAGTTGAAGAATATATTTCTACCTTAAAAGTACCAATTAAAGTTGCAGTTCTAGGCTGTGCGGTAAATGGTCCTGGTGAAGCTCGTGAAGCAGACATCGGAATTGCAGGTGCTCGTAAAGAAGGTTTACTGTTCCGTCACGGAGAAATCGTGCGAAAAGTGCCAGAAGCAACGATGGTTGAAGAATTAAAATTAGAAATCGATAAAATTGCTGCTGAAAAACTAGCAGAGCTAGAAGCTGCAAAAAATTAATTCAATTGATCAACAAAAAAACATACAAAACTTTCATGTTTTGTATGTTTTTTCTTTTAAATTGAATAGTCTTGCGGTATAAAAACTTTTAATTCATTTGGGCGTACAAAAACTCGTTCTCCTAATTCAATTTTTAATGAAAAAAACAACTCATTCATTAATTCCACTTCTACATATTCATTTGTATCTTCTCTTAAAACTTCTACATAAACAATCGGTCCAACCGCATGTATATGTGTCACAATTGCACTAATTGAACTTTGGTTTGTTTCAAATTTTTCGATCGTAATTTGATGTGGTCTAACGTATCCAGTCACTTCTTTATGATCATCATCCTCTAACTCAGGCAATGGTATTTCTAAACCGCCACTGATTAAACTACCTTTTTGAACACGACCATGGAATAGATTTACCTTCCCTAAAAAGTCATATACAAATGGCGTTGCTGGAGAATGATATACTTCTTCAGGTGTTCCTATTTGCTCAATCTTACCATTATTCATAATAACAACTCGATCCGCCACTTCAAGCGCTTCTTCCTGATCATGTGTAACGAATATACTTGTAACTTGGATGTCATCATGAAGTTTTCTCAACCATCTTCTTAAATCTTTTCGCACTTTTGCATCTAAGGCTCCGAATGGTTCATCCAACAGAAGCACAGTTGGCTCTACGGCAAGTGCACGTGCTAACGCTACTCTTTGTCTTTGACCACCTGATAATTGCGAAGGATACCTTTTTGAAAAGCTTTCAAGCTTCACTAGCCTTAACAATTCCATTACCTTTTCTGAAATTTCACGTTTCTTCGGTCTAGTCGATTTAGGTCTTACATTTAACCCAAATGCAATATTATCAAATACCGTCATATGTTGAAAAAGCGCATAGTGTTGAAAGACGAAGCCAACGTTTCTCTCTTTTACTTGAAGCCGACCAACATCTTGATTCTCAAATAAGATACGTCCTTCATCTGGAATTTCTAGACCAGCAATAATTCTTAACAAAGTTGTTTTCCCCGAACCTGAAGGACCTAATAACGCAACTAGTTCCCCTTTTTTCACATCTAAATCGATTTGTTTTAAAGCAGGTTCGTTTTCATAGGTTTTTATAACATTCGATACTTTAATAGACATACAATCCACTCCTACTGTTTTGCTTCCTTATTTGTTTTCCACTCAACAATGTTTTTAATAATCAATGTAAGTATTGCAAAGATAGACATCAAAGATGCCACTGTGTAGGCTTCAGCGAAATGATACTCATTGTATAAGTTTTCAATATGTAGTGGCATCGTAATTGTTTCACCCCTAATATGGCCAGATACAACTGAAACTGCACCAAATTCCCCTACCGCTCTGGCATTACACAGGATAACACCGTATAACAAACCCCACTTAATTTTTGGAAGTGTAACCTTCCAAAAGGTTTGCCATCCGTTTGCTCCTAATGTCAACGCAGCCTCTTCTTCTGAACTACCTGTTGCTTGCATTAAAGCAATCAGCTCTTTTGCAACAAATGGAAGAGTAACAAATATTGTCGCAAGAACAATACCCGGAGTTGAAAAAATGATTTTTAAATTATGTTCTTTTAACCATTCCCCGAAAACACCATGATTTGGACTAAATAATAAAACAAAAAGTAAACCAGCAACGACAGGAGAAACTGCAAATGGTAATTCAATGAATGTTAGCAATATGTTTTTCCCTTTAAAATGAAACTTCGTTGTTGCCCACGCAATTGCAATCCCAAAGATTGCGTTAAGAGGTACTGTAATGATGGTCACGATGAAAGTTAATTTAATCGCAGCAATTGTATCTATGTTCATAACAGCTGATTTATATATTCCAAACCCTTCACTTAGCGCTTTAATAAAAATTGAAATCAAAGGTAGAAAAAGAAATAATGATAAAAATAGGATGACAACACCTATTAACATATACTGAAGAAGAAGATTCCCATTCTTTTTATCAGAAGATTTTAAAATTGTTGCTTTTTCAATCTTTACATTCCCTTGCATCCAATCATTTCCCCCCTTCAATGTTTATTGCTCTATTGGCGTATCGCTGGAATACACTAATAATGAATAAAAGGATAAATGAAATGACTAATAAAACAACAGCGAGAGCAGTTGCCCCTGCATAATCATACTGTTCTAATTTTGTCATTATTAATAAAGGGGTAATCTCAGTTTTCATTGGCATATTACCTGATATAAATACTACCGAACCATATTCACCTAAAGATCTAGCAAATGCTAAAGAAAACCCAGTTAGTAAAGCTGGTAAAATCCCTGGAAAAATAACCTTCCAAAAAATTTGAAATCGATTCGCGCCAAGACTCGCCGCCGCCTCCTCTACCTCACTTTGAAAGTTTTCTAATACAGGCTGAACCATTCTCACCACAAACGGCAAACCGATAAAGGTTAACGCAATAATAATTCCTAGTGGTGTATAGGCAATTTTAAACGATACAAATTTCCCAATCCACCCTTCCTGTGAGTATAAAGTCGTTAATGTAATACCTGCTACTGCAGTTGGTAAGGCAAAAGGCAAATCAATAAAAGCGTCCACTATTCTTTTGCCAGGAAAACGATAACGGACTAGTACCCATGCCACTAATAAGCCAAAAACTGCATTGATGATTGCTGCAATGAACGCAGTACCAAAACTTACTTTATAACTTGCTATAACTCTTGGATCTGTAACGATTTCAATAAATTTTGACCAACCAATGTCAAGTGTATTTAAAAACAACATAGTTATTGGTAGTAATATAAAAAAACTAATATAGAAAATAGAAAATCCAAAGGTTAATCCGAAACCAGGCAGGACTCTATTTTTTTTCTTTAATAATGTCAATGTTAGCCATACCTCCTAAAAATAAAAAATGAAATAAAGAAAACTCGAATTAGAGTAGGATCAACAGCCTCATCAAATTCGGAGCATTCTTTATTTTTGAATTCTACTAAACTTTTATTTATCTTATTAAAAACTCTATTGGTTTATTGATAGATTTGATCAAAAATTCCACCATCGCTAAAATGAGTTGTTTGTGCTTTTTTCCATCCTCCAAAATCCTTGTCAATTGTTAATAATGGTATCGTTGGATATTCATCACTGTATTTTGTAAGAATTTCTTGATTTCTTGGTCGATAATAATTATCTGCAATGATTTGTTGACCTTCATCACTATATAGATATTGTAAATAACTCTCCGTAACTTTTTTTGTATCCTCATCTTTTATATTCTTATCAACAATCGCCACTGGTGGTTCTGCTAAAATACTAATTGAAGGATATACAATTTCATAATTTCCTTCTCCTAACTCCTTAACTGAAAGTAAAGCTTCATTCTCCCAAGCTATTAAAACATCACCAATTCCTTTTTCAACGAATGTTGTAGTAGATCCGCGCGCACCAGTATCTAGAACGGGTACATTTTTATATAATTTTCCAATGAAATCTTTTACTTTCTTCTCATCCCCATTAAATTTCTTTTCCGCAAATCCCCATGCAGCTAAGTAATTCCATCTCGCACCACCAGATGTTTTTGGATTAGGCGTTATCACTTCAATTCCTTTCTTCGTTAAGTCGTCCCAATCATGAATATTTTTTGGATTGTCCTTTCTCACTAAAAAAACAATTGTAGAAGTGTACGGTGTAGAATTATAAGCAAATTCACTTTGCCAATCTGGAGAAATTAATTCTGCTTGTTCATTAATGGAATCAATATCATACCCGAGTGCCAATGAAACCACATCAGCATCTAATCCATCTATTACAGCTCTAGCTTGTTTTCCAGAACCACCATGTGATTGTTTAATCGTTACGGTTTGTTCGTGTTCATCTTTCCATTTTTTGCTAAACGATTTATTAATCTCTTCATAAAGTTCGCGAGTTGGATCATAGGAAACATTTAATATTTCAATGTTTTTTGAATCAGTAGTTGTATTTACTGATTTTTTATCATCTTTTAACGTTGCATATAAAATACCTGCTATAACGACTACCGCTACAGTTGAACTGATTAACCATTTTTTTGCGCTCATAGTATTCTCCTCTCAAGTTCCAGCACTAATGAATGTCGATGTACCTTCTCGATTTTCAACACATATCAATCTCCCCTTTTAAGGCGCAAATGCAAAAAGACCCTTAACTATATTGAATAGTTAAGGGCCTTTGGTCTTCCAATCAGCCATATATTTATTTAATAGCTTAATCATAAACAGAGTATTCCTATGTGTCAACTATGTTTTTTGATAATTAAAAATTTTTTTCATTTTACAACATTTCATTTCTAAGTCAGTGTATACTCTATATAATTTATCATTAAACAACTTGTTCGTGAGGAGGTATGAAATGGATATTGAAAAATATTTCGAGCACATCGGTATCTTAAAACCATCATCAATTACTTTTGAAGCATTGAAAGAAATTCATAAGCATCATTTACTAACAGTTCCATTTGAAAATCTTGATATTATAAATGGTGAGCCACTTAGTATGGAGCCTTCTTTTATAATGAACAAAATTATTCATAACAATCGCGGTGGAATTTGTTTTGAAACGAATACATTACTAGCCAATATCTTACTTGAACTAGGATTCAACGTACAAACTGTTTCTGCTAAATTTTGGAATGATGAAAAACAAGAATGGAATCCTGACTTTTCACATCTAGCATTAATCGTTAAGATTGAAGGAAACATGTATTTAGCAGATGTAGGAGTTGGCGGAGGATTTTTAGAACCAATCTTAATGGAACATAATCATGAATATTCTGACTCAAATGGTGCTTATCGTGTAATCAACATATCAGATACTACATTTATACTTCAAAAATTAGAGGAATCTATTTGGAAGGATTTACTATTCATCTCAACTGAATGTAAACATTTGCATCAATTTGAAGAGCAATTTTTATATTATCAAACTAGTAGTGAGACCATATTCACAAAAAATAAAATTGTTAATCGTTTAACAAATGACGGACGAATTACATTATCAGATCATCAATTAAAAATAACAAAAAATCATATCGTAACGATTACAGAATTTGAATCAGAGGAAGAGTGGAATAAAATTTACAATGACATTTTCCAACCATCAAAGAAAACTAAAAATGATTCTTCATTTGGTGAGACCTACTTTCAATTAAAATAATATCTATTATGACCAACTTAAACTTACATTTTAACTTATCAAAGCTAATACCTGATTAAAACGTTACTTTATGAAGCATATTAAAGTTAAAATTGTAAGGAGGATGGCAATGAAAGAAGAAAGAAAGAATAAACCATTAATAAATGAAAGAAGAGAAGATGAAATTGGTTCAACAAATGAAGCTTCTAAAAATAATAACACACCTACACCAAACCCTAAGGATTATGAAGAAATAGAATATTAATCAAAAAAACCTTCAAAATGAAGGTTTTTTTACTCTTTTACCTATTCCACTTTTAATACAAATGCATAATACGCATCGCCATTTGAGATATTTTGTCTATTTTCATCCATCCACCAGGCACTAAAAGCATAATAATAAATCCCTTTTTCTTTTGGTGCTGAGAATAGATTTTTTTTGATGTTAACGCTTTTTTCGGTCCCCTCACTCAAAACTGTCAGACTATATTCGTCAGGTTTCAAATTGGATTTTACTCTAATCTCAATTTTTTCATTTGGCTGGACAATAATCGGTTTTTCACCTACTAAAAGTGCAATTGCTCCAGCTGTATCTACACATTTATGGCTCATTAAACCTTTCCAACAATATGTCCCTAGTTTCGTATTATACATCTGATCACCAACAAATATTTTCAATTTCGGTGGCTTCCCAGTCACGTAAGAGATATTAGAATAACAGACATAAATTAAAAGGATCGCAATGATTATCATACTCACCATTAGTCTCTTATTCAAAATAACACCTACTTTCACATTTAGAACATTATATGATTTCTATCCCAACTTTAATCTTTTAAGAGCAATAACTGTTTACTAATATTACAAATCAGTTCTTCAACAATCATCGGCACTTGCTCAAAAGCACTTTTCATTTGTAACCGCTCTGTCCGTTTATGAGCATCTTTACCGAATGGACCAATATTCAAAACTGGTGCACTCAAACTTTTCATGATATCAAAAGGTAAAGTATAAGAATCACCCCATACTGGTGTATTCACTTCAAATGATGTCCAGCCTTCATTTGAATCCGAATAATTTACATAACTCAAATCACAAATTCCATTAAAATAGTGAATTCTTTTTACTGTTAAATCACATTTTTCTAATGCTTTTTCTGTTACAAATTCAATACACTGTTCAACCAGTTCATTTCCAGTAGAATTAACTGCTGGATAATATGGTGGAGCAAATAAAATGATAATAGTCGGTGCTAGTTCTTGACATTGAATCATCAATTTATCGGCAATCCGGAATGATTTTTCACGATCATCCCATTCGTCGTGACTTTGAACTTCTTTTTTAATGTTCGCAACATACTCTGTACCATACTTATTTGTGGCATACGTCAGTAATTCACTATATCGTGTAACACTTACTTTCCCAATCGGTTTTACATTATGTATTTTACATACTTTTCCGTATTCTTCATTACATTCATTAGATGCTTCGATTGAAATTTGTTCAAATAGATCCATAATTTCGGATGCATTTCGCTTCATTAAAAATACATTATAAAGCGCGGTTGTTCTATATGGCGTTTGAGTAGAATATTCTAATTTCAAATCTTTTTGCTGTAACGTAACTGGCAAGGGTGTGTATTCCCCAAAGGAAGTTTCTTGAAATTTCATATTCCACTCCATTTTTTTTGTTAAAAATGATGCAATATATGGTGAAGTTAAGCCACTAAGTGGTTCGCCAGCATGAGTTTCCTTTCCATAAAAAAGAGCAGCAGGCATGATTTTTCCAATCGTTCCTGAATAAATATAATACTTTGGATCTCCTGGTTCTTGTGAAAATACAGGTTCCCCATTTAAAAATAACTTATATTCTAAACCGTAATCCTCTTTCATTGAATGTAGTGTCTTAACAGCTGATCTCATTCCGGCAGAATTCACTTCTTCATCTGGAACCGTTAGAAGAAGCAAGTTTATTGGCCAATTCTCTACTGTAGCTTTCTCAACAAGACTCATATGCATAGCAAGTCCCATTTTCATATCCATTGTTCCACGACCAAATAAATATTCACCAGACATTAAATCCTTTTGAACCTCGTCAGTAAATTCATTTAACTGATTGGCGAAAACCTTCGTTAATTCTTCTGGTTCGGTTGCTAACGATTCAAAATCTCCATATTCTTCAGTGTTTACAGTGTCAAAATGACTGATTAAACAAATCGTTTCCTTTGCTTTCGGATGCTTATACAAAGCCGTTACATATTTTCGTCCCAAATCTGTTTCATGAAGTGAAAGATTCTCAGGAAATTTTTGAAAATAATCCAATTCAAATAACAGTTCTTCAAGCTTACTTGAAAATTGTCGCTCACCCTCAGTCAATGTCATACTCTTCCAGCTTACTAGCTTGATGAGTAAATGTTTCAAGTCCTCAGGTGTGCCCCACTTTAAGTTATTCATAACAATTCCCCCTCTAATGATGCTGCAATTTAGTCTACAATTCTTTTATTTTATAAAATCAAAATGAATAAAAAATAATTGATAAAAGAAATTTTCATATCAACTGACTTTTTTTATATATTAATGTCCAGTTAATATTGTTTTACTTTCTAGAGATAGATAGAAAAACCCTCTTATCGTGGTTTTTTATTATTCTTCTTAATAAACCAATGTTTTGGTTCTATTCATTACAAACGCTACTTTTGTTATTAAATCAATGGAATGTACTAGTATTGATAGAGGTAAACAGCTTCTAAATGTCGAATATGTAAAACAGAAGGGAGATGAAGAAATGAGCAAAATGATTCTATTGAAAAACCTTCGTAATGCTACTAGAGGAAACTTTTTTTCGATCAGTATTGATTATTCCTTGAAGGATGAAGAAATGAAAATTCAAGAGTACGCTAAAGAATTAGAACAAGAAGGATTTATTAAACTAAAAGAATGTAAACAATTAGAACACGCTATTTTTCTAAGCGGTATATTGAAATATGCATCCAATTAATTGGGTGTTTTTTATTTTTAGTTTGTTCGATATATAGGCAATTACAAAAAAACCTTACTTTTAATGAAAGTAAGGTTTTTTGTATTAATCAATTTCAGTGATACGATAAATATTATGACCTTCGTTAAAGGCTAGTTCTTCGATTAAAAATGTTTTTTCATGAAGTCTTTTATCGACCAAATCTTCGTACTGAAATGATTGTTGAACACCATCAACTTCTGGTTTTTCATCTTCTTTTTTGATTTCTTCATGAACTTGTTTTGCAGTTGGATTTTCTCCACCAGCAAGAAGTATCCATGTAGAGTTATCTTTTAAATGATGATATACTGCATGTTTTTTATAGTGATTATGATTTAAGCCAAATGCTTTAAATAGCTTTTTATGACTTTCAGATGACAGCCTTATATTGTTGTCTTTATCTTTATTTAGGAGACTACCATAATTGTGAATGTAAACTTGTATATTCAATAACAATCCCACCTTTATTTTTTTGATTCTTACTAATTATGTCTATTACGGTAACAGGTTTTGTTTCGTTATTGGATAAAAAATTGAATCTATAATAGCTTTTGAAATGTAAAAGAGGAACAAATTGCATAGGTAGTCCGAGGAAAAAGTATCTTTAAAATGACCTATTAAGTAATTCAGCCATTTAATTTTGTAATAATAATTCTTTTGCCTGAGTTTCAGTAATTCCCTTAATTAACTCAAGCTCACTAATCAAGATTTTTTTAGCATTTTCTAACATTTGCTTTTCACTTGAGTTAAGAGATTTTTCTTTATCTATTCGCATCAAATCACGTACAACCTCTGAGCCATCTTTAATATTACCAGTTCTCATTTTCTCTGAATTCATTTTAAATCTCTCCTTATAAGGAAGAGACAAATCCGATTGTCCATTATGAAAATTTTGTAATACATCCTCAAGTGTTTGTGAATTGACTACTAAACGGATTTTTGATTGGTCCATTTTAGAAATTGGAATCATTAACTCCATCTTCTTAATCAGCAATCTAATGACAAAATATTGTTGTACATCACCTTGAATTTCTTTTTCAATAATGGATTCAATAATACCTGCTCCTTGCATTGGATAAACAATATTATCGCCAATTTCAAACAATATACTACACCCCCATAAATAACAACTCTTTAAGCATAACACGAATAAAAAAAATGTCAAATTTAACATTTTATCAAAACGAATGTATTTTTGTCAATTATTTTTGGTGTACTTTGTAAAATATACGTTTTCCTATGTACTTCTTAAAATAAAAAAACATTATCTCATCTATAAGATAATGTTCCTTGAAATGTTATCATGACAATTCAAATATTTTTAGAATCCACCTAGATTAATATTATACACAATAAAAGTACATACAATAATCATGCCGATACATAACAACAAAATAAATCCTGATAATTTTGCTAAACCTTTTTCTTCCTTTACGATTGCAACTACACCAGCAATTAGACTAGCTAACAAACTGATATAGTATGTGTATAATGCAATGACTTCAATTAAATAAATTGTATGAATGGTAAAGGCAAAGATTGCCCCTATTATGCTAAGTATCACAAGGAAATATGCAAGTTTCCCTATTTTTTGGCTAAATTGAATCACACCCTTTGTGACAATCAATAGACAAAGGATTAAGCTGATAAAAAAAGTACCCACACTTATTTTTTGAAATACATTAGGAAGTGGATCAGAGAATAAGCCAATGTAAGAAAGAAAAATAATACAAAATAATAGTAATACATATCTTCTATATTTTTTGAGTTTATCCATTAACCCCATCCTCCTAGGCTAAGTATCTCTCATAAAAACTTATAGCCTTAAAGCATACTATTCAACAATGGTTGAATTTCTCCTTTATGATTGATAGGTGTGATTTCGACAAGAACAAAAGTTCCTAAAATTTGTCGAAATATTATTATTTAACCACCATTTACAAACGTACGTTCTTATTTTATAATGAATTTGTGGATAGTAATTTGATGTGAAATCGATTCAAATAAGCAGATAAGTTAAATAAAAAAATTCATATTCAAGGAGCTAAATATAATGACAGTTAAATTAATCCCTTATTTAATTATGGATGGTAATGCACAGGAAGCAATTAAGTTTTACGAAGAAACATTAGACGCTCAAATTCAATTCAATCAGACTTATGGAGATTTTGCTGATACTCCTGAAACTGCAAATTCAAAGGATCTGATTATGCACGCTTGTATTCAAATTGGTGAATCATTCCTAATGTTATCTGATTCATTCCCAGGTTCTCCTCATCAAATTGGAAATCAAGTTACAATCTGTATTTCTACAAGTGACATCGAAAAATCAAGACATATTTTTGAAGGTTTATCTCAAGGTGGGCAAGTAGAATTACCGCTCCAAGATATGGGATTTAGCCCTGCATATGGAAAAGTTGTAGATAAATTTGGTGTATTATTCCAAGTTTTCACAGAAGGTAATCAATAATACACGTAAGTTAATAAATGTTTTATTAGGATCTTGAATAAAATTTCCCATCTTTTTATATATCCCATTAATGAAACAAGTATTATACCTTACATACAATAAAAGCAAATAACGCTGTCTAAATGAATCATTAGACGAAGTTATTTGCTTATTCTAGGCTCAATAAAAAAGATTGTTAATTTTCATAAAAATGATTGTACTCTGTTTAAAACAGGGTCCAATCCTTTTGTTTAACTTTTCGAATTAAATTCATAGATTTACATTACAATCCGGGCATAGTCCATATATTTCAAACTTATGACTTTGGACTTTATAACCTGGTAAATCTACTGGTATATTTTCCATCGGACATCCATGAATACTTTTCGTATTTCCACAGTCTAAGCAAATAAAATGATGGTGGTGCTCAGCAGAAGCGCATTTTGACCTAAATCGCTTCTCTCCGTCCAATTCAGTTACTTCTACTACATCTACATCTACAAAAGTGGTTAAATTACGATAAATTGTATCAAAGCTAAGTCCTTTGTATTTATCTTTTAATGCAAGTTGAATATCTCTTGCTGTTACATATTTATTTTGTCTAAAAATATATTCAAGCATATCATATCGTTTAGGAGTATTTTTATAGCCTCGATCTTTTAATAATTTTGATGCATCTGCTAATTTCATTTCATCACTACCTTTATCTCGTTCTTAATTTCTTCCAACCTAACGTAAAAATAAGAATAAGGATTTGCAGGATTACAATTGTACCACCTGGCGCTAAATTTAAAAAATATGATAAGAATATACCTGCAACAACCGAAAGTTCACCAAAAATAATTGAATAGATGATTGTTTGTTTAAAACCTTTTGCAATACGTATGCTGGCTGCAACTGGTAATGTCATAAGTGAAGAAACTAATAAGACCCCTACCACTCGCATTGATACCGAAACTACCAAGGCTACTAATAGAATAAATAAATAGTGAATCCATTTTGCATTTATACCTGATGCAACAGCGTATTCTTCATCAAATGATAATAAGAACAATTCTTTATACAGTACGATAATTGATATGACCACAAATATTGCAATAATTACGACAGTCATTAAATCTTGCCCAGAGACTGCACTTACACTTCCAAATAAGAAACTAAATAAGTCCGTATTAAACCCATTTGCTAACGAAATTAGGATCACGCCTAAACCCATACCACCAGAAAGAATGATCGGAATAGCAAGTTCTTGATAATGTCTATAAACACTTCTTAATTTTTCAATTAAGAAAGCACCTGCGACTGAAAAAGTCATTCCCATGAATAATGGACTCATAAATCCACTTGAAAAGAAATACTTTTCTAGTAATAAGCTTGCCGCAACACCTGATAATGTCACATGGCTTAACGCATCTGAAATTAATGATAATCTCCTAAATACAACAAACACGCCAAGTAATGGAGCCATAATTCCTATAATCATACCTGTTAGTAAGGTATTACGTAAAAAATCATATTGAAAAAAATCCATCATATGCTATCTCTCCCCTCTTCATGTTCGTGGTTATGAGATAGTAGATGTACTGAATGACCATACAAAATCGATAGATCTTTCTCTGTAGCATCCTTAAATTTTTCTCGGCTTCCGTGGAAATGAAGTTTTTTATTTAAACATGCAACATGTGAAACTTTATCAGTAATAATACCAATATCATGAGAGACTAATAATAATGTAATACCTAATTTTGTATTTAAATCACTTAATAGTTCGTAGAAGCTCTCTACATTTTCCGCATCAACACCAACTGTTGGTTCATCAAGAATTAGTAGTTCGGGATTACTTACCAAGGCTCTAGCGATAAAAACACGCTGTTGTTGGCCACCTGAAAGCTCACCAATATTTCGATTTGCAAATTCATTCATCCCTACAGATTTTAATGCTTCAGTAACCTTTTGTTTATCTGAGCTTTTAAATCCATTAAACAGGCCTAGCTTTTTTACAAGCCCCAATGAAACGACTTCAAATACAGATGCAGGAAATCCCGAATTAAAGCTATTCGCCTTTTGTGAGACATAACCAATCTTTTCCCAATTCTTCATTTTACGAATATCAGTTCCAAACAACTCAATACTTCCATGATTAGGTTGTTGGATTCCAAGAATACATTTAAGTAAAGTAGATTTTCCGCTTCCATTTGGCCCGACTAACCCTAAGAAGTCTCCTTTTTTTACTAGAAGATTTATGTCTTTTAAAACATTTTGACGATCATAGCTATAAGATAAATCTTCAATTTTTATTATATTTTGACTCATTTATACACCTTCATCTATTTAGGAATAATTACGTTTTGTAGTTCAATTTCTTAGTATAAGAGATTCCTTCATATTTGTAAACAAAGAAACATTCGCATTTTCCCTTCTTTTTTTCATACATTTTTTTTACTTTTTTTGAACATATCTAAGGTAAAAGTTGTAATTTTTCATTAGAATTTCATTAGAAAAACACCCTGAAATTTATGTGTATTTTACTATAATTTCAAAAAAACCTTTATTTATAAGGCTTTTCACTTTGTGACAAATAATACATATGTTACAATTAATCTATAAAACTATAGATAAAGAGGTGGTTTTTTGAACGCAATCACACATCGAAGGCTTTCAAATTTCAAGATTTTTAAACGGGGGTTTTTTATTACATTAGGAGCTGCTCTTATGGCAGTTTGCTTAAAAGCATTTTTTATTCCAACAGATATTATTGATGGCGGAATTGTAGGTATCTCTTTGATCCTCTCTCATATTACTTCGATTAATCTCGGTATTTTTCTTTTCATCTTAAATTTACCTTTTGTACTAGTAGGATATAAACAAATAGGTAAAACATTTGCAATTTCAACATTATTTGGAATTAGTTTATTATCAGTATTTACATCATTATTTAAAGACATTCCTCACTTAACTTCAGACCCACTATTAGCTTCTTTATTTGGTGGTCTTGGATTAGGTATCGGTGTTGGTTTAGTTATCCGTTATGGCGGTTCACTTGATGGTACTGAAATCATCGGAATTCTTTTATCAAAATCAACTCCATTCTCGATCGGTGAAGTTGTTATGGCATTTAACGTATTCATACTTGGTAGTGCAGGGTTTGTTTTTGGATGGGACAATGCTATGTACTCACTAATCGCTTATTACGTTGCTTTTAAGACAATCGATCTTACGATTGAGGGCTTCCAAGATACTAAGTCTGTATGGATTATTAGCGATAATGATAAAGAAATTGGTGATGCATTAAATGCACGATTAGGCCGAGGCGTTACGTATTTCCACGGTGAAGGTGGTTTTATGGGCGAAGATAAAAAAATTATTTTCACTGTCATTTCTCGATTAGAAGAAGCAAAATTAAAATCAATCGTAGAAGATTTTGATGAAAATGCCTTTGTAGCAATAGGTAATATCGCTGATGTTAAAGGCGGGAAATTTAAAAAGAAAGCAATTCACTAATTCAAAAAGCTTGAGTTCATAATGAATTCAAGCTTTTTTTCTATTTGGATAGCTACTAAAATCAATTTCAAAGTTCATTAAATAGAGATTCTCCTCATAAAATGAATAGATGAATATATCACCAACCTAGAGGAGGATCATGATGAATATTATTCAGACACTTATTAATAAAAAAGTTAATAGTATTACACCTAAAGAATTATTAAAATTGAGTCAGCAATATCAAGTATCCATTACACCAGATCAAGCGGAAAAAGTCGCTTCTTTATTAAATGGAAAAAATGTAAATATATATGACCTTACCCAAAGAAAACAGCTACTAGCTCAAATCGCTAATGTAACTTCACCTCAAACAGCGAAGCAAATTGATTCGATTTTTCAAAAATTAACTTAAGTAAAGTTTATATGTTGATTAAAAACCTTTAATTAACAACTCTACTCATTTCGTATCTCATATAATTCTCTTACATCAATTTAATTTCAAAACGAAATGAGAGGGATTAAGATGAATTTACGTGAACTACATTATGAGATTATGTATTTAGATAAGAACACACAAGATGAGGTCAAATACAATCATACGTTTCATTTGGATGATATAAGTCATGATCTAGCCTTATCAATTGCAAGTAGTTTAATCGAACGTGACAAAGCTCATGTAGTTTATATTAAATTATTATTTTTAGATGAACAAAACGAAGAGCATATAAATAATGTAGTAACGGTAAAAAGAAAAAAAGATGGCAAAATTATTGCCTCACATTTAGATAGTAAATTAAAGAAAATAATTGAAGTTGAGCTTTAAATAGAAAAACATAAGACCGTATTAGGTCTTATGTTTTTCTATTTTGTTGAACTATAAACTTGTTAAAAAAGATATTATCAGGTTGATTACAACTAAAAGTAATATTTGTTTAAATCATTTTAATAGAATCAAATGACCTTATGAAGTGACAATTAGCTTACTTGGCTGTTAAATTTTGAATCACTACTTGTCCAAATTTAGAAGGCATTTTATTGATAATAAATTTTTGACTATCTTTATTTGGCATTGGAACAGTTACGATCTTATGTTTACTGTCCATCTTAGTTTGTATAACTATTTTTTCATTCCCAAAGTTTTGGTGTTTCTCATCCATAAATAGATTCAATGAAATTATACATAGACTGATACAGATCATCCCTACTAATACAATTAAATATTTACCTTTCATCATAACACCCCTATTTATTAGTATGCTTGTCCTATTCATATGCCAAATGAAAGTTTTAGATTACCAAAATCTATTAAAAATCAACTAGATACGGTATATTTTCCACAATATGGTTCCCCTTTTAACATTGAAGGAATTTGGTCTTTTACAAAAAAATAGTCACCCTATTTAGGATGACTTAGAATCAATGGTCATACTTCATGTTATTTCTTCTTATATCTATTTCGATTCATTTCTTCATTTTTAATCTCTTTCAATACATATTCAAATCGATTGATATGGTTATTTTTATTCACAATATATAAAAATGGTAATGAAAGAAAAGTTGAACTAAATAACAAAATTGACAATCCAAGTCTATGATTTCCAATGGCAATCATTGAAGTTGTTAAAAATATGACACTCGTCGAATATAATAGGAAACGAATTCGCTTAATGTTTCTGATATGTCTGTTTTTTTCCTCAGTAATAAATAAGGCGATTTCGTCGAATGAACTCATATGTTTGATTTTCCCAAGGAATACGTATGGATTTTTCAATTCCAAAGTCTTCACTCCTTGTTTTTTGTTTTTCCTCGTGATCATGTTAGAGCAACACTTTATATTATTTATATACTTCTTTTACCGACTGATTATATCTTTTAATTGTATTCCTACTTAATTAAATTTTTATAGATAAAAAAAAAGCCCCACTTTAAAAAGTTGGGGCTAATCATTATGAATTTAAAAGTTGTTGAATTAGATTTTCATTAAATTCCTTATTTCGTAACATTTCAATTTCCAATTTATAAGGTGCGACTTTATTATTTTTATCTTCACCTACATATGGTGTTTCTAGAATCTTTGGAATATCTGTTAACTGTGGATGGTGAACAATATAGTTTAATGCTTCAAAACCGATTGTACCAAAGCCAATATTCTCATGACGGTCTTTTCTACTACCCGCTGGATTTTTACTGTCATTAATGTGAAGTACTTTTAATTTATCAATACCGACTAATTGGTCAAACTGTTGAAGTACACCATCAAAATCATTTACGATATCATATCCTGCGTCATTAATATGACATGTATCAAAGCAAACAGATAATTTATCGCTAAAGTGTACGCCTTCCATAATTCTTGCAATTTCCTCAAATGATTTACCACATTCTGAACCTTTACCTGCCATCGTTTCAAGGGCGATCTGAACCGGTGTATCAGCCGTTAATACTTCATTTAAACCTTGTATAATACGCTCAATTCCAGCATCTTCTCCAGCACCTACATGAGCTCCTGGATGTAATACAATTTGCTTCGCTCCTAAAGCTGCCGTTCGATCAATTTCTTTTTGTAAGAACTCTACACCAAGTTCATATGTTGCTGGATTTGTTGTATTACCTATATTAATAATATATGGTGCATGAACAACAATATCTGCTATGCCATTTTCAGCCATATGCTTTAATCCTGCTTCAATATTTAAATCCTCTATCTTTTTACGTCGTGTATTTTGAGGTGCACCAGTGTATACCATAAAAGTATTAGCACCATAACTTGCTGCTTCTTCACTTGCTGCTAAAAACATCTTTTTTCCGCTCATTGACACATGAGATCCAATACGTAACATACTTGTCCACTCCTAGCTTTTCTTCATACATTCCATTGTAACACGATGTTTCAAAAATGAAAAAAGAGAGGCTTTACTATCGCCTCTCTTCTTTCATATAGTCTATTTCTAGATTACGGTAACTGATTTTCTCGCAGGCATAAGACAAAAACCAACTTAATTGGCATTTTCTTGTGCTTGTCGGAGCTGAACAGTCGCCTCCGCTTTTCTTGTTGTCTAGCTCCGGCTCCTAACCCCTCGAGTCATAAGTCAATGCCCAATAAAGGTTAAAGACCAACCTTTACTGGTCCTCGCCTTATGCTTGTCGGAGTTGAACAGTCGCCTCCGCTTTTCTTGTTGTCTAGTTCCACAAGCTAGCTCTTCGGTAATATTCCATGAATCATCGAAGTGGAAAACCACCACTTCTTTAGATTAATGGAGATATTCCTCTCAGAGCTAAACGCGCTTGTTCCACTTTTCTATTTACCTACTAGTTTTCTTCTTAACTCGTTGTTTGAATGTTTCGCGTTGTTCGTTTAGTTTGCGCTTGTAGCCTGGTTTTACTTTTGATGGTTTTTTGATTGCTTTTGTTGCAACGGCATCTAGACTACGGTCAGTTCTCTTGCGTAGTTTACGCTTCGCACGTGGTCCTAGGTCAACCCAGTCGCCATTTTTTAGTTCGCGATGTTCAAATGAAATTCCGCGTTCTTGTAGTTTATCTAGTGCTTGCTCATCTTCTTGGTCGTAAATTGTAATTGCTGTTCCAGAGTAGTTTGCACGGCCAGTACGACCTACACGGTGTACATAGAAATCTAAGTCTGAAGGCAATTCAATGTTGATTACATGACTTACGCCTTCAATATCAATTCCTCGTGATGCTAAGTCAGTTGCGACAATGTATTGGAATTCTAAATCTTGAATTTGTTTCATCATTTTTTTACGTTCACGCGGACTTAAATCTCCATGAATTTGGCCGACCTTTAGCCCATATGATGATAATTGAGATGCAACTTCTTCAGCCTTTTTCTTAGTGTTTGTAAAAATAATTGCTAAATAAGGTTGGAAGCTATTTAAGATATCTTTTGCCATTCTCACTTTGTCTTTATGACGACTAGGAACGATAATGTGCTCGATTTGCTGAGCGGAAAGTTGTTTTGGATTGATATGAATATGCTCAGGATTTTCCATGTATTTTTTCATAAATGGTTTTAGTTTTTCAGGAATTGTTGCTGAAAATACTAGCATTTGTAAATTCTTAGGCATTTTTGATGCAACTTGGTCAACGTCATGGATAAATCCCATATCTAACATTAAATCCGCTTCATCAACGACTAAGTATTTAGATGTATGCACTAATAGTACATTGTCATTAACTAAATCTTTAATACGACCTGTTGTACCAACCACAATATGAGGTTGTTTCTTTAATTTTTCAACCGTACGCTTGTAATCTGTTCCACCTACAAAATTCTTTGCAGTTAACTTAGCATCTTCTGGACAACATTCAATAATAGTTTGAATATCTTTGTAAATTTGTGTTGCCAATTCACGCGTTGGAGCAGTGATGACTAATTGTACTTGGTCAATTGATGGGTCAAGTGTATTAATTGTTGGAATTAAATAAGCGTGTGTTTTACCAGATCCTGTTTGTGATTGTCCGATTATACTACGACCAGTTTTTACTTGTGGAATAATCTTTTGTTGAATTTCTGTTGGACCTGTAAAATGTTTCTTTTCTATTGCTTCCATAATAAATGGTTTTAATTGATAATCTTTAAATGATACTGCCATATAATTCACCTTCTTAATTTGGACTTTCTTAGTTATATAGGAAACAATTTCCTAGATCGAAATAGCTACAATTATCTATTATACAATAGTTCCATATGGAATAGCTAATATTTCTTTAATCTTCTTATTTATTATCATTATAATTTTTAGACTGTCCTATACTAACCATTTTTAAAGTAGTGCATAGCCTAAGTAATAAAATGCTTTTTGAAAGGAGGTTTGTTAGAAATGGGATTATTAGATAAGTTTAAGAAAAAAAATCAACAGGGGCAAAATATGTACGGACCGCATCCTTTTAATGGCTATCATCAGCCTAACCCTAATATGCAAAATCCATACGGTATGAGACCGCCATATCAACAATATCCTAATTTTCAACATCCACAACAACAACAACAACATCATTATCAACAAAACTATTTCCAAGTAGGGCAACAACCCCATCCTCAAAACCATGGATATTTACAGCAGCCAACACCAGTTCAACCACAATTAAATGCACACCAACAATATGTAAATCAAAATAAATTGCTTCAATCTGTGCCATTTCAAAATCAACCTGTTATTCAGTCACATAATAGCAACATCCAACAACAACAAGCTCAAAGTCAATATCCCATGACAGGGCAACCACCGAAAAGACAAGAAGGTAGTAGCACAGGATTTTTATCGCGAGTGTTAGGTGGCGACACATCAATTACTGGTATCATTGGCAATATGCAAAGAGCTGTTCAGACTGCTCAACAGGTTACGCCAATGATTCAACAATACGGACCAATTGTAAAAAATCTACCATCTTTATATAAGATTTTTAAAGAAGTAAATATAGATGATCCACAAGAAACGAAAAAAGCTGCTAAAAACGAAAATACTGTTCAAGAACCTACAAAAGTGAAAAGAAGTAGAAAAAAAACAATCATTACTGATGATAGAGAATTGATGCAAATCCAAGAAAGTAAAGTCAGAAATGATTCTCCAAAACCAAAATTGTTTCTGTAAAAAGACATTTTCCTTTGTATAGTTCTATCTCCCTCCTTTATAATAAAAAATGTACAACAATATAATAAAGGAGGGGCTACTCCATGAAAGTTATAAAAGTTACCCCACGAGGCTATTGCTACGGAGTTGTAGATGCAATGGTAATTGCTAGAAATGCTGCAAAGGATCCATCATTACCTAGACCAATTTATATTCTTGGAATGATCGTTCATAATAAACATGTCACTGATGCATTTGAGGAAGAAGGAATCATCACTTTAGACGGACCTAGTCGTTTAGATATACTTGATAAAATTGATAAAGGAACTGTCATTTTCACAGCACATGGTGTGTCTCCAGAAGTAAAGTCCAGAGCAATAAAAAAAGGACTGACAACAATTGATGCAACTTGTCCTGACGTAACAAAAACACATGATTTAATTAAAGATAGAATGGCAGAAGGATATCACTTTATTTACATTGGTAAAAAAGGACATCCTGAGCCAGAAGGTGCTGTAGGTATTGCACCAGATATCGTACATTTAATTCAAAATAAATCAGATATCGATGAACTCAGTATTCCTACTGACAAAATCATCATCACGAATCAAACGACAATGAGTCAATGGGATGTAGTGGATTTAATTCAATATGCTATTAAAAAATATCCAACAGCTCATGTTCATAAAGAAATTTGCATGGCAACGCAAGTACGCCAAGAAGCAATTGCTGACCGTGCCGGGGAAGCCGACCTAACAATTGTAGTAGGTGACCCTATGAGTAATAACTCAAATCGACTTGCACAGGTATCTCATGAAATCGCAGGTACGAAAGCATACCGAATTTCAGATCTTACTGAACTTCAATTAAAATGGTTAGATGGAATTGAAACTGTCGCTGTTACTTCCGGCGCATCTACTCCAACACCAATTACACGTGAAGTCATTGCCTTTCTAGAACGTTATGATCCAAAAGACGAAAGCACATGGGACATTACTTCAAATGTTGAGTTAAGTCGTATTCTTCCAAAAGTAAGAATAAAAGAATAATAAAAACTCGCCTTTTACGGGCGAGTTTTTTCTTTAAATGAATACAAATGGATCAGTATTTATTTTTGAAGCAACAATTTCACATGTTAAATTGTTCTCAATTAGTTTCTTGTCTAATAATTTTTTGACGCCATCTTTCATCACTTTTTCAATATTGTGACCAGCGTCTACGATATTTAAATTATCCATCTTCCAATCTTGTGCTACATGGTAATAAATATCTCCACTTACATAAACATCTGCACCATGTCGTTTGGCATGGAATGCAAATTTATTACCATCACCACCAACAATTGCAACTTTCTTGATCTTGTCACTTAATTTACCAACAACACGAACACCCTTTAAATCTAGTTTCTCTTTAACAAAGTGGGCAAATTCCTCTAAAGTACATTCTTCCTTCAATGTACCTATTCTTCCAATTCCATATGTTTTACCTTCATTTAGTAAAGATATCGTATCATATGCTACTTCCTCGTAGGGATGAGCATTTAACATTGCTTTCGTAACCTTTTTCAGGATTGATTCAGGTACAATTGTCTCTATTTTAACTTCCTCTACCTGCTCTAGTTGTCCTTGTTGACCAATAAATGGCTTTGTGTCAGCTAATGGTAAAAATGTTCCCGTACCTTCTGCATTAAACGTACAGTGACTATAATTACCTATGTGACCTGCTCCAGCATCACAAATTGCATTACGAACATCCTCAGCATGCGATTTGGGTACAAAAACGACTAACTTCACTAATTTCTCTACGTATGTAGGTGCAAGCACTCGAGTATTTTCTAATTGCAATGCTTCAGCAAGGAAATCACTAACGCCAACTTCTGCAATATCAACATTAGTGTGTGCAGCAAATACAGCTATATCATGCTTAATACATAATTCAATTATTTTGCCGGCTTCACCATCAGTTACTATTTTCTTTAATGGGCGATAAATAATTGGGTGATGTGCAATAATCAAATTCGCTCCAATTGAAATTGCTTCTTCTACAACTTCTTTTGTAACATCTAAGGCAATTAATACTTTATTTACTTGATTTGCTAATGTACCTATTTGAAGACCATTTGGGTCCCCTTCTTCAGCAAGATGCTTTGGAAAAAGTATTTCAAACTGTTGAACCAATTGATAACCATTCACAGATTTCATGCAAGCACCTCATCTATCCATTCAATTTTTTGATTTATTTCTTTTATTTTTTGAATAGATTCTTCTGTTTGTTTTGCTGATTGTAATTGTAAAAGAATGCGTTCAAAGTTTTTACGCTCGTGATTCCACTTTTTCTTAAAGGTCTCATTTTGATTGTGCATTAAATGCGGTCCGATAAAGATTTCTTTATTCTTTGAATCAGAATAAGGGTTATATGTACTTGATTTCGATGCAACCAAAATTTCATATATTTTCGTATCTTCTTCTAAGATGTCTTCTTCAATTAAAGAATAACCTTCTTGATCTAACCAAATTCTGATTTGATGTGCTCCAATATTCGGTTGCAATACTAGAGTTTCTACACCTTCTAGCTTTTCTTTCCCTTTTTCAAGGATACTTGCAATTAATGAGCCACCCATTCCAGCGATCGTAATAACGTCTACTTCATTTGGTGTTAAAACTTCTAAGCCATCTCCCATTCTAGCTTCAACAATCCCTTCTAAACCGCTTTGACGAATCGTAGAACGGGCTGAATTAAAAGGACCTTCTGTTATTTCACCTACAATGGCTGATGTACATCTTTTATTTAGAACAGCATAACAAGGTAAGTAAGCGTGATCCGAACCAATATCAGCTAATCTAGTACCTTCTGGGATATGATCAAAAACTCTTTTTAATCGCATTGATAAATTTACTTCATTCATAACAAAATCACCATTTCATATTATTTTCATGACAATATTTTACACTAATTTATGTAAGAATCCTAATATTGGACAAATAAAAATGACCTCTCCATATAGAAAAGGTCATTTAATATGATTATTTTTTCTCAGATAACCATTTTGATACTGCATCTAATTGTGCACCAGATACTAAACCAGCTGGCATTCCGCCTTCTTTACCGTTTTGTATGATTGCTTTAATCTCATCTTCAGAGTATTTAGCGCCAACTTTAGTTAAGTTTGGTCCAACTGCACCTTGTAATTGGTCACCATGGCATGTGACACAAGTTTGAGCGTATATTTCATCTGGTTTAGTAGAAGCAGTTTGCTCTTCCTTCTTACCACCATTTGCTATCTCATCAGCTTGTTTTGCCCCTTTTAATGAGATAATTAGCATTACCGTGATTCCTAGTGCTGCAATTAAAGCAAAAGGAATTAATGGATTTCGTTTCATTATGATCCCCCTTATGTAACCCCTTAAAAAATAAAAAGTATTTAATTACTATAACATTATTATTGTATACGATTAA
>Ga0209025_1001576_pt1 | contig 28831 bp, 27 predicted proteins | sample AraplaMF_Col_mLB_FD_184256 | JGI IMG/M metagenome (GOLD analysis project Ga0209025, IMG submission 184256) | Arabidopsis root microbial communities from the University of North Carolina, USA - plate scrape MF_Col_mLB (SPAdes) (version 2) | ecosystem: Host-associated > Plants > Roots > Endosphere... | reverse complement strand
CATCCGCCTGTCCGTCTTCTTCGCCGTCGTTGGCTCACTGCAGCTCTTCGACCTCATCATGCCGCTGACTGGCGGTGGGCCATTTAACGCGACACAGACCATGGTCACCTTCCTGTTCAACTTTGGCGTTACCCGCATGCAGGTCGGACTTGGCAGCGCCGTTGGCGTTGTCCTGTTCGTCATCTGCGTGACGCTTGCCTTCGGCTACAAACGGATATTCATGCGCAATGACTGATATGGCCTCATCCGCCCGGATCGCTGCCGGGACCAAGATCTACCTCTACGTCTCGCTGACGATCATTGCCGCAATCGTGCTCGTGCCATTGCTGACCACAGCGCTTGGCGGCTTCAAGGATCTCGGCGATCTGCGCACCAACCCCTTTGGGCTGCCTGCCGCATGGCACCCGCAAAACTATACCGACATTCTCTTCGGGGACCGATACTGGCGGCAAATGACGAATTCGCTGATCATCGCGACGTTGACGGTCTGCCTGACGGTTTCGGTCTCGGCCATGGCCGCCTTCACCTTCGCGCATGTCAAGTTCTTCGGTGCCGGCTTCCTGCTCAACTATTTCCTGATCGGCCTGATGTTTCCGGCGGCGACCGCCATCCTGCCTTTGTTTATCCGGATCCGTGACCTTGGCTTGTTGAATTCCTACTGGGGCGTGGTCTTACCCCAGGTTTCCTTTGGCCTCGGCATGAGCATTCTCCTGTTCCGAAACTATTTTCGCAACCTTCCGGAAGAATTGTTCCAGGCCGCAATCGTCGACGGCTGCGGCTACATCCGCTTCTTCTGGCACATTTCGCTGCCGCTCTCGCGGCCGATCATTGCGACGGTCAGCATCATCTCCTTCGTCGGCAGTTGGAACAGCTACATTCTGCCGTTGATCATGCTGAACTCGGAGACGATGTATCCCTGGCCGCTCGGCATCATGGTCTATCGCGGCGAGTTCGGCACCGCCTGGCAGCTGGTGCTCGCCTTCATCACGCTGACGATCATGCCGACGATCATCGTCTTCTTCCTGGCGCAGAAGCATATTATCGCCGGCTTGACCGCGGGTGCGGTCAAGTCTTGAGGCGAGAGCCGAGCATGAGGCTCGGCGTCAGCCGAAGGTGAGGCCGTCCGCGGTGAGGGGAGGCCCCAGTGACAGTGCCTGCCCATCTTACGAGGCGGGAACCCACTTGAAGTGATCGCCATCAGACTGAATATGGCCGACACCGGGGAATGGGAAGTGAGGTGCGAAGATGAGTTCCTTCGATCCGGCAAGCTTTTTCAGGGTCTCAATGCGGGTTTCCTCACCGACGGCTGCGTCGCTGTCGAACCCGAGCGGCCAATCGGGCCTGGCAAGTGAAATGATCGAGCTGTGAACGGTATCGCCGATGTCAAACAGTTTCTCCTTGCCGGAAGCCATTTCGTAGCCGACATGGCCGGGCGTATGTCCTTTCAAACCGACCGAGGTAATGCCGGTGATGACCTGGGCGCCGGGCTCGAAGGTCTTTACGTGCCCGTCGATTGCCTTGACGACATCAGCGAGCTGATCGTTCTTCTTGGCAAAGGTCCACTCGGGCGACGACATGCGGATAGTTGCCTTGGGAAAGGCCAGCTTGCCGTCCTTCACGAGACCGCCCATGTGGTCGGGATGGGAGTGCGTTATCAGCACGTCGGTGACGTCTTCCGGCTTGAAGCCTGCCTGAGCGAGTGACTGTAGAAGCGCGCCGCCGACACCTGTGTCGATGAGGATCAACCGCTTTGGCTGCTTCACCAGCAGCGCGTCGACGCTGAGCGTAATCGTGTCCGCAGGCGCGCCTGCGGCCTTTAGGACGTCTGCGACGTCTTCAGGGCTGCGACCGACACCGAATATCTTGTTGTCATTCGGCCTGACGAACTGTGCGTCATGCAAGGCCACAATGTCGAATGAACCGAGTTTGAAGGATTTCGAACCGGGCTCTTGCGGCGGCATCTGGGCGAATGCCACCGTTGCCAGTGCAGTGGCGAAGGCCAAGCATATGGAGAAGGAAGCTTTGGAGCCGTACATGATGACAATCCCTTTCACGAGGTGAGACAACCATCTTCTTAGGCCAATATCTCATGCGTGGTCACATCGAATTCTCGTGAACATCAGACCCTGCCAGCGCCCGTTGTCGTTCTGCGGTAGGAAATGCTGCCGTCAATGGTCACTAAACGGTCTGCGCGTGCTTTAGACGTGACCGTCGGAGCGTTGGGGCGCGTGTGGCGACGGTCTATTTGTCAGGCCGAACGTCACGTTTCGCCCGTTGTTCGAGACAAGCCGTCCATCCATGCCGGTCAATTCAGCCCATGTCGAGCCGTCGCGGCATCGTCGTGGATATCGATGGAGACAGAAGATCCAGCAGGCAGCGCGCGCGGTATTGAAACGCTCGCGCTCCGGAGGATGCATGTCCTGTTAAAATGTCTTTGCAACCTGGTACTCATTCGCTTCCCAGGCCCGCAGTTCACCGGCTTCGCAAGTGTAGTTCTCGTCCGTTTCGGCTATTAGCGCCGGCGACGCCAGAATGAGGATCCATGTCAAACGCAATTTCATCTCATCCCCGTCTGCTACGAGGTGGATCCGACCCACATGGCGTAGAACCTAGTCGACCATCGGGTCCGGATAGGCCATATCGCTGACCATCCCAATAATTCCGCAATCCCTAAGAAACATTCAGCCTGATGTGGGCGCGGCGTGTAGGGGTACACCTTGAACGACTTTGTGATCTTTCATTGTTGCTGGGCGTTCCATTGAACTTTATTTTTCGCTGGTTCCGGCGCAGGCTTGGGCACTCACCGCAATCGCGGCAGCCAAAAAGCTGCCGAAACACCTCACTGCTCCCTCTCTTTGGTCGCAGATGGAGTATCGCAAGTTCTCAGGAGTGTGTTGATCTCGTCGCACAAAACCATGAATGCAGCGGCAACGAGCTCGTTTGGCATATCATCCATCTCGGCTATCAATGTCTCTACCTCGCTGAGTGCGCGAGACGTCATGGGTGTATTCACACCGCTTTCGTCAAGCGTCAGCCGCAGTTCGTGGATGCTGGCGATGCCGCGAGTAACCAGCTCCTTTCGCTCGTTGGGCGTCAGCAGCTGAATTTGGTTTGCGGCGCGAACGAGCTCGGAGACAAAATCTGATGTTGTCGAGATGCTAGACATGCCTCACCCCGATTTTTAGCGGACTGGTTGTGCCCAATATATCGGCAATGCCATATTGGGCGAGTTAATCTTTTGGTTGACCGAAAGCGGCTACCGTTACTCTAATATAGTCCAACATTCTCGTTTCCCTATCAATTTGCGAGTAGACACACATGAGCAAATTTCGGGCTTTCGTCGCAGCCGGAATGCTGATCGGGTTGGCTGCCATTGCTTCGGCTTGTACGACCCAGCACAATTCTAATCGTGGTGATTTTCAATATCAGCCACGGCATTCGGTAAATCCGGCCTGCAGCCATGGCTTCAGACCGACCAACGCGCTCTCCTGCGCCTACTGAGGCACCACTACCGTCTATGAAATCACCAAGCGCATTCGAGGTGCTCTCAATACAATCGCGAGATCCTCCCAATCGCCAGGCGCGCCCTTACGCCCACAGGTGCGGCGCATCCCTGCAAGCCTCCCCAGCGTCAATTCCTTCCCGAACGTCCGCTGGATCTCAAACCTATCGATCGGCTTACGGCGCCGATCGATAGCAGACTGGGCATTCGCGATATGAAGAAGTCCATCGACGCTCCACCAAGATCACCTGGATCAGCCCGCCCTTCGACCCTGAGATGAGATCCTGAACGCTCTTAACCGCGGCGATCCTGGCGCCAACAGACAGGACGCCCTCGAGGACTCCGTCGATCCAGTCGGCGTTCTCCTCCTCGTCATCAAAATCGTACTGATGGCGCTGCACCTCCCCGCCGAGCCTGCCTGCGCGAACGCCTTGTCTTTTGCCCACCTCGTACCAATCCTGGACAGTTCGGTCCTTGTACATCGCAACCATCCCTTCTACCGAACGGAGACCGCGGACCCTGAACGGTCCGGGGATGCCGAACAGGTCGCGTCCATCATGGTGAGCTGCCCCACCGGTTGAAGCAAGACAGGAAAAGGGAGAATGAGCGGCGACGTGCGAATGGCGGCAGTTCTCCGCGCCGATGGCTCATCTGGCCGTTCTCGCGACAGGAGTTTTCCTGCGCTCATCTGCTGATCTAGCACGTAGAATGCCATATGGATCGCTGTAGCGATCGACCTCAACCAATTGCGTTTGCAATACTTTCTTCCTAATCTTCCTCGGTGCGAAGGACGACGGCAAATGAGACTGTTAATCGTTGAGGACAATCACGAGCTGGCAGATTGGCTGGCGAGGGCGCTTGAGCAGGCACGCTATACTGTCGATGCGGCGCATGACGGCGAGGAGGCCGAGCATTTGCTCGCCATCGCGAATTACGCGGCGGTCATCCTCGATCTTTCCCTGCCCAAGGTCGACGGCATGACGCTGCTCAAACGCATTCGCCGTGCTGGCAACAAGACGCCCGTGATTATCCTGACGGCCAATGCCTCGCTCGACGGGCGCGTAGCGGGCCTCGACACGGGAGCCGATGACTATCTTGCCAAACCCTTCGAGCTTGCCGAACTGGAAGCGCGGCTGCGTGCCCTGATCCGGCGGGGGCATGATCTGGCAAATCCGGCAATCGCCGTGGGCGATCTCGTGCTCAACAGCGCCACCCGGCAATTCAGCCTCAAGGGCGAGCCCTTGCAACTTACGCCGCGCGAACATTCCGTGCTCGAATATTTGATCCTGAAAGCCGGAACGACGGTGACCAAGGCCCAGCTTCTGGAGAGTGTCTTCGGCTTCGACGCCGAGACGGATCCGAGCGCCATCGAGATCTATGTGCACCGCGTACGCAAGAAGCTCGAAGGCGGAGCTGTCCAGATCGCGACACTGCGAGGCCTCGGATACATGCTGAGGGCACCTTGAGATGACGGTTTTTCGGCCGCGTTCGCGCGTTGCAGGTCTATCTGCGCGCCTTCGCCACAGCCTTCGTGCCCAGCTGTTTGCGTGGGTAACCGTAACGCTCGTCTGCGTGCTCTGTCTCAACCTTTATGTCAGCCAGCGCCGTGCAGTCTTCACCGCAAACATCGTCACCGACAATATGCTGCTAGGTTCCGCGCGCATGATCGCCGAAGCGGTGCGTGTCGATCCAGGCGGCACGATCACGGTCGACATTCCCCCGGCTGCCCTCGAGATCTTCGGCACCGGCTATGGCGACCGCGTCTATTATCGGGTGACGACCCCATGGGGAAATCTCGTTGCCGGCGACCCGACGCTTGTGCAGCCTGAAAAGCTCGGCACCGGTCAGGATATGCGGTTTCGCGACCTCGATATCAGGGCGATGGCGATCGACCATCCGGTCGTCGGTCTTGGCAATGACGGCGTCGCGACGGTGACCGTGGCGGTGACGCTGAACAGTGAAAGCGCGCTGAAGCGAAGCCTCTGGATGTCCGATTTCACCAATCAGGTCGCACTGGTTGTGGCCGCCGGCCTTGTCACCGTGCTTGGTCTGAGGCGCCTGCTCGCACCCGTGCTGAGGCTGCGCGATGCGGTCGTGGCGAGCCGGCGCGAACGACTTGAACCCTTCGATCCGGCAAGCGTGCAGACGGAGCTGCAACCGCTTGTGCACGCTCTCAACGATTACATGGGCAGGGTACAGAAGCAGATGGGAGCCCAGCGCCGGTTCGTCGCCAATGCCGCCCATCAGCTCAGGACACCTTTGACGCTGCTTGCGACGCAGGCCGGTTTCGCGGCGCGTGAAAGCAACCCGACCCGCCGCCACGAGGCACTGCAAGCGCTTACCCGCAGCACGCGGCAGGCGTCTCGCCTCGCCGAACAGCTTCTTACCCTGACGCGTGCCGAGCCGGGTAGTCGCGCCCCGCGCGCCGAACGTGTCGACATGGCGGAGGTCGCGCGTAAAGTGCTCGAGGCCCATGCGGAGGAGGCACTTCGACGCGGGATCGACATTGGTCTTGAGGCGGACGGTCAGGCCCCGGTGGTGGGCGACGAGACGATGCTGCGCGAGATGGTCGTCAATCTCGTCGACAACGCGTTGCGCTATACGCCGGCACCAGGCGAGATCACCGTCAGCGTAACGCGTCATCAAGCGCATGTGGTACTAACAGTCGACGATTCCGGTCCCGGCATCCCGGAAAACGAACGTGACCAGGTTTTCGAACGCTTCTATCGCATTATCGGAACCCAAGCCGAGGGCAGTGGGCTTGGCCTTGCCATCGTCCATGAAGTCGTGGACGGTGCCGGCGGTTCCATCGATCTTGGGACATCGCCAAGCGGCGGGCTTGCCGTGACGGTCCGCTTGCCGTTGGCGTCATAGCAAAGAGGGGGCTTTGCGGCCCCCTCGATAGCGGTTGATCAGCGATCGGTTCAATGTGTCTCGAGGCTTTGTTGCGGGCGCCACTTGGCAAGCCGGTTCTCGACGAGGGTCATCACATATTCGGCCGCAAGCGTCACGACCATCACGAGAACGATGGCGGCGAACATGCCGGCGGCATCGAAGGTACCCTTGGCGATCGAGATCAGCTGACCGATGCCGAAGCGGGCGCCGACGAACTCGCCGACGATCGCGCCAATGATGGCGAAGCCGAAGGACACATGCAGGCTGGCGAAAATCCAGCTCATCGCCGAGGGGATGACGACGGTGCGGGTGACCTGCCAGTCCGACGCGCCAAGGATGCGGGCATTGGCGATCATGTCGCGGTCGGCTTCACGCACCCCCTGGAAAGCGTTGGCGAAGACCACGAAAAATACCATCACGAAGGCAAGTGCCACCTTGGAGGCGAGACCGAGACCCATGATCATGATGAAGATAGGTGCGAGAACGACGCGCGGGATCGAATTGATCGCCTTGATGTAGACCGAGAAAATATCGGAGAGCATCGGGTTGCGACCAAGTCCGACGCCGATCACGACGCCGGCAATCGAGCCGGTGAAGAAGCCGATCAGCGCCTCTTCCATCGTCACGCCGAGATGATACCAGAGAGACCCTTCCGCGGTGCCTTCCGTCGTCCATTCATAAAGGCGTTGCACGACCCCGGAGGGACTTGAGTAGAAGAAGGGATCGATCCAGCCGAAATCGGAAGAGAGCTCCCACAGCCCGAGCGCTGCGACAAGGATCGTGATTTGCCAGAAGAAGACCGTCTGCTTGCGGCGCTTGATCGCCTTCAGCGCGGCGGCCTCAATCTCCTTGTCCGACGTGCCCGGACGAAAAGAAGTAATGCCCGTCTCCATGGTAATGTCCGTCATGGCCTTATCCTTTCTCACGCCGCTTCGCTGGCGCGGCGATAGCTGGTCTCGACCTCCTGGCGCAGGTCGTCCCAGATGGTTTTGCAGTAGTCGATGAAGGCGTGCTCGTAGCGGATTTCCGAAACCACGCGGGGACGCGGCAGATCGATGTGGTAGACGGATTTCACCGTCGCCGGGCCGGCTGTCAGCACATAGACCTTGTCGGCGAGCGCCACCGCCTCTTCGAGATCATGAGTGACGAAAACCACCGATGCCTTGCGTTCCGCCCAGAGCTTCAGCAGTTCTTCGTGCATGACGGTGCGGGTCTGCACGTCGAGGGCGGAAAAGGGCTCGTCCATCAAAAGGATTTCCGGCTCGTTGATGAAGGTCTGGGCAAGCGCCACGCGCTTGCGCATGCCGCCCGAAAGCTGGTGCGGGTAGTGATGCAGGAATTTCGACAGCCCCACGCGGGCGAGCCAGTCTTTGGCGGCTGCCTCCGCCTCGACCCGCGACCGGCCGCGAAAGAGGGGGCCAGCCATGACATTGTCGATGACGTTCTTCCAGGGAAAGAGGGCATCCTTCTGGAACGCGAAGCCGACGCGGGGGTCGATGCCCTTCACAGGGCCACCCATCAGCCGCACTTCGCCGGCCGAGGGCTTGGCCAGACCAGTGACCAGGTTCAAGGTGGTGGACTTGCCGCAGCCGGTCGGACCGACCACCGCGACGAATTCGCCTCGCTCCACCGTCATGTTGAAGTCCCTGAGCGCCGTCAGCGTCTTGCCGGTGGGGGAGACGAAGCGCCGTGTGACATTTATGAGCTCGATGGCCGGCTCCCGGCCCTGATTTTTGGACATGGGTTATCCTTTCGGCGGCGCAATTTGCGCTCGCAGACGATATCTCCGAAGAACCCGCCCCCGCCCGGAGGCGGGAGCGGTCGGGAGGATTGGCTATTTTGCGTTCTTCACGAATTCGCTCGTATAGGTCTTGGACAGGTCGATCTGCTTGCCCTTGACGTTCTTGGAAAACTCCGAGAGCACGGCGAGGACCGTCTTCGGACCGTCTTGCGGCATCACGCCGTCGGCCGTGAACATGCCTTTGCCCGCTTCGAGCGCCTTCACGTATCCATCCTTGTCACCGACGTAGAAATCCTTCGGCATCTTCTCGGCGATCTCGGCGGCCGAATGGGTGTTGATGAATTTCAGGGTCTTGACGAAGGCGTTGGCAAGCTTCTGGACCTCTTCCTTGTGCTCATCCACCCAGGCCGTCTCCATGTACAGCGAAGCGGCGGGGTAGGTACCCCCAAGCGCTGCGCGCGTGGTATCGACGGTGCGCAAATCGACAAGGACGCGAGCGTCGCCAGTCTTCACGAGACGCGAGATGGTGGGCTCGGTCGTCATGCCGGCCTGGATCTGGTCCTGCTGCATGGCGGCGATGAAGGTCGCCCCGGCGCCAGCCGGCACGGTGACGATGTCGCCGCCCGAAAGGCCGGCCTTGGACGCCATGTAGAGGGTCAGGAAGTTTGTCGAGGAGCCAAGCCCCGTCACGCCGAGATTCTTGCCCTTGAGGTCGGCAAGGCTCTTCACGTCGGGATATTTGTTGGAAACGACTTCCACTTCGCCCGGCGCCTGGCTGAACTGGACGACAGACTGGACGAACTTGCCCTTGGCCTGAAGGTCGACGCAGTGATCATAGAAGCCAACGACACCCTGGACCGCCCCGGCGAGAAGCTGGTTTTCGGCATCAACGCCAGCGGCCTCGTTGAGCAATTCGACATCGAGCCCTTCGTCCTTGAAGTAGCCCAGGGCTTCGGTGAGCTTGGCCGGCAGATAGATCTGCTTTTCATAACCGCCGACCATGATGGTGATCTTTTCGGATGCACCGGCAAGCGAGGTTGTGGCAAAAAGCCCGGCAATGGCCAGAGCAGACATGGAAAAAGCGCGCACGAAGCTGCGATGAAAACGCATGAATTCCTCCCTGTTGCGTATGGCACCGGCGCAACGCTCTCCAACGCATATTCCCCGGTGCATGGAAAAAGGAATAGCACCCCGAGCTTTCAGCCAGCTTTCAACGCGCGATTTTTTTGCAGGCTCGCTCAAGAGGTCGCGTGTCCGTCCAAAGCGCGATTGTTAAGATGCATCACCGCCTCTGCCAAAGGCGGTCGATCAAAGTTTCCAAAAAATCGTGTTCATCCGGCAGGCGCGCAACAGGTAAAGCTTCGTTGAGTGTTACGTCCGTATTTCGGCTTCGCGGAGCGCCATGGACCAGAGTTCGTGAAAATGCTGGACCGGCCCATGACCGGAGCCGACACTCAACGTGTTGGCCTGCGCCACGGCTCCCGCAAGGTAGGCCTTCGCATCCGCCACCGCCTTGGGCAACGCCGCACCCTTTGCAAGTTCGGCAGCAATCGCGCTCGACAATGTGCAGCCCGTGCCATGTGTGTTCGCCGTTGGTATCCGCTGCGCCTCGAACCAGCTTGGGCCGGCGGTGGTTGCGAGGACATCCGGGCTTTCATGGCCGCACAGATGCCCGCCTTTGACCAGCACGGCCTCAGGGCCGAGCGCACGCAGGCTTAGCGCCTGATGCGCCATTTGCGCGCGCGTCTCGGCCGTCGCTGCATGCAGGAGTGCTGCAGCTTCCGGCAGATTGGGTGTGATGAGCGTCGCAAGTGGCAGCAGGCGCCGGGTAAGGACGTCGACCGCTGACGGATCGAGGAGGGCAGCGCCACCTTTGGCGACCATCACGGGATCAAGGACAATCGGTATGCCCTTATGGGGTTCGATCGCATCGGCTACCGCATCGGCGATCTCCGCGTTGGCAATCATGCCGATCTTGATCGCGTCAACGCGTACATCGGCAAAAACTGCTCTGATCTGATCGGCCACGAAAGCGGCGGGAACCAGATGGACACCGGACACACCCTGCGTGTTTTGCGCCGTTAGCGCAGTCAACACTGCCATGCCGTAGACGCCGCGGGCGCAGAAGGCCTTCAAGTCGGCCTGGATTCCGGCTCCGCCCGAGGGATCGGAACCGGCTATGGACAGAACGTTGCGGATCATCCGTAAACCCTTTTGATGTTTTTGGCGAATTGGCGGGTGGCAGCCTCAGGATCGGGCGCGCCGCAGATCGCCGAGACGACCGCAAGACCGTCAGCGCCGGCCGTGAAAACGTCCCCCACATGGACAGCCTTCAGGCCGCCGATTGCGACTGAGGGAACGGGGCAGATCCGCACCAGGCGAGCAAGCCCGGCAAAACCGATCGGCTCCTTGTGGTCCGCCTTCGTCGGCGTCGCAAATACCGGGCCGATACCGGCATAGTCGACGATTTCAGGATCGACCGCTGCAGCCAGTGCCTCGGTCTCGACCGAGAGCCCAAGGATCATGTCCGGCCCAATCCGTGCCCGGGCAGTCGGCGCGTCCATGTCCTCCTGTCCGACATGCAGGCCGTCTGCACCGATTGCGATCGCCGCCTCCACGTCGTCATTGACGATCAGCCGCGCGCCGCTGCCAGACAAAGCCGCCTTAAGTGCCCGCCCGGTCTTAATCATTTGGGCGGTATCTGCACGCTTGTCGCGCAACTGCACTATTTTAGCCCCGCCGGCGACCGCTGCACGTGCGGTCTCCACCATCCCGAAGGCAGCGCAAAGGCCAGGATCGAGGACGAGGTAGAGAGAAAGATCGAGGTGTTTCATGCGGCAGACACTTTGGCTTTTCGATCAAGCAGGGAGGCGTCGAGCGCTGCCAGCGCGTCGAGGAACGCTGGCGAAAACGAACCCGGGCCGTGCGCCTTGCTGGCTGCCATCTCGCCGGCAACAGCAAAGGTCGCAAGGGCCGCAACCGCTGCCTCGAATGGCGCGTGCGGGCGAACCGCTACGAAAGCTCCCACAAGGCAGGTCAGGGAACAGCCGAGCGCGGTCACCTGGGGCATCAATGCCGAGCCGCCCTCGATGCGTGCCGCCTTTTTGCCGTCTGTGACAAAATCAACGATGCCGGTCACCGCAACGGTCGCTCCCTGCGCCCGAGCAAGCAGCCGGGCGGATTCCTCGGCCTGTTCGACGCCGTCACGGCTGTCGACGCCCTGGCCGCGACTTGCGCCGCCGGCAAGCGCGATGATCTCCGAAGCGTTGCCCCGAATGACGGCGGGACCAAGCTCCAGCAGCCGGGCCACGGCCGCGCGACGGAAACCCGTGGCATAATGGGCGACCGGATCGAGAACCCATGGCTTGCCGGACTGGCGGGCGGCGACGGCGGCCGCCTCCATGCCGCGCAGCCAGCCTGACGACAGTGTACCGATGTTGACTGTCAGGGCGCCGGCGATTGCGGCAAATTCACCAGTCTCTTCTTCCGCGTGCACCATGGCGGGAGAAGCGCCAGTCGCCAGAAGCACGTTGGCTGCGATGTTCATGGCAACGAAGTTGGTGATGCAGTGGACGAGCGGTGGTTGCTTACGTAATTCGCAAAGCAACATTCCCGGTGAGGTTTGGTCAAGCATCGTGCGCCTTTCGATCGGGGAGAAAGGCGCGGGCGACGAACGCAGGAAGCGAAAGGTCCCGAGCGACTCCCTCCGCCGGCATTATCCGGTTCAGGTTCAAAGGGTGCTTCTCAGCCAACCGTTAGGAAGGCGCCCCTGTCTCTCATCGGCTCTTGTCGCAGACAAGCGCGTGGCTGTCATCCATAAAATGAGTATCGCGGCGCAGGAGCTTGCGACCGATGTGGCGGGTTCTTGATTTCCGCGACTTTTGAGGGAGATGTCCCCGACGCGCTTGCCGCAGTCAACTCGCCAAGTGCAAAGCCGCTTGCCGCCCCCGGCAGCCGGCCTAAAAAAGTCCCCGCTGTCGCGGTTGCGGGGCAGGGAGCATTGGCCTTGAGGGGTTTCGACTCCCAAGGCATTGGACAAATGGTCGGTGACGATATTTTGTTCCGTTCTCGGCCCAAGGAATCTCGCAAAGGGGGAGCGCGCGGGTAGAGTAAATTCGCCATAGCCCCCAACCGCACGCCCCGTTGACCCACGGAGGGGCTGGGGTTCGGCTCCGGGGTCAACCCATCAAAAATAAGGGAGAATGGTGGTCGGTTTGAACCACAGCTTTTGACGACGTTTCGTCGTTTGTTCTTGCCGCCAAGTTCACCTAAACGGATAAGTAGACGGAAGCGTCATACGCCTTCATTCTTCGCGGTAGGGTTGATTCTATTTAGCGTGGTGATCCTTTCCATCATGAATGCCTCCAATCCAACATTGCGTGACCTGGCCTCTGAGATCGGTAACGTTCTAATCCGTTGGTGCTTTCTCGAAAGTGCGATGCGCGCCCAACTGCAGGAAGCGGGAATGCAGGAGCGCATAACGAAAGGTCCCATCATTTCTCATTGGCGAAGCCACATGCGCGTGCGGCGCGCCGCTCAAGCTGATCACGATGTGATCGCCGCCCATCTCGACGCGGTGGAAAAGGTCGCTGCATCGCGGAACCTTCTTGCGCATTGCATTCATTCCGCGTTCGCCGACCCCTGGGAAGCAGATAGCGCGGTTGTGGTCTGCAAGGCGGCTGACGGCAAAGAGCACGAGCTCACGATCGAGATGATCCGTCGCTTATCAGAAGAAATAGACTGGGTAAGGCGCCTAATCGACGGACACATCCGTCTGTGATGTGCGGTAATCACCGCGACAGGCACTGCCTCACCAAAAGCCGGGGGCCTTGTGCCCGCATTTGCAGCGCACCGGCCCTGCGGGCCTGACGAGCCTCAATCCCTTCCCAAACTTACTCTGGTTCTCCGCGCAGGACCGGCCTTGGCCGTCGGAGCCAATCCCAAGCGGCGAGGGGACGTCGTCACGAATCCGCAAAGGCAGCCGGTATCAGGAGCGCAACCAAAGCTTTGCCACCTCGTCTGCCTCGATGCGGGTCGATTAAGGCCTTTGCGGCCGGCAATCAGCGTGCATCGGTGGCCTCATCCGGTTAAGTTCGAGCGGCCATTTCAGGATTTCCTTAGTCTTTTCAGACTATGGTTGCGGCAAATGGAGAACCACATGATGCGAATCGCGGTCTTGGCCCTCGGTGTTCTACTTGCTGGCATTTCATCCGCCTTCCCTGCCGAGCGCCTCAGGATTGCGACAGAAGGGGCGTATCCACCTTTCAATTTTGTTGATGAGAGCGGTGTCCTAAAAGGCTTTGACGTCGACATTGCAAAAGCACTTTGCAAACAGCTGGAAGCTGACTGCACTTTTCAGACGGTGGAGTGGTCCAAGATTATCGAAGGCCTGGAGTCCAACCGGTATGATTTGATCATCGCCAGCATGGCATATACGAAGGAGCGCGCCGCACGCGTCGAATTCTCCGCGCCATACTATCGCTCGCACTCGGTCCTGATCGGTGACGCCGAGAAATTCACGGACAGTTCTCCCGCCGCTCTGGCGGGTGCCCGCATTGCTGCTGCGGATGGAACGGTCCAGGCCGACTATGCCAAGAAGGCGTACAAAGACAGCATCACAGTCCTGGCAAAAGACCAGCCGTCAGCGCAGAAACTGCTCGAAGAAAAGAAAGCCGACTTGTTGATTGGTGACGCCATCGAGCTTTTGAGCTTCATGGAAACACCCACGGGTTCCACGTACGGCTATATCGGAGATCCGATTTCCAGCGAGTTCCTGCAGAGCTCCGCTCATATCACCGCACAAAAAGGCAATATCGCACTCATAGCTCGCGTGAACGAGGCGCTAAAGCAAATCAAACTCAATGGCGTCTACGACAAGATCAACGATCAATATTTCCCTTTCAACATCTACTAGGGCGGCCAATTGACCGATACTCGATCACCGACAATTCGCGGGGTGTCGCTCCGATTTGTCGGACGAATCTTCCTGCTAATTGCGGTCGTTTACTCGGTGCTTGCGGCGCTGGGCGCGGGTCTGTTTCTGACCCGCATCGAGCAAGACGCTATTGCAACCCGCGAGACGCAGATACCGTTGATCCTGTCGCAGACCCGAAATGCCGTCAAGGTTGAACGGATGTCGTCTCTTGTGCGCGCCATTTTTCTCGCCAACGACCGTCGACTGGAACGCCAACTTCAATTGCAAATCCAGGCACTTGCCCAGGGTTTCGGTTTCGATGGTTCAAGCGCCCTAACCGCCGGATCCCGTAAGGTGGCCTCGCTGGCGAAGACCATAGCGGCCACGCGTCAGAAAGAGCGGGAAGACGCAGACATCGAAGCCAGTGATAGTGCATCCGCAGGCTTAGCGAAATCCACGGCGGGTCTTGTCGCATATGAAGAGGCGATACGCATTCTCGAAACGATGGGCAAGGAGGTCAGCGGGAACTCCGCTGTTGTGGCAGACGACATCGCCGGAGGCATTCAACGGAGTGCCGTGGCGGTTCGCTATCTCGTGATCGTCGCGCTCATCATTCCCGCCTTGTTCGTACCGGTTTTACTGTTACTGGCGCGCCGACACCTTGCAGAACCAATCGGCGCGGCGATCCGCAACCTTCACCGGATCGAAAAGGACGAAGCGCTTGAACCCCCGCAGAGCAAGCCACGGCTCAAGGAGTTGGCACTCATTGGAGATGCGATCGTCTCCTACGGAAGTACCGCCAGTGAATTGCGTCGCACGAATGTGGTATTGCAGGCGCTTGCCGAGAAAGACCCTTTAACGGGACTGGCCAATCGCCGCATGTTCGAGAAATTTTTGGCCGCAGCGATCCTGAGATCGTCGGCAGAATGGGGCACAGCCGTTCTGCTGATCGATATCGATCATTTCAAATCGATCAACGATCAGCATGGACATCCAACTGGCGATCGCTGTCTCAAATCCCTCGCTGGTCTCCTTGAGAATATCCCAGACCTATCGAACGCCTTGGCATCCAGATTTGGAGGCGAAGAATTCGTCGTCGTCTACGACGCTCCCTCATCCGATCACGCGTTTGAGTATGCTCGGTTCCTTTGCCGGAAGATAGAGTTGCTTGAAACGCAAAGCGTTGACGGGACGATTTTACGCTTTACCGCCAGCGTCGGTGTCTCCTTTACCACCTCACCTGCAGACAATTCCGCCGACCTTCTCGAGAAAGCCGATCGCGCACTTTATGCGGCCAAGCGATCCGGCCGCAATCGGGCCGAAGTCGACCGCCCGATGATGGGTGGAGGCAGGGCCACTGCATAGTGATGCTCTGGCGTGCCTTGGCTGCGGCTTCCTTCTTAGCGCCCCTACGAAGCTCACATGCTGGTGGCATGATCTATACGTCGCAATGACGGGACACAGGCAACCGCCTGCAGGCGGTTAGAACGGCTTAGGCGTGCCGCATGGAGGAAATCCGCCGTCACATTCCCGCCGACCGCGTCCAGACGGGGTTTTGTCCGCCTCAGCCGTTATCCATGGCGGTTGAGAACCTCGCGGTTTCGCAAACCGGCGCTAGTCAGTGTCTGGCGCAAGCCGCATAGGCCATCGCCTATTGCAGGAAATCGAACGCGATCTCAGCATCCGACAGAACGGCAAGAAAAGCCTCTTGGGCGGCTGCGGTTTCCTTTTGATCTGCAATCGAACGACCGCAGACATAGATAGCGGTCTGGTAGGCGGGGCTTAATTTGCCCGTCCAGCGCATCAACAGGAAGTCAATCGCCGCCCGGCTATCGGCGATTGTAAACATAGCGCCACTCTCGGTGCCGATGATAATGACCGGCGGCTTCCACATGTCCATGGCAAGTCGCATCCTCAAAACCAAACTGCCAGAATATTCGCGCAGTGGTGATAATTTGGCAATACACAATCTTGAGTATTGAAGACGGCCCCGGCGACGGCATTCCAGCCCTTGCGGACAGGCAAGGCCATGCGATCCCGTGTCCTCACATCTGGACGGTTCATCACGGCTCGAGACCGGTCGAGTGCACGAGCGCGCGTAAGAGATGTCCCGATCCTTGTGCAGGGTTCCGCCGGAAGTGAGAGAGGCCAGGGGCAAGACCCGCATGAGCCCTGCAGACATCTTCAAGGAAAGCCTGCGCGGGCCGGAATTGAAAAAAGAAGAGCCAAAATCGCCAAGCTGCCGCTTCGCAGCCTCAGCGGTCCTTCGGATCTCTTCCGGCACCTGTTGAGCGCAATCCGACGCGGTTCGAGCACCTTGGATCTGCATGAGGCTGAATGGCAAGCTTGGATATAGGCCCGTCCTGGCAAGAGCGGGCCGCTCCGATTTCGATGCGAGGCGGGATGAGAGTAAATCTTGGGAGCTCGCCTTTATTCAGTGCGGATAATAAGCAATATCAATGCGATGTGATTGTTATTTCGCGCAAGATGTGACGTCGGCGGCCCGGGCTGGCCAGTTCTTCAGAGCATCATCAAGCGAGGCTCGATCGGGCGCCCCCATGCGCCCTCCAAATGTCCGGCACTTAATGGCCGCCGCCATCGAGGACGAGCGCATCACATCCTCAATCGCCATGCCCTCGCAAAGCATGAGTGCGAAGGTTCCATGGAAGATATCACCTGCGGCCAGTGTGTCGATGGCCGCAATCCGTGGTGCTTCGAGATGGCAGATGCAGGCACGGTCGTCATTAAACCAATAGGAGCCTCTATCCCCGAATGTTGCGCTGACGAAGGCGTGGCTGAAGCGCTCCTTCAGCAAGCGGACCATCGATACCGGGTCTGCCGTTCCCGCAAGGCCTTCTGCGGCCGGCTGAGAAAAGACTATGTGGCTTGCTGCAGGCGCCAGCATCGCGATCACACCATTGGGCGCCACGTCACCATCGAGGATCGCGGGTATGCCGGCTTCACGGGCAGCGAGCAGCGTCTGTAATGCCAATTGTGGCCAACGAACGTCGACCAGGACCGCATCGAATGCCGCGACATCGTCAGCGCTAACCGGGGGAACGAACTGATGCAGCCGCTCTTCGTAGAAGGGGATGATCAGGCGCTCTCCAACATCATCGACAAGGATCGTCGACACGGCCGAGCGAGCGCCTGCCACGCGGTGCATGCCACGGGTGTCAATGCCGCTTTCAAAAAGCTCGCTGATGATGCGCTCGCCGGTCTCGTCGTCCCCGACGGCACCCCAAAGGCTGGCTTTGCCGCCAAGTCTTGCAACGGCAAAGGCGGCGCTCGAGGCCATACCTTCCGCAATCTGCTGCATATCGTAGGGAAGGACTTTTCCTTGCCCGGTCGGCATAACACGGACCCTGAAGAGGGTATCGAGGACAGCTGCTCCGACACACAGAACGTGCCTGGCCCGCACCGGCGGCTCTTCCATCGAGATTGCAGATATCACTTCACTGCACCTGCCGTCAGGCCGGCGACAATCTGCCTCTGTGCAAAGACAGTCAGGATCAACACTGGCAGAGTGACGATCAGGGCTGCTGCGGCAAGAGGCCCCCAGCTGACCTGTTCGAACGACAGCATGTTATAGACCGCAACGGGCAGCGTACGCGTCTCACGGCTTGCAAGGACGATGCCGAAGACGAAGTTGTTCCAGGAGAAGATGACCGACAGGATGAAGGCAACGACGATCCCGGGCCTGGCAATCGGCAGAGCCACCAGACGGAACACTTGCCACGGCGTTGCCCCATCGATGCTTGCGGCTTCCTCCAGTTCCATCGGCGTTGTTTCGAAATAGCCGATCATGATCCAGACGACGATCGGGACGGTGACGACCAGATGGATGATGATCTGCGGCCATAGCGTGCCGAGCAGGTTCAGCCACTGGAACAGCAGGAAGAGGGGAATGAGGAAAGAAAGGCCAGGCGTCATGCGCGCGATCATGATGACGACAGCGGATTTCTCAGCCTTCAGACGGGCAATGCCGTAACCGGCCGGTACACCGATTACCAGTGCCAGAAGCGTCGCCGTACCGGTGACCAGAACCGAATTCCAGAGATAGAGGAAGAAGTTGTTTTCCTCGAACACCTTGACATAGTTCGACCAGGCGCGGCGTTCCGGGATGAAAATCGGCGGATACGCGCCATTGTCGATCTCGTATTTCAGAGACAATGAGATCATCCAGAGGAAGAACAGGACCACTGGCGAGACCATCACCAGCGCCACGAAAAGAAGTCCGATGCGATCTAGTGCCTTGCGCTTCATCAGTGTGTCTCCCCGTCGGACCAGTTGGTGCGCTGCTTGACCATCAAGAGAATGAAGGAAAGCGCCACGATCAAGATGAAGAAGACAACCGCCATCGCCGAGCCATAGCCGATGTCGTAGTAGGCGAAGGCCGTGTTGTAGAGATAGATGTTGATCGTTTCCGACGCGGTCCCGGGGCCGCCTTGTGTCATCGCGTAGATGATGTCGAAGCTCTTGACCGCATCGATGCTACGAATGATGACGGCGATCATCAGGAACGGCGCAATCATCGGCAGCGTCAGGTAACGAAACTTCTGCCACACATTGGCACCGTCGATTTCCGCGCTCTCGTAGGGTTCGCGCGGTACTGCGGCCAGGCCGCCAAGCACGATCAGCATGACGAGCGGCGTCCACTGCCAGGTTTCCACCAACACCAGCGAGGGGATGACGCTCGTCTGGTTGTAGATCCATTCCTGCGGACCGATCCCGATATGGGAAAGCAGGTAGTTCAAAACGCCGAGTTGCGGATGGAACATCATTGTCCAGACGAGCGCGACGGCGACCGGGGTCGCCATCATCGGCATCACGAATATGCCGCGCATAATGCCGCGCAACGGGAACTGGGCATCGAAGATGAGGGCGGCCAGCGTCCCCAGGAAAAGCGGAGCTGCGACCGACAGCGTCGTGTAGAGCACGGTATGCCATAGGGAGTCCCAAAAGCGCAGGTCAACCGCAAGGCGCAGGTAGTTGTCCAGCCCGGCAAAGACCTGTGTCTGGCCAAGCGTCCAGCTGTTGACGCTCATCCACAGGGTAAAGACCCAGGGAAACACGATCACAGCCGCCACGACGATCAGGGCGGGGATAACGAAAGGCCAGTAATTGGGAGCAAACCGGCCCGGTTTGCTCCTCTGCTTGGCCTTGACCGCAGTTGCGGTTTCCATGCTCACCGAAGCCATTATCCCTCGCTTCGTGCCAGGACTGGCTCGAATTGAGCTGTGGCAGCCTTCAACTCCGTGGCTGGATCAGCACCGCCGATCATGTTGGTGAGGCCGACCCCGTAGATGTCACGGAACTCCGTGACGGGTATGATGATCGGCAAGGCAAGCTGCGACACCTTCGCGGAATTGGCAACAGCATCGAGCCACGCGGCCGGCATTTTCACGCCTTCGCGCACTTTGTGATCCTCGAGCACGGACTGGCGGAACGGAACGCCGGCGCCGGCCTGGAGCAGGCGCGCCCCCATGTCGTGGGAAATGGCCCACTGGCAAAAGAGATATGCGGCTTCCTTTTTCTGGCTTGCGGCGACAACGCCCAGGCCGTCTCCTGTGGTTGCCGCTGCCTGGGCTTTCGGCCCCTTCGGCATGACGCCATATCCGACCTGGCCGACGACACGAGACTTTTCCGGGTTTTCGATCGGCGGCGCAAAACCCACGCCATCGAGCCACATGCCGATCTTGCCCTGCAGGAAGGCCGACTGGGCCTCTGCCCAGTTGAAGCCGGAGACACCGGGAGGCGCTGCCCTGGTCATCAGCCGCTGGTAGAGCTTGGCTGCTTCGACGGCCTCTTCAGAATTGGTGCGCAGCTTGCCATCAGGTCCGAGCGGGCTCGATCCATAGCCGAGCAATAGCGTCGTCCAAACCGGCGTGTTGGCATTCTTGAGGCCACGGGCAACGAAGCCGTAGGTGTTGGTCGACGGATCGGTCAGCACCTCGGCGGCATGTGCCATCTCCTCAAACGTGGTCGGATAGGAAAGCCCCTTCTTTTCGAAGAGCGCCTTGTTCCAGTAAACGATCCAGTAGTCGACTGAGAACGGAAGCGAACGGAGCACGCCATCGGAATCCTTGGCGAATTTCATGCCGGCCTCGGCGAAGTCACTTTCGACCAAAGACGGATCGGTGAGGGAAGGGTCTTTTAGGAAGCTGCTGATATCGGCAAGCCAGCCGCCTTTTTCGAACTGCCGCTTTTGCACGTGATAGCTCATATGCACGACGTCGAAGCTCGGCTTGCCGGAACTCAGTTCGATCGTGGTCTTCTGGCGCTGCTGCTGCTCTGGCGTGGCTTCGGCATTGACCTTGATGCCCGTCAGTGCCTCGAACTCAGACAGATATTTGATCAGCGTCTCACTTCGCGGGCTTTTGACCAGATTGACTTCCAGCGTCGTGCCGGCGAAACGCTTCCAATCGACGGCAGCAGATGCCGAGCGGACCCCTAACAGGCCGCTGGCGCCAAGAGCAGCCGTCCCGGCAAGAAAACCACGGCGAGTGGGGTTGAAAAATGATGATGGCATGTAACTCCTCCTCTTGTTGCCGGCGATCTCCTCATGCCGGCGCGTTATTGTCGACTACATCCTCAGTGCGCGATCCCTTGCATGGTTGATGTGCGTCGCAAGGCTGTTGACGGCATCCTCTGCCGATCGTCTTTCGATCGCCTCGAGTACCTTAAGATGCTCGCCCATAACGGGGCCAACGTGCCCCTCAATGCGAAAGCGCTCCTGGCTGATCAGGCGCATCTTGATGGAATTGACCCGGTAGGCGTTCGAAATGATGGTGTTGCCGAGCGCATCGATGAAAGCGTCATGCATGCCCCAGTCAACCGCCTGTGCGTGCACTTCCAGCTCGTGCGAGGCGTCGCCATTGCGAATGGCATCAGCGATGTCGCGATGCTGTTTGAGAAGGTTCGCAATCGTCTCGTCGGAGGCGGAATGCGTAAACAATGCGACTGCTTCTTTCTCCAGAAACAGGCGCAGCTGAAACGCCTCGCGAATGAGATTGAGATCGATATGGGCGATCTGCAGCCCGCGCTGCGGCACCGTCTTGATCAGCCCTTCGGCCTCAAGTCGCGGGATAAGCTCCCGGATTGCGCCGAGCGGCAATCCCGTCAGTTCCACGAGGCGACGCTGGGATACAAATTGACCGGGGCGCACGTCATGCGCGAGCAGATGGCGCGTAAAGCTTGCATAGGCCTTCTCGCGCAATGTTGGCTGCTCATCCGACCCGTCCATTGCCTCCCCCTCGTACATCGCACCTATGCTGCCTTGGAGCGGAAAAGTGCATCGAAGGCAAGAGCAAGCTTTTCCTGTCCGTCGCTGGAAATCGAAACGAGTGGCGGACGAACGGAAAGCCACATCTTGTCGCCGGCAAGGCGAGCGACCATGACCTTGACGGCCGCAGTCACCGGATATTGCAGAAGCTCGCCGACAAAACCCTCTACGCGCGTATCATCCTTGCCTTCTTCCGCCATGAGCTTCACCTCGCCAGGCAGGAAGTTCGCCATGCCGGAGATCGCGCCCTGGCCGCCAAGGCGCACGCCCCTTGCGAGGTGCCGCTCATCGCCGATCAGAATGATGAGATCGCCGTGCGCTTTGAGCAGGCTTTCGGTATAGGGCCAGTCGCCGGATGAATCCTTTACGCCAGTGACAATCGTCGGAAAGGCCGTGCGCAACTGCCCGATCAGCGACACGGTCAGTGGCACCATGGTTAACGACGGAATGTTGTAGACGATAATGTCGCGCGCCTTGTCGCCGAGGATCGCGAAGACAGCAGAAAACCACTTGAAGAGGCCGTCGTCGCTGACGTTCTTGAAATAGGAAGGCGGGGCCAAAAGGATGTTGCGCACACCGCGCGAAAGGGCGTGCCGCGCCTGGGCAGCGGCATCTTCGGCGGCGTCAACCAGCACGCCCATAACCAGCTTTTGCGGCTCGATCCCGGCATTGAGAAATGCGCCGAGGATACGCTCACGTTCCTCGGTTCCGATTGAAGAGCCTTCGCCGGTGGTGCCAAACAGCGTGACACTTGAACATCCAGCCGCAAGGCTTTGTCTTGCCTGCGCAATCATCGCGTCGACGGCGATATGGCCATTGGAATCAAACGGAGTTGCAAGGGCAACGGAAAGCCCGAATTTCTCAGTCAACATCAATCCTCCAAGTCGATATGTTAGAGGTAGCAGACTGACATGTTAGCTGTAAATAGGTAAAATGTAAGCGGCGCACTTAAGCAGGACAGGTGCCGTGAAAGAGCTTAGGCGAGCACAATCATCGTCAGGCGCCACTTTCCTTGACCGCTTCCATCGCCACGAAGGTCGATGTACTGGCGACGAAGGGGAGGCTCGAGATCTTTTCGCCGAGCACGAGGCGGTAATTGGCAATGTCTGACGTCCGTATCTTCAAAAGGTAGTCAAACGCGCCGGCGATCATATGGCACTCCTCGACCTCCTGCAGCTTGCGCGCGGCGTTGTTGAAAGCCTTCAACGCATGCTCACGCGTGTCCGACAGTTTTACCTCCGTGAACGCAACGTGATTCTTGCCGAGCTTTTTGACATCAACAATGGCTCGAAAGCCAAGAATATAGCCTTCTTCGATCAATCTCTTTAACCTGACCTGGCAGGGGGTGTTGGAGAGGCCCACTTTCTTGGCAAGATCGGTAATCGATATGCGACCGTCGGCGACAAGGGCTTCGATGATCTTGTGGTCGAACTGGTCGATTTCCCTGCCATTTGTAACAATGCTCACGGTATTTCCTCTTCGTTGCGCCTAAAATAGGCAAATATATCTCTATTGAGTCACGTTCAAGTGAAATTCACTTCTTGGGAACTGCTATGGATCTTCCACCATTCCGACCTGGAGCAAAGAGATGACGATCACCAACGAAGCGGTGGCGAACAAGACCGGTGACACGCAGCCTCACGGTCAGAATCCCTTCGAGGATTTTGCCCCGGCAGTGCGACCGCAAGGCGATCTGCGGCGTGCCATCACGGCCGCTTACCGTACACCGGAGACCGTTTGCGTCCCACGGCTCGTTGACGCCGCCGCGCTTCCCGAAAAGGTCAGGCAGGACGCGGCTGCAACGGCCCGCGAGCTCATCGGGGCGCTGCGCGCCAAGCACAAGGGCACTGGCGTCGAGGGTCTCGTTCACGAATATTCGCTTTCAAGCCAGGAAGGCGTTGCACTCATGTGTCTCGCCGAAGCCTTACTGCGCATTCCCGATACGGCAACGCGCGACGCCCTGATCCGAGACAAGATTGCAGAAGGCGATTGGAAATCGCATCTCGGTGGCGGTCGTTCGCTCTTCGTAAATGCCGCAACCTGGGGATTGGTGGTTACCGGCAAGCTCACCGCGACAGTCAACGATCGCAACCTCTCGGCAGCGCTCACCCGCCTCATCGCACGCTGCGGCGAGCCTGTCATTCGGCGCGGCGTCGACATGGCAATGCGCATGATGGGCGAGCAGTTCGTCACCGGTGAGACGATCGACGAAGCGCTCCAGCGGGCAAAGCCGCTGGAGCAGCGCGGCTTCCGCTACTCCTATGACATGCTCGGCGAGGCGGCGACCACAGGCGCCGACGCCGAGCGCTATTACAAGGACTACGAAGCAGCGATCCACGCCATCGGCAAAGCCTCCGACCGCCGCGGCATTTATGAAGGCCCCGGCATTTCGATCAAGCTTTCCGCCCTGCATCCGCGCTATTCGAGAGCTCAGAGCGCCCGCGTCATGGGCGAGTTGTTGCCAAAGGTAAAGGCGCTTGCAGTGATCGCCAAATCCTATGACATCGGCCTCAACATCGATGCCGAGGAGGCAGACCGGCTGGAGCTGTCACTGGATATCCTCGAAACGCTGTGTCTCGACGAAGACCTCGCCGGCTGGAACGGCATGGGCTTCGTGGTTCAGGCCTACGGCAAGCGCTGCCCCTTCGTGCTCGACTTCATCATCGATCTTGCTCGTCGTGCCGGTCGGCGCATCATGGTACGCCTCGTCAAGGGTGCCTATTGGGATGCAGAAATCAAGCGCGCGCAGCTTGATGGCCTGGAGGATTTTCCGGTCTTTACCCGCAAGATCTACACCGACGTTTCCTACATCGCCTGCGCCAAGAAGCTGCTTGCCGCAACCGACGCGGTCTTCCCGCAATTCGCCACCCACAACGCGCAGACACTTGCCACCATCTACCGCATGGCCGGCGCGGACTATTATGTCGGCAAGTACGAGTTCCAGTGCCTGCATGGTATGGGGGAGCCGCTATACGACGAGGTTGTCGGTCGGCAGAACCTCAACCGTCCGTGCCGCATCTACGCCCCCGTCGGTACCCATGAAACCCTGCTTGCCTACCTCGTGCGCCGTCTTCTCGAAAATGGTGCCAACTCCTCTTTCGTAAACCGCATTGCCGACCCCAATGTCTCGATCGATGAGCTGGTTGCCGATCCGGTCGAGATCGTCGCCAAAATGCCGGTGCCCGGTCAAAAGCACGAGAAGATCGCGCTTCCCTGCGATCTGTACGGTCAGCGCCGCAACTCTGCCGGCCTCGATATCTCCAACGAAACCTCTCTGCAGACGCTGACCGAAACACTGAAGGCGAGTGCCAGGTTCTCGTGGACGGCCGCGCCAACGAGCCAGACCGATGCGGCGCCAGCGGCCCGTAACGTTCCAAACCCGGCCGACAGCCGTGACGTTGTCGGTAGCGTGCGCGAAGCGACCGTGCAAGAGGCGGCTCATGCAGCCGCGATCGCACTGAAGGCTGCCTCGTCCTGGGCTGCGGCATCGCCCCTTGCAAGAGCGGCACTGCTTGATCGTGCCGCCGACATCATGCAGGCGAAAATGGAAACGCTTTTGGGCCTCATTATCCGCGAGGCCGGTAAATCGCTGCTAAACGCGGTTGCCGAAGTGCGCGAGGCCATCGACTTCCTGCGCTACTATGCCGAGCAGACCCGCCGCACGCTTGGACCGTCGCACGCGCCACTCGGGCCGGTCGTTTGCATCAGCCCCTGGAACTTTCCGCTGGCAATCTTCACCGGCCAGGTCGCTGCCGCTCTTGTCGCCGGCAATCCGGTCCTTGCAAAGCCCGCGGAAGAAACACCGCTGATTGCCGCCGAGGCCGTTCGCATCCTGCACGAGGCCGGAATTCCTGCAGACGTCGTCCAATTGGTTCCCGGAGACGGAAGGGTAGGGGCGGCCCTTGTTGCAGCCCCTGAAGCCGCAGCTGTTATGTTTACAGGCTCGACCGAAGTCGCCCGTATGATCCAGGCCGAACTTGCCAAACGCCTCTCAAAGGACGGCAAGCCGATCCCATTGATTGCAGAGACTGGCGGTCAGAACGCCATGATCGTCGACTCCTCGGCACTCGCCGAACAGGTCGTCGGCGACGTGATCGCCTCGGCCTTCGACAGCGCCGGGCAGCGCTGCTCAGCACTGCGCATCCTGTGCCTGCAGGAAGACGTCGCTGATCGCACGCTGACCATGCTGAAGGGCGCGTTACGCGAGCTTTCGATCGCCAATACCAACCGGCTGGCCTCCGATATCGGTCCGGTAATCACCGCTGAAGCCAAGGCCATCATCGAGGCCCACGTTGCCGCCATGGGCAGCGCCGGTTGCGCTGTCGAGCGCGTTGACTTGCCGGATGCGACCAAGCACGGAACCTTCGTTGCACCAACGATCATCGAGATCGACAAGATCTCGCAGCTGAAGCGCGAAGTTTTCGGCCCCGTTCTGCACGTCATCCGGTGGCGGCGCCAGGATCTTGGTCGCCTGATCGACGAGATTAATGGCACCGGCTACGGCCTGACCTTCGGTCTCCACACGCGCCTCGACGAGACGATCGCGACCGTCACGTCGCAGGTGAAGGCCGGCAATCTCTATGTAAACCGCAACGTCATCGGCGCCGTTGTCGGCGTCCAGCCCTTTGGCGGTCGCGGCTTGTCGGGCACAGGTCCCAAGGCAGGCGGTCCGCTCTATCTCGGGCGTTTGGTCACAACGCCGCCGATCCCGCCGCAACACAGCTCCGTCTACAGCGATCCCGCTCTTTCCGACTTTGCCAAGTGGCTGGATCAACAGGGGCTTTCAGACGACGCGGAAATGGCGCGCCATCTCGGCAGCCAATCGGCTCTGGGCCTGGAAACCGAGCTTGCCGGTCCCGTCGGCGAGCGCAACCTCTATGCGCTTCACGCGCGCGGCGCGATCCTCTGCGCTGCGGCCTCTCGGACCGGCCTCATTCGCCAGGTCTCGGCGGTTCTCGCCACCGGTAACAGCGCTGTCATCGACGTTGATGACAGTCTCCGCTCGACGCTGAACGGCGTTCCCACCAGCGTCGCCCAACGGCTTTCCTGGCAAGCGGCGTCCGCAAAGGCCAGCCCGATGGCCGGCGCTCTGATTGAAGGCGACGCCGACCGCGTTTCGGCCATGCTGGCAAAACTCGCTGTGATGCCCGGTCCTCTGCTGCTGACCCAGTCAGCTTCGAGCGAGCAGCTTGAACGCGATCCCGACGCTTACTGCCTCAACTGGCTTCTGGAGGAGGTGTCCACCTCGATCAACACCGCCGCAGCCGGCGGCAACGCCAGCCTGATGTCGATAGGGTAGGCCCATCGTGTCACGTTGTTTCGACCGGGATTAGATGTCTTCACGGTAAGAGCAGAGCGTCTGTTATGTGGTGCGACGAAGAGATTTTCGCGTCGCCGAGAAGACTGAGATGAAGCCCTGGCTCCGCTTTTGCAGTCGCTAACAACCTGACGAGCGCCAGTAAGCGGATCGGCCTTTGGGCCTCACCGCAAGTCTCAATCGGCATTGACGCCTCTGCCGAGCAGATGGGCAGCCGAACGCCAGGCGTGGTGCGCAATCTGGTCAAGCCGTCGGGCAGCGTCGATCCGACCAAGGGCATCGGCCGCAGTCAGTTCGCCCTGCGCAACGGAGGCGAGGGCCGCAGCGCGGTGGTTGCGCTGCAGGGCCTCCAGCTCGCTTGATGCTGCCTCTGCTTCATCGAGCGATGCAGCGACCTCGGTCGAAGTGCTCCAGCCGATGGAGGTGGCCTTTGTGCTGAGAGCAGATTCCGAGGTGATGGAGCCACCTATCGCCTGTACCGCGCGCATGGCCCGTGCGCATAGCTCTGCAGCGCGAAGATTGCCGGAAGCCTCGGCCCGATGCCCAGGTGAATTGCCGTCGGCCAAGATTTCTGCGAGACGTGAGGCGTGGTCGAGTGCGTGCACCGTGCTCGTCATGCGCAACCGTTCGGCATCTGTCTCAGGCCCTTCTATTAGCTCGGACAAGAAAGACCGTACTTCCGACAGTGCACTGGCCGCCTCGCCAGCCTGCGCTGAAGGGACGGCTCCGCCGGAAAGCATCACGGCAACGGAAGCCGTGGACCGCGTGAGGACGCCGGCTATGACGCGCCGGGCGGTTTCGACCGCAATCACCGGACTGGCAAGTGCGCTTGGATCGAGAGCGCGTTGAAGTGCCGTCTGCCTGGAGGGCAGGAGCCGCTCCACGATGCGGGTGAACCACTGCGTCGCCGGAAGCAGCACCGCGACACCCACCACGTTATAGGCCGTATGGTAGGCGGCAAGGAGCGTCATCCCATCGAGCGATGTCGTCAGGGCCTTCATCAGCCGGGCCGTGACCGGAAACGCGACGATAGCGATAACTGCTGCTATAAGCTTGAACAAAACATAGGCAAGAGCCAGGCGCTTGGCCGTTGCGCTGGCGCCTATGGCGGCCAGTGCAGAGCTCGTCGCCGTTCCGATGTTCTGACCGATGATCAGGGCTGCGCCCTGTTCGAGGCCCACCGCACCGGCGTAGAATGCCGAAATGGTAACGGCGATCGAAGCTGTCGATGACTGCATGACCGCGGTCATCGCCAAGCCGACGACCACCAAGCTCATGAGACCGACCGACCCATCGATCCAGCCGACCCCCGGCATGCCGAGAACCGCGGGCAGGTCGGACGGGTGCAGACTTTCGGCGAGACCTCCCATGCCCTGCTGTAAGGTGGTCAGCCCGTAGAGTACGAGCGCAAATCCTGCGAGTGCGCCGCCCGCCGCCGCGATCCGCCTGCTCCCCAGCAACTTGGCCAGTGAGCCAAAGAAGATAATCGGCAGCGCGTAAGTTGAAAGCGAGACGCGCACACCAATCAGCGCCACGAGCCAGGCCGTTCCGGTCGTGCCAACATTTGCGCCGAATACGAGGCCAAGCCCTTGCGGAAACGTCAAGAGCCCGGCGCTGACGAGGCCAATCGTCGTCATCGTTACCGCGCTCGACGACTGAACGAGTAGCGTGACGATGGCACCCCAGAAAGCCCCTGAGAGCGGCGTTGCCGCGGCCTTGCCGAGAACAGTCCGCAGTGCAGATCCCGCCAGCGCCTTCAAACCATCAGTCATGACGGTCATGCCGAGCAAAAAAAGCCCGATACCCCCGAGGATAGCAACTGCAGTAGCCATGCGCGTTCCGCCCTGTCTGCGCTCCGCTTCTAGTCGCGATTAAGTCATAGCATCGCAAGCGTAATTGTCCAAAATCGCGCTGCGCAGGATCTATGTCTGAAGACACGACACCGGCATGATGTCATCTGTTGTTTGTTCAAACGCCAGCCAGGCATAAATCTAGCTGCGACGGCTTCGAAGTCGGGACAAGGAGGCATGGACTGAAAACGTTCGTCTTTCCGACCGGTAGCATTTACATAGCGCAAAGCGGCGTCCCGGAATGATGCCCATGCGGTTTGCAAGTTGGACACCCCGTTAAAGACCTCTACCGCATCGCGAAGAGTTCCTGGTGGAAGCGCCGAGTTA
>Ga0209025_1001573_pt1 | contig 28861 bp, 34 predicted proteins | sample AraplaMF_Col_mLB_FD_184256 | JGI IMG/M metagenome (GOLD analysis project Ga0209025, IMG submission 184256) | Arabidopsis root microbial communities from the University of North Carolina, USA - plate scrape MF_Col_mLB (SPAdes) (version 2) | ecosystem: Host-associated > Plants > Roots > Endosphere... | reverse complement strand
AGCAAAAAAGACAGAAAGTCTTATACAACGAATGTAGTGAACGGAAATATTATGTTGCTTAACGGTCATATCAAATTGCCAAAACTGAAAATGGTACGTATCAAACAGCATAGAGAAATACCACAAGACCATATAATCAAGTCATGTACGATTTCTATGACACCTACTGGTAAATACTATGTGTCCATTTTGACTGAATACGAAAAAGAGATCGTACAAAAAGAAGTAGAAACAGTTGTTGGATTAGACTTTGCGATGGATCAATTATACGTCAGTTCTGAGGATGAGAGAGCCAATTATCCTAAGTTCTATCGTGAAATGTTAGACCGATTAGCAAATGCTCAACGAGTATTATCAAGACGTACAAAAGGTTCAGGGCGTTGGAATAAACAACGTATCCGTGTAGCTAAGCTGCATGAAAAAGTAGCGAACCAACGTAAGAACTTCCTTCATCATAAGTCTAAAGAGTTAGCTACTCATTTTGATGTTGTAGCTATTGAAGATCTAAATATGAAAGGAATGTCACAAGCACTTCATTTTGGGAAAAGTGTCGCTGATAATGGTTGGGGTATGTTCACTTCTTTCTTAGCTTATAAACTAAATGAACAAGGAAAACAGCTTGTGAAAATAGACAAATGGTTTCCTTCCACAAAAGCATGTAGCAGTTGTGGAAATGTGAAAAATATGTCATTGTCTGAGCGAGTCTATTCTTGTATAAGCGGTGTAAATCTCCATAGAGATTATAACGCAGCTATCAATATCAAAAATGAAGCAATACGCCTATTAGCGTTAGCATAGATAGCAATAAAATAACCCTTGGAACAAGGGAGTTAGCTCGGCTGTCTTAGGACGAATTCGTTAGCTACCAAAAGTAACGACTAACCGAGAAGCCCCCACTTCAAACAGTCCGTTAGGACGTTAAGTGGCGGGTAGTTCACTAGGTACTTAATTTTATTTGGGAATGAGAAAGTGAGGAACAAAATGAAATTAGCAATTCAAGCTAAAAATTTAACAAAGTCTTTTGAAAATCAATCCATTGTAAGGGATTTAAACTTATCTGTTCCTGAAGGAAGTTTATATGCTTTTATTGGACCAAATGGTGCAGGAAAAACAACAACTATGCGAATGTTATTAGGATTAATTCCATTAGATAAAGGAACGATATTATTTAATAATAAAGATATTAAAGAATGGAAAGAAGAATTATTTGAAAATGTGGGTTGTTTTATTGATTCACCTACCTATTACCCTAATTTAACAGCATATGAAAATTTAGCCTATGTACAAAAAATGATCAATAAACCTTTAGATGAAATAGATAGAGTATTAAAAACTACAGGAATATATAAAGCAAAAGATAAAAAAGTTAAAGATTTTTCTTTGGGAATGAAACAAAGGCTAGGTATTTCCTTTGCTATTCTTAATAATCCTAAAATACTAATTCTTGACGAGCCGACAAATGGATTAGACCCAGAGGGAGTACACGAGATAAGGCGTTTATTACTTCATTTAGTAAAAAATGAGGGGAAGACTATATTTATTTCTAGTCATAATTTAGCTGAAATTGAAATGATAGCAGATCACATAGCGTTACTACATAAGGGTAGCTTACTCTATGAAGGGAATTTAAACAGTATTATTACTTCTGGAGAATATATTGTTCATGTTAATGATACTGCTGCCACAGAGAGGATTTTAAATACAGAGGGTATACCTTATAGTATAGAAAAAGAAGGGGTATTCAAAATAATAGTAGATCAAGATAGTGTTCCTAATTTAACCAGAATAATAATTAAAAATGATATAGATATTTTTGAAGTTAGCCCTAAAAAGCCAACATTAGAGGAAGTATTTTTATCTTTAACTAAACAAAAGGAGTTACTATAATAATGCAATTTATCTTTAAAAGTGTAAATAGTGAGATGAGGAAAATTGGTGGGAGAAAATTATTATTAATTTCTTTGTTTTTCTCATTATTATCAAGCTTTTTGTGTATAAGTTATTTTATTTTTAACAAGAATAATCCCGACATGTTTCAATCTACAAATCTTATAGCAATTACAGTAAACTTTAATACACTAACGTTAAGTATTTTTTCTGCTTGTATGTGGTATTTTATCATTTCTTCTGAAAATAAATATGGTACTTGGGCCATTATTTATACAAAGCCCATTTCGAAATTCAAGTTATTGGTAGCTAAAAATTTATTGTTTATACTGTTCTATTTGATCTTTAATATTTTGAATTTTTCGGTTATGGGCATCTATACTTTTATAAATGGATATGAAATATCAATACTTTATTTTTTAAAAATGTTGATACTTTGTACTATTTTATCTTTAGCAATACCATATTCTCAATTGCTTTTTCACTTAATTATAAAAAAGGGTATTCTTGCGGCATCCTTGTCAGTAATTTGGATATTTTTTATCGTAACATATGGATTATTCCCTTTAATATTTACAAAGACATTTCCAATATTTTATGCATTGAATATAGTAAGTGACGTAATGTTTAAAGAAACAACTATTTTATTATATCTTGCAAGTTCTTCAATATATATTTTAGGAATTATGTTATTGACTGTGAGTTTTAAATATTATACATATGAATAATAAAGGGTGAAATAAGTGGGTATTTTAGGTGAATATAAAAAAAGTCTTCATAATGGATTGTATATCCTGTTACTAGTATTTCTGTTGGTACCAATTAGTTTTCAAGTTTTTCTAACTGTATCGCCTCAATTAAATGATGGCGCTTTCATGCATATAGCGATTCTGAGCCTTTTTTGTAGGTTATTTTTACCTATTGCGATAGGTCTATTAGTGTCATTTTCTTTTGTAAACGAATTCAGAAGAAAAGGATACATGTCTGCTATTTATCATGGGATCACTTTAAAAACTATATTAAGTAATAAGTTTTTCTTTTGCTTAATATTTACTTTTTGTTATTTAATATGTGCTTTAATCATAACTAGTATACCTATAGTATTAACGGTTGATAATCTAGGGACTGTTTATCAAAGTTTAAGTTTTTCTATACTTTTTCTGGTAATTAGCTCTTTAATTATTGTGAATCTACATTTTTTAATAAATATAATATTTTATAAAATCCCGTTACTTTCATTATTAGTAGGGGTTATAGGTGGACTTGGTAGCTTTTTTATCTCTCATACAAACTATTGGATACTATTCCCTTGGTCATATCCAATTATGAGTCTTTATTTTGATAGCATTGAACCAAAACAATTATATATTATTCTCATTGTATATCTATTATCATTACTAGGTTGTATATTTATTATTAAAAAATCAATAAGATGGAATTAAAGTTACTTGGCAAATGACTTCACCTAAGGAATTGAGTCTCGTACACTCAATTCTTTTTTTATGTTATAAAAAAGGAGATCATTTGTCAAAAAGCATTTGCTATAGAATAGCAAATGCTTTTTGTTGAACTTGAATTGAACACTTTCAGAAAGTATTTATATTGTTTGCCTTTTTCTCTTGAAAAATTGTACCCTCAATTATTAATTTTAACATAGAATATAGAAAATGTAGCGTTTCAATATCAAAAAACCCATTGGTTTTATATGGATTATTTCTTTATAATAATGAGAGGTAGTTCCCGAATGTAAATAGGCTCTCATGCAAGAAAAGCAAGAGAGCCTATCTACATAAAAAAAGATTGGATATTTGCCAATCTTTTTCGTGTAAGGGATTTAATGACAGCTTGTTACTACAACTCGTTTTTATTTTAAAACAATTAACCAGAAAATTCAATCTAACGTTTTTTCTCAATATGGCTTTTCATATTTTTGAATTATAATATAATTAATTCTTTTTATTTCTATATCTGTCTCTTATCTTCCTGTTGGGAATCCTTAGTATAAGGATTCTTTTTTTGTTCTAATTTTGTAATCTAATCTATATCTGTTCATTGCTTTATAGATTAAAAGGTCTAATTTTTGACTAACACTAATTACTTTTTGATGTCTAAAACCATATGTTTTTACAAGATACTCCAATTCTTTTTTTTTATCTTCTATCATCTCATGTAGTAATTTCATATCCACTTTTTCTTTTAAACTCCTTTATACATAGTATGATGAAAAAACTGTATTTAAAAAATGCAAACAAAAAAACAAGACTGAAACCAGCCTTGCCTTAAAGGAAAAAACTAACTCTTATATCTAAGAGTACATTATGTATGGAAAATTTTGAAGTGTATATGCCTAAAAAAGGATAAAAAGGTTATAATTGTAAGATTTTGAAAGTTTGTTATTCTATAAAGAAACAGTTGATATCGCTTGTTTATAAAGGAACATTTGCTTTCCATTGCTTAAAATTAGTACCGAAAATTTATCAACAGCGATAATTTTTCCAGGTACCCTGACACCGTTTATTAGAAAAACCGTCACTTCTTTTTTTTCTTCTATTAACTTTTCATAAAACTTCTCTTGTGTATACATCATTTTGATGGTTGCAACTCCTCTCCTTTTTCGGAACGGTTCATAGCTTCTAAGAATACATATTCTTTTACTGTTAGCTCAACCGTTGGGCAATATTCAACCTTTGATAATTCGTGAAATAGAGAAAGGTTTTTGTGTAGTTTTTGAATCATTTCATCTAAAGTGATTTCTCCTACACCATACTCAATTACTGAATTTAAAAATACGTCTACATCTATTAAACTTGGTTCAATTAGGGAAACAATCTCTTGTACCTTTGGTAAAATAATTGTTTCATAACGTTGTTTGAATAGTTCTAAATCCTCTGGTGCGGGTTCATTCTCACAAAGCTTTTTGAAAGATAGTACACGAATGTCATTTTGTAATGAATCAATACGCTCTTCATAAAACGCTTTGTCGAACCCTTCTTTGTCAGCAACATCGTAATGAAGTTCTGTTTGTGATCTAGGCTTTTTCTTATAAGCATCCATGAGGATTTTCTCTTTTGTATTAAACATCATGATAAAAACAGTACGTTCTAGATTCATGATTTGGTTTGCTACGCTTAATGTTTCATCTAATACTTTTGCGCGTTCTTCTTCACTTAACTTTTTTATAGAGGATGGAACAAGTTTTTTGACATTCTCAAACGACTCGGAATTCATAATGTGTTGAAGAGAAAATTGAGCGACTTCTGGTAAACAAGGATCAGTTGTTTTATCCAGAAGTAACAAATCTTTAATCGTTCGCACTGTATTTTTGATTTCTTTTTGAGCTTGTCGAACTTTTTCTATGCTTCTTTCCATGTATTCTGGTTGTTTAAGACGATTGAAAATGTATTCTCTTCTTGCTTCAAAATGTTGCTGTAAAAGTGACATAGTTGTTTCCTCCTCTATTTTCTGAATTGATTTGAAATTCCTTTTATATTGTATCATTAAATTTTATGAAGTGGGACGGTAGCAAGGTTTATTTGTAAAGACAAGGTTTGGAATTGCATATCAGACAACCAACGATGCATATTCTTTACCAAAGCAATTACCAAAGTGGATATCAACCTTATAACCAAAGAATCTATCATGATAGTACTATCAAAAGAAATCATTGATTATCACATGTTTTTAGGGGATTTTGAGTTTTGTTTATAGTAGGAGAAATGGAATGAGCAAAAGGAGGGGAAACAATGAATAATTCTTATGAAATTATCGGTAATCAAATTAAATATTATTTGAGGGATGATCCAACGAGAGGCTAGAACAACATACCTAGTCCGCAATTTCGAAGTGTGAAAGAAATTACAGAATGGTGTGGAAGTTCAACAAATGAAATTATGTGTGGGTGGGATGCGCTCAATCAAAATGCAATGAGTGTAACGGATACAACAGATTTCTTATATAAGTGGATTAGTTGGTATGTGACCGAACCATTAGACAGTACAGCACAAGAAATACGAAAGTTATCAGACGAACTTGCGAGTTTCATAACACATGTACCTGTTGATACATTTGAACTCATTAAGAATAACTCTCATATGGTGTTAGATTGTATATGTTTTGTATTGGACTGGATACCAAATTTGTTAACGATATTCTTTTTTTTAGGAGGGAAAACATGCTGAATCGAAAAGAAACAATTTCTTTTCAAGCCTTTATGGACCAATCTTATAAGAAGAAAAAGCAAACAAAAATATTTAGTGTTGGCCCTATTAGTCCGTTCGCATTTTTTCATATGTCTTCACCGCTTGTTCATACGTATGTAGCCCTGGGAATAGTAGGTGGACTTACAATTGGAGCTGTTTTGTTAGAGAAATACTTAGTACGAAATGATTATGTTTTTGCATCCAATATCCTTTCTAATGGTCTATATTACGGTGTAAGAATTGGCGGGATTGGGTTTATTGGTTATGTATTTATTCGTATTTTACTCATGTTGTAAGGGGGATGGAAAATGAAAGGATGGTTAAAAAAGAAGAGATACAAATACCAGTTAGAAGAGGTATTTAAGAAAGCGAAGTTATACGATGAGCACGTTACACGAGGTGGGAAGCTCCCTATTTATCCTAAGATTCATGATGTTTACGCAGGAAAAGAAAGTGTACGGTACACTTTTACACTACCCAATGGCGTTGATCCAGCTCAAATTCATAAGAAATGGTTTTGTTTTCAGCAAATACTAGGTGAAAATCTTATGATGGAAGGTAATATTAAAAAATTTGTACTCCATGTATTTCATTCTAATGCAAGTTTACAGCCTTACGATTACAGTTATAAACAATGGCAACCATTATTAAAACAATATCGTCTTCCAATCGTGGTTGGTCGGGATCAATTTGGTAATACGATTGTGTATGATATGGTTGATTCAAACACACCACATTTACTGATTGCGGGAGAAACAGGAAGCGGAAAAAGTAGTATAGTACGTGTGATTTTAGCCACATTAATCCAACAGATGTCACCAGAGCATTTACATTTGTACCTGGGAGACTTAAAAAATTCAGAGTTTCATTTTTTAAGAAGAGTGAAGCATGTGAAGTATGTTTGCATGGAAGAACATGAAATGACGAACATGTTAGCAAAATTATGGAAAGAGGTATTGCATAGAAGAAAGGTAATGGAAAAATATGAGCTAGGTCATATTGATGAATACAATCAAATAACAAAAGATAAACCCTTACCATATATTTTTATTGCCATTGATGAAGTAGCAATGCTACAGGACGAAAAGGAATGTGTCACCATAATAGAAAAAATATCAGCTGTCGGCAGATCGCTTGGTATCTTCCTCATGCTAAGTATGCAACGTCCAGATGCAAAAATACTTGATGGCAAGTTAAAGCTCAATTTGACGGTAAGAATGGGCTTTAAATGTGCGGATTTAATTAACAGTAACATTGTAGGGACGCCTGGATCAGAAAATTTAAGTCAATCGGGCCAAATGATTTTAAAATTAGATGGTTTAAAGAAGGTGCAGGCTCCTTATTTGGCATTGGACCAAGCGAAAGAAATAATAGAACCGTATCGTTTATCTAAAGAGCAAAGTATAAAGAAGGAAGAACCAGAGCATCAAGAAGACAAAATCTTTGGGGTGTTAGATGATGCTAACGAATAGAGATAAACAAATTATAGGTCATTTACAGCAATTTAGATGTATGTCGCGTGATGATATTATTGATCTCCATTTTAGAAATGTAAAGAATGCAGTAACATGTTGTAATACTGTTACAAAGCGTTTAAGCCGCGAAGGATATATCGATGTGGATACATCACAACGTCCATATGTGTATTTTCCTTATCCAAATACAATTCGTAAAGGAAGCCAAAAGATACGTCATTTTTTAGCGATTGTAGATGTATATAAGCAGTTATTACGAACCGAAAGACCGAAGATATTTCAAGTAGAACCTAAATATAAGAAAGGTTATATGGAACCCGATATATTTACCATTTGGCATAAAAGTCCATTTTTTATAGAAGTCCAGAACTCCATTTATAATAAGGCTACGATCCAAACAAAAATCAAACGTTATGAATCGTATTTTCGTAGCATGGAATGGAAAAAAGAATCCTGGCAACCGAAACATAATATGGTATTTCCCTCACTTTTAATTCTTACTGACCTCAAATATCCGATTTCTAGTTTTAATTTCCGTATTTTTCAAGCGCCCTCTATTCAGCATTTTCTTATACAAGTACAGAAACCTAAAGACATTTCGGTTCAAATAGGTTCAGTCAAAGCAAAATTATGAAAGCACAAGATACTGTTTCTTGTGCTTTTTACATGTCCCAAAAGTCATTGATTTTGGCGTGAGGATCAATTTTTCTAATAGTATTTAATATTTTTTTCATGATTTCAGGTTTGGGGATGTAATCTGTATCTCTACATGCTTTACTGATGGTTTGAACAGAAACCTTTGACTTTTTGGATAGTTCCTGTTGTTCAATTCCTTGCCGATCTAACCATCTTTTTAATTTAGTCCTATTTTTGCGGAAAAACATTTATCTCACTCTCCTGTCTTTAATTTTTTATTTACAATTATGGACAGGAAGTTAAATTCATATACAATTCAATTCAACTTAAACTTAAGTAAGATACAAGAGAACGAGATTCATAGAGTATTTGCACGAACGATTTATTGATAATTTCACTTGGAATGAGGTATACATACAATGCAAAGATTTGACTTACGCATCATACAACAAATCTTTGCAAAGCACTTTCCAAAAAAAATTAAATTCGTCTATTCTTAGAGAACATGAATAAGGACAATTTTGTTTTACTCGTATAAGGTAAGTAATTAAAAATTGGATAAATAGACAGGGTTTGGACATATTACATTTTGAGTATTAACTCAAATTTGTATTGGGCGTGAAAAGATGACCGGTTTATTCGTTGTATTGGGATGCACACTTGTATTTTTTCTTGTGGCACAAATTTTTACTCCACCATCTACTTATAATCCAAACAGTGACACACAAAGGGCAAAATGCTCTAACAAATTAGAGAAAAGAGTATATGATGCATTGCGCTTTAATGGTTATTATCCGATTGTGCAATATAAAGTACCTAGTAAACGTTTTAAGTTAGATTTTGCATTTTTTTCTGCAAAGGGTTTAAAGATAGATTTAGAAATTGATGGGCCTTTTCATCGAACACCAGAAGGAACCAAACGAGACAGAAGAAGAGATAAATACATGAAAACAAATGGTTGGAAAGTGATTCGTATTACTGATATTTCTTTAAATAATGGATTTGAAAAACAAATACTTTTGTTGATAGCAACATTAAATGAATTAGGGATAGAACCTTCTAAAGAATCAGAACTTGTTTGTTAGAAGAAAAATAAAGACGTATGATGTAGTTTTTCATCATACGTCTTTATTTTTTGAAAAGATCCTAGACCAGAATCCTTGTTTTTGCTCTTGGCTGGATGCTATAAGCTTTTGTGATTTACGCATTTCATCAAAATTTTATTTTAATTGCACATATTGCAATAATAGAATTTTATTTAACGAATTCCTCGAAAGAATTCTCCTTCCTCAAGCGCGTGAAGGGCGTAGCCAAAAGGCTTTGCTTTTTATTTTGCCTCTTATATAATCAGTCTTATAAAGTATAAAGGTTGGTATATCAATGAAATTAGACAGCAATAATCATTCAGTATTCTTGTTGTATTATCATCTTGTGTTGGTCGTAAAATTCAGAAGAAATGTGTTTGATGATGATATGTCAGATTATGCAAAAGACATGTTTGTTAGGTTATCCGAGAATTACAACATAACATTGGTAGAGTGGAATCATGATGTAGACCATGTTCATATTTTGTTCAAGGCACATCCGAATACAGAAATGACAAAATTCATCAATGCTTATAAAAGTGCAAGTTCTCGACTAATCAAGAGAGACTTTCCACAAATGAAAAAGAAACTTTGGAAAGAGATGTTTTGGTCAAGAAGTTTTTGCTTACTAACTACTGGTAGTTCGCCAATAGATGTAGTAAAGAAATATATTGAAAACCAAGGTGAAAAGTGAGGTGAAATGATATGACAAAGCATAATAAAGCATATAAATTTCGTTTGTATCCAACAGAAGAACAAGCATACCTTATGCGTAAAACCTTCGGTTGTGTACGTTTCGTGTATAACAGAATGTTAGCAGAACGGAAAGAAGCGTACGAAAAGTACAAAGATGACAAGGAACAACTAAAGAAACAAAAGCTTCCAACTCCTGCGAAATATAAAGCAGAATTCGAGTGGTTAAAAGAAGTTGATTCATTAGCTTTGGCAAATGCTCAACTAAACTTGCAAACTGCCTATAAGAATTTCTTTAGTGGTCAAAATGACTTCCCGACATTCAAAAGTAAAAAAGACAGAAAATCTTATAAAACGAATGTAGTAAACGGAAATATTATGTTGCTTAATGGTCATATCAAATTGCCAAAACTGAAAATGGTACGTATCAAACAGCATAGAGAAATACCATTAGACCATATAATCAAGTCATGTACGATTTCTATGACACCTACTGGTAAATACTATGTGTCGATTTTGACTGAATACGAAAAAGAGATTGTACAAAAAGAAGTAGAAACAGTTGTTGGATTAGACTTTGCGATGGATGGATTATACGTTAGTTCTGAGGATAAGAAAGCCAATTATTCTAAGTTCTACCGTGAAATGTTAGACCGATTAGCAAAGGCACAACGAGTATTAGCAAGACGCAATAAAGGTTCTCAGCGTTGGAATAAACAACGTATTCGTGTAGCTAAGTTACATGAGAAAGTAGCTAGCCAACGTAAGAATTTCCTTCATCATGAGTCTAAAGAATTGTCTACTAAATTTGATGTTGTAGCTATTGAAGACCTAAACATGAAAGGAATGTCGCAAGCACTTCATTTTGGAAAAAGTGTCGCTGACAATAGTTGGGGAATGTTCACTTCTTTTTTAGCTTATAAACTATACGAACAAGGAAAACAACTTGTGAAAATAGACAAATGGTTTCCTTCCACAAAAACATGTAGCAGTTGTGGAAATGTAAAAAATATGTCATTGTCTGAACGAGTATATTCTTGTATATGCGGTGTAAATCTCGATAGAGATTATAACGCAGCTATCAATATCAAAAATGAAGCAATACGTCTATTAGCGTTAGCATAAATAGCAATAAAATAACCTTTGGAACAAGGGAGTTAGCTCGGCTGTCTTAGGACGAATTCGTTAGCTATCAAAAGTAACGACTAACCGAGAAGCCCCCACTTCAAACAGTCCGTTAGGACGTTAAGTGGCGGGTAGTTCACCTCGTTAGCAGATTGTAACTCTTGGAGGATTTGTTGATTCGTTTTTTCTTGCTCTTGCAGTCACTTCATAAATATCTATATCAATTAAAAAATGTTTATGATTAGGGATGAATAAAAATAAATTCTATTTCTATCTCATGAGATTGCGGATTTGCATTAATAATTGGTTCATTCAAGAGTATATCACTGCTATAGCACGAGATGAATGCTATGATATAAATGGTTATTAAGGAATCAACTAAAATAATGGGAAGACAGGAAAAGGTATTCTAAGGATTGAAAAGTAATTAATTGACTAAAATTAGGGATCCCCAGAACAAGAATCAAAATTTATATGTGCTATAGAATTGATACAGGTACGCCGAATCACTAAAGCAAAGACTAATAGCAAAGACTAATAGCAAAGACTAATAGCAAAGAATGCGAACCGTGATGGGGATTCCCTTGCAAATATTATGTGGAAATCTAGAGGTGAAAAATTCTTGCTTGCAAGCATAATAAAAAGTGTACAATGGGTATTAAGGATTAGTAAAATGATACTGTGGTAAGAGTGTAGCGATACTATAATGGAGGTGGTTGAATGGAGAGAAAAGATGATGTTGTAAGTGAAGTGTACTTAAAAACAATTGATGTCTCCCGTATCACCAATCTAGCAGAGAGTACAATCAGAAAATATAGCTTAGAACTCGAAAAACAAGGCTATGAGTTTAATAAAGATGGCGATACAAGACTGTATCATGCCGATGATGTGACAGTTTTTAATACTCTAAAAGAGATTAGAGAAAAAACTAAGGTTTCATTGAATCACGCTGTTAGCGTGTTGATGACACAGCAAACACGTGCGACACAGGGTGTAGCGCGTTCAGAAGTTGCTGTGACAAGGTCTCAGAGTGAAGAGGAGCAATACGCGCTACAATCTATATCAAGCGAAATTCGGAATTTCTTAGAAGATATAAAGACTGAATTTATAGGTTTTCGAAAAGAACTTGAAATCGAACGTCAAAGCAATGATGTATTTAAACAAGAGCTTGAAGCAGAGCGTGAAAAAAATCAGAAATTAGAAAAGAAACTTGATCTTATTATGACGGAATTAGAAAAAATCAACGCTAAAGCTGATATTTCTAACCAAGAACCCAAAAGGAAGAAATTATTTGGGATATTTTAAGTTTAGACAAAACAAAAAGAGTTGCTCACATGAGAGCAACTCTTTTTGTTTTTAGAAATCTGGGTCTTCTAAATCGTCTTCATCTAATGATCCTGTAATGTTGGTATTAGTTAGTAATTGTCCCATTTGACCTACGTCTTTTAATAAATCGTCTGCCAGAGAATTATGGGTATTCTCTTCGTTTTGCATAAGGACAGAAGATACAGGAGCCACCTGGAGATCTGAAATTGTTTGTGTAATTTGTTTTATGGCGTTCATCATTTGTTCTTGATTTTTTGAGACTTTTAGAAGTTCTTTTTTTGCATCAAAGGGCTCTTTCTGTGTTAAGTCTTGTTCAACTAATTGAATAATATAAGTTGCAAGCTTTTTGGAGCGGGCTTTTTGCTCAAGGTGATTATAAACTTCTTCGCTCATGTGATCTGTTCGAAGTCCAAAGACTGTTTGTTTCTCGGTCTTTTTAGTACGCCCCATAATGCGGCTCCTCCTTTCTGACTATACTTATTTCTCTATTTTTTGCAGCATTTCGCCGCGACTTTTTACTTCAAGACCATATAGATTTAATTTGCGTGAATCTGGTAAGAAAATATGATTTGCTTGAGCGATTTCAGCTCCATACATTTCTTCTATGACTTCATGGATGCTAGCCTCTAGTATTGGGGCAACACCACCGAAATAAACATATTTATAAACTTTATCAGCTGGTGCAGGCATTACATCTTGGATTTTTAAAATTAGAAACTTAGCAAACTCTTTTAAAGAAGAGCGAACTTTGTCTGTTAAATCTACACGCTGGCCAGTGTTTCCATCAACTAATTCCATTTTCGGCTTTTGGAAATTGTTTACTATAAATGTTTCAAATGAACGTAAATCAGAGAATTTTTCTAGGAACTTTTCTTTTCTTAATTTTTCAATATGAGATAGATAGGATAATTTGTCTATCGGTTGCATAGAATCACGGTTCTTAGGTGATTTTAAACCGGCTGGTGATAATACTAGATCAATTGTTCCACCGCCAATATCAACAAGTACGGTATCATTGTTATCAAATTGGCTTGCTTCTTCACGATCTTCTAATTCAAAATTCTTTTTAATTGCTAAACGTGCAATTTCGCCTTCGATACGACAAGTCGCTTTTTCTACAGTTATTTTTAAAGTTTTTTCCATTCCTGGAGTATGTATTGTAACTTCATGCTCTCCAGCAAATCTTTCTGCCATGGCATTTTGAGCTTCACTAAATTTGGCTGTTCGTTTAAGTAACCATATAGGTAACATTGTTTGGAAATATTCAATTTCAATTGTATTGTCATCCGATTCGCGCTGTTCATTAATAGCATGATAGAAAGAAACAGCTGATAAAAACATCACATAAGGGATAGGGCTTGTAATCTTGTCATGAAGTTTATTGACATGGTTGTTAGCTAATGCATGTTTTGCAGCTTCGTCTCCAACTAAGAAGAATCTTTCTGTGTCTTCTCCTGGAATTGTTGTTGAAATAAGTAGGCGAGATAATAATTCTTTAGGATTGGTAATGGTTGCTACAAAATGAGAGTCAGCTTCATCTTTGCTGATTTCTACAACGTTTGTAGGAGTTTCAATATAGAAACCATCAATTAAGTTCATATCAAGTGAGTTTCCAGAATCCTTATTCATCATAGTAATTTTCATTAATTATTCACTCCTTTAGTTATATTGTTAACAATATAACATTTTTTCATATCTATTGGAAGGTATTTTTCAATATTAGTTAACAAAAAGAAATCGTTATTAACCTTATATTTTTAAGGGTTTATAATGATTTATTTTTGTTATATTGTATTTATGTTAACTATAAAAAAGATTGTTAACTTTATTTTTAATTTATATGTATTCTTCACAAGATATATGTTTGTACCTTTGGGTTTTATTCGATAGAAGATTTCCTCTTATGAATTTCAGTGGAGGAATTGAATGTTTTTTGATTTCTAATTAATTTAACTATTGGGGAATATAGCACAGTTCAGTCTACAAGTATCTCCTTGCTATTAATATGTTATTTTTTATATGGTTCTCGCCAGCGTCTTGGAAAAAATACAATGGGCTGCCTATATGGACAGCTCATTTACATAATTCTCGTTGTAGGAATTAAAAGCAAACTTTTCCCATCCAAAAGAGGTTTATTCTTTAAACAGTTGCTTAATTTTGATCAGCAATTGTATTAGTTGATCCAGCACTTATACCTAAAAATAAAGGGGAAATAGCATGATAAAACATTTTTACATCTTAAAATCACGTTATTATAAAGAAATTTGGTAGTCTTTAATTAGCCTTTAACTTAACCTCAAACTTAAGGGAGATGTATAAATGAACATCGGTAAACAGATACAATATTTTCGTAAACGGGATAATATGTCCCAAGAGAAGTTAGCAGAAAAAATCCATGTTTCCAGACAATCTATTTCTAACTGGGAAAATGAAAGGAACTATCCAGATATTCATAATTTACTAATGATGAGTATTCTCTTTAACGTCCCCCTGGATGATTTAGTTAAAGGAGATGTAAAGATCATGAAAGAAGAACTTCAAAAATCAACTTTCTTTAAGTGGAGTTACATCATGTTAGCATCAATGATTATACTTCCTATTTCTATTGCACCTGTATTTTACTTTTTTGGTTATTATGGTCTTATAATACCTTTTGTACTTACGATTTCGCTTATGTTTTCATCACTGAAAGTTGAAAACATAAAAAAAGAGCATAATTTAAAAACTTATCGTCAAATAGTTGATTTTATAGAGGGGAAACCTATAAGTGAGGTAAAGCCTAATATAAAAGATAAATTATTAAAAATAGGTTTAATGCTTGCAAGTGCTTTAATTAGTTATAGTTTAATTTATTTAGGATTGAGTGTATTTGGAAGATAACTTAGAAAACTATTAAAAGTCCTCCGGATTGTTTAACTGGAGGACTTTTGTGTTTACATAATTCTTGTTATCAGAAGTAAAATTCAACTCGAAAATAGCTAATTTGCAACCATTATTAGTGGCTAATTACTATAAGGATTTATTTTTGAAATTTGCTATTTTTTAGAAAGTATGTTAATTTAAGAAAGACCTATTTTTGTTCGGTTTGAGATTAAGAATAAATTTTGTTTTTCGTCTAAGGTATTTGAGCAAGGGTAGTAACATATGTGTGGGTATCCACACTAGGAGGCAACAATTATGGAACAAGGTAAAGTAAAATGGTTTAATGCAGACAAAGGTTTTGGATTCATCGAGCGTCAAGGTGGAGAAGACGTATTCGTACATTTCTCAGCTATCCAAATCGACGGTTACAAATCTTTAGACGAAGGACAAAGTGTAACGTTTGAAGTAGAACAAGGACAACGTGGCCTACAAGCTACTAATGTTCAAAAAGCTTAATATTAGTTCATGAAAGACCCTCTTGTAGGGTCTTTTTTTGATTTTGTTATAATATTCCAAATACAAATTTTTAAGGGGATTTGGGGTGCTTAACTCTTAATGAAAAAGAAGATATTAGGGCTATCGCCAGCATTTTGGAAAAAACTAGGCTAAGCCAAAAATAAAATAAGCCGTCCATATGGACGGCTCATTTACATAATTCCCGAAAGCGAAAGTTAAAAGTATTGGTTTGAAACAAAGATATACGGTTTCAATTCCTTTTTATTTCGCTCTTTATGTGATATATTTATCGCATAAAGAGCGAAATATATCACAAAGGAGATCTTATATGAAGAATAAATTAGCTTACTTAGGGTTTATTGGCTTTTTAGGTTTTTTGGCACCTTTCTCATTTTTAAGTGAAAATTCGTTTTCACCTCACTACTATTTCCTTTTCTTTTTCTTTTTTTTATACGCAAAAGTTATACCAGATGAGCTTTTTATATTGCATGTTCGTATGGCCGCTACAAGGGCATTTTTTGTAACACTAGTATTTGGTAGTATATTACTCTTAAGTGTTTCTATTTTTGAAAATGTACATGTAATTCGTTTATTTTTTGGACTTGCAATTTTAATACCGTTAGGAACTTTTCTAATTAATTTAGAAATATTTGAACGTAGAGAAAAGAAAGGGATGCAGGATGACGTTGATTACTCGGATGAAAGAATATAGGGTAAAGTTAAATATGTCCCAAGGAGATTTAGCTAATAAGGTTGGAGTTAGAAGAGAAACAATTGGTAATCTCGAAAATGGAAAATATAACCCTTCATTAAAATTGGCTTACGATATTGCAAAAGTTTTAAAAGCACCTATTGAAGTGTTATTTTGGTTTGAAGACTAGTTTAATTCTAGTACAAGTGAATACAAGAGAAAAAATGATGAATGTTCTATTCATGCTCGGTTAACATAACGTCTCATTATCGGTAGCAAAGAAAAAGGCGAATCCCTTATGGAAGTAAGAGATTCGTCTTTTTTCTTTTTATCAATCTATGCAATTTTTTATACATTCCTATCATAGTGTGGGTTTTCGGGTTCTCATTTGTTACTGGATTATCCGAAAAGTTGTATAAAATCTTGCATATTCTTAGCGTGGGGGGTTCCGAAACGCTAGCTGTACCCCAAAATGCATAAACCCTTACTTGAAGTTTGTTATCAAAATGAAATCTATATATAGTATTCGCAACAAAAATGAAACACGATATACACTTTATTTTTGGGTTTAACTGGAATATAATAGATTTATAGGGAACGAACGTTCGTAACAAAAAAATAGAGTTAGGAGGTATATGTTTATGAAATCTAGTTCAAAACGTGTCACAAGTTCTAAAGTTGCAACGACGGCTTCTAAGATTTTACGAGACGGTAAATATGGAAAAGCAACAAAAAGTGTCGCAGCGTCAGCTTTATCTCAAGCAAAATCTAAGAAAAAATAATTACAATTAAAGGAGAGGATATATTTAATGTTTAAATTTGAAATGAACGGCCTAGATAAATTACAGAAAGACTTAAAAAACATGGAAAAAGCAGCAAAAGAATTGGATGGAAAACAATCTATTCCTTTTCCCGTTCTATTTAACAATTCTTTTATGAAAAAATATACAAAGTTTAATAATATAGATGAACTTTTTGAAAATAGTGCATTTGAAGTAGAAACGGATGAGGATTTTGCAAAAATTCCTGATGATGAATGGGATAAGTATATAAACGAAGTAACTGATTTTGAAAATTGGGAAGAAATGATGTCTAAAGCAGCCGGGCTTTATACTTTGAAAAAGCTTGGATTCTAATAAAATATGCTTTATTGATAAAAAAGAGTCCTTTAACGGGACTCTTTTTTAATTTAATAGATAACCAAACCTAATGTAAACTAATATTTAAAAGTTTACTTTCGAATTGATTATAAAATGAAATAAAAATGGTATTTTCTTTTACACACAAAAATTCTAGTAGTAAAACAGCATTGTGGGAATTAAACAAAAGGTTGTTAAAACCATTAAAGTGTTAGTTAACAAAGCTGATGGTAGAGCGAGAATTAAATAATTTAAAAAAATTTTGCTACATATGTAGCAAAGTTTTTTTCTAAGCGTACGAAATTTGCGTTATGTTGATGGGCATGTATATTGACCCAAAATAGCATAACAAAAGCCCTGGTGCAATCAAAACCAGAGCTTTTGTTGCTTACATGAAACTTTTTCTATTGCTGGTTATTCCAAAATTGAACGTATCTATGTAGGGCCTCAACGCTTTTTAATCCCAACAATGCTTTGATTTCAATGGGTTTCATGCCCTTCTGTAGCGCATTTAATATGAAACGGTTCCGTAGCATGGTAGGCGTGACATGAATTTCAGCGCGTTTTGCTTCTTTCTGTAGCATGCGTTGTACAGCGATTCGAGTCAAAGTGGCGGGTTGATCTTTTTCATAGTCCCAGCGGAACGTTTGCGGGGCGAAATCAAACGCCACAAAGAAGGGGTCGCCCGTTTGTTGGCGCGGCCTAACCAGATTAGGAATCTTGTTGTAATAAGATAAGGCAAGTTTTACATACTCTTTTGAAAGGGTAATAGATCGTTTGTGGGCGTGTAGCCCTCCTGGGGTAATCGTATTTGTCCCAAAGTGTACATCATGCATAGAAAGCGTGAGTATGTCCTGGATGGATAGTCCGTAATCTAACATGAAATGAATCAATAAAAGGTTACGTTCTAGAATAAACTTTCTTCCTGACGCCTGGTAGTCGGTTAATCCGTTATAACTACGCATAACGCGGAATAGCTTTTTAATTTCTTTATCCGATGCAAAGTGCTTAGAAGTTAGTCCAGGAGGGGAGACATCACTTTTTAAATCCTGGGCCGCACCATGAAATTGTAAAAAGTTAATCAGAATGCCTCGTACACGCTTGACATTAGAAATCGACGCTCCACGTTCCTTTTTAAGAGCTTTTAAGTATCTTTCTAATACATTTGTATCAAAAGAATGAAAAAACGATTCTGGAGGCAATTTGACGTATTTCTGAATCCATGATGTGAAAAGTGTGAGATCGTAGCGGTATTGTTTAACGGTGGAAGATTTACGGCCATGTTTTAACAGATCAGCAAGGAAAACATCAACAGAAAGATCCCAAGTCATGTTTATATACTCCTTTGTCCTAAAAATTGTGTACCGCAATTATATACGAGAACCCTAAAAACAAGCAATAGGGGATTCTAGGTCGAGGTGTTTTCTTTGGGGCTTGGTGGGAGTTCAGGGCCAGGACATTGCGTGGCCCTGCGGAGACATGTGGGCATGGCTAGACAGGGCGTGGAGTTGTGATATAGGTGGATATATAGATGTGTAGGAATGAGTGGAAGGCGAATGATGGGCCGATGTTGAAGGAGGACGATATGCGAGGAATGGGAATGGCCGCCGCCCCGCCTACGTAGTTTTATGAAAATCTGCCTAGCAACGGAATCTGATTCATAGCTGAATCAAGATACCCTTACCAGGAGAGCTTCAAGGTAAATCTAAGTTTCTAAACATTCCGCGGAACCTAGTTCTACCAATGAGTTTAAGATAAGAATAAGTTCAGAATAACATAAGTATGTTGTCGCAACTAATTCTGTAGATTTATCTCATATTATTCTGAATTAATTCTGAGGCTATTCTCTTTACTGAAATGCTCATAATGGACAGGAATGATCGTTTGTTTTTAAAGTGCTGTACTATATATTTATGGTAAAAATCACGAATATTAGTATGTATACTGTCTACAGATTTAGGCGGCGTTTTTACAGGGAAAGCACAAGCCTTTTTAAATGCAGGAACACAAAACCAAATCGATCCCGTTTTATTAGCGGCCATTGCAAGATTGGAAACGGGTAACGGTACTTCTAATGCAGTAAAGAACTATAACAACCCTGGTGGCCTCATGGACCCTGGTAGTTCACAAATGAAAGGATTCATGAAGTTCGCCACTTTAGATGAAGGAATCAACGCTATGGCACGAAACTTATATAAAAATTATATCGGTATGGGGATTACAACAATAGAAGCAATAGGAGCGAAATATGCACCGCCAGGAGCCGCAAATGATCCGCATGGAACAAATGGTTTATGGCCTGTATTAGTAACAAAGTTCGTGGCGCAAATGGGCGGCCTTACTTTTAATTGTGAAGCGGGAAAGCCAGGCGGCGTTGTAGATACTGGATCAGCAAGCTCACAAGGGTTTATTCGTCCTATCGCTCAAACAATGATTACAAGCCCATTTGGGCCACGCTGGGGCACTATTCATAAAGGTATTGATTATTCTTGCCAAGACGGTGTCACACCAATTGCCGCGTCGAAAGGTGGCGTTGTAGAGTTGGCGAAATTTGGCGCTTCCGGTTCGGGGTTTGGCGGATATGGAAACGTAGTTATAATCAATCATGGGAATGGATATTGGAGTTTATACGGTCATATGTCGTCCATTACTGTACAGGAAGGTCAAAACATTGGAGTCGGTCAACAGGTAGGTGTTTGCGGAAGAACAGGGCAAGTAACAGGGCCACATCTTCACTTTGAGATCAAAACATCTTTGACGTTTGGTCAAGTCGACCCAGCACCTTATTTGCCGAAATAAGCGGAAAGAAAGGGAGGATTAGGGATGAAACAGGGAATCGTTGGTTTAATCATAGTTGTACTAGTGGGTATCAGTGTATGGTTATGGAATCAAAATCGCACCTTACAGTATAAAGTTGAGCAGACAGAAAAGAAATGGACGGAACAAGTAAAAGAGCTAAAAACAGAGAATCGAGCATTGGAAAAGCGTGTAACAGTTTTAACAGAAAATACCCAAGGTAAAGGGCAAGAAGTAGCAAAACAGTTTGTAGAGCTGTTAATACAGAATGATAACAAGCAAAAAGAAAAGCCAGGATTTGAAAAGATCAAAGAAATGATAACAGGAGAAGCACGAAACAAATTATTAAATACGCCAGAGGATGCACATAACCATATAGAAGATGATGGATCTATGCACATTCAAACGAAAGCAAAGATAACAGATATGTACTACATCAAAACCGCTGATAATAAAGCAGATGTAACGGTTAAATATGATTATCTTGTAACGGTTGATGGAACAGAACAACAAGAAAAACACACCATGAAATTAAATTTACTATTAGAAGGTGAAAAATGGTTTGTAGAAAATTATGAGTTCCAAATCAATACAGGAATTGAAGGACCATAGAGAAAGGAATGAGGGGAGTTGGTAAATCAAAATGTATTGCATCATATCGGGTATGAAATATTGCAAGAAACGTTTGTATTAATTCGAAATGTATTTTCCTATTCAAGCCAAGATGAATCCAGTGTGACATATGTAAGAGAAATTGCGGATGCCTTGCATAATATCCCGCATTCGATTCAGAAACAGCATGATACATTTTTAGAATTCGAGTTCAAACTGTTAGAAGAAACATTAATGCAAATGGATTTTGGAAAGGTTGCCGCACAAAATATTCCTTATTTTAGAATGTATGCGGCACGTATACAGCAATTGTTACAGAAGCGTTATAAAGAGGTTTAATCGAGTGGAAATGGGGCGATAAAGAATGATTGTATTGGGAATTGGGCTGTCAGTTTTGCTGATAGCCTTTTTGTTTATCCGGGTGTATCCGTTCCACGAACAAAAATTAGAACAAAGAAAATATGATGAATATGGAATTTGGATCATTATTTGTACAGGGGTATGCCTCTATGTATCGCATCATTTTTTACAAGAAAACACGTGGCAATGGGGATTGAAAATCATTGGTGCAACTTTTTTTACAGGCTTTTCGATTGGATGTGTCGGAAAACAAAGTATATATGATTTTCAACACAAAAAGTTTCCATTTCAGAAAAAATGACGTTTCAGATTCGTTTGTAATTAATTTTCGAAGAGGTATTAATACATTTTGGTATCGAATAAGATTGTGCTCTTTATGCGGCCTTTTAAGCGGTTTAAATGAGTTTTTTGGAGAAAAAGGGGTGTTGGAATGATTTTTTTAAAAGTTATTGCATATATTTTGTTAAGTACAGGAGTTTGTACAGTTGTTTTAGCAGGAATAGCCGCTATTGTAAAGAAACAAATGATAATCGCAAATATAAATCTATTATTGGCCATGTATTATTTTTGTTCGGAAAGTCTTCTGTATTTGTGCACGTTATGGGAAACACAAGATATTTTCCTACAAGTCTTTTTGATTTTAATTGTAGGAATCGCGATCATCCGATTAAGAAAAAGCTGGTATGTACCGCAAATACATACCTATCTTTAAAAACTACAAGAAGAAGCGACAAGTAAGAATGATCTGTGAGGAAGTCCAGGAAAAAAGGAGTGGAGAAAACTTGATACATCAATATGAATTGAACTTTTCAGTGATGTATAGTGGCAAGGTAACAGACTCACAATCTACGATTATTCCAGCAAGTTCTTTAGAGGAAGCAAATGAGAAATTACAATCGGAAGTAAAGCGGCGATTAGGAAAATGTAGCATAAAAGTGAATACAGTAAGTTTATGTGCTTTCGAAGATAGTCGGTATGCAATTAAATAAAATAAAAGAGAAAAGTCTTGTTTATACAGCAAGGCTTTTTTATTATTTTATGAGCTTTTTAATCAGTTGGATTTGAAAAATGTCACTATCTGTAATACCAAGCACTCTCATTTCTTCTTTAAATGAGCGCTAGGGTTCAACCCTAATGGATTTTGTGCTTTTATCTTGTAATGTGTATTCTCTTATTAAATATGATTTTTGTTTCTCATGTTCTTTCATCGTGAATCCTCAATCATAATAAGGGGAAAAAAGCACTTAAACAAGTGCTTTCTCTCCGTTAACTTACAGTTACTCTTCACCTAAAAGTATACTTGATAAATTTAAGATTTACTAAAAGTATGAACCTATAAGGCCCAGTACCAGAGTAGCTGCGTTTAGGGGCAAAGTAGGCTGTTTTTATTACAGTTTATTTTCTTTACCGATTTTAAATTTTAATCCAAGTCTAATTTGGAATATTTTTTCCTAATCTTCCTTTTCGGGGTGATGTATAAGCGACTTCTTTAGCTGAATCATCGGTCCAACGGCTACTGATATTATAGGTTTTGCACATTATGTAGGCCTTTTCATCCAATAATTGTCTAGTTTTATGAAGGTTTTCATCACTTAATTTTTCGCCACGGATATCATTGTCTTTCCAACCGAAAAAATAGATTTTTTCAGCCTCTTCTACGTCTTTTCTAAAATATATAACATCCCTTGGTTTTGGGGTGTTACCTGGATTGGTGGTTGTGGGTATATGTTTGTTGATTTCTTCAAAAAAAGCCCTTGAGCTAAATGGATTTGTAGAATTTGGTGATAACCCTAAGGCTTCGTATACATCTTTGTAATGTTTGTCAATATAAGCTTTGATCGTGAAACCTTTGTTTACTGGAATTTCAAAGAATACATTTTTAGCATGGATTCCAATAGCAAGTTTATGAGGTTTCGAATCAATAAAATAAATGATACTAAAGATAGCCTTATTTATTGTGATTTTGAATTTTGTACGCGTCATTTTTTGCGCGCGCATGCTTTGATATAATGGTTCAAGACCTGTTAATTTCAATGTTGATCGTCCTCCTGTCTACGTTTAAATGATAAAACATCACAGCTTTCTCCTGGTAATATAATAATTTTATATGTAGCGATTAATTGGTTTGCAGAAGTTGTCACGATGTTTTTCGCAATAATCAAAAGCTCTTTCATATAAATCTTCAAAGTCTTTGATATTACGTCTTTTAAAATGCAATGCATATCTTTCTTTTAAATAATTATATACTTCTTCTATTTCACTTGTAGCGTAGTAATTTGCCCCTCGAACCTTCCTTGCGCTAAAACAATCACGTTTTAAAACGTCTAGAGCTTTATCATTGGAAATTTCTTCACATTTTAAGAATGAAAGAAAGGCACGAATTTCATTTGTTGTTAAAACTTCTGGTACAGAATTTGTAATCATGAAATTAAGACCCCCTATTTTGTTAAGTTGTACATGTAATATTTTAACATTGATTAGAGTTGTGCCTAAAGAATAAATTTTCAATTATATGAAAACAAGGATACTAAAAAGATAAGTGAATGGAATAAATCACAAGGGGTGTGTTCATAACTTAAAAGTTTTGGTGCATTTTTAATTTAATAATTCATTAAACGAGTTTTACAAAAGATACAAAATGTTAAATTCATAAGAATCAGTGATATATTATAAATATCTTGGTAAATTCTTATGTCTGTGGTGATAAGGACTTATTTGCATGGTTACCACTCTATTTTGTACAATAAAAGAAAAACATCGTATGAGGTGGGGAGAGGAAAACCCATGTCTAACCAACAGTTAGTGAATTTACGCATTGATTTTGCTTTTAAACAATTATTTGGCACAAGTGGAAATGAAGATATTCTCATTGCTTTTTTAAATGCGATGTTACAAGATTCTTTAGAATCACCCATTGTTTCGTTACAACTAGAAGATCCACACTTGCACCGAGAACATGAAGAGGATAAATTATCGATTTTAGATATTTCCGCTACATTAGATACAGGAACAAAGGTAAATGTAGAAATACAACTGAATAATAATCATGACATGATTAAGAGAAGTTTATATTATTGGGGAAGGCTATATACATCCCAACTACAAAAGGGAATGCCATATAGTTCTCTTCACAAAACAATTACAATTAATTTGTTAAATTTCGTCATGTTTCCAGAATATGAAGCGTTCCATACAACAGGAATCCTATGGAATCAACAACAGCAAAAGAAGTTAAGTGATGATATTGAAGTTCATATTGTGGAGATTCCAAAACTTATGCAACAGTGGCGGAATGAACAAGTAAATCCCTGGGAAGATTCGTTTGTTCGCTGGTTATTACTACTTCCAGCGAATGAAGATGAACATTTAACCCAAACATTGGAGGATATTGCGATGAACCAAGACCCGATTTTACAAAAAGCCATGAATAAATGGGAATGTATGAGTCAAGATTCTTCTTTCCGACAAGCGTATGAAGCAAGGGAAAAAGCTCTTATGGATGAGGCTGCAAAGTTTGCTTATGCAGAACAAAAAGGGATTGAAAAAGGGAAAATGCAACTTATTCGTGGTATGCATAAAAACGGAATGCCAATAGAAGATATTGCAAAGTTTACAAATTTACGTATAGAAGAAATACGAAATATTTTACAAGCCTAAATGATTAAAAACAACACCTAAAATATTGTAGGTGTTATTATTTAGTGGCCACCGCCAATTTGATGGTAGCAGCTATCTAAAGGAGAGCACATGTTGGTAGCATGTTGCTCTCTTTTTGTGTTTATATTACAACACTTACAAGAGGATTCGCAATTTCACATGCGTTTTTTAATCAAATGGATTTGAAAAATGTCATTATCCGTAATACCAAGCACCTTCATTTCCTCTTTAAAAGAGCGCCAGGGTTCAACTCTAATTGATTTTGTACTTTTATCTCTTTATGTGTATTTTCTTATATAATATGATTTTTGTTATGTTCTTTCATTGTGGTACCTCCATTATGATAATAAGAAGGAGAGGAAAGCACTTACTTAAAGTGCTTTCCTCTTTTGAAGTGTACCTATGTGACCTACAGATTGCTCTTCAATAATAATTATATATCCATTCAATGATATTTGGCTTCAAATCTTGATCTTTAGTTGGAATTACTTTGTTGCTAATCTTAATTAGCATAATGTTTCTAAGGGTATAGCATAAAAGGATTTTGATGAGGGACAACAACTCGCAAGCTTGTTGCATGATTTATAACTATGTAAAAAGAGATAAACGTAACAAATTTGGTTTTATAAACACATCATAGTTTGAAATTCCATATGGAGTTTTTATAAAAAGATAATATATTTTAATACATTCAACATAATTTTATATGTTTTGTATGTTTATATAATAATTGTTTTATATGTTTTATATGTTTATATGTTTTAGGAAGCTGAAACATATTGATATATAAGGGGTTATAATACTTATCTATAACAAAAATGGTTTTAAAGATAACAAATTTGGTTTCATCTATAACAAAAATGGTTTTAAAGATAACAAATTTGGTTATCTATCTATAACAAAAATGGTTTTAAAGATAACAAATTTGGTTTCATCTATAACAAAAACGGTTCTAAAGATAACAAATTTGGTTATCTATCTATAACAAAAATGGTTTTAAAGATAACAAATTTGGTTTCATCTATAACAAAAACGGTTCTAAAGATAACAAATTTGGTACATGATATACATTTTTATAAATTTAAAAAGATAAAGTTTCATTATCTAAGTACTCTACATAACATAATTATGTTATGTAGAGTACTTAGATATCTTACAGTGGGAAATCGATTATAAGGGTTTGAAAAAAATTAACTATAACAAAGTGATTTTGTTTGTTATAGTTAATTTAGTAATAGGGGTAGGAAAGGAATGACGTATGTAGATATGTCTATAAATCAAGATTTACAAATTAAAGAGAATAATATTGTCTCCAAATCAAATACATTGATTGAAGCTAATTCACGTTTGAATTTAGTTGAACAAAAAATGTTACTTTGTTTGGCTAGTAATATTGAACCCAACGACCGGGACTTTAAAACATACACATTCCCAATTAAACAATTTCATGATTTACTTGGTTTGAATGGATCTACTAAATATACAGAGTTAAGTAAAATTACAAAGGAACTATTATCTAAAGTAATTGAAATCCGAGCTGGGGAAGAATTAATACAAGTATCTTGGCTTTCTTCAGCAATTTACAATAGAAATAAAGGGACAATTGACATGCGTTTTGATCCTTTATTAAAGCCATTCTTATTAGAACTAAGTAGCAAATTTACAAGCTATAGATTGGCTAATGTTGTTAAATTAAAAAGTACATATGCTATACGTATTTATGAGCTACTTAAGCAATATGAAGATTTAAAAGAACGTACAATTAGTTTAGAAAATTTAAGGTATTATTTAGATGCAATGGATGTATACCCTAACTATGCAAATTTCAAGCAACGTGTATTGAAGCCCTCTCAAAAAGAATTAAATCAAAAAACAGATATTTCTTTTGAATTTGAGGAAATTAAAATAGGTAGGAAAGTACAAAAAATTAGATTCATCATTCGTGCTCAGAAAAAGAAAGATTCTGATTTAGTTCATTTTGAAAAAAAATTAGATAAGTTTCAACAGCCAAATACATTTGAACAAAAAATCAAAAGATTTGAAGAACGTTGTAAAGAAAAAGTATTTCCTAAAGTGCTTGAGAAATGGGCAGAGCATAAAGAAATTGTATTAGAGATAATTGAGGATATACGTTTTCGTTCAGATATTGATTCGCCAATCGGTTATGTAGAATTTATTCTAAATTCTCGATTAAAAGAACTTTCTGATAAAAAAATATTAAACGAAAGTAGTCAAAATGAAGAGGAGTCTAATAATAAGTTACTAGAAATTGATACTATTATAGATTCAGTTATTACTAAATATTCAACAGCTACAGGGGCTATAGCTACATTTTTAGTTAAAGATACAGCAATTGAGGAGTTAGTGAGAGTAGCTACATTAGAGGAAGCTGAAGCTATTTGGAAAGAACAAGAAGAGTTTATTATGGATAAAATTTATGGACTTATTAAAAGAAATAGAAGTAAGAAAAGATACTAGTGTTACATAAAAAAATTTTCATTCCGAAAGAGTTTTTTAATATTGAAATCCTCTAACACTCAATGTATTATATTTTTGTATTTTCTCACTTTGTGAAGCCGAGAAAACATCATCACTTCTGAAAGAACCCGATCTCCAGTGGGTTCTTTTTTTCTTTGAATTCATTATATTTTGGGGGCTTATTTCTTGAGGAAGTATTATATCACTATTAAGCTTAGAGTATAAAAATGTTAAATGTTTGTATGTTTTTTTGATTTCTACGACTAAGTGAAATATAGGTATTGGTTATTATTTCATTTTTTAAAAAGTTGAAGGTTTTGTAACTTTCGCTATTCTTTTAATGGAACTAGACTTGTAATTAAAGCTGGCCTTGTGTGGTCTCATATTCTTTTAGTATCTTTTGAACTACTCACCACTTAACGTCCTAACGGACTGTTTGAAGTGGGAGATTCCTGCGAACACCGATGTATCCACCAGTTATCTTAGCAGGCTCTACCCGCAGTCCCTACGGTGAGAACATAAGTATCTTGTACGCTGACTCACCACACTATCTACTTTAGCTTGGTTTTCGCAATTTTGAGAAGCGTGGGGCGATAGAACGTTGAAGATTTTACGGTTGCAACGTTTTTCTGCAACCAACCTCATATCTTCAGTTTTCGAAGAGCAATCTGTGCAAGTAAATGATAGCAAATATGTTGGCTTATGCCAACCGACATTCATCTCCCACCTAAAATTGGTGTTTCAAACCTTCACATTTTTGAGGAAGGAGTCTTCTGTCGGAAAACGATAAAAATTGCTTATCTTAAGTTCTAATAGGGGTCACCATATATGCCCATCAACTTAAGAATTTTATAACGCTCCCAAAACAAAAAATTGTACATTTTCACCTAAATATGTCAATTTTCTCATTTTGGGTATTTGCTTTTCTTAGCTTGATAGGAATGGAGTATCTTGTTTTTGTTAACTTAACGGCGATGTCTCCATACCCTAAAAAAGGAGGATTTTGTATATTCAAGTGGAAATATACTATAACAGCTAGTGCTCAATTTGTATTAGTGTTACAAAACGAACTCACTCTTTAGATTGTTTATAATTGAAAAAATAACTGTATTTTAACGTATTCCCCGAAAGAATTCTCCTTCCTCAAGCGTGTGAAGGGCGTAGCCCAACGATAGGTGGGAGATGAATTTCGGTTTAGCATAGCCAAAAACTTTTGATAAACTTGCTATATGAAGTTCTTTGATAACTTGATATAGAAGGTTGCAGGAAGAAAATAGAGTGCGAAAACCAAGCCATTCGGTTCCTGCGTAAAATATCAACCGTA
>Ga0209025_1001570_pt1 | contig 28964 bp, 28 predicted proteins | sample AraplaMF_Col_mLB_FD_184256 | JGI IMG/M metagenome (GOLD analysis project Ga0209025, IMG submission 184256) | Arabidopsis root microbial communities from the University of North Carolina, USA - plate scrape MF_Col_mLB (SPAdes) (version 2) | ecosystem: Host-associated > Plants > Roots > Endosphere... | reverse complement strand
CCAGCAAATACTTAATCACATGACTTAATGTTAAAAGTGCCACCGCCACACCAGCAGCAAGCGGAATTAAAAAGCCTAAATGTTTTTTCCATTCACGACTAAAGAATCCGCTAATTGCCGCAAGCAATCTTTCATAAATCCCTAGTACAACAGCAATTGTCCCGCCGCTTACACCAGGAATTAAATCACTAACTCCCATACAAAAACCACGATATATATTACGCCATTCCATACTGAATAAACTCCTCATTTCCCATAATCATTTTTTCCGTAGATTCTAGTATAACAATAACCATTTGTGTGCTCCATGAGAAATTTGACAAATATTTTACATTCCAAACGAAAAATAAAGAAAGCTACCTTCTATACGAAGGTAGCTTTCTTCTTCGAAAAGGATTTACATCCTTATTTTTCTGTTACAGTTTTTAATTCCTCTAACAACTCTTCTACGTAGTGCTGTGCACTTTGTGCTGCAATACTGCCATCGCCAGTTGCAGTTACAATTTGACGAAGCATCTTTTCGCGAACATCACCAGCTGCGAAAATACCAGGAACTTTTGTTTCCATGCGTTCGTTTGTTTCGATATAACCATTTTCATTTGTAATGCCCAGCTCAGTAAATGGTTTTGATAATGGTAACATTCCGATATAGATAAAAGCACCGTCTGCCTTAAATTCTTGTTCTTCACCAGTGTTAACATCTACAAGTGTTACACTACCTACCTTACCATTCTCTTCGTTAATTTCTTTTACAGTATGATTCCAAATGAAGTCCACTTTCTCATTTTGGAAAGCACGGTCTTGAAGAATTTTCTGTGCGCGAAGAGCATCACGACGGTGAACGATTGTTACTTTTGATGCGAAACGTGTTAAATACACACCTTCTTCAACAGCAGAATCTCCGCCGCCAATAACAACAAGTTCTTTCCCTTTAAAGAAAGCGCCGTCACATACCGCGCAATATGATACACCACGGCCGCCAAGTTCTTTTTCACCTGGTACACCGATCTTTTTATACTCTGCACCACTTGCAACGATAATTGCGCGTGTTTTGTATTCTTTTTTACCAGCTACAACTGTTTTGTATTCTTTGCCATCGATGACTTCTTTCACATCACCATATGCATATTCAGCACCGAATTTCTTCGCATGCTCGAACATTTTATTTGATAAATCGGGTCCTAAAATAGATTCATAACCTGGATAGTTTTCTACATCTTCTGTGTTTGCCATTTGTCCGCCTGGAATACCACGTTCAAGCATAAGCGTGCTTAAATTTGCACGAGACGTATACACTGCAGCTGTCATCCCAGCTGGCCCAGCACCAATAATAATGACATCATAAATTTTTTCTTCTGACACACTATTCACTCCTATTCATTCCTACCATAACTTACCCTCATTATACTGTTAGCATCTGTTTTTTCCCAATGATTTGCCTACGCGTGAGTACGCTTTACTACTTGCACATATTTTCTCACAGTTGCCACAGATACATTATATATATTTCCAAGTTCGGCCTGTGTCATTTTATTTCTCTGTTCTCCGCGCACAATATACTCGATTGCCGCAGACCAACCAAACACGTTTGTAAATACCGTCCCAGATGTATATAGGCGTATAAAAGTACAAAACCAGAAATGTAAGCACTCTTCAATCAATTCATCTTCTTTATTTGTATAGTTATATAAGGCATCCGCAATCCGAATACATTGTTCAAACGGTTGTAACTCGCTCGGAATACTCTTATGACTGCTCATTAAAAAGAAGTATTTTGCCAGTTGCGAAACAATTGGCACACGATTTTTCGCCTGCGTCACATCAAAGAAAAAGCCAATCTTCTCAGGTGTTGTTAATTCATTCATTAAATACAGTGCTAACATTTGCTCTTCTAACGTTGTACTTTGCTGGAAAGATTTCCTCAGCTCTTCAAACAAAACATTCTGTCCTTCATCAGCTAAATGCAGGGCATTCCACGGCTCTTTCCCTTTTTTATCAGGGTGTAATTCTACAACAGATTGCCACATCTTTTCCGCTGTCTGTTGATCTTTTATCATATAAGCAGAGTATGCAAACCAATAGTAAAAGCTGACATCTCCTTCATAACCTTGACGCTTTAATAACCTTAACCATTTATATGCCGATGCAAAGTGACCAATTGTCGCGAATGTTGTTCCTAGCTTTAATCGATGCTCAAATGACATCGGATATACGGATTCTAGTTGCTTCGCTAACGCTTCTACTTGCTTATGCTCTCCAATTGAATATAGAAAAATAAGCGTATTACATAACGCATGCATATTACCAGGATTTTTCTCTAAAATCATCTCTGTTAACTTTAATGCTTTATCTACATTTCCTAACTGAAAATGAGCAATTGCTAAATTATTATAACCCGACCAAAATTCCGGATAATCTTTCGTAACAACTTCAAGTGTAGCAATTGCTTCTTCTAATTGTCCGTTGCGAATATAACGGTTCGCTTGTTCCTGCATGACAATTAACTCATCTTCATCTTCAAACTCTTCCGCATCCATTGATTCTTCTTCCATAATTTCAAGCAATTCTAACGTCTCTTCCACAAATTCCTTCTCTGTAGCTATCTCTAAATATTGCTCCGCATACTTCTTCGCCTGCTGAAACAAGCCAAGATATGCGTAATTATTTGCTACAAAATAATAGCACTGTTCAATATTAGAATTCGAACGAATCAGTTTCAAGAAAATTTGATTTGATTCTTGATACTCACCGACTTCCGATAATACCGTAGCTAATTGACATAAAATAAACGGCTCTTTCTCACTTTGTGCCGCTCTTCGAAAATATTTAATCGCATCTTGTAATTTATGATTGCGATAAGACTTCATCCCTTTTTTATAAAAGAAATCAGCTAATTGATTAAAAGAGATAACTTGTCCGTTCTCCTTAAATATTCTTTGATTTTTCCCCATATATCCTCCAGTTTTTTGTTTTCTTCGTTCATACCTTCTTCTATTTATAAGTATAAACGATTCCGTAAAAAACAAAACAGTATATTATAATCAATTATTTCCTTTTTATTCATAAAAAGAGAAGGGAAATGTTACATTTTTAACATTGACTTTCTCCTCTCTGCCATCTCTTCCTTCGTATAAATGATACGCATTGGATTTCCACCTACAAAAGCACCGCTTGGTACATCACGGTGAACAAGCGTACCTGCTGAAACAATAGCACCGTCCCCAATCTTCACACCTGGCAATACAGTGGAATTTGCTCCAATCATCACTTCATTCCCTATGATTACTTCTCCAAGACGATATTCCGTAATTAAATATTCGTGAGCTAAAATCGTTGTATTGTAGCCAATTATTGAATTTGCTCCAACTGTAATCTTTTCTGGAAACATAGTATCAGGCATAGCCATAAGTGCAAATGATGTTTGCTCTCCGACTTTCATCCGTAAAAACGTGCGATACAACCAGTTCTTCACGGATAAAAATGGCGTATAGCGTGCAATTTGAATAACAATAAAATTTTTCATTACCTTAAAGAAGGATACTGTTTTATACACATTCCATAATGAATTTGCTCCTGAAACAGGGTAGCGCGTTGTCCGTCGCACTTTGCTCTCTCCCCTTATCTACTATTCAGACAAAATGGATAATAAATCACTCATTCTATCTAGTACATAATCCGGCTTATACGATTCTAAGTACTCTCTACCTTTAATCGTCCATGCCACTGCCGCTGTTTTCGTACCTGCGTTTTGTCCGCCTACTATATCATGATGGTTATCACCAACCATTAATGTTTCTTCCGGTTTTGCATCCAATAGTTTCAATGCTTTTTGAATGGGTTCTGGATGTGGTTTCACGTGTTCTACATCATCAATTGTTACAACAACATCAAAGAACTCCTTTAATTTTGAAAGCTTTAAACCCATTTCTACTGTTTGTCTCGCCTTCGTGGTCACAATTCCAATTTTATAACCTTGTTTCTTTAATTCCTGAACGGTTTCATAGACAGTTTCATATTCTTCCACTAGTTCATCATGATGGTCATGATTAAACTGACGATAGCACTGAATCATCTCATCTACCTTGCCCTCATCCATTGAACGAAACGTCTCATGCAAAGATGGACCGATAAATGGCAATATATCTTCGCGCTTATACTGATCTGGATAGTACTTATTTAACGTGTGTAAAAAAGAAGAAATAATAAGTTCATTTGTATTTATTAATGTTCCATCTAAATCAAATAACACTGTATTTATTTTCATATGCTCGATCCTTTCACTGCCTGAATATGAAAGAAGCAGCATCTCATATAAGATGCTACTTTTCTCTAGTTTTCTGAATATCTTTTATCAGCTTGCCCCATTATACGTCTCACAATAATGAAAATGATAGAAATAACAACAAGCCCGATGGACATCACTTGCGCAATGCGAAGCGGTCCTAACATTAAGCTATCCGTACGTAAGCCTTCCACAAAGAAACGTCCAACTGAATACCAAATTAAATACGTAAAGAATAATTCACCACGGCGTAAATTCGCTTTGCGTAATAACAATAATAGAATTACACCTGCAAAATTCCATAATGATTCATATAAGAACGTTGGATGATAATATACACCATCAATATACATTTGATTCACAATAAACTCTGGTAAATGTAAGCCTTCTAAAAACTGTCTTGTTACTTCACCGCCGTGAGCCTCTTGGTTCATAAAGTTCCCCCATCGGCCAATTGCTTGTCCAAGAAGAATACTTGGTGCTGCAATATCAGCCAGCTTCCAGAAGGAAATACCGCGTTTTTTCGCAAAGAAAATCCCCGTAATCACCGCTCCGATTAAACCACCATGAATCGCCAATCCACCTTGACGAATATTAATAATTTGCCTTGGGTCTTGCACATAATATTCCCACTCAAAAATAACATAGTATGCGCGTGCGCAAATAATCGCAATTGGTACCGCAATTAAAACAAGATCGACAAAAGTATCTTTTGGAATACCTAATCGTTCACCCTCGCGCGTAGCTAGCCAAAGTCCAAGCAAAACACCTGTCCCAATAATAATCCCATACCAATAGACTGGGAACGGTCCAAGTTGAATCGCTACACGATCTAGCTGTGGTACAGAACCTAACAGCATATGTATGACCTCTCTCTCCTAATTTATTCTTGATTTCCTAGTTCAATCGCACTCATTAAGCGCTCAGAAAATTGTTGTGCTGCATTGACTCCCATTCGTTTTAATCTGAAGTTCATTGCTGCTACTTCAATAATAACAGCCAAGTTTCGGCCAGGACGAACTGGAAGTGTAATCTTCGTAAGTTCTGTATCTATAATTTTCATTTTCTCTTCATCAAGACCTAGACGATCATAGTTTTTCTTTTGATCCCAAATCTCAAGATTAATCACAAGTGTAATACGCTTGTAGTTTCGCACAGCCCCTGCACCAAATAACGTCATGACGTTAATGATACCTAGACCACGAATTTCTAGTAAATGCTCAATTAAATCTGGTGAGCTTCCTACTAACGTATCTTCATCTTCTTGACGAATTTCTACGCTATCATCCGCAACTAAGCGGTGACCGCGTTTAACAAGTTCAAGTGCTGTTTCACTTTTCCCGACGCCACTTTGACCTGTAATTAAAACACCAACGCCGTAAATATCTACTAATACACCGTGAACGGCAGTTGTTGGTGCTAACTTACCTTCTAAATAATTTGTTAAACGACTTGATAGTCTTGTCGTCGTTTGGGAAGAGCGTAAAAGAGGCACACCAAACTCACGTGATGCTTGCAATAATTCTCCAGGTACATCTTGACTACGCGTTACGATAATACACGGCGTTTCTTCTGTACAAAGAGCTGTCATTCTTTCTTGCTTTTGCTCAGTTGTTAATGTATCAAAAAAAGTAAGCTCCGTTTTTCCAAGAAGCTGTACGCGATCTGCTGGATAATATGTAAAGAATCCTGCCATTTCAATTCCAGGTCGCGATAAATCACTTGTATCAATTGGACGATGAATTCCTTCCTCACCACTTACTAATTCCAATTGAAATTGCTCAATTAAATCTTTTGTCCTTACTTTCGGCATATGTAAACCTCCACTCCGCTGCGGGTTCATTCTCATTTGATGTAAAATTCCATTCTAACCGATATTGTACCATTTTTTTCTGAAAACAAGAAATATGGTTTCTACTAAATAGAAAAAAACATTTCATGAGATTCATGAAATGTTTTTCTTTTTGTCATTTTTCTATTTTTTCTCAGATAATGGCTCGACAATTACTTTATCAATCAGCATATTTAAAATAGAAATACAAATTGCCGCAAGAATTGCTACACCAAATCCTGATATGTTAAAAGCATCACCTAACAAAGAATCTGTCATCTCTAATGTAATTGCATTAATTACAATTAGGAAGAAACCAAATGTTAAAACAGTAATCGGTAACGTAATTAAAATTAATAACGGTTTTACAAATACATTTAAAATCGACAAAATAACGCTCGCGATAATCGCGGTTTGTATGTTTTCTATGTAAAATGCGTCTGGTGCAATTCCCTTTAGAAGACCTGATACAACAATTAATACGACGCTATTCACAAGAAGTGATAGAATCCATCTCATTTTCTTACACATCCTTTTGATATATATACTTAATCATACGCTAATGGATAGCAAACGCCAAGTAACCATAAAAAAAAGCGAGGGAAAACCTTTCTTTTTTTTGGGAAGAGAGCATCCACCCATGCATAGGAGGTTCGCTCCATGCCATGTGAAAACAGAGGGAGGAAATGAGTAGGAGTCTCCTTTTGGCTTCGTAGCCGTGATTTGTATGCTGAAAATCGAAATAAGTCTATATAACAACTTATTCCAGCCCTTATACTTGTATACCTGTCACGCTAAATCCTCTCCCAAACAAAAACAAGGAGCTAGCCAATTGGCTTAGCTCCCTACCTCAACCTCATTCATCTTCTCTTTCATACGAGCCGTATCACGCTCTAAAATCTCTTTTAAATACTTCCCTGTATAGGAACGCTCTTCTTTTACAACTTGCTCCGGCGTACCTGACGCAATGATTTGACCACCTTTGTCTCCGCCTTCTGGACCAAGGTCAACAATGTAATCTGCTGTCTTAATTACATCTAGGTTATGCTCGATAACAAGCACAGTTTCCCCACTTTCAACAAGGCGCTGTAATACTTCTAGAAGTCGTGCAATATCATGTGCATGTAAGCCGGTTGTCGGCTCATCTAAAATATATAACGTACGACCTGTAGAACGGCGATGTAATTCAGATGCAAGTTTCACACGCTGCGCTTCACCACCCGATAATGTAGTAGCCGGCTGCCCTAATTTCATATAGCCTAGCCCTACATCTACAAGCGTCTGCAACTTTCGTTTAATTTTCGGGATGTTGGCAAAGAATTCTACCCCATCTTCAATCGTCATTCCTAGTACTTCAGAAATGTTCTTATCTTTATATTTCACTTCTAACGTTTCACGATTATAACGTTTTCCATGACATACTTCACATGGAACATATACATCCGGTAAGAAATGCATTTCAATTTTAATAATCCCATCACCGCGGCAAGCCTCACAACGGCCACCTTTCACGTTAAAACTAAAACGTCCCTTTTGATACCCACGTACTTTTGCTTCATTCGTTTGCGCAAACACATCACGGATATCATCGAAAACGCCTGTGTATGTTGCTGGATTCGAGCGCGGTGTACGTCCGATTGGTGATTGATCAATATCAATAACTTTATCTAAATGCTCAAGGCCTTTAATTTCCTTATGAGCTCCTGGCTTACTTTTCGCCTTATATAATTTCTGTGCTAACGATTTATATAGAACTTCATTGATCATCGTACTTTTTCCTGATCCAGATACGCCGGTTACTGCTACAAATGTCCCAAGCGGGAATGACATCTTCGCATTTTTTAAGTTATTTTCTTTTGCACCAATAATCTCGACCTTACGCCCATCCCCTTTACGTCTCTCAAGTGGGACCGGAATAAATTTCTTACCGCTTAAATATTGCCCTGTTAATGAATTATCATCATTCATCACTTCATCTGGCGAGCCAGATGACACAACTTGCCCACCATGAATTCCTGCGCCAGGGCCAATATCAAGTAAATAATCGGCCGCCATCATTGTATCTTCATCATGTTCAACAACGATTAGCGTATTTCCTAAATCACGCATTTCCTGTAGTGTACGAATCAGGCGATCATTGTCACGCTGATGTAAACCGATAGAAGGTTCATCAAGAATATACAATACACCAGTTAAACGAGAACCAATTTGCGTTGCAAGACGAATACGCTGTGCTTCCCCACCTGATAATGTTCCTGCTGCACGGCTTAATGTTAAATAATCAAGTCCAACGTTAATTAAGAAACTTACGCGCTCTTTAATTTCACGTAAAATTAAACGAGCAATCTTTTCTTGTTTTTCTGTCAGCTCAATGCCCTCGAAGAAATCATAAACTTCTTGAACAGAGTACTTCGTTACATCCGCAATCGTTTTTCCGCCAACAAAAACAGCTAAGCTTTCTGGCTTCAAGCGGCCGCCCTTACATTTCGGACACGCCTGCTCCGCCATATACTTCTCCATTTGTTCACGAATGTAATCAGAACTTGTTTCACGGTAGCGACGTTCAATATTTGGAATAACTCCTTCAAATAAAATATCACTTTCTTTCACTTGTCCAAAGTCATTCACATAACGGAAATAAACCTTCTCTTCTCCACTTCCGTACAACACTTTATCAAATAACTCTTTCGGTATATCCTTCACAGGCATATCCATATCAATGCCGTAATGATTACACACAGATTGCAGTAATTGCGGATAATATTGCGAACTAGTCGGTTCCCAAGGGGCAATCGCATGCCCATTTAACGATAAATCCCAATTTGGAATTACAAGTTCTAAATCTACCTCTAATTTTGAGCCAAGCCCATCACAAGACGGACACGCACCAAATGGGCTATTGAAAGAGAACATACGAGGTTCTAATTCACCGATCGAAAAACCACAATGCGGGCAAGCATGATGCTCACTAAATAAAAGCTCCTCTTCTCCAATCACATCAATTAATACACGACCTCCACCTAGTTTCAATGCACTTTCAAGAGAATCTGCAAGGCGGCTTGCAACCCCTTCTTTCACAACGATACGGTCAATTACGACTTCAATGGAATGCTTCTTGTTTTTATCTAACGTAATTTCTTCAGACACATCAAGCATTTCTCCATCAACACGAACGCGAACATAACCTTGTTTCTTTATATCCTCTAATACTTTCACGTGTGCACCTTTACGACCTGATACAATCGGTGCTAACACTTGTAATTTCGTGCGCTCTGGATATTCCAAAACACGGTCTACCATTTGTTCTACCGTTTGTGATGTAATTTCAATCCCGTGGTTCGGACAGATTGGTGTCCCAATACGCGCAAATAATAGGCGTAAATAATCATAAATCTCTGTCACCGTTCCGACTGTTGAACGCGGGTTACGACTCGTCGTTTTTTGATCAATTGAAATTGCTGGTGATAACCCTTCAATTGTATCCACATCCGGTTTATCCATTTGCCCTAAAAATTGGCGCGCATACGCGGATAAAGACTCCACGTATCTGCGCTGCCCTTCGGCATAAATCGTATCAAATGCTAATGATGATTTCCCTGAACCAGACAGACCTGTCACAACAACGAGCTGATTTCTCGGAATGGTTACATCAATATTTTTCAAGTTATGCGCCCTCGCACCTTTTACAACGATAAAATCTTTGCTCACTATTTTCACCCTTCCGCTTTTAATTCTAGCAGTAAATCTCTCAGCTCAGCTGCACGCTCGAAGTCTAGTGCCTTTGCCGCTTCCTTCATTTCTGCTTCCATCTTCGCGATTGTTTTTTCTCGTTCTTTCTTCGTCATTTTCTTAGCCGGCCCAGCTTCATACACTTCTGTTTCTTCTGCAGCTGTTGTTGCACGAATCACGTCACGTACTTCTTTTTGAATTGTTTTCGGTGTAATGCCATGTTCCTCGTTGTAAGCTTCTTGCTTTTGACGACGGCGTTTCGTCTCTTCAATTGCAATTCCCATCGATCTCGTTATGCGATCTGCGTACATGATTACATGACCGTGTTCATTACGCGCGGCACGACCAATTGTCTGAATCAATGATCGCTCTGAACGTAGGAACCCTTCTTTGTCCGCATCTAAAATCGCTACGAGTGATACTTCTGGAATATCAAGCCCTTCTCGCAACAAGTTAATACCAATAAGCACATCAAATTTACCAAGGCGAAGATCTCGAATAATTTCAATCCGCTCTAGCGTTTTAATTTCAGAATGTAAGTAGTTTACTTTAATACCAACATCTTTTAAATAATCTGTTAAATCCTCTGACATTTTCTTTGTTAATGTCGTAATCAATACACGCTCATTTTTCGCAATGCGGTCATGGATTTCTCCTAATAAATCATCTATTTGCCCTTCAATTGGTCTTACATCAATTTGCGGATCTAAAAGCCCCGTTGGACGGATAATTTGCTCCACAACTTCCGGTGTAAGCTCTAGTTCATATGGACCCGGTGTTGCTGATACATACACAACTTGATTCGTTTTCTCTTCAAACTCTTCAAACATAAGCGGTCTATTATCCATCGCTGACGGCAAGCGAAATCCATGGTCAACAAGCACTTGTTTACGCGCTTGGTCCCCATTATACATCGCTCTTACTTGTGGCACTGTTACATGCGACTCATCCATAACAATTAGGAAATCTTTAGGGAAATAATCTATTAATGTATATGGTGTTGAACCAGCTGGACGGAGCGTCAAATGACGGGAGTAGTTTTCAATCCCCGAACAAAATCCCATCTCTCGCATCATTTCTAAATCGTAACGAGTTCGCTGCTCAATACGCTGGGCTTCTAACAATTTACCGTTATCATTTAATTCTTTTAAACGTTCTTCTAATTCTTTTTCAATATTTTCAATGGCAACTTTCATTTTTTCTTCACGTGTAACGAAGTGAGATGCCGGAAAGATTGCTACATGTTCACGTTCTGCTAATACTTCACCTGTTAAGGCATTCACTTCACGGATACGATCAATCTCATCGCCAAAAAACTCAATCCGAATACAATGTTCATCAAGCGATGCTGGGAAAATCTCAACTACATCTCCGCGCACTCGAAATGTTCCGCGTTTAAAATCAATATCATTACGACCGTACTGCACATCAACAAGTTCACGAAGCAATTGATTACGGTCCTTTTCCATACCAACGCGCAAAGAAACCACAAGTTCACGGTATTCTTCTGGCGAACCTAAGCCGTAAATACAAGAAACACTTGCTACAATAATGACATCATCTCGTTCAAATAAAGCTGATGTCGCTGAGTGACGTAATTTATCAATCTCATCATTGATTTGTGCATCTTTTTCAATAAACGTATCGGTTTGTGGTACATACGCTTCCGGTTGATAATAATCGTAATAACTCACAAAATACTCAACAGCATTGTTCGGAAAGAAATCTTTGAGTTCACTATACAGTTGTCCTGCTAATGTTTTATTATGAGCCATTACAAGCGTTGGCTTCTTCACTTCTTTAATAACATTCGAAATCGTAAATGTCTTTCCCGTTCCTGTCGCTCCAAGCAACACTTGATGTTTCTTACCATTATTAATCCCCGCTACCAGCTGCTGTATCGCTCTTGGCTGATCACCTTGCGGGGAATATTCTGAGACAATCTCAAATTGATGTTCCAAACAAAACCGACCTCCTCGTAAAAAATCTGTATTCTCATTTTACCACGAATGCCCATGAAAAAACCAAGAAAACGAACAGATATTCGGTAAAGTTTTCGACAATATAAAGTGAAACTTCCATCAGTAGGGGTTTTCTTCATCTCCACTGATGATTAATGAATCTGTCTTTTACGGGCAGTTGTCCCCCGCCTATCTTCCTCGTTTCTCTCTGAATCTTGAGATGGGAGTCTTACTGCCCGCAAATAGCGGGATAAACATAGCAAAAGGAAGGTTTCTTCTTTTTATAAGCCCCTTCCTTTTTTAATCCCATTTATTTTGCCGGTATACGAAACAGGTCATATCCATTATGACCTGTTTCTTTCACACAATCATGTAGCGTATACCTTATATCTTCACGAGTATCTTTCATTATCTTTTTACAAGTATCGGAGTAAATCCCTTTATCTTTACCAGCAAATTTATCATAAGAATTATCTACCTTATAGCTGATTTCTCTCCCAAGATATTCTAGGGTTTGAAAGATTGGATCTCCTTCATGTGTATAATTCACAATGCATATTTTATCCGCTCTACCTTTTTCAACATTCATGAAGAACTTCTCAAATTTATGTAAATTAGAAATTTTATGTCCTTTTGCAATCACATCATTATTCTCATCAATTTTACCGCCCGATTGTGAACATGCTACTAAGCTTCCAATACAAAATAGAAAACACAATGAGGCAATTCCTTTTCTCATATTAAATCCTCTCCAGCTTGTTTTGGCTTTATACTATCATTCAACACGAGATTAACTAGAAGAACAATATTAATAGGTAGAATTTTCTAAAAAATAAATATTTACAAAAATATTATTTTACTTTAGAATACGAACTACAAAGATTCGACACGATACGACAAAACGGGAATATTTTTCAGAATATTATAACAACTAAGGAGTGAGGGATCTATATGAATCTATTTCGGAAAAAATCCATTTCAGCATTATTAGCACAGGCAGAACAAAAAGGGGCATCTTTAAAGAAAGAACTCGGTGCATTTGATCTCACAATGCTCGGGGTCGGCGCCATTATTGGAACAGGCATTTTCGTCCTTACTGGTGTTGCCGCAGCAGAACACGCAGGACCAGCACTTATTCTATCGTTTATTTTATCCGGTTTAGCCTGTGTATTTGCAGCACTATGTTATTCTGAATTCGCATCAACTGTACCGGTATCTGGTAGTGCATACACTTATAGCTATGCAACATTTGGAGAATTAATCGCCTGGATTTTAGGGTGGGATTTAATTTTAGAATACGGCTTAGCTTCCTCAGCTGTTGCCTCTGGTTGGTCAGGATATTTCCAAGGATTATTAAGTGGATTCGGGATTACATTACCTACCGCTTTAACAAGCGCATATAATCCTGAAGCTGGAACATACGTAGACTTACCGGCAATCTGTATTATCTTTCTAATGACATTGTTGTTAACAAGAGGAGCAAAAAAATCAGCTCGCTTTAATGCGATCATGGTAGCTATCAAACTCTTTGTTGTCTTACTATTTATCGGTGTTGGCGCTTTCTATGTCAAACCTGAAAACTGGACACCATTTATGCCGTTCGGCTTCTCTGGCGTAACAACTGGAGCTGCAACTGTATTCTTTGCTTACATCGGATTTGACGCTGTATCAACAGCTGCTGAAGAAGTGAAAAACCCACAGCGTAACATGCCAATCGGCATTATTGCTTCTTTAACAATCTGTACAATTTTATATATCGTTGTTTCATTAATTTTAACTGGAATTGTGCCTTACGATCAGTTAGGTGTTAAAAACCCTGTTGCATTTGCACTACAATACATCCAACAAGATTGGATCGCAGGTTTCATTTCTTTAGGAGCAATTACTGGAATTACAACTGTGTTACTCGTTATGTTATATGGACAAACACGTTTATTTTACGCAATTAGCCGCGATGGCTTACTACCAAAAGCACTTTCTCGCGTGAACAAGAAAACAAAAACACCTGTTATCAATAGTTGGATTACTGCAACTATGGTTGCTTTCTTTGCTGGTTTCATTCCTTTAAACAAACTAGCAGAATTAACAAATATCGGTACACTATTCGCATTCATCGTTGTATCCATTGGGGTAATCATCTTACGCAAAAAACAACCAGAACTACCGCGTGCTTTTAAAGTGCCATTAGTACCATGGATTCCTGCTTTAGCTGTTCTATTCTGTGGATACCTAGCATTGCAGCTCCCAGCAACAACATGGATCGGCTTTGTAGTATGGCTTGTAATTGGACTTGTTGTCTACTTCAGTTACGGTTACAAAAATAGTACGCTACAAAATAAACAAAAAGAAGACGTTGCATAATGAAAAAGCTGTTGTCCCATTAGGACAGCAGCTTTTTTTCTTTTTTTGGAAAAAACACATATGAAAATGTAATTACCGTATCAACTAAAAATACAATTCCCCAAACTTGACTCACACGGCTGGCTGCCTCATTTAACACAATTCCTTTTTCAAGCCAATTTCCCCACTGTTCAATCGGCACGAATCCATACATAAAGAAAAAGACAATATGAACAACGATAAACAAAACGAGATGTAAACTCCATTCTCCAATCTCCTGCTTTGTGTAAGCCCAGCCTGTTAGCTCTAGTGGTTCTTCTATATGTGTAAGTGGTTCATTCCGCCATTTCGCAACGAGTTTCTGTACACGTATATCTAATTTCTTTAAATCTTTTTTCCCATAAAAGAGTGCATATAGCAATATCACTAATGTAATGATTTGAAAGTTAGAAAACTTACCAGTTTCATAATAATCCATGACACCTAAAGCTAAAATAAAGACTTCATTGAGAAGTAACACAATGCCAGCAATGAAACTAGCTTTCCGTAATCGAAATCCGTAACGAAGTAAAAAGAAACCAATTGCTGATATCCAAAACACAATTTCTGCACCAATTAAGAAATACCAACGATACTCTGCAAGTATACTCATTTTCCGCGCTCCTTCTCATCATATATACGAAAAGCCTCATCCATATACACTAGAAGCTCCTCTTCAATTGGATACATATTCATCTTCTGCGAGTCTTCTTTTGACTTTCGTACTTCCCATAATTTATCTAGAAATGCTTCATCCCCATTTGCCATCTCCAAACACTTAGCCATTAGCTTTTTTATAGTTTCTTGCACGGCATCATGAGATGCATCCTTCCCTTCTTTCATAAAGCTGCGTAACTGTTTTAACACATCTACCCATTCTCGAACATTCTCATCCTCCTCGCTCATATTTGGCAAATTGCGAAGAAGTTTTTGCTCACCCTCTGAAAACACTTGCTTTTGAAATATTTCACGTATACGAGGAGACTGCCTCGAAAGTTGAATAAGTTCGAACATAATTCTCCAATCTAACTCTCCCTCTAACTCAGCCGAATACACAACAGCTTGTAAAATCCGTTCCATCCGATTAAACTTTTTCTGCTCTTCTTGTACAAACTCAAGCTGTTTTTCCAATGATTCTCTTAAGCTAAATTCATCTGTCATTAGTATATTCATAATCTCTTTTAACGAGAAACCCATTTCTTTTAAAAATAAAATTTGTTGCAAACGAATGACGTCCCCTTCACTATATAAACGGTGTCCACCTTCTGTTTTCTCGCTTGGTTTCAACAAATCAATTTGATCATAATAACGAAGTGTTCTTACCGTAACTCCTGTTTCCTTTGTAAGTTCTTGAATCGAGATCATTTCCATCACCCTTTCCTCTTTCATTGTAAAAGATGACGTAACGTAACTTTCAAGTGTTTTTGTAAAAAAATTCAAAAAAGAGACATATTCACTATGTCTCTTTTTGTTACCTTACATAAAGCCTAACGCATATACGAGAATATACCCAAGAACAGAAAGGCAAACAGATCCTACCAATCCAGCTACAAATGCTCTACTTCCTAATTTACGGAATGTCGTAAATTCTACATTTAAACCAAGTCCCGCCATTGCCATCGCAATGAGCATATAAGCAAGGATTACGATATAGCCTGCTACCACTTCCGGTATAACACCTAATGAATGAAATGCACTCATTGCCAAGAACCCTAAGATAAACCACGGAATCGGAATATCACGCCAAGAGCCTTTTTGCCCATTTCCCTCACTACGCTTAAACCATAAGCCAATTAAAATCGCTACTGGTACAAGCATGGCAACACGCGTTAATTTTACAATAACCGCAATATCAACAGACGCGCTTCCACCTGGCGCCGCAGCAGCGATGACATGTGCAATCTCATGCAGCGTCGCTCCAGAAAATACACCGTAACCATACGGGGATAATCCAAGAACTGGGTATAATAAAGTATAAATCAACGTAAAAATTGTACCTAAAATAGCAATAATCGCTGCACCGACCGCTGTTTCATCGTCCTTCGCTTTCACTTGCGGTGCAATTGCCACGACCGCGGCCGCGCCGCAAATTGCCGTCCCGCATGCTGTTAAAATCCCAAGTGTTTTATCTACTTTAAAAACACGTGTTAATGCGTATACAACAACAAGTGTAAAAGCAATGACAATCGCTGCAATAACTAGCACCTTTGGCCCAGCCTTTGCAATATCAACAAGATTTAATCGCATACCTAGCAAAATAATTCCGAAGCGAAGTAACTTCTTACTCGCAAAATTCGTTCCCGCTATCGCTTCGCTTGGAACACCAATTGTAGCTCTCCAAATCATTCCAATTAGAATAGCGATAACTAATTGGCCCATAATATTTAAAAATGGAAGCTCCGCTAAATATTTCGCGCTAATCGCAATCAACAATGTAATCCCAATCCCCTGCGAAAAACCGAGACGCTTCTTCTTTTGTATAACAAGTGTTTGTTCCACTTTGGATCACTCCAATAATCGTATTAAAACATGCATGTTTCTTATACTTCCATTATAAAAGCATTCCAATAATAAGTTTAATACCAATATTCAATCTCAATCATCAGAAAAACTTATGATAAACTAAAAAAATGGAGGCGGCTCGTTCAAAATCTCAGGGCGTTGGAGCCCCCGACAGAGAGGCACTTTTTGCCTCGTCCGAGGGGACGAAACGACCGGAGATTTTAGCTGCCGGAGCTAGACAATAGAAAAGCCGAAGCTAATCTCTAGATCAATAACAAAAGAGCAAAGGAGCAAACATCATGAACGTCGATATTTTAAAAATATTTGTGACCGTCGTAGAACAAAAGCATTTCTCTCGTGCGGCAGAATTGCTCAATCTCTCTCAGCCTGGCGTCAGCATGCATATTCGCAATTTAGAAAACGAATTTGGCACTACGCTCATTCAGCGTTCTCCAAAACACGTCCAAGTTACGGAAGCTGGCAATATTCTATACATACATGCGAAGCAAATGCTATCCCTTTATGAAGAAGCAAAACAAGAAATTAACGAACTACATAACGTTGTTACAGGTACACTGCGCATCGGGGCAAGTTTTACAATTGGTGAATATTTACTCCCAAAAATATTAGCACGCTACGCCAATGAAAATCCGCGTGTGGAAGTACACACGTTTATCTCCAACACAGAAGAAGTTCTCCAAAGCATTCGTTCCAACCAAATCGATATTGGCTTAGTAGAGGGTCAAGTCGTATACACTGATATAGATGTAGAGACTTTTATGAAAGATGAAATGAAACTAGTCGTTCCACCAAAACATCCTCTTCTGGGTGCACATGCAATTAACGAAGCTTCACTTCAAGATCAAGTATGGATTCTCAGGGAGATGGGATCTGGAACACGCGCCTATAGCGATCGTTTTATCCATCAGCACCATTTAAAACTGAAGCGTTTCTTTACATTTAGCAGCATTCAAAGCGTAAAAGAAGCCGTTGCTGCTGGGCTCGGCATTGCAATCCTTTCTGACTGGACCGTAAGGAAAGAGCTACAAGCAAAAGAACTTTTCCATGTCGAAGTTCCAAACGAAAAACTCATCCGTCCTTTCTCTATCGTTCGTGGCAAATACTTTATTCCTTCCAAAGCCATTCAAGTCTTTTTAGACCACGTTCATTCATTTGCACAAAAACAGAGTTGACCTTCACATTAGTGTGAAGGTTTACAATATATACGAAAGGAGTGAAATGCAGTGCGAATTGGAGAATTATCAAAGCGAACTGGCGTCAGTGAACGTTCATTAAGGCATTATGAAGAAAAAGGGTTGCTTCCTTCGAAACGCCTTACAAATGGCTATCGTGATTTTGAGGCAAGTGCCACCAGAAAAGTTGAACTCATTCAGATGTACTTACAGCTTGGCTTAAATTTAGAAGAAACTGCAAGAATGCTGCGCTGCTTAGAAATTGAACCACAATTATACGAAAATCCATGCAGTAGTATTCTTACACTTTACGAAGACAAGCTGGCTGAGGTAACAAAGCAAATTTCACTGCTCTCCAATATTCAAGCGAATTTACAGAAGCATGTTTCACTCCTAAAAAAAACGAAGAAAAAGGAATGATTGCATATGTTCGTTATACACGGAAGCTCCCGTTCAAATGGAAATACAGAAGCCCTTACACACATGATGATTGATGGTATCGATGCAGAACAAGTTTATTTACGAGATCATACCGTTCATCCTATTACAGACCAACGTCATGAAGCAGAAGGATTTCAACCAGTAGATGATGATTACCAAAACCTAATTGAGCAAATGCTAGAACACGACACAATTATTTTCGCTACACCTCTATATTGGTATGGGATGAGCGGACATATGAAAAACTTTGTTGATCGCTGGTCACAAAGTTTACGTGATAGATCCCTTCATTTTAAAGAAAAGATGAAAGAAAAAAAGATGTACGTTGTCATTGTTGGTGGAGATAATCCAAAGTTAAAAGCATTACCACTTATCGCACAATTTCAATACATCTTTGATTTTACCGGTTCTTCTTTTGAAGGCTACATTATCGGTGATGCTAATGCACCGGATGAAATTTCAAACGATAAAGAAGCATTAGCAAAAGCGAAACTATACAATGAACAATTCCGGAAATAATAACCAGGAACTAGTTTGACAATTCTCTTTGTATACGCATACAATAAAAATAACATTATGAAAGGAAGGTAATCCGGCCAATGAAGTTCTAATTCTCTTATTTATTCATCCATCACGCATAGTGAAACAAAATGATGAAAACTAGAAGAGGATTAGTCTGTCCATTTGTCGATACTTTCTTTTATCGCGATCGTGTAAAAATATGTGCATCGCTTATTTCTGCACACTTTTTTACATCTATGGGTGACGTCTATCCTCTCTAGTGAAACTAGGGAGGTTTTTTTATGACCATTTTATTCGCACGCAATATTGAAAAAAACTTTGGTGACCGCACTATATTTACAGTACAATCGCTTGAAATTCAAGGAAATGACCGCATCGGCATTGTCGGAGTCAATGGAGCCGGAAAATCTACGCTACTACAAATATTAAGCAAAGAAATAGAGCCGGACGAAGGTTCTGTCTCACATTATGGTTCGATCGCCATTATCCCTCAATTTAGCGAGGAAACATTGGAATATACTTCCACTTTTGCAAAAGGAAAGTGGAACATTTCAAACGTTTCAGATGCAATGAGTGGCGGTGAACGAATGCGCTTAAAGATCGCTCATGCTCTTGAGCAGGAAGCTTCCATCTTATTTGCAGATGAACCGACAAGTCATTTAGATATGTATGGCACAGAGCAATTAGAACAAGCACTCTTATCTTATAAAGGTGCACTCGTTCTAGTTTCTCATGATCGTGCATTTCTAGATACGATTTGTACAAAGATCATTGAAATTGAAGACGGTACAGTTCGTGAATATAAAGGGAACTATTCAAATTATCGGGAACAAAAAGAACGTGAACGCACTGAACAAAGAGCTGAATATGAACAATATGTACAAGAAAAGAAACGATTAGAACAATCTATTTTACACCGAAAACAGCGCGCTTCTAGTATGACAAAGGTTCCAACCCGGTATAGTTCTTCTGAGTCTAGGCTTTATAAGTTAGGTGCTGCCCATGGCCAAGAAAACGTTAGTAAAGCAGCAAAAGCATTAGAAACGAGACTTGAAAAACTAGAAAAGAAAGAAAAACCGAAAGAGTTAGCTCAAACTCAGTTTGATGTACAACACCATGCACCGATTCATAGTAAAACAGCTGTACAATTTAATAAAACAACGAAAAGGCTAGGCGACCGTACACTGTTTCAAAATATGAACGGCAGTGTTTCTCCCGGTGCAAAAATTGCCATTTTAGGTGCAAACGGAAGCGGGAAAACAACGTTATTCAAAATGATTCTCTCAAATGAGCGTGGCATTCAGCTTTCAAAAAGCTGTAAAATTGGATACTTTGAACAGACATTATCTATTTTAAAAACAGATAAAACAATTTTAGAGAATGTTTTAGAAGAAACAAATTATACGGAAGCTTTCGTCAGAACAATATTAGCTCGCCTTCTCTTCCGGCGCGAAGATGTGCATAAACCTGTGCATGTATTGAGCGGTGGCGAGCGAACAAAGGTAGCACTAGCGAAAGTGTTTTTAGGAAACTATAACATGCTTCTGCTCGATGAACCGACGAACTATTTAGATTTAACAACTCAGGAAGAACTAGAAAACATGTTGCAAGAATATCCTGGCACCGTCCTTTTCATTAGCCATGACCGTGCATTTATTCGTTCGGTTGCAGATTATATCTTACACATAGATGAGACTGAACCACGACTCTTCCACGGAAATTATGATCAATATATGAATCGAACAGAACAAACTTCTGTAAACACTACCGAGCAAGAACTGTTGCGATTGCAAACAAAATTAACAGAAATCATCAGCCGAATTTCGATGCCTGATCGACAGGATGATGTTACAATTCTTGAACAAGAATATGAGCAGTTATTGGAGAAAATCAGGAATTGTAAGGAAGCACTCTAATGTCTTCCCTATATCTCGACGAGGCCGCTGCCATTTCCCAAGAAATATCGATGATTCGACATGCTAGGATGCTGCAAATATATCGGCACTTCGACAATATACGACATAAGCAAGCATACAAAAAGCCGTGCATTAAGCACGGCTTCTTTCTTTATATTCTACACACGGACAGCTGTTCCACTTACCGCAACCATTAACATCCCTTCGCGAACTACCTCATAGTCTACGTCAATGCCAACAATCGCGTTTGCACCTTTTTGCTTCGCAAGAGATTTCATCTCTTCCATCGCAATATCACGTGCTTCTTTTAATTTACTTTCATATGCACCAGAACGGCCACCGACAATGTCACGAACAGAAGCAAATAAGTCGCGGACGATATTTGCACCCATAATTGCTTCACCGTTTACGATATCAATGTACTCGATAATTTCTTTCCCTTGAATAACAGAAGTTGTTGTTACGATCATTTTTTACAGCCTCCTATATATGTATCTTTTTCTTACCTACCTATATGGTACGCTAATTCTGTTAAAATTACATATACAAGGTCTTTTAAATTACACTGCTTCCGTATCCCACTTATGATTCTGTTCTACAAACACAATTCCCAATTCATGATGTCCATCTGCATATAGTGCCGTTTGAGCAAGGCGGAGCTCGCCTTTTGTATCAAGTACTTCTAACTTACAAAATGCCCCTGTCGTCTTGGACTGAAGCGCATCATAAAACTCTTCTGCACTTTTAGGAATTACACCGTTTACTTTCGTAATAACCTCTCCGGGCTTCAGATTCATTTCTACACCGACTGTATTCGGAATTATACCTAATACAACTAATCCATCGTCGCGCGCTGCAAAATATGCTGGGCACGTTTCATCAGCTATACGTTCCCGCATCGCAATAGTAAAGCGACCAAGCATCGCGACTCCCATCGCAAGAATAGCTACAACAGGCCACCAATAACTGATCACTCCTAAAACAAGAACAAGGGTTGCTAAACCAAATATACGTCTTCCTGTAAATAATAATGCTTCTGTCGGTTCCTCACTTCTAATTGTTCGCATAAAGCCAATTAAAAACGGTACAAGGAATAAGGAATACGTTTGTGAACCAACAGAAATGACCGGCCACCACGAAACAAATTGTGTAACAGCATCTCCCGGCACAAGAATAAAAATCGGAACGAGCCATAAACGCTTTGATTCATGTAGTCCAATATTTAAACCGCGCTTTCCTTTACGCATTTTAGGCGTTGAATGCCGCACCGCATTTTTCGAAATTAATAATCCTTCTACTACTAACATCAAGCCAAGTAAAATGGCAAGTGATGCAATGGTACTCTCTTCTCCTTCTCCAAGCTGTAAGAAAGAGATTGGAAGTTTAGAAGATAATAAAGCTGCTACAATCGCCACGCCAAATGTGTAAGCAGAAGATAAATATCTATATTGAGCAGCTAGTCCAAATACTAGTGTCCAAATTAAAATCATCCATATACTTGCTTGCGACATAACTAGTCCGGCTCCAACTGTTATGATGGATACAACGAATCCATATCCAACTCCTGAAAATAAGGATGTTCGTAGTTCAAACCAAATATCATATACTTTAAAAGAAAAATCTTTTCGTTCTCGTAATATACGTAAGTATCCAACAAAAATGCTACTTATCAAAAATACATAGACAGCAGGGTGTAAGAAAAAACGCCCAACTGCTCGCATTATCTCAAAAGACCACGCCTCCACGAATCGCTTCACCACCATTTATTCTTTCTTTTTATCTTATCATAAAGTGAAACTTTAATCAGTGGCGTTTTCTCCATCCCCCATCTACCTTCTTTTCTTTTTCTAAATTTTGAGATAGAAGTGTTACCGTTCATAAGTAGCGGGATAAACACATACAAAAAAATACAGGCAATAATATGCCTGTATTTTTCCTTATTTTGCTATTAATTTTAATGCTGCCTGCAATTGCAGATCATTTTCACCAGAGCGAATCTTTTCAATGATTTTATTTTGAATCGCTTCAGCTGTCTTCTTATCAAGCTGACCTGTCATTTCCATTTCATTTGCATTTTGGAATGCTTTTAAAGCCGACTCTGTTTCCTTACTAAAGTATCCATCCTCACGTCCAGGTACATATCCTAAACTTTTCAGCATTTCTTGCGCATGCTTCACTTGTACATCATTTGAATTATAAGAAAGTGTTTTCTCAATTTGAATTGGCGTTGCATGATAATAATCTGGCTGTTTCACTTCCACCGTTGGGGCAATTCCTTTCTTATGAATCCAATTGCCATCTGGTGTAAGCCATTTAAACATTGTCAGTTTAATATTGCTGCCATCTTTAAACGGAACAGCTTGCTGAACAGTACCTTTTCCAAATGTTTTTTCACCAACTAAATCATATCCTTCGCCTTCTTTTAATGCACCTGCTAAAATTTCTGAAGCCGATGCACTTCCTTTATCAATTAATACTGAAATCGGATATGATTTTCTCTCTTTTAATGCAGTTGAGAATTTCTTTTTCTCACCATTTCGTTGTTCAACTTGCATCATTGGCTTTTTGTCCGTCATAATTAATCCTAAAATATCTTGTACGCTATTTAAGTAACCTCCTGGATTACCACGTACATCAATGACAAGGCCTTTTATATCTTTCTTTTCAAGTTCTTTTAATTGATCTTTAAATTCTTTCGCTGTATTTTCAGAGAAAGATGTAATTTGGATATAACCAATATTTTTCTCCTTCTCTTTCTTTACAGAACTAAACACAGTAAAAATCGGAATTTTTTCACGTTTAATTTTAAATTCTAGTGGATCTGCTACTCCTGAACGCTTTATCTCAAGCGTAACGTCCGTTCCTTGTTTACCACGAATCTTTAAGACCGCTTCTTCACGTGATAAATCTTTTACACTGTTTCCATTTACTGATAAAATTTGATCATTTGGCTTAATGCCTGCTTTTTCTGCTGGTGACCCTTTAATCGGAGAGACAATGATCAGTTTTCCATCCGTTTTGTTCACCTCAGCACCAATACCTTCAAGCTCCGGATCAAGCGACTCTGTAAATTGCTTCGCTGTTTCCTTATCCATATACGTGGAATAAGGGTCCTTCAGCGTCGACAACATACCCTGTATCGCACCCTCAACAAGCTTTTCATCCTTCACGTCTTCCACATAACGCGAATCAATCAGTGCATACGCCTCATTAATTTTAGCTAAATCCCCTTGTTTCGTGCCGGCACTATCGCCTGTAATTGTTTGCGCCATATATGATGGATTGATTCCAAACATATACATACCTGCAAACATTCCGCCAGCACCAATTAAAAATGCAACAATCATTCCAATAATCGCAACTCTACGTTTCAATGCGGAATTCCCCTTTCCAGAACACACAGGTGGTGTAGCAAAAGGCATCACACATTGTGTGATGCCTTTACCTATTTCTACTATATGATAAGCTTGTACGAATTATGTTTGCAACTTTTTATACTTTTAAGAAGCGACGAATTGACATTACGCTTCCCCACATACCGATTAATGCACCAATTAACACTAATAAACCGGAAAGTTGGAATACAAACGGACTATATGGAAGAAGTTCGAAAATCGTTCCTCCAAGCTTCTGGTTAAACATACCTTGAAGCGAATTATAAGTAGATAAAATTACAACAATTGGGAGAATTGAACCAAGTACACCTAAGAATAAACCTTCTAATAAGAACGGCCAACGGATAAACCAGTTTGTCGCACCTACAAGTTTCATAATTTCAATCTCCGTGCTTCGTGCATAAATTGTAATTTTGATTGTATTAGAGATTAAGAACATTGCTGTGAATAATAGACCAGCAATTAACAAAATCCCAATATTACGGCCTGTGTTCACTGTATCAAATAATTTTTCAACTTGGCCTTTACCATATTGAACTGTACTTACAAACTGCATTTTTTCAACTTTTTTCGCAATTGTAGCTGTATCTGTTGGTTCTTTCGCCTTTACAATAAATACGTTTTTAAGTGGATTATCTTGCTCAAATAACTCAAACGTTTTTCCGCTGTCACCTAAGCTTTTAATCAAACGTTTTAACTCTTCTTCTTTAGAAGAATATTTAACAGAATCCACTTTTGCAATTTTGCTAAGATCTTTTTCCAATTTCTTTTGATCCGCTTCTTTCGCCGCTGGATCAATGTGTACACGAATTTCTACATCTTGCTCCACTTTCGTTGCAAAGTGGTTCATATTCATAATCGCTGTTAAAAAGACACCTACAAGTAATAATGTAACTGTTACTGCACTTACAGAAGCAAACGTCATCCATCCGTTACGGGATAGATTTTTTACACCTTCTCGTAAATGCCGACTAAGGGTTTTAGTCTTCATATCCGTATCCTCCCTCAATCTCATCTCGAACAATTTTTCCGCCTTCAATCGCAATTACGCGATGACGAATTGTATTTACGATATCTGCGTTATGTGTTGCCATAACAATTGTTGTACCGCGCTCATTAATACGTTTAAAGATACTCATAATATCAAGTGCTGTATCAATATCTAAGTTTCCTGTCGGCTCATCGGCAATCACAACTTTTGGCTTATTTACAATCGCCCTTGCAATCGCCACACGCTGTTGTTCTCCACCTGAAAGTTCAGTTGGAAGTGCGTCCGCACGATCTTCAAGGCTTACAAGACCCAGTACTTCAGTAACACGCTCACGAATTGCATCAGGCTCTTCTTCAATTACTTCTAAAGCAAACGCTACATTCTCATATACCGTTAATTTAGGTAGCAATTTAAAGTCTTGGAAAATTACGCCTAGCTGACGGCGAAAATATGGTACATCTCGCTCTGCTAACGTTTCAATTACAAGTCCATTCACATTGATAGATCCTGTTGTTGGTTTTTCTTCACGATACATCATCTTAATAAATGTAGATTTTCCGGCTCCACTCGGTCCAACTACGTATACAAATTCACCCTGCTTAATGCTAACTGTGAGTCCATCGATGGCTTTCATACCATTTGGATACTCCTTATAAACATTCGTCATTTTTATCATTATTTATCACCCAATACTTAATGATTTTTTTCGACATACTTTTTCTGTCTATCTGAACATGCAAGCAAAAGCTCCCACTCTTACTTACACTCTGCTGTACTACAAACCTATTAAAGTATTTCTGTTGTTTCAAATAACAGTAACAGCAGTTTCAGTCTATCACTGTTGCTTATGTACATGTTTCAGCAAAATTCTACAAACTACATTGTAACATCATTAGGTTTCCAATTCGGATACAATTTTGTTACAGTTATGTTACAGCGCAAAAAGAAACAAGAAAAAGCAGTTATTCAAAGCTCCTTTTCCTCGATAAAAGGTTAATTCCTAACTATATAAGTACAAATTGAAAAAACAAACATAAACCCTTTCTTTTTTAGATGGGAGAGATCATCCGGCCATGCATAGAAGCGGTCAGATCCTTTTCCTACCCCATGCCAAGTTAAAACAAAGAGAGAAAACGAGTACAGGTCACCTTTTGTTCTTCATAGCAGCAGTTTATCTATTTTAAAATCAAAATAGATACATATATATCATAAACAAGTCTATATCATTTTATGAATCATCTTATAAGTCTAGCCTTTTATAAAATAGCCCAAAAAACTGACTGTTTAGCCCATCATGTCTAAGAACCTTCCACACAAAAAAGCCCCTTAGCCAACACTGCTAAACAGTCAGCTTCACTTTTTTTACGTTCTAGCTTTAGCGGCTAGAATGCTCAGTGGCTTTGCTTCTTCCTTCTATTCTAAACAAGCCACTTCCGCTTTTCTTTTGTCTAGCTGCAGTGGCTAAAATCTCCGGCCGTTTCACTCCCTCGGACGAGACAAAAAATGCCTCTCTGTCGGGGGTTCCAACGTCCTACGATTTTAAACAAGCCACTTCCGCTTTTCTTACTTATGTTCTGCTAACCACTCTGATACTTTTTTTGCATCCTCACCTTGAATAAGTTCCGCTGGCATTGAACCGCGTCCTTTTTTGATAATATTTTCAATCTCCGCCGCGTCGTATTTACCGCCTACTTTTCGTAAATCAGGTCCAGTTGCACCAGATAAGTCGCTAGCATGACAACCTGCACAACTTTTTTTGAAAATTTGCTCTGCACTATCTGTACTTGCAGATTGATTAGAAGATTTATTTTCTTCTTTCTTTCCACATGCTCCTATAGTAAAAGCTAATGATGTTCCTAATGCAATAGCCAACAATTTCTTTTTCACTTATATCGCTCCCCATTGTTGATATCCTTCTTATTATTGATATAGCCATACTTTCACATAGCTCTCACTTGCCATTATAATAATTATCCCCTTATAGAAAAACCAACCTCCATAGGATATTTTTTACAAAAGGGATGAGAACCCTACTCATATAAAGCTTTCACCAATTGTTTCAATTCTGTGAACAAATGTAAATTACTATAAAGATACTGTTTTTACAAAACAGAAAAGGAAAAATTCTATACGGCTTCCTTATCATTTATAGCTTGCTTCTTAATATTTTTTACTTTTTACAAAACAATATACGACCTTGTATCATAAAACCAAGCTCATCAAAAAGAGAAGTTGTCACCCAACTCCTCTTCCTCCTTCTCTTATCAATACAGACAAGATGTACCTCATTATTCCCCTCTATCTCCTCAACGATAGGCCAACAGTCCGTTGGCTTTTTTTCTTAAGAAATACGAGAGCGTAAATATGCATCAATAAACGGATCAATTTCTCCATCCATAACCGCTTGTACATTACCAACTTCCGTATTTGTACGGTGGTCTTTCACTAGAGAGTATGGGTGGAATACGTAAGAACGAATTTGGCTACCCCAGCCAATTTCTTTTTGTTCACCACGAATTTCATTTAACTGCGCTTGCTGTTCTTCTAATTTCTTTTGATATAATTTCGCCTTTAACATTTTCATCGCATGTTCACGGTTTTTAATTTGCGAACGCTCGGATTGACATGTTACAACCGTATTCGTTGGCGTATGTGTAATACGAACCGCTGAATCCGTCGTATTAATGTGCTGTCCACCCGCACCACTTGCACGGTACGTATCTATTTTTAAATCTTCCGTACGCACTTCAATCTCGATATCATCATTAAATTCAGGTACAACTTCACAAGATACGAACGATGTATGACGACGGCCTGAAGAGTCAAACGGTGAAATACGTACAAGACGATGTACACCTTTCTCTGCTTTCAAGTAACCGTAAGCGTTATGACCTTTAATTAACAATGTTACGCTTTTGATTCCTGCTTCATCGCCTGGTAAATAATCGACTGTATCTACTTTAAACCCGCGTTTTTCAGCCCAGCGTGTATACATACGTAATAGCATAGAACCCCAGTCTTGTGATTCTGTTCCACCAGCACCTGGATGTAGTTCTAAAATTGCATTATTTTTATCATAAGGATCGCTTAATAATAGCTGAAGCTCGTACTCATTCATTTCTCGAACTAAAGATTTCACTTCAGATTCTAATTCCTCATGTAAATCTTCATCATATTCTTCTTTTAAAAGTTCATGTGTCACTTCTAAATTTTCGAATGTTTCATCTAACTGACGAAACTTCCCAACCATTTCTTTTAACGCATTCGCTTCATTAATTACAGTTTGTGCGCCTTGTTGATCATCCCAAAAGCCTGCACCCATCATTGTTTCTTCTAATTCTGCAATGCGTTTTTCCTTTGTAGGAAGGTCAAAGAGACCCCCTAAAAGCCGCTAATCTCTTAGCCATTTTCTCTAATTCTTGCCTAATTTCTACTAATTCCATGCTCTTCACCTCTATGTAATTGCTATCGCTTTTATATAAAACAAGGGAAACTCCCTCCGCTTATTACAGAGAGAGTTTGTCCCTTTTTATTATATGGATATTTTTAAAACTTTTCCATTTTGAAAATAAAATTTCGTGTAAGATCGATTTGGAGCGCCTGATATTCTGAACGAGCCGCTTCCGCTTTTCTTTTGATCCAGTTCTGCCTCCTAGCCCCTCATGTCTAAGAACCTTCCGCACAAGAAAGAACCCTAGCCAACGGGGCTGAACAGTCGGCGCCACTTTTCCTTATTTCCCAATACCACAGCAGTTTTTATATTTCTTACCACTGCCACATTTGCATAGGTTGTTACGTCCTACTTGTTCACCTTTTACGACT
>Ga0209025_1001569_pt1 | contig 28971 bp, 28 predicted proteins | sample AraplaMF_Col_mLB_FD_184256 | JGI IMG/M metagenome (GOLD analysis project Ga0209025, IMG submission 184256) | Arabidopsis root microbial communities from the University of North Carolina, USA - plate scrape MF_Col_mLB (SPAdes) (version 2) | ecosystem: Host-associated > Plants > Roots > Endosphere... | reverse complement strand
GATGCCCTCGACGATCGTCGCGAGGTCGCGGATCGAGATCCGCTCCGAGAGCAGCAGCTGCAGCACGCGCTGGATGCCGGTGGTCGAGATCTGCTGCGGCACGATCTCCTTGACCAGGTCGGCATGATCCTTCGGCAATTCGCGCAACAGCTTCTGCACCTCGCCATGCGAGAGCAGCTCCGGCATATGCGACTTCAGCACCTCGGTGAGATGGGTCGAGATTACCGTCGCCGCGTCGACCACGGTGTAACCGCGCAATTGCGCCTCGTCCTGCAGCGCGCCGTCGATCCAGGTCGCCGGCAGGCCGAAGGTCGGCTCCAGCACGTTGTGACCGGGTAGCGTGACGCTGCCGCCCATCGGGTCCATCGCCATGTACTGGCCGGGATAGACCATGCCGTGACCGGCATCGATCTCCTTGATCTTGATGAAGTAGTGGTTCGCCTCGAGCTGGACGTTGTCGACGATGCGGACCGCCGGCATGACGAAGCCGAGCTCGGCAGCGAGCTGGCGCCGCAGCGCCCTGACCTGGTCGGTCAGTCGGTCGGCCCCGCCGGGCGCATTGACCAGCGGCAAGAGGCCATAGCCGATCTCGATCTTGAGCTCGTCGAGCTTGAGCAGGTCGTTGAGCGTCTCTTCCTTCTGCGTGCCGTCGGCCGCCGTCGGCGTGGCGCCCGGTGCTCCCTGCGCGGCCGCCTCCGCCTCCCGCGCCTTGGCGGCCCGGCCGAAATGGCGCGCCAACCAGGCCGAGCCGGTGGCGAGGGCCAGGAAGGGCAGCATCGGGATGCCGGGCAGCAGCGCGATCAGCAGCATCACCGCCGCCGACATGCCGAGCGCCTTGGGATAGCCCGAGAGCTGCTTGCCGAGCGCCTTGTCGGCTGCGCCGCGCACGCCCGATTTCGAGACGAGCAGGCCCGCCGCGGTCGAGACGATCAGCGCCGGAATCTGGCTGACGAGGCCGTCGCCGACGGTCAGCAGCGTATAGTTCTTGGCGGCGTCGCCGAAGCTCATGCCCTGCTGGGCGACGCCGATGATCATGCCGCCGATCACGTTGATGAAGGTGATCAGCAGGCCCGCGATCGCGTCGCCGCGCACGAATTTCGAGGCGCCGTCCATCGAGCCGAAGAAGGAAGCTTCGTCCTCCAGCGCCTTGCGCCGCTGCTTGGCGACCTCCTGGTCGATCAAGCCCGCCGAGAGATCGGCGTCGATCGCCATCTGCTTGCCCGGCAGGGCATCGAGGGCGAAGCGCGCCGCGACCTCGGCGATACGCCCCGAGCCCTTGGTGATGACGACGAAGTTGACGATGATCAGGATGGTGAAGACGATCACCCCGATCACGAAATTACCGCTCATCACGAAGTTGCCGAAGGCCTCGATGACGTGGCCGGCGGCGGCGCTGCCCTCGTGGCCATGCGACAGGATCAGGCGCGTCGAGGCGAGGTTCAGCGCCAGCCGCAGCATCGTCACGATCAGCAGCACGGTCGGGAAGGCGGAGAATTCCAGCGGCTCCTCGATGAACAGCGCCGTCATCAGGACGAGCACCGACAGGATGATCGAGAGCGCCAGCAGAAGGTCGAGCAGGATCGCCGGCAGCGGGAAGATCAGCACCACGAGGATGCCCATCACGCCGATGGCGAGGAACAGGTCCGGCCGGTTGAGCAGCGCGCCCATCTGGCCGCGCGACGGCATCGTCATGCCGCCGCCGCTGCTCGCCGTCACATCGCTCATCGAAGAACCGCTCCCACGCGTCGCCCGTCGCCGGACGGCTGCCGTACCCGGCAATTCTTGCCGAGCGCATGGTGAACGAGTGGTTAAGACGGCGGAAAAAATCCCGTCTGGAACCTTTCCCTGAACGGGCTGTTATCGAATGGCCGCCTTCTGGCCGCATTCGCCCGCCCAACTTCGGGCGGGCCGACGACATTGGCCGCTTGGCCGAAGCCTTCTGGAGGAAATCTTGGATAGACGTTCATTCATGCTGAGCCTTTTCGGCGGTCTCGCCGCCGCCAGCGTCGGCGGCATGGGCATCGCGCAGGCCGCGGCCCCGGCGCCTGCCGCTGAAGAGCTCGCGCCGGCGCTCAAGGCTGGACTCGACAAGGCCGACGCCGATTTCAGCCAGACCGTGGTCCGCCGCACGACCGTGGTTCGCCGGCCCGCATACCGCCGCCCGGTCGTCGTGCGCCGGACCACCGTCGTCCGCCGTGGCTATTACGGGCGCCCCGTCGCGGTGCGCCGCACCACGGTGGTGCGCCGGCCGGCGCCCTATCGTCGCCCGGTCGTCGTGCGCCAGCGCACAATCTACCGCTGAGGGCGGTGTCACCGGCGGGCAGCCTCCGGGCCGCCCGCCATCCCGAAGCGGTAGCAGGACGGAGCGACGGGAAGGGCGATTGTGACCGATACGCGCACAGGCACCGGCGAGATCATCACGGATGTCCCGGCCAGGCTCGACCGCCTGCCCTGGTCGCGTTTCCACACGCTCGTCGTCATCGCGCTCGGTGTCACCTGGATCCTCGACGGGCTCGAGGTCACGCTGGCCGGGGCCGTCTCCGGCGCGCTGAAGGAAAGCCCGGCGCTGAAGTTCAGCAACACCGATATCGGCCTCGCCGGCGCCGCCTATATCGGCGGTGCCGTCATCGGCGCGATTCTCTTCGGCTGGCTCACCGACCGGCTCGGCCGCAAGAAGCTCTTCACCATCACCGTACTGGTCTACCTGACGGCGACCGCCGCGACCGCCTTCTCCTGGAACCTGTGGAGCTTCCTGCTCTTCCGCTTCCTGACCGGCATGGGCATCGGCGGCGAATACACCGCGATCAATTCGACCATCCAGGAACTGGTGCCGGCACGGGTGCGCGGCTGGACCGACCTCGTCATCAACGGCTCCTTCTGGGTCGGCGCCGCGATCGGCGGCGTCGCCGCCATCGTCCTGCTCGATCCTGCCACCGTGGCGCAGGATCTAGGCTGGCGCCTCGCCTTCTTCATCGGCGCCGTGCTCGGCCTGATCATCATGATCCTCAGGCAATGGATTCCGGAGAGCCCGCGCTGGCTGATGAGCCATGGCCGCATCGCCGAGGCTGAAGCTGTCGTCGCCCACATCGAATCCTTCTGCCCGCCGCAGCCGGCGGCGACGCTGCCGACGCTGACCTTACGCCCGCGGCCGCACACGCCGATGCGCGAGGTCGCCCATACGCTCTTCGTCATGCACCGACCGCGCACATTGGTGGCGCTGGCGCTGATGGCCTCGCAGGCTTTCTTCTACAATGCGATCTTCTTCACCTACGCCCTGATCCTGACCGACTTCTACGCCGTCCCTTCCAACCTGATCGGCTGGTTCATCCTGCCATTCGCCGCCGGCAACTTCCTCGGCCCGGTCCTGATCGGCCGGCTTTTCGACACGCTCGGCCGGCGCCCGATGATCGCGGGAACCTATATCCTCTCCGGCCTCCTGCTCGCCGGGACCGGCTTCCTGTTCGCGCGCGAGCTGGTCAGCGTCAATCAGCTCACCATCTGCTGGAGCATCGTCTTTTTCTTCGCCTCCGCTGCGGCGAGTTCGGCCTATCTCACCGTGAGCGAGACCTACCCGCTCGAGATCAGGGCGCTGGCGATCGCAGTGTTCTATTCGCTCGGCACCGGGCTCGGCGGCATCGCCGGCCCCTGGCTTTTCGGCGCGCTGATCGACACCGGCTCGCGTGCCAGCGTATTCGGCGGCTACCTGCTCGGCGCGGCGCTGATGATCGCCGCCGGGCTCATCGCCTGGCGCTTTGCGGTCCAGGCCGAGCGCCGCCCGCTCGAAGAGGTCTGCAAGCCGCTGGGAGCGCTATGAAGGCCCGAGGGATGCAGACGAGGCGATTACGCCTCAAACCGTCACAACAAGCTAACGGCCGGTCTCCCGCGCCGTCGGCCCTTTGTGAACCATCGTCACAGCACCAAGGTGACGATCGGTCAAAAAGGGGAATAGAGTGGCCTCGTGGGAACGCGGCGCCCAGATCGAACCAACTGGAGGCATGACATGGATCGACGTTCATTCGTAATGGCGCTGTTCGGCGGTCTCGCCGTGGCCAGCGTCGGCGGCATCGCCGCTTCGGAAGCCGCGCAGCCCAAGATCGCCCCGCTCCCGGCAAGGAAGCCGGAAGAGCTGCCGGCGGAGCTGAAGGAAGGTCTCGACAAGACCGACGCCGACTTCAGCCAGTACTATTATTATCGCCGCCCGCGCTACTACCGGCGCCACTATTACCGCCCGCGCTACTATTACCGCCCGCGGCGCTACTATTATCGTCGCCGCTACTACTACTGAGCGGCCGTCGACGGGCCGGAGCTTCCGCTCCGGCCCGTTTGCTTTTCAGGCTTATCGGTTGGCCTCAGAGCGAATTCGTCCGCGCCTGGCCCGGTTCGGCGACGGGAACGCCTGCGGCGACATACTCGCTGAGCTTGTTGCGCAGTGTCCGGATCGAGATGCCCAGGATCTTGGCGGCATGGGTCCGGTTGCCGAGGCAATGGTCGAGCGTGTCGAGGATGAGGTCGCGCTCGACATCGGCCACGGTGCGCCCGACCAGGCCGCGCGTCACCGCTTCCGCCGTCTGTGCCGCACGCGAGGCGACATCGCGCCCGCCGCCGGCCGGACCGAGCGTCTCGCCTTCCGGCGTCAGCATCGCCTCGGTGCCGATCTCGACGCCCTGCGCCAGCAGCACGGCGCGGTGTACGGTGTTCTCCAGCTCGCGGACGTTGCCGCGCCAGCTGTTGCCGAGCAGGAGCTTGCGCGCCTCGGCCGCGATCGGCCGCAGCGGCATGCCGTTCAGCTCGGCATATTTCTTGGCGAAGTGATCGGCCAGCGCCAGGATGTCGCCCGGCCGCTCGCGCAGCGCCGGCAGGCGCAGGTGTACGACGTTGAGCCGGTAGAACAGGTCTTCGCGGAAGGAGCCCTCGCGCACCGCGTCCGCCAGATTGCGGTTTGAGGTCGCGATCACGCGGATATCGACCTTGACTCCTTGCGTACCGCCGACACGGTCGATCGTCCGCTCCTGCAGCGCCCGCAGCAACTTGGCCTGCAGGCGCACATCCATCTCCGAGATCTCGTCGAGCAGGAGCGTGCCGCCATTGGCCTCCTCGAACTTGCCGATGCGGCGCGCGATCGCGCCGGTGAAGGCGCCCTTCTCATGGCCGAACAATTCGGATTCGAGCAGATTGTCCGGGATCGCGGCGCAGTTCACCGCGACGAAAGGCTTGTCCTTGCGCAGCGACTTCTGATGCAAATGCTGCGCGATCATCTCCTTGCCGGTGCCGCTCTCGCCGGTGACCAGGACCGGCGCATCCGAGCGGGCGATCTGGTTGGCGAGCTGGACGACGCGTTCCATGGCCGGATCGCGCCAGATCAGGCTCGCCTTGTCGCCGGCAACGGCCGCAAGCACGGCGGCGATCAGCTCCGGATCGGGCGGCAGCGGCACATATTCGCGCGCGCCGGCCTGGATCGCGGCGACGGCGGCACGGGCATCGGTCGAGGTGCCGCAGGCGACGAGCGGGGTGCGGATACGCTCGATTTCGAGCGCTGCGATGAGCTTGGCGATCGGCTGCTCGACATCGACCATCAGGAGGTCGCCGCCCTTGGCACGCAGCACAGCCAGCGCCTGCTCGACGCTCTCGGCATGGGTGACGGCGGCGCCCTGCGACACCGCGATCTTGGCGGCGGTGATGAGCTGGCCCTTGAGGCTGCCGACGATGATGAGGCGCATGGCTCAGGCCTTCCTTGACTGCTGCATTCGCTCCGGCCGGCTCGTCACCGGTCGGTCTTGATGATTTCCGTCATGGTCACGCCGAGGCGCTCCTCGACCACCACGACCTCCCCACGCGCCACCAGACGCTCGTTGACGAAGATGTCGATCGCCTCGCCGACACGCCGGTCGAGCTCCAGCACCGTGCCGGGCGTGACGCGCAGGAGGTCACCGACCGCGATCCGCGACGAACCGAGCACGGCGGAGACCGTGACCGGCACGTCGAAGACCTGTTCGAGGTCCTCCGCCGTCTTGACCGGGACCGGCCCGGAACGCGCGACGGAGTCGCCTACGGCATTGTGGTCGAAGGAAAGATCAGCCGGGTTGAGCGGCGGCAGGTTGAGGTCGTTTTCGCTTGCCATTGTCTCTTACCCCGCTGCCGGACCGAAAACGGCCCTGACTGCTTTCTCGACCGCCTCGTCGAGCGCTGTACTGTCGATCGCGATGCCGCCATCGGCCCATTCGAGCCGGCCGTCGCCGGGGGCGATGTCGGGCTCGCCGAGCACGACGATCCGGCCGGCGAAGCCGGTCTCGCGCGCGAGGCCGGAGAGCTTGCCCTCGACCGTCTCGACCAGGCTCTCATGGACTCGGATCGCCAAATGCGGTGCGTGCCGGGCATGGGCGAGGCATTCGCGGGCGGCGCCGAGCAATTGCGCCAGCGGCTTGTCCGCCAGCGCTGCGCCGGCAAGGCTGCGCGCGGTGGCAATCGCGAGCTGCGCCGCTTGCGCCTCGATCTGCGCCAGCCGCTCGTCCTGCTGCGCCAGCAGCCGCTCGCCATGGCGCACCAGCTGCGACAGCAGCGCGCCCAATTGCTGGTCGGCCTCGCGCCGCGCCTGGTCGAGACCGCTGTGGAAGCCGTCCGCCCTGGCGGCTTCGAGCGCCGCCTCATCGACCGCCTTGCGGCCGTTGCCGCGGAAGTCGGTGTCGAACATGAATTTCTTCGCGGCCGCCATCTCAGTACACCAGCTCGTCTTCGGCATTGCCCTTGGCGATGATGATCTCGCCCTTCTCGGCGAGGTCCTTGGCCAGGGTCACCATCTTCATCTGTGCCTCGTCGACCTCCTTGAGCCTGAGAGGACCGAGGCCCTGGATGTCGTCCTGCAGGTTCTTGGCGGCGCGCTGCGACATCGCCCCAAGGAAGAAGGCACGCATCTCCTCGTTCGCGCCCTTGAGCGCACGCGCCAGCGTGTCCTTGTCGACCTGGCGCATCAGGGTCTGCAGGCCGGCGGAATCGAGCTTGCCGAGGTCTTCGAAGGTGAACATCAGGGCGCGGATGCGCTCGGCCGATTCCTGGTTGGTGGCGTCGAGCGCGGCGAGGAAGCGCATCTCGGTCTGGCGGTCGAAGCCGTTGAAGATTTCGGCCATCATCTCGTGCGGGTCGCGCCGGCGCGTCTGCGTCAGCGTCGAGACGAATTCGGTGCGCAGCGTGTTCTCGATATGGTCGAGCGCCTCCTTCTGCACAGACTCCATGCGCAGCATCCGGCTGACGACCTCGATCGAGAGTTCGTTCGGCAGGTTGCGCAGCACATTGGCCGAATGGTCCGGCCGGATGCGCGACAGGATGACGGCGATCGTCTGCGGATATTCGTTCTTCAGGAAGTTCGCGAGCACGACGGCGTCGATATTGCCGAGCTTCTGCCACATGTTGCGGCCGGCGGGACCGCGGATCTCCTCCATGATCAGCGCGACCTGGTCGGTCGGCAGGATCTTCTCGAGCAGCGAGATCGTGCGGTCGAAGGAGCCGGTGATGGCGCCCGCGCTGGAGAGCCGGCCGACGAAGTCGAGCATCAGCTTCTCGACCTGGTCGGAATCGACCGTGCCGAGTTCCGCCATCGCCCGGGTGATGATGCGGATCTCCTCGTCGTCGAACTCCTGCCAGATCACCCGTCCGTGCTCTTCGCCGAGGATGAGCAGGATGACCGCGGCGCGCTGCGGCCCGGTCATGCTGTCGAGCATCATCGGGCCGTCGGAATAGTTCGACGTCTCGCCGTCCGAGTCGCTGCTTCCGCTGCGGGTTGCGATGGCGCGTGTCGCGGCCATGGTTCAGGCTCCCGTCACGCCGGTGCTTTTTCGTGGATCCAGCCGCGCAGCACCGCGACGGAATCCGCCGGGTTTTGCGCGACCATGGCGCCGATCTTCTCGACCGACTGTGCCTTGAGCTGGCCCTTGATCTGCGCGATCGCGAGCATGCGCTCGGACGGCGCCTCGACGTCGACCTGGCCACCCTCTCCACCGGCGCCCGCGCCGCCTGAGACGGACGGGAAGCTCGACGGATCACCCGTGCCCTGATCGACGACGACCATGCCGTTGCGCATGAAGCTCGGAATTGCCCGAAGCTCGCGATCGGGCGCCAGGACCTGCTTGAGCAGCGGACGCACCACCACCATCAGCACGATCAGCACCAGGAGCGCGATCACGGCCATTTCGGCGAAGCGGACCATGTCCTCCTTGGTGAAGGAGAGGAGCTGCTGCATCAGCGTCTGATCGGTCAGATCGGCCGGCGCCTGCGGCGCCTCGGCGAAGCGCAGGTTGACGACCTCGACCTGGTCACCGCGCTGGCGGTCGAAGCCGACCGCGGTGCGCACCAGCTGCGAGATCCGCTCCAGTTCCTCGGGCGGGCGCGGCTGGTAGCCGACCTCGTTGCCCTGTTTGCTGTAAATCCCGTCGACCAGCACGGCGACGGAGAGCTTGCGGATGCGCCCGCCCTCCTGCACCTCGGTGCGGGTCGTGCGCGAGATCTCGTAGTTGACGACCTCCTCGTTCTTCGAACTGGTATCGCGCTGGGCGCCCTGCTGCTGGCCCTGGTTCTGCTGCGCGCCCGGCAACTCGTTGCCGACGGTGACGCCTTCGCGCTGCTCGTTCGAGGCGGAGGCCTCGGTCCGGTTCTGGCTGGACCGGATGACCTTGCTCTCGGGGTCGAAGGTCTCGGAGCGGCTCTCGATCCGGTTGGAATCGAGCACGGCCGAAACCTGCACGCGGGCTCGGCCGGGGCCGACGATGCTGGCGACGATGTCGTCGACCTGCGCCTTGATCCGCCGTTCGATCGCGCCCTGGCGCTCGTCCAGCGCCACGCCGATCATGCCCTGCTCGCCCTGCGCGCCATCCGCCAGCAGCCGGCCGCGCTCGTCGACGATCGAGACCCGCTCCGGCTTCAGGCCGTCGACGGCCGAGGAGACGAGATGGCGGATCGCCCGGACCTGGGCGTTGTCGAGATCGCCGGCGAGCTTGAGCGCGATCGAGGCGCGCGGCGGCTCGCGGTCGCGCTCGAACAGGCGCCGCTCGGGAATGACGAGATGGACGCGCGCCGCCTGGACGCGGCCGATCGAGCGGATCGTGCGCGACAGCTCGCCCTCGAGCGCACGCAGATGGTTGATGTTCTGGACGAAGCTGGTCGAGGAGAAGGCGTCGCCCTTGTCGAAGATCTCATAGCCGACGCCGCCGCCGGACGGGATGCCCTTGCCGGCGAGCTCGAGCCTGAGCTTCGGCACGTCGGCGCGCGGCGCCAGAATGGTCTGCCCGTCGCCACGCAGCTCGTACTTGATCCCGCGCGTGTCCAGGTCCTTGGTGATCGCGCTGACGTCCTGGCTCGACAAATCGGCGAAGAGCACGCCCATCGCCGGCTGCGACATCCGCAGCATGACGAAGGCGAAGAAGCCGATCAGCGCCAGCGTCACCGCCAGCATCGCCGCCAGCCGCGCTGCGCCGAATCTCCGGAACTGTTCGACTAGCCCGTTCACGCCGCTCTTCCGTCACCCGGTGCCTGCGAGACCAACGCGCAGACGCACCACTAGGCAAGTTTTTCCCAGCGCATGGTTAGCGCCCGGTTAACGACGGTTAGGAAACGGGACAGTTCGACGGGGACAATCCACCGCCAGAACGCGAAAGGCGCCGGCCGATCGGCCGACGCCCCGTAAATTTTCTCAGATACCGTAAAGGCTTACTGGCGATAGTGCTGGATGCGGGTGGTGCGCAGGCCGGCGAGGCCGTGCTGGTCGATCGAAGACTGCCAGCTCAGGAATTCGTCGACCGTCAGCGTATAGCGCTGGCAGGCTTCCTCCAGGCTGAGCAGGCCACCGCGCACAGCGGCGACGACCTCGGCCTTACGCCGGATCACCCAGCGGCGCGTGTTCATCGGCGGCAGATCAGCGATCGTCAACGGGCTGCCATCGGGCCCTATCACATATTTGACGCGCGGTCGCAGCGGCTCGGTCATGGTACTCTCACACAACTCAACAGACCTACTGCCAGAGAGCCTAGCCCCAGCGGGCTTAAATTTTGCCTAAAGCGATTGCGCAGGCTTTCGGCATGGCTCATGGCGCGTCTCGTCAGGAGGTGCTCTTCACCGATTTGACCTTGTCCAGCGGGACCTTGATCGCGCCGATCAGCAGCGTCGGCACGGTGGTCGAGAAGTCGATACCGTCGACCTTGCCGTTGATCTCGGTCTTGACCGTGATCGCCGCGCCGGAGACGTCGGTACCGTCAACCGTGATGGTGTACTCGCCATCGGGCGCATTGGACCCGGTCGAGGTCTTGCCGTCCCAGCTGTAGGTCTGGTCGCCGGCCGTGAGCGTCTTCGTGCCGGTGTAGACGACCTTGCCGCTCGAATCCTTGATCGTGATCGTGCCGGTGCCGCCCTTGGAGGCGTTGAGCTTCCATTCGGCCTTGCCTTCCTTGAGCGGCGTCGCAGCGCCATCGGCCGTGACGGTCTGGCCGACGAAGCCGATCGCGCTGGCGCCGGTCGTCGCCTTGCTGACGCCGAGCAGCGCAGTCAGCGTCTCGTTCTGCTTGAGCTGCTGCTCGACGCCGGCGAACTGCACCAGCTGCTGGGTGAACTGGTTGGTGTCGAGCGGGTCGAGCGGGTTCTGGTTCTTGAGCTGCGTCGTCAGCAGGGTCAGGAACTGGTCGAAATTATTGGCGATCGAGGTGTTGCTGCCGGTCGCAGTATTGTTCTGCGCGGCCGCGATCTGCGAGGCGCTGAGCTTGCTGGTATTGGAGACGGCCATGACGCGTCCCTCCTTCAGATGCTGAGATCGACGCCGCCGAGGCGGCTGGCATTGCGCGGCAGGCTCGCGACCTCGGTGACGAGGGCGCTTTCCTCGGAGGTCTGGACCCAGGCGCGGCGGCCGCGCGGCGCGTCCTCGCCCTGCTGCTGGCGCCCACCCGCCTGCTGACCACCGGGGTCGCGCAGACTCAAGTCGATACCGCCCTCGGAGGGCTTCAGGCCTGCCTGTTCGAAGGCGCGTTCCAGCGTGCGGGCATCGCGCTGCAGCAGCTGCAGCGTCTCGACCCGGTCGACGGTCAGCTTGGCGCTGACATCGCCCTTGTCGGAAATCTCGAGGCTGACATCGATCCGCCCGAGCTCGGCCGGGTCGAGCCTGATGTCGAAGCGCTTGTTGCCCGCGAGCACCCTGGCGCCGATCTCGACCGGCACGACATGCAGCGGCGTCGGCCGGCTGGCTTCGCCCGAGGCCATCCTGTGAGCGGCTTCCGCCTGGGCATTGGCCGTCGCCTGGGCGGCAGCGTCGAGTTCGGTGAGCGGCTTGTGCGGCGTCGTCAGGCTCTGCGGCCCGGCCGCGAGTATCGCCTGCGGGCTCAAGGGCGCGCTTGCCTGCTGCGTACCGCTGGTGGCCTCGCTCGATCCCGCTTGCGCAGTCTGGCCGGTGGTGTCGGCGACCTTGGTGTCGCCCGTCGCCTTCGCGTCGCTGCCCGCGGCGGGCGATGCGGTCTTGCCCGCCTCGGCCTTGTCCTTGGCCGAGACCGGTGCTTCCGCCGTCTTCGTCTCGCCCGGCTGCGCATCTGCGGATTTGCCCTCGCCCGACTTGGCATCCGTCTTGATTTCGGCGCCAGCGGCTGGAAGCTGCGGCTTCAGCCCCGCCTTGATATCGGCGGCGGCCGCCTCGCCACCGGCACTCGCCTGGCCGTCGGCCTTCACGAGCAGCGCAGGCGGCACGGGAACTGCGATGGCTTCACCCGCCGCTTGCCCCATCGTAACCGCCGCCACCGCCTCGCCGTCCGCGGCGGTCGCACCGTCCGGCTTCGCCGGCTGGCCTCCCTGGATTGCGGCCGCGGCGAGCGCGAGGAATTCAGTTCCGATCGCAGGCGGCGGCGACGGCTGCATCACAGCCCCGGCAGCGGCCTGCTCCTCGGGCGTGCCCTTGCCGATCATCGGCGCCCCATCGAGGGCTGCAGCCAGCTCGGCCTTGCGCTCCTCGACCGTCTTGCCTTCAGCCGTCTTGCCCTCGGCCGGCTTGTCGCCGACGGCCGTCCCGGTCGTCTTGCCCTCGGTAGCCGTGGCGTCCTTCGTCGATGCCTGATCGGCGCCGGCATCGGCCTTCGTCTTGTCGGACGTCTCGCCGGCATCCGCGGCTTTCCTGTTCTTGCCGGCATGGTCGGCCCGAGCGGGCGGCCTGGAATCGGCTGCGCTCGTCCGGCGGGTGCCGTCATCCGGCTTCGCCTGATCGCGCATGTCGGCGGCATCGCGAGCGCTGCGATCCTCGTCGAGACGCGGACGCGGTCGATCTGCCGGCTCCGGCGGCAGGGTGAAGCTCTGCTCCGGCTCGTTCCGCTCGGAGCTGCGGCGGGTCGGAAGCGTGATCTCGGGCAACGAGGACGAACGCGAGACCGGCGCGGCGGACATGGGATACTCTCCGGAACTGAACCGTGACGATGTGGCCGCCGCTCACCGAGCAAGAGCCGAGCCAACCGGAAAAGCGTTCGGATTCAGCACTTTGACGGAATCCAGCCCGGCTATCACCCGGCAGGATTCGCTGGCTCCCTCCCCCAAACCCGGCAGGAATTGCCGGGCTTGTGCTGGCCCGCACCTGTCAAAACCGCTATAGAGCGCCCAAATCCTCGGACAGCTCGCGCCCCTCCCCGCCCGGAACCCTGATGACCACCTCCCTCAACTCCCTCGACATCGCCAAGCCGCCTGCGGCGACGCGCGTCGTCGCGGCCATGTCGGGCGGTGTCGATTCTTCGGTGGTGGCGGCGCTGCTGAAGCGCCAGGGCTACGACGTCGTCGGCGTCACGCTACAGCTCTACGACCATGGCGCTGCCGTGCATCGCGCCGGCGCCTGCTGTGCCGGCCAGGACATCCACGACGCCCGCCGCGTCGCCGAGGCGATCGGCATCCCGCATTACGTGCTCGACTATGAGAGCCGCTTCCGCGACGCGGTGATCGAGCGCTTCGCCGAGAGCTACCTCGCCGGCGAGACGCCGATCCCCTGTGTCGAGTGCAATCGCACCGTCAAGTTCCGCGATCTGCTCGGCCTTGCTCGCGAGCTCGGGGCCGATGCACTCGCCACCGGCCATTATGTCGCCAGCCGCGATCTCGGCACCGGCCATCGCGGCCTGTTCCGCGCCGCCGACGAAAGCCGCGACCAGAGCTATTTCCTCTATGCGACGACGCAGGAGCAGCTCGATTTGCTGCGCTTCCCGCTCGGCGGCCTCGACAAGGCGCAGACCCGCGCGCTCGCCGCCGAATTCGGCCTCGCCATCGCCGACAAGCCCGACAGCCAGGACATCTGCTTCGTCCCGAACGGCCGCTATGCCGAGGTGATCGAGCGGCTGAAGCCGGGCGCCGCCCGCCCCGGCGCCATCGTCCATCTCGACGGCCGCGTGCTCGGCGAGCACGAAGGCGTGCTGCGCTACACCGTCGGCCAGCGCAAGGGTCTCGGCGTCAGCAGCGCCGAGCCGCTCTACGTGATCGCGCTCGACGCCGAGAACGCCCGCGTCATCGTCGGTCCGCGCGAGGCGCTGAGCGTCAGCCGTGTCGATCTGCGCGACCTCAACTGGATCGGCGACGTCGCGCTCGCCGACCTGCCGCCCGAGGGCATCGAGGTCGCGGTCCGCGTGCGCTCGACGAGAGCCCCGCGCGAGGCCCGCCTGCTCGTCGACGACAAGGGCGTCCATGTCCTCCTGGCGCAGGGCGAGGAAGGCGTATCGCCCGGCCAGGCCTGCGTGATCTACGACCATGCCGGCAGCGGAGCCCGCGTGCTCGGCGGCGGCGTCATCATGGCCAACCGGGCGCCGCGCCCGGCGCCACAGCCCGAGCCCGCCTACGCCATCACATGACGACGACGAACGGTCTCGACGCGCAGAAGCGCGTCTACGCGGTCTGGGCGAAATTCTACGACCGGATCTATCAGGGCCTGCTCGCCCGCGCCCAGCGCGAGGCGGTGGCGGCGGCCTGCGCCAGTGGCCGGGAGATCCTCGAGATCGGCGTCGGCACCGGCCTGACCCTGCCTTATTTCGAGCGCGACAAGCAGGTCGTCGGCGCCGACCTCTCGCTTGACATGCTGCGCGTCGCCCGCGCCAAGGTACTGAGCCAGGGCCTCGATCATGTCCGCGGCCTGATGGTGATGGACGCCTGCCGGCTCGGCTTCGCCGACCGCTCCTTCGACGCGGTCACCGCCCAGTTCGTCATCACCCTCGTCCCCGATCCCGAGCAGGCACTCGCCGAGATGGACCGGGTGCTGCGGCCGGGCGGCGAGATCGTCATCTCCAGCCGCCTCGTCGACGATGGCGGCTTCGCCGCGCCGTTCTGGAAGGCGGTCGCGCCGCTGGCCAGGGCGATCGGCTGGAGCAGCGATTTCAAGGTCTCGCGCCTGACCGACTGGGCAGCCAGGACAGGCCGCTACGAGACCGTCCATGTCGGCCAGGGCTATTTCAAGGTGGTCAGGCTGAGGAAGCTGAGCTGATCGGCGCCATCAAGGCTTGACGCCGATACCTGCCGCCCCCTATATCCGCGCCGTCGCGATTGACCGCCGTCTTTCGGCGCGTCGCCATCGGGGCGGGGTAGCTCAGCTGGTTAGAGCAGCGGAATCATAATCCGCGTGTCGGGGGTTCGAGTCCCTCTCCCGCTACCACTTGGCCCCATGCCGCGGCCGGCGGAGTGGGCTTGACGACGTCCCTCGTGAATCTCCCTGGCATGACACTCGAGCAGCTGCGCATCTTCGTGGCGGTCGCCGAGCGCCAGCATGTCACCCGTGCTGCGGAGGTTCTGCATCTCTCGCAATCGGCGGTGAGTTCCGCCGTCTCGGCGATCGAGACCCGCTTCGCGACGCGGCTCTTCGACCGGGTCGGCCGCAGGATCGAGCTGACCGATGCCGGCCGGGTCTTCCTGGTGGAAGCGCGGGCCGTGCTCATGCGAGCGGCCTCGGCGGAGACTGTCCTGGCTGACCTTGCCGGACTGCGGCGCGGCACGCTGCGCGTCCAGGCGAGCCAGACGATCGCCAGCCATTGGCTCCCGCGCCACCTGGTAGCCTTTCGCCGGCGCTTTCCGGACATCGCCGTCTCGCTGGCGATCGGCAACACCGCCGAAGTCGCCGCTGCTGTGCTCGAGGGTGCTGCCGAGCTCGGATTCGTCGAGGGGACCGTCGAGGACCCTGCCCTGGCGAGCCTGGATGTGGCGCAAGACGAGCTCGTTCTCGTCACCGCGCCCGGGCACGCGCTTGCCTCGGCCGGGGCCGTCTCCGGCCATGACCTGGCCGCAACCGACTGGGTCATGCGCGAGGTTGGTTCGGGCACGCGCTCGGCCTTCGAAGCCGCCCTGGCGCCCGGCGGGATCGACCCGCGATCCTTGCGTGTGGTTCTCGAAATGCCGTCGAACGAAGCCGTTCGCGCCGCCGTCGAGGCGGGGGCCGGCGCCAGCGTCCTGTCACGCAGCGTCGTCGCGCCAGCGTTGCAGGCCGGGACCCTGGTCGCGGCGGATTATACGCTGCCGACCCGCGCCTTCCGGGTGCTCAGGCATAGGGAACGCTACCGCACCATGGCTGGCGAGGCGCTGCTGGCGCTGATCGGCGAAGCAGCGCTCTGATCCAATAGCTGCGACTGAGGCGGCGATGCTCTCAGAGCCCGAGCAGGCGGATCAGGCCCAGGCTGACCGCGATCAGCATGAGCAGGGACAGGGTGACGGCGGCGGTGACGCGCCCACCCGCCTTGGCGACGACACGGACATCGACGCCGAGCCCGAGCGCCGCCATCGAGACGATGGTGAAGACGGTGGCGGTCTGGGCGATCGGGGCGAGCGCGATCTCCGGGATGAAACCGCGGGTGCGCAGGCCCGCCATCACCAGGAAGGCGATGATGAACCATGGCACGAGCTTGTTGACCGCCAGGCGTTGCGGCGCGGGCTTGTCGCCAGCCGCGCTGTCAGGAGCGGCCTTGTCCGTATCCTCGCGCAACCGGTGTCCCAGGATCGACAGCATGAGGACGACCGGCCCCAGCATCAGCACGCGCACCAGCTTGACCAGCGTCCCGATCTGGACGCTGGCGGCGGCAACAGGCGCCGTCGCGGCAAGGACCTGGGGAACAGCATAGACCGTGAGCCCGGCGAGAACGCCGTATTGCATTTCGGTCAGGCTCAGCAGCGGGACGAGCAGGGGAAGACCGAGCACGACGACGACGCCCAGCACGGCGGTGAAGGCGATCGAGGCAGCGACGTCCTTGCCATCTGCCCCGATGACCGGGGCGACGGCGGCAATCGCGGAGTTGCCGCAGATCGAATTGCCGCAGGCGACGAGGATGGCCATGCGCTTCGGCAAGCCCAGAACCCGGCCGAGCAGGAAGCTGACGACGAGCGCCAGGGCGACGACCACAGCGATTCCCGCCATCAACGCCGGCCCGGCGGCGATGATCATCGCGACGTTCAGCGAGGCGCCCAGCAGCACGATGGCGATTTCCAGGACGGTCTTGGCCGAAAAGGCGATGCCCGCCCGCCAGGTCGCCGAGGGCGTCCAGACGCTCCGCACCGCCGTGCCGATCAGAATCGCCAGGACCAGGGCTTCGAGCCAGGCCCGCCCCAGGAGGTGGGCTTCGAGATGCTCGAGGCCGAACGCCACGGCGCTGATCGCGGCGCAAAGCCCGATTCCAGGAAGGACGCGCCTGATTGCGGCCAACCTGGAGTTGGTCGGCAACGCGGCTTGGGCGATCGAAGGCGTGTCGGTCATGGGAGATCTTTCTTTCCGCTCTCTAAAGCGGAGAAGAAACATGCTGTCCAACCCATAATTTCGACTAATTCAATCAATTCAATCGAACGATTGGCCGATCTTTTGCCGACATCCGCAATCGATCCACCAGGCGCTGGGGGGAACCGCCATCGCGAGCGGGAGTTGGGTGAGGGTGCGGGTTTGAGAGGCGTGGATGTGGGTGAGGCTCATGGCTGCTGTTCTGGCGGCGCAACCATTGTCCGCGCTGGCCGATGACATCGCCCCGCAGTGGACGCGGATGTCGGAATTCTATGTCCGCAACGATGCCTCGGTGACGCGCGGCGACATCTTCGTCAACACGCATACCGGCAAGCATGTTCCTGAAGACTGCGTCGCCGGAAAATGGTGCACCGTCGAAATCGGCAGGTTCGGCCTTCCCGCTGACGCGAAGGCCGTTTTTCTTGCCGGCCTGCTGATCATAACCCATGGAGAATCCGCAGAGACTGCGGATTTGAACATCGCCTTCCGGCCTTACAGCACTGAGGATTCTCCCGCCGATGAAGGATATATCGGCCAGGCGACCGAAACTGTTCCGGCCGGCGGTGTGCGCTCCGGCCTGGCGACCTGGGTCGCAGTGCGCGATGGCAAGTTCCAGTTCAAATACGGCAAGTCGACCGAGGGGGACTGGCCGGCGCACTCCAGCTATGGGCTCAATCTCACCATCCAGGCCTGGGCGCGCTGAGCCCAGCAGGTTCTACGGCCCTGGCACGGCCGCGTACCGCACCTTCGCAGGCGCCAGCCTACGCAGAGCCGGCAGACAGGCTAGGTAGAGCAGCGCGCCGACGACCCAGACGCAGCCGCTCCAGAGCCCCGACGTTGCGGCATAGAGCATCGTGAAGCCGAGCGGGCCGATGACCGAGGTCAGGTTGGTCAGGCTCGCGAGCAGTCCCTGCAGCGCCCCCTGCCGATCATCCCCAACCGTCCGCGACAGCATCGCCTGCAAAGCCGGCATGCCGACCCCGCCGCTGGCGAGCAGCGCAATGATCGGCCAGACCATCCATCCTTGCGTCGCAAACGCCAGCAGGACGAAGCCCGCGGCGTCCGCTGCCATGCCGAGGAACAGGGTCGGCCGCTCTCCGAGCCAGCTTGCGAGCCGTCCGGTGACGAGGGCCTGGACCAGCACATGCATGGCGCCGAAGGCTGCAAGCGACAGGCCGGCCATGGCCGTGTCCCATTGGAAACGGTCCTCGCCATAGATCACCCACAAGGCTCCCGGCACCTGGCCGATCAACTGGATGAGGAAGAAGACGTAGAGGAGCGGCGCGACGCTGTGCAGAGCGCCGCTCTGCCTAAGCCCTGCGAGCAGGCCGAGGCTTGCCGGCATTTCCGCCGCGCTCCCACCGCGTTTGCTCTCGGCCAGGGCAAAACAGGCGAACAGGAACGCGGCGCCGTTGAGAAGCGCGGCGGCGATGAAGGGAGCATGGGCTATTCGCTCGCCCAACATCCCCCCGATCGCAGGCCCGGCGATGATGCCGACACCGAAGCCGGCGCTCATGAGCCCGAACCAGCGGGCGCGCTCCTCTTCCCGCGTCGTGTCGGCAATGACGGCTGCTGCGACCGCTCCCGTCGCGCCAGTGATCCCGGAGACGAGCCGGCCGATATAGAGCACCCAGAGGGTCGGCGCCGCCGCCATGATCGCATAGTCGATGGCGGAGCCGGCGAGCGAGATCAGCAGCACAGCGCGGCGGCCATGGCGATCCGACAATCGCCCGAGCAGCGGCGCGAAGCAGACCTGCATCAGTGCATAGAGCGACAGCAGGACGCCGTAATGCCCGGGCATCTCCGCAGGCTGCACATGCTCGCGCAACAATGCCGGCAGCACCGGCATCACCAGGCCGATGCCCATGGCATCGAGGATCACAACGCTGAGGGCGGCGGCAAGGGACCTGTTCACGCTGGTTCCGATCGGCCAGAATTTATCGATGATAAGTTCATGGACAAAGAATTTATCACCGATAAATTGTCAAGAGCCGGAGGTTGGGGAGCGATGACAAAACTCGATCGGGACATCGTCGTCCGCACAGCACTCGGCCTGCTGAACGAGGTCGGGGTCGAAGGCCTCACCACGCGCAGGCTCGCCGAACGCCTGAAGGTCCAGCAGCCGGCCCTCTACTGGCACTTTCCCAACAAGCGCGCTCTGCTCGATGCGTTGGCCGAGGCCATACTGGCGCAGAACCATGATCGCGCCACGCCGAGCCCCGGCGAAGATTGGCGCGCGTTTCTGCGGGACAATGCCCGCAGCTTCCGCAAGGCGCTGCTCGCCTATCGCGATGGCGCACGCATCCATGCGGGAACCCGGCCCAGCCCCCCGCAATCGGGCGCGATCGAAGCGCAGATCCGCCTTCTCTGCGAGGCCGGTTTCGCTCCGAAAGATGCCGCCCGCGCGTTGGCGGCGATCAGCCACTACGTGGTCGGCGCCGTCATCGAGGAGCAGTCCTCGGCGACGAACATGGCCGAGCGGGGTGAGGCGGGACCGGGTTCATCCGGACCGTCGCCCTTCCTGCAGGACCTTTTTCGCCAGCTCGAGCTGGACGGGGCGGAAGCAGCCTTCGACTACAGCCTGGAGAGCTTCATTTCCGGCCTCGAACGCCGGCTCGCAGCCTAGCCTTCCTCACTCCGCGAAGGCTTGCCCACATCCTCGTCTTGCAGCACCCGCCAGGCCGCTCCGTCGAGATCGGCATATTGGCCGCTGCGCATGCACCAGAAGAAGGCGCCGAGCCCGGCGAGGCCAAGGCCCAGCGCCAGCGGGAACAGGATCACGATGATGTTCATGGCCGAACCTCCGCAGCCGCCTCGCCCGCGCAGGCGCGCAGCGCGTTGAGCGTCACCACCAGCGAGGAGCCGGACATGGCGACGGCGGCGACCAGTGGCGTCGCCAGCCCGGCGATGGCGATCGGCACCGCGACCGCGTTGTAGAGCACCGCGAACCAGAGGTTCTGCAGCATCAGCCGGCGCGCCTTGCGCGCGATCGTCAGCGCCGCCGCGACCGGCGCCAGGCTCTCGCCGAGGAAGACGATGTCGGCCGCCGCCTGCGCCAGATGCGTCGCGCTGACCGGCGAGAGCGAGACATGCGCGCCCGCCAGCGCCGGCGCGTCGTTGAGCCCGTCGCCGACCATCAGCACCTTGCGGCCATCGGCCGCCATCCGCTCCAGCAGCGCAAGCTTGTCGCCCGGCATCAGGGCGGCATGCAGTTCGGTGACGCCGAGCTCGGCGGCGATCGGCGCCACCGCCTCGAACCGGTCGCCGGAGAGGATCGCGACCTCTAGCCCGGCCTCGCGCAGGGCCGCGATCGTCTCGCGCGCCTGCGGCCGCAGCGCCTGCCCGAGCGCCAGCACGGCGCGGAAGGAGCCATGGCGATAGGCGATCAGCGAGGCGCCGGGATGCAGCGCCGCGACCATGGCCGCCTCAGCCTGCGCGCCACAGAAGGCGACGCTGCCGAGACGACGCTCGTCGTTCCCGTTGCCGACCGAGAGGCCCTGACCGCGCTCCTCGTGCACATCCTCCGCGGCACGCGTAACGCCGAGCGCCCGGGCGAGCGCCTGCGCCAGCGGATGCCCGCTCGCCGCCGCGAGCGCGCCAATCTCAGCCCGTCGCTCGGCCGGTAGTGCTTCCGGGTTGAGGATTTCCGGCTCCGGCAGGGTCAGCGTGCCGGTCTTGTCAAAGACGGCGATGTCGGCCTCGGCCAGGCGTTCCAGCGCATCGCCCTCCTTCAGCATGATCTTGCGCTTGAACAGGGCAGAGGCCGCGACGACCTGCACCGCGGGAATGGCGAGGCCGAGCGCGCAGGGGCAGGTGATGATCAGCACGGTGACGGCGATCATCAGCGCTTCTGGCCAGGCAAGGCCGAAGGCCAGCCAGCCGAGGAAGGTCGAGGCCGCCAGCGTGTGCACCACAGGCGCATAGAGCCGGGCGGCGCGGTCGGAGAGGCGGACATAGCGCGAGCGGCTGCCGACCGCCTGGTCCATCAGCCGGTCGATCTCGTCGAGCAGCGTGCCCTGTCCGGCTGCCGCGACCCGTACGGTCAGCGCGCCGGTCAGGTTCAGCGTGCCGGCATGGACGCGCTCGCCCTGCCCGATTTCGACCGGGGCGGTTTCGCCGGTGACGAGGCTCTGGTCGAGCTCGGAGCGGCCGGTCTCGACGATGCCGTCCACGGAGACGCGTTCGCCCGGCCGCACCAGCACGAGATCGCCGGGCGCGATCGCGGCGATCGGCATCACGGTCGCGCTGCCGTCGGCGGCGAGCCTCGTGGCGGTCTCGGCTTTCAGTGCAGCGAGGTTGCCAGCAAGGTCGCGGGTGCGCCGCCGCATCAGCTGGTCGAGATAGCGCCCGATCAGCAGGAAGAAGAGCAGCATCACCACGCCGTCGAAATAGGCGTGGCGGCCATGGCTCCAGGTCTCAGCGACCGACATCACCAGCGCCAGCACGACGCCGATGGTGATCGGCACGTCCATGTTGACGGCGCCCACCTTGAGCGCCCGCAGCGCACTCTCGAAGAAGGGCCTTCCGGCATAGGCCGCGGTCGGCAGCGCGATCAAGGCCGAGAGCCAGTGGAAGAAGTCGCGCGTCGCCGGGTCGATATCGCCGCTGTTGCCGGACCAGACCGCGACCGAGAGCAGCATGATGTTCATCGAGGCGAAGCCGGCGACGCCGAGCGCGCGCAGCAGATAGCGCTCCTCGCTCGCCGCTCCCTCCTCCTGCCGCTCGGGCACGAAGGGATAGGCCTTGAAGCCGAGCGCGGCGAGCTTCTCGACCACCGCTTCGGGCCGCAGCAGCGCCTCGCGCCATTCGACCGAAACCCGCTTCAGCGCCAGGTTGACGCGAGCGCCCAGGATCGCGGGCTCGCGGGCCAGCCCGCCCTCGATTGCCTGCATGCAGCCGGCACAGCGTATCCCGTCGACCGCCAGTTCCATGCTGGCGATGCCGTCGTCGCGATGGCGCACGAAGACGGACAAGTCCTGCACCGCCATCTCAGCGCTCCCTGAGGGTGACGCGGCTGCGCGAGACGAAGACGACCTCCTCACCGCGCTTGGCCTGCAGTTCGAGGATCCAGGAGCCGGCCTCGATCGTCTCGAAACGGGCCTCGTAGCGCCCCGGCCGGCTCTCGTTCAGCGAGAGGTCATGGTCGCGGGCGGAGGTCGCGGGATGGCGCAGGCGTGCGCTGGTTACAAGGCCGGCGAGCGGCCCGCCGTTGCGGTCGGCCAGGGTCACGGCGAGTGTTGCTCCCTCACCTTGCCGGACGAGCATCGCCGCGGCCGACCAGCCGCGCGCATCGCGCTCATGCTGGCGGGCGATCTCCTCGTTGAAGTGCTGGCTGTCTTCGTAGGCGCTGCGGGTCTCGACGCCCGGCATGGTCCGCAGCGCCACCGTCATGATCGTCGCATTGACCGAGACGACCACGCCGAAGAACAGGATCAGCATAGCGGCGACCATGCCGCCGGTCAGCTCGAAGGGCCGGCGCGGGGCGGCCGGAACCGGGTTCTCATAGGGCATGATGATGACTCCGCAGCAGCTCATGGCTGGGCCCCTGGCGCGATGAAATGGTCATCCGCGCGCACCGTCTCGCCGGCGAAGAGATCGGAGGCGGTGATCGTGATCGCCTGCGAAGCCGCAAGCGGCACGCCGGCCGGGACGGTGACGAGCACGCGCACCTCGCGCGTCGAATCGGGATCGACGGTGACGACGGGGCGCAGATCGGCGCTGGGCGGGGCCCCGACCGCCTCGATCCGGATACCCGGCAGACCGGTGACGGTCAGGGCGAAGGGCCGGTTCTCCGGACGCTTATTGAGCAGGCGCACCGCATAGGCATTGCGGATCGAGCCATCGCTCAGGGTGACGAACAGCGGCGTCCGCTCGTGCAGCACGGAGATGCCGGCGGTACTGCGCGTCGCGAGCTGCCAAAGCATGGCACCGCCGACGATAGCGATCAGCGCCGCATAGGCGAGCGTGCGCAGGCGCACCGGCCGATAGATCGCGGAAAGCCCGGCGAGCCGGCGCTGGACATTGCCGTCGGTGTCATAGGCGATCAGCCGGGTCGGCCGGCCAACCTTGGTCATCACGGTATCGCAGGCGTCGATGCACAGGCCGCACTGGATGCAGTCGACCTGGGCACCGTCGCGGATGTCGATGCCGGTCGGGCAGACCGCGACGCACTGGAAGCAGTCGATGCAGTCGCCGGCCGGCGCGCCCTGCGCCTTCAGCTTCACCGCCTGCTTCACCGAGACGCGCGGCTCGCCGCGATCATAGCGATAGGTGACGTTGAGCGCCTCGTCGTCGGTCAGGGCTGCCTGGATGCGCGGCCAGGGGCACATGTATTTGCAGACCTGCTCGCGCATGATGCCGGCGAGCGCATAGGTGGTGAAAGTCAGGATCGCGATCCAGACATAGGCCGAGAGCGGCGCGGTGAAGGTCGCAAGCTCGCGCACCAGGGTCGGCGCATCCGCGAAGTAGAGCACCCAGGCGCCACCGGTCCACCAGGCGATGATCAGCCAGACCGCATGCTTGGCGCCCTTGCGCCAGAGGGTGTCGAAGCCCCAGGGCTCGGCGTCGCGGCGCATTCGCTCGCGCCGGTCACCCTCGAAAAAGCGCTCGACCACGAGGAAGAGGTCGGTCCAGACCGTCTGCGGGCAGAGATAGCCGCACCAGACCCGGCCGGCGACCGCGTTCATCAGGAAGAGGATGAAGGCGGCCAGGATCAGCAGGCCGGTGAAGTAATAGACCTCCTGCGGCCAGATCTCGATGAAGAAGAAGTAGAAGCGGTTGTTAGCGATGTCGGCCAGCACCGCCTGGTTCGGGAGATGCGGGCCGCGATCCCAGCGCAGGAAGGGCAGGAGATAATAGATGCCCAGGCACAGGACGAGGATCAGCCATTTCGCGCGCCGGAACGGGCCGGAGACGCTCTGCGGATAGACCTTCCGCGACGCCGCGAAGAGCGGGATGTCGTCCTGGTCGGTCCCGGCGGTGCTCACGCTACTGTCCTCCCCCCAGCGAGTGGACATAGACGGTCAGCGCCTTGATCGTGGTCTCGTCGAGACGCCCGGCCCAGGCCGGCATCACGCCGCCCCGGCTGTTGCTGATGGTCTCGGTGAGCGAGGCCATGTCCATGCCGTAGAGGCTGATCGCGTCGGTGAGGTTGGGCGCGCCGAGCTCCTGGTTGCCCTTGCCCGCGGAGCCATGGCAGGCCGCGCAGTTGTCGGCGAACACTTTTCGCCCGAGCACAAGGTCCGCCTTCGGCTCGGTCGGCAGGCTGGCGAGCTCGCGGACATGGCTGGCGACGGCGAGGATCTCCTCGCGCTTCAGCACGCCATCGCGCCCGAAGGCAGGCATCTGGCTGACGCGGGTGTCGTTGTCGCCGGCGACGCGGATGCCGTGGCGGACGGTCTGCTGGATCGCCTCGAGCGAGCCGCCCCAGAGCCAGTCGTCGTCGTTGAGATTGGGATAGCCCTTGGCGCCGGCGCCGCCGACGCCGTGGCACGCCGCGCAATTGTCGCCGAAGGCGGCCTTGCCCTGCGCCATCGCGATCTGGAACAGGGTCGGGTCGGCCTTGATCTGCGCCGGGGTAGCATCCGCCATGCCGGCGGCCTGCGCCGCGCGCTGCGCCTTGAGCTGCGCCATGTCCGCGCTGATGTCGGCGCGGCTGGCGTAGCCGATCACGCCCTTGGTCGCGCCGGTCAGCAGCGGCCAGGCCGGATAGACGACCCAATAGCCGATCGACCAGAGGATGGTGGCGTAGAAGACGCCGAGCCACCAGCGCGGTAGCGGCGTGTTCAGCTCGCGGATTCCATCCCATTCATGGCCGGTCGTGCTGTAGCCGGTGGCGGCATCGACATGCGGATTGTCGTGCTTCTGGTCCATCGGTCAGTCCTCGCGCAGCGGGTTGAGCGCGGCTTCCTCGAAGCGGGCGCGGTTCTTCGGCCAGAAGGCGTAGAGGCAGACCCCGAGGAAGACGGCGACGAAGTAGAGGAGCCCGGCTGACTGGGCGAAGCCGGCGAGCCAGTGATAGGTGGTTTGCATCGCAGGGCTCAGCGGATGTTGGCTTTGTCGTCGTAGAGCTTGAAGTCGACCATCGTGCCGAGCGCCTGCAGATAGGCGATCAGGGCGTCGGCTTCGGTGATGCGCTGCGGATCGCCGTCGAAATCGCGCGACTGCGCCTTGGGATAGCGCTTCTCCAGATCGGCCTGGCCAGGATGGTCCGGCGTCGCCTGCGCCCTCAGGTCGCTCTCAGCCTGCGCGATCATCTCGTCGCTATAGGGCACGCCGCCGGCACGGTTGGCGCGCAGCTCGTCGGCGATATCCCCGAAGGCGAGCTCGGTCCTCGCCAGGAAGGGATAGCCCGGCATGATCGACTGCGGCACCATCAGACGCGGCTCGGCGAGATGCGTGCGCTGCCATTCGTCCGAGTACTTGCCGCCGACGCGGGCGAGGTCCGGCCCGATCCGCTTCGAGCCCCACTGGAACGGCTTGTCGTACATGCTCTCGGCCGCGAGCGAGTAGTGCCCGTAGCGCTCGACCTCGTCGCGCAGCGGCCGGATCATCTGGCTGTGGCAGTTGTAGCAGCCCTCGCGCACATAGATGCCGCGGCCGGCGAGCTCGAGCGGCGTATAGGGCCGCATGCCCTGCACCGTCTCGATCGTGTTCCGGAGATAGAACAGCGGCGCGATCTCGACCAGGCCGCCAATCGAGATCACCAGCAGCGTGCCGATGACCAGGACGATCGAGTTGGTCTCGAAGATCTTGTGCTTGGCCCAGAGCGAGCGGCGCGGGCGCTTGTGGTCGATGCTCGTCATGATGGTCCTCAGGCGGTGGCGAGCTGACCGGGCGGCAGCCCCGGGGCTTCCGGCATCTCGGCGGCGCTCTCCGAGCGCACGGTCATCCAGAGATTGAAGGCCATGATCAGCGCGCCGATCAGGAAGAGCGCGCCGCCCAGCGCCCGGATCACGTAGAACGGGTGCATCGCCGCGACGGTCTCGATGAACGAGTATTCGAGGAAGCCGAGCGAGGTGTAGGCCCGCCACATCAGGCCCTGCAGGATGCCGGAGACCCACATCGCCGTGATGTAGAAGACGATGCCGAGGGTCGAGACCCAGAAGTGCCAGCTCACCAGCCTGAGCGAATAGAGCCCCTTGCGGTTCCAGAGCCAGGGCACGAGGCAGTAGATCGCGCCGAAGGAGATGTAGGCGACCCAGCCGAGCGCGCCGGCATGGACATGGCCGATGGTCCAGTCGGTGTAATGCGAGAGCCCGTTCACCGCCTTGATCGACATCAGCGGCCCTTCGAAGGTCGCCATGCCGTAGAAGGCGAGCGAGACCACCATCATCCGCAGCACGGGATCGGTGCGCAGCCGGTCCCAGGCGCCCGACAGGGTCATGATGCCGTTGATCATGCCGCCCCAGGAGGGCATCCACAGCATGATCGAGAAGGTCATGCCGAGCGTCTGCGCCCAGTCGGGCAGCGCGGTGTAGTGGAGATGGTGCGGGCCGGCCCAGATATAGATGAAGATCAGGGCCCAGAAGTGGATGATCGAGAGCCGGTAGCTGTAGATCGGCCGTTCCGCGCGCTTGGGCACGAAATAATACATGATTGCGAGGAAGCCGGCGGTGAGGAAGAAGCCGACGGCGTTGTGGCCGTACCACCACTGGAACATCGCATCCTGCACGCCCGACCACAGCCCATAGGACTTGGGCGACAGGATCGAGACCGGCACGGCGACGTTGTTGCCGACATGGAGCACGGCGATGGTCAGGATGAAGCCGAGATAGAACCAGTTCGCCACATAGATGTGCGGCTCCCGGCGCTTCATCACCGTGCCGAGGAAGACCAGGAGATAGGCGACCCAGACGAAGGTCAGCCAGAGGTCGGCGTACCATTCGGGTTCGGCGTATTCCTTGCTCTGGGTGATCCCGAGCAGGTAGCCGGTGCCGGCGATGACGATGAACAGGTTGTAGCCGAGCACGACGAACCAGGGCGACAGGTCGCCGGCGAGGCGGGCCCGGCAGGTGCGCTGCACGACATAGAATGACGAGCCGATCAGCACGTTGCCGCCGAAGGCGAAGATCACCGCCGAGGTGTGCAGCGGGCGCAGCCGGCCGAAATTGGTCCAGGGCAGGTCGAAGTTCAGCCCAGGAAAGGCGAGCTGCAGCGCGATGATCAGCCCGACGGTGAAGCCGGCGATGCCCCAGACCATCGAGGCGACGGTCGCGAACTTCACCGGCCCCATATTGTAGTTGGGCTTGCCGTCGACCTCCTGCGGCTGGACTGCGGGCGAGCCATCGAAGCAGCGATTGCCGATCAGGATCATGCTGGCCGCGGCGGCCGCCGCACCGAGCATGGCGTGGAAGGCGTAGCCGGAATTCTCGGTCAACGCGCCGATCAGGATCAGCGGCAGCACGCTGGCGCCCGCGATCAGCATCCCGATCATCTCGCCGACCGTCATTGCCCTGACAGGGCTCGTCGTCGCCGTCACCGCTGACTCCCGCTTCATTGCGGGCGCATGGATCGCGCCCTCAGGCGAGGCTTAGCGGCGGGCTGAGCGGGCGGCTTTGATTCAGGTCAAGGGCAGGATGGGGCGGGCTGCGGCAGGGCGGCGCAGCTCACGCCGCGACCGCGTTCATCCGCTCGGCGTTCATCACGCGCACGCCGCCGGGCACGATCAGGATCGTCTTGTCCTTGGCCAGGCGGGTGAAGGTCCGACTCACCGTCTCTATCGTCAGGCCGAGGAAATCGGCGATGTCCTGCCGCGTCATCGGCAGGGGCACCGTCACCGAGGGCTTGCCGAGCCTTGCCCAGCGCTGCTGCATGCCGAGCAGGAAGCAGATCAGCTTCTCCTCGGCAGTCCGGCGCCCGAGCAACAGCATCTGCTCATGGGCGAGCGTCAGCTCATGGGTCGCGAACTCGTGCAGGCGCTTGAGCAGATGCGGCTTGGCGTCGACCAGCGCCGTATAGGCGCCGCGCGAGAAGGCGCAGACCGCGACCTCACCGATCGCATCGGCCGAGAAGCCATAGGCGTCACGCATCGCCAGGCCGAGGAAATCGCCCGGCAGCGCGAAGCCGACGACCTGGCGTCGCCCGTCGGAAAGCAGCTTGTACAGGCGCACCACGCCGCCGGTGACGTTATAGACGCAGTGCGCCTCCGCCCCTTGCGTGAACAGCGTGTCGCCGGAGGAAAAATGCGTCGGCGTCGCCAGCGACTCCAGCAAAGCGAGCTCATCGCCCGACAGGGAGGCACAGACGCTGACCAGACGGACCATGCAGGTGCGGCACCCGCTCTCGCCGCGGGCCGCGCCGCCGCATGCCGAGGGCTGACAGTTCACGATCGCACCTTCCTGCTCATGCGCGGACCGTAGCGCATGGACCTGGGCAGACAAAGCGCGCGTCCTGCCGCAGGACCACGGATTTGATCCAGATCAATGCGGCGACAGGCCCTGCGAAACGAGGTTGCTGCCTCGAAACGGGGAGAGCCGCACGTGATGGGCGATGACATCTTCGAAGTCGCGCGCATCGTGCCTGCCAGCGCCGACACGGTCTATGGGCTCGTGGCTCTGCTGCACCCCGACGTGACACCGGATGGCTGGGCCGCCTTCGTGCGCGACAATTCACAGGACGGGGCCCAGCCATCAGGCGTCTTTACCCTGCGCGATGCGCGCCGCATGCCGCATGCCCTGTTCGGCTTTCGCATCGCGCGGACGATCGAAGGCGGCACCACGCTGGAGATCTCCGAGATCGCCATGCTGCGCTTGCCCGGGACCTGCCTCGTCGATGCCTTACTGCGCTTCGCCAACCAGCTCGCCGCGCAGCTCGACCTGCCGCGCATCGCGATTTCGCTGGAACGCTCCGCCGCCTGGCCGCAGGACCATGATGCACTCCAGCGCTGCGGCTTCCGGATCGACCGCGTCATGGTCCTCGGCCGTGCCCGGCTCGAGCCGGCGGCCTGATTGTCCGGGCAATTCCACGGACGGCGGTTCTGCCGGAGCAGCGTCGTAACAGAGAAACAAGGCATGTCCGGCGAAGCAGGTCGCCGGATATGGCCTAGGGGCGGCCGATGCTAAAGCCGCCATCGGTTCGTCGCCCACCATGCCGCCGCCGCGAGGGCGACCATGCCGAGCGTGACAAGAAGCGCCTCGCCTATCGGGCCTGCTCCTTCCGTGCGTCCATAAAGTTCGCGAACCATCCGCCGTCGATGCTCCCCCCAGAGCCCTCCTGCTTGTCTGCCGTCACCCGGCACAAAAGCTCGA
>Ga0209025_1001564_pt1 | contig 29032 bp, 30 predicted proteins | sample AraplaMF_Col_mLB_FD_184256 | JGI IMG/M metagenome (GOLD analysis project Ga0209025, IMG submission 184256) | Arabidopsis root microbial communities from the University of North Carolina, USA - plate scrape MF_Col_mLB (SPAdes) (version 2) | ecosystem: Host-associated > Plants > Roots > Endosphere... | reverse complement strand
TCTTGTGGATGTTCGTTTTTATAAGCTTCGATGAAAGCTTCCCCTACTGCCATTCCGAAAGAACCTTCTGCTGAATTTGGATTTGCTGTAATAAATAGTACTTTTGTCATTGTATTCTCTCCCTTTTATACATTTTATCTTTAATTTGAGATTTATAATTTGAAAGTAAATAACTTACCTTATGTAAGTATAATACAAAAAGTTATGTGTGATGTCAATAAAAAATAGCTACTTTTTTTTCGTAAGTTAATGATTTATTTTGTTTCTTTAAAATTCAGTATATAGATATCGAGAATTCTTTCAAACAAAAAGGCTATCTCTACAAATTATAGAGATAGCCTTTTATTACATATTATTTTTGAAACACATGTTTCACTTTTTCAGCTGGAATGTTACTTCCACCTCTACCTTTTACATCTTCAATCATCATTGTAATGACCATATCTGGTGAATTTAAATCAAATGCAGCGAACCAGCCTAGTTCTTTCCCTTCGGCCTCTTTTGATACTTTTAATTCCGCTGTACCTGTTTTTCCAGCAAGAGTCATTCCATCAATTTTAGCAATTTTCCCAGTACCATCTGGATCATTAATTACTTTCGTCATAGCAGTTTTTAATATATCCTGATTGCCTTTTGAAATTACATTCTCTTTCCAAACTTTTGGTTGCTTATCTGTTTTAATAATATATGGAGAAGGTATGTTTCCATCATTAACAATTGGTGCGTACGTTAATGCTAGATGGAGTGGCGTCATTAATACTTGCCCTTGTCCATAACCTGTGTCTGCCATTTGAATATCATTTTTAATACCATCATTTGCGATTTTAGAAGCTGGGAATCCATATTCAATTGGTAGTTTCTCATCGAATCCGAACTTTTTCGCTTCGCTCATAAATTTATCTTTTCCGATTTTCAAAGCTTCTTGTGCAAAATAAATATTATCCGAATATTTCATTGCCTTATCAAAATCAATCGGATTTGCATCTTTTACACGTGTTACATAATAATTACCCCAAGAAGAATCTTTTGTCCATTTTAATCCTTCAATTTTCAACTCTTCTTTTGGATCAATTGTTTTCGTTTCAAGACCGATTGCAGCTGTAATCGGCTTAAATACAGATCCTGGCACTGATAATTGTGTAAATCGATTCGTCATCGGTTTTTTTGGATCATTATTTACCGCATCACGTTGCGCTTTTGACGCCCCTCTTGTAAGGGTATTTGGGTTATAAGCCGGTGTGCTCACAAGTGCAAGTGTTTCTCCAGTCTTTGGATTAATGGCTGCACTTGACCCTACTTCATTTTTCATTTCATTATAAATTTCGCTTTGAACTGCACTGTCAATCGTTAAAGTTACATTTTCTCCATCAACAGCATCTGTTTTTGCTAAATTTTTCATTTCTTTTCCTTGTGCATCTTCTACGAAGACACGACCACCTTTTTTACCGCGTAGCTTTTCTTCCAGTACTTGCTCTAAACCAGCTTTACCTACTGGATCATCAGCTTGATAGCCTTTCTTTTGTAGCGTTTTCAAATCTTCAGCATTCACTTTTCCAATATAGCCAGTAAGATGTGCTGCTTCTTCTCCTAATGGATATGAGCGAACATTTACTGGCTTTGTTGCAACACCCGGTAAATCTATGTACGTATTTTGAGTTGCTCCTTCAGGCAATATTCCCATTGGTACAAGGTAATTTGGTTTTACCCATTTAGCTGCTAATTTTTGATCAATTTCTTCAACAGACATATTTAGTAACTTCGCTACCGTTTCTTTCGTTTGCGGAGCAGCATCACCTAACTGTTCAGGAATCATTCCGATTTCAGAGGCTTTACCATTTACTGCAAGATATTTACCATTACGGTCATATATTTCTCCACGTTTCGGCTGCGTCGTTTGCATACGCACTTTACTATCTTTCGTCATACCTGGGAATATAAAATCAGGAGTCCAATCTACTTTCCAAGATTCTTTATCTCCATCTTTTTCTTTCACCATTTTTGCTTCATGACCAAAAGTGATTTTACCGCCAACTGTATCCATACTTACTTTAAAAGGAACAGGGCCTTCATCTTTTTTATCTTCTTTTACTTCCCCTGTTTCTACTTTTAAATCTTTCACTTCAATGCCAGAATAAATTTTTTCATATTTCTCAGTGAATTCTTTCTTTGAAATATCTTTTTTTGCCTTTTCTGATAATTGATCATACATTTCTGCAAATTTTTGTTTATTCCATGCTTTTGCATATGTATCAAATGCTTCTTGTGGTTTTTCTTCTTTACCACATCCAACTAACATGAATGTTAAGCAAAGAAAAAGAATCCCCCATATCTTTCTCAATCGATTCTCCTCCTCTTTCTATACAAATACTTTAGAAAATATTAGCATTTTTACATGCTACCATTCATTATAGCACTATCGAATCTCATCTATAAACCAATATTGATGGATATAAATAAAAAGATTGATGCGAATATTCACATCAATCTCTATTATTATTGTTGCTTTTCATATACATGATAATAGTACATATACGGATTTTTTTCATCCGTTAACCCTTTTTCAACAAAAATTTCTTTCCAATTTGCCATATCGATTTCTGGGAAGAACGTATCTCCTTCAAATGCATGATGGATTTTTGTTATATATAATTTGTCTACGTAAGGTAAAAAGAGATCATAAATTTGCGCTCCGCCAAAAATAAAAATCTCTTCTTCATTTTTACATAGCTCGAACACTTCTTCTACAGAATGTGCTACTTCACAGCCTTCAACATGATACCCTTCATTACGAGTTACAATGATATTACGTCTTCCAGGCAGTGGTCTACCAATCGCTTCATAGTTTTTTCTTCCCATAATAAGCGAATGACCCATCGTTGTTTTCTTTACATATTGTAATTCACTTGGTAAACGCCAAGGTAAATTATTATCTTTACCAATTACTCTATTCTCGTCCATTGCGACCATAAATGAAACTATCATCTTTTCATCTCCTCTACAATTACACTGCAACCGGTGCTTTAATTGCTGGGTGCGGATCATATCCTTCAATCGTTAAATCTTCCATTTCAAAATCAAACACAGATTTCACATCTGGATTTAATGTAAGTTTCGGGAACGGACGTGGTTCACGTGCCAATTGCTTTTCTACTTGCTCAAAATGATTCGTATAAATGTGTGCATCTCCAATTGTATGAACAAATTCTCCCACTTCAAGTCCGCATTCATGTGCAATTAAATGCGTTAATAGCGAGTAACTTGCAATGTTAAATGGAATTCCAAGGAATATATCACCACTTCTTTGATATAGCTGACAAGAAAGTTTACCGTCTGCTACATAAAACTGAAATAGGGTATGACAAGGTGGTAATGCCATACTTGGTACATCTTCAGGATTCCAAGCAGAAACAATTAGACGACGTGAGTCTGGCGTTTTTTTAATCATTTCAATTACATCTTTTAATTGATCAAGTGTCTCACCAGCTGTCGTTTTCCAAGCACGCCACTGCTTACCGTATACGTCTCCTAAATAACCATATTTATTTGAGAAATCATCATCTTCTAAAACGTTCTTTTTAAACAATTCCATTTGTTCATCGTACTGTACTTTAAATTCCTCATCTTGTTGTGAGCGAAGACCGAAATCGGTCATGTCAGGACCAGTATACTCGTCACTTTCTACCCAGCTCTTAAATGCCCATTCATTCCAAATGTTATTATTATGCTGCAATAAATAACGAATATTTGTATCACCTTTCATAAACCAAAGCAACTCACTTGCTACAAGGCGAAACGGCACTCTCTTTGTCGTTAATAAAGGAAAACCTTTACTTAGATCAAAACGCATTTGATAGCCAAATACAGATACAGTGCCTGTCCCTGTACGATCTTCTTTCTTCGTACCATGCTCCATTACATGGCAGCATAAATTTAAGTATTCATTTTCAGCATGTTTCATATGTAGTAAAACCTTCTTTCAAATCTCTAGTCTATATGGATTTTATCATAAATTTAATGCTAACAGATTGAACAAACTAAATTTATAAAAAAACATTTCTATACTTAACAAAATTCTACTTCTGTATGTTCTTACAAAATCTAAATTCATATGCGCCTGAACCTAATTTCATTTCAGGCATATCACTTGCCTTCCAATCATCTTCCACTATTCGTAATGTAGCAGATGTATTTGTTGGCACATCAACGTTTAATACTGCTTGTCCATGTTCTACACGCCAATCAATTTTAATTTCCCCATATGCTGTTTCACGCTTTATACAAACCCAGTCTAGATTAGAATTAAAATGAGGCTGTATATAAAAATGTTTATATGCAGGGTCGGCTTCATCCACTTCTAATCCAACGATATATCGGTATATCCATTCAACGATAGAGCCATATGCGTAATGATTGTACGAATTCATACTATCATTCCAAAGGGTTCCATCCTCTTTCACACCATCCCAATGTTCCCAAATTGTTGTGGCACCTTTTTTCACTTGGTATAACCATGATGGATAATCTTCATGAAATAGAAGCTTACAAGCAAGGTCATGACGGTTAAACTTGCTTAATATTAAATTTAAATACGGTGTTCCTATAAAACCAGTTGTTAAATGATTTTTACTTTCTTTTAAAAGCTCAATTAACCGATTAAATACTTTCTCCTTCACATCATCTTTCAATAGTTCAAAAAGAAGTACTAATATGTGGGCTGTTTGTGTGTTCGAACTTAACCTACCATTCGGTGTAACGAATTCATTTTGAAACGCTTGAACAATATTTGCATGTAATTCTTTATAAAACGTAGCATCTGTTTGTTCACCTAAAATCTCAGCAATTTTTTGTACAAGCGATGTTGAATATGCATAAAAAGCCGTCGCAATAAAATGCTTGTCTGTTCCGCCTTCATATATATCGGGTTTCGTATCTAATGCAAGCCAATCGCCTAAATGATAGCCTGTATCCCATAAATACTCGTTCTCACCTTGTGAACGTATGTAATCTATATACTTCTTCATACTGTCATATTGTTCTTTTAAAATTGATACATCTCCGTAATGTAAATAATGAACCCACGGACAAATAATTGCTGCATCGCCCCAACCACCGGAAGTATCCAGATTAAAATCTGCTCTTTTTCCAAACGCATCTGGTATAACTAAAGGCACAGCTCCGTTTTTATTTTGGTCTAGTGTTAAATCTTGGAGCCACTTTTTAAAGAACAATTGTACATCCATAATTTGCGTAGCTGTTCCAATGAACATTTGTGCATCTCCTGTCCATCCGAGCCGATCGTCCCGCTGCGGACAATCTGTTGGCACATCAAAAAAGTTCCCTCTTTGAGACCATTCCACATTATGATGAAGTTGATTGATTAATGGATTAGACGTTTCAAATTCAGTCGCTTTTTCCATATCTGTATACAATACAACCCCCTCAAAATCTGCTATTTGAGGCGGCTGAGTTAATCCACTTATTTTTACATACCTAAAGCCTTGATATGTAAAATGAGGTTCAAACGTTTCCTCCTCTTCTCCTTTTGCTATATACACTATTTTTTGTTTTGCCTTTCGGAGATTTCCAGTATAAAAACTACCGTCTTTATTTAATATTTCAGCATGATGCAATTCAATCTTTTGTCCAATATAAACATGATGGACTGTAAAACGCATCCACCCTACCATATTTTGTCCCATATCAATAAGCCATTCATGATTTGATAGTTTTGAAATAGCAATTGGTTTTATTATTTTCATTTTGCGAATCGCTTTATTTTCTTGTGCAACAATTATTTGTTTGGAATACTCAATTATTTCAACTTCTTCTAGCACTTGCCCACTTTCTTCAAGCCTAGCATCGTATACTTCACCTTCATAAATTTCTGAGTACAAAATTGGGCTTGAAGTTACCTTCCATGTTTCATCCGTTACAATTTTTTCTTTCGTTCCATCTTCATAGGTTATATGTAATTGAGCAATTATTGCTCGTCTTTTCCCGTAATAATTACGCACATGATGCATAGTAATTGGCCCTTTATACCAGCCGTTACCAACCAAAGTAGAAATATCATTATGCCCAATATTTAATACATGGGTTATATCATATGTTTGATACAATACCCTTTTATCATAACTTGTCCATCCAGGTGTAAAATAACAATCTCCAATACGTTCACCATTTATAGAAGACTCGTATAACCCTAAACTTGTGATATATAAACGTGCTTTTTTAACTAATTTTTTAATAGAAAAGCTTTTATGAAAAGACATAACTTGCGTGCTCTCTTTTTTCGCAGCAATCCAATTCCCGCTCCAGTTATCTTGCCCTTGTATTCCAGTCTCCCAAAATGCTACTTCTGACCAGAGTGATTCTTCTCCGTAATTATCCCATACCTTTACCCGGTAAAAATAACGCGTTTCTGCTCTGTATGAAAATGAATTGATTGGAATATGTAAGCTTTGATCTGTTTCTACTTTTTGGGAGTCAAACATTAATATTTCAAAATCTCTATCCTTCGCAACCTGCAATTGATAAGCAAGTTGTTTTACATTTTGGTTACTCGATTCAAGCTGCCAACTCATTTTTACAACTTTTGAATCTATACCAATCGGATTTTTTTTATTATCGCAAAGCATTCTCTTTATTGTTAGCACACTTCTTCACCATCTTTTCTAAAACTTAATTTAAATTAATTATAATAAAAATAAAATTCTAAATAAATAATAATTTCATTCATCCTTACAAAATTATTAACTTTCCATAATTAAAAAGGTTTTCATTTTCTATTACCGAAAGTATAGTGCGGTAGAACAAAATTTATATTTGGAGGTTAGAGGTATGTCTAAAATTGAAACGCCTGTTATGACTTCTTTACAAACAACGGTTGAAAAGATGATGAAGGATTTAAATGTTCCTGGCGCTGCTGTAGCTGTTATAAAAGATGGTGAAGTTATTATTTCAGAAGGTTTCGGATATCGAAATATAGAGAAAAAAGAAGCTGTTACACCGAGTACTCGGTTCGCGATCGGTTCCTCAACGAAAGCCTTTGGTACACTTTCATTAAGCTTGTTGGCACAGCAAAAAAAGTTTGATTGGGATACTCCCGTCCAGTCATATATACCTAACTTCTCTTTATCTGAACTACTTGCTAGCTCACAAGTTACAGGACGAGATTTGGCTTCCCATCGCACTGGGGTTAGTCGTCATGAGGCTCTTTGGTACAGCTCTTCCTTATCTCGAAAAGATCTCGTTGAAAAAATAAAACATTTACCACTTGATGCACCGTTCCGTACATCATTTCTTTATAACAACTTAATGTATGCAACAATTAGCTACATTGTTGAAAACATTACGAATCAAAGGTGGGAGCAATACGCTACAGAACATATTTTAGAACCTTTAAATATGAGACATACAAACTTCTCTGTTACAGATTCACAAACTACAGATGATTATGCTTTACCTTACGTTGAAAATGAAGGTGAAATAAAAGAAGTTCCATTCCATAACATCGATACAGTCGGCGCTGCTGGGTGTATTAATTCTACAATTGAAGATATGGCAAATTGGGTACTTCTTCACTTAAACAAAGGGAAATTTGGAGACCATGAATTAATCTCCTCTGAATTATTACAACAAATGTATACACCACATAACTCCATTCCAGATCAACCAGTTTTATCACTTCCTGAATCTCCATTAAATAGTTACGGTCTTGGTTGGTTTATAAGCGCTTATCGTGGTAAAAAGGTGATTCATCATGGCGGTAATATTGATGGATTTTCAGCGCTTGTTTCATTCATACCAACAGAAAACATAGGCCTTGTCATTTTAACGAATGCTGGAGGCACATTACTTCCTACTTATCTTGCTAATCAAATTTATGACGAACTACTTGAATTAGAATCCATTAATTGGCATAAACGTGTTGTAGAAGATACTGAAAAAATGAAAGAAATGATGAAAGAAGCAACTGAATCCATTCCTGAACAAATGAAAGGGACTACACCTTCTCACAAGTTAGACGATTACACTGGTACTTTCGAACATCCTGCATACGGAGCATTACAAGTATACAAACGAGATGATTCGTTATTTGTACAATTTATGGAGATGGACATTCAATTAGCGCATCATCATTACGACATCTTCTCTGCAAAAGTTGATTTATTTCAAATGAAAATGAGTTTATTATTCGCTTATGAAATGAATGTGAGCGGTGAATTCCCATCCCTTCAGTTACATGTACCAGCTATGTTAAGCACGCAGCCACTTGCATTTAAGAAAATTAAATAAATTTTTTAATAGAGGGATGATAACACATCCCTCTTTTCTCTATCTAAAAAAGGATAATACGTAAAGAATACAGAATTCTATTATTCAACTAATCAAATTGCTAGGAGGAAAAGCAATGTACACAGAAATTTTCAAAGAAGTTGTTTCGATTACTCATCACGATTATTCCGGTTGTATTGATAAAAAAGGATGGGACGATCCTTCTACTTATTTACAGACAATCGAGAAATTAGAGAAACACGGAGAACTGACACCAGTACAATTTACTGAAATTGTACGTGATTACTTACTAGACTTTAAAGATAATCATATGTTTTTCAAAATGTACTCTAACAATCAACCTCTTAACAGTGTTGGCTTCCAAGTGAAAAGATACGAAGACCGCCTATATATTACATCCACTTCACATGAAGTAAGAGTGAAAAAAGGACAGTCTATTCTTGCAATAGATCATATGAAAATTCCTGAGCTATTAATAAAATATAAAAAGTATTTAAACGAAACTTCATATGAACGCGAAAAATGGGATTATGTTTTATTAAAATCATCCAATTGCACACTTATAGATGAAGATGGATTGACGCAAACAATTACTTTACAAAAGTATAAACAAAATGAATACACGCCTATTTATTCATTTAAACAGCATAATAAAGATACACTTTTAATTACTTTGACGGACTTCACGAATGCTGAAGCTATTAATAAATTATTAGACTCACATAAAGATGAGCTTAATACTTTTCCAAAATTAATAATAGACGTGCGTTTGAATCGTGGCGGGAGTGATGATGCATTTTTCAACCTACTTCCTTACTTATTTGAAGAAAAAGAAATTTCTCTTTTCAACTCTTCAGATACAATGCAATTAAATCATACAGAACGAAACTTTCATTTACGTATGAAAGACATCGAAATGGAAGATTATGATTCTTTAGACGAACTTTCCAAAATATTTACAGATATATTTATTCAAGATTTAAAAAAGAATTATAAAAAAGGGTTCGTTACATTTGATCCTTCTGAATTACCAAAAGAACTCCAATCATTAACAATACACGGAAGAAAATCACCTACTAGAGTAGTGATATTAACAGACGTTACATGCGGAAGTTCTGGTGATTCTTTTGTAGAAGTTGCAAAAAAATCATTGAAAGTAAAAGTAATAGGTCGTCCTACTGCTGGATTAAATGATTATTCTAATTTAGCGGTAATGGAATGGGCAGATACATTCGCTCTTTACTACCCTACTTCACGGCTTTCTATTATAGATAAAGGCGAAGGAACGTCCGAAATTGGCATACAACCGCATATACATATCCCGTGGACTCCTAAACATATACAAGAAGATGTTGATTTAAATTTAGCATTACAACTACTTCAAAACGAAGAATGATAAATAAAAAAAGGTAGATGTGAACCACACCTACCTTTTCTATTTCATATCAATCTTTTCTGGTTGAAACCAAATCGGCTTTAATAGCTCAAAATCTTTATGATCCTCTAAAACGATAGTAAGGCGTTCTAACGTATCCTCTAACATATGCGGTGCTGCTCGTAATGACCATACAACTGATGAGAAAACTGTCATGCCCACGTATACCGCGTATAATTTCCAAAACTCCTCTGGTATTCTCTCATTAAAGTATCCTTCTATTTGTCCGATTGAATACGGAATACTAATATCCCTTGCAAATAGCGCAATTTTCACGAAATCATGAAGTGGGTCGCCCCAGTCGTAGCCATTAAAATCAACAACACCTACATATTTCCCATCTCGTACAATTATATTTTCTAAATGAAAATCATCGTGTTGAAATCGATTTGGGCGGTTCTTTAAATATATTTCATTTTCATCTATAAACTTAATGATTTTATCATCATTTTTTATTTTTATTCCACACGTTTTATATGCCTCTACATATTTTCGATGTTTTTTCATTGCTCTTTCATACCACGGAAGGATATCATTAGGAGCTTCATATGTATGCATTTTTGCTAAATCTTTTCCTGCCTCTATACCAATCTCATATTGTTCTTTTGGTGAATACGTAGGCAATAGTTTCTTCGCATCTTCCCCTTCTATATATGAGAAAATACTATATACACCTTCTTCTTCCAATATATCTATTTCAATCGGCCTTTGTGCCTGTACGTTACATTTTACCATTTCATTTAAAATTTGAAATTCTATTTTCCTTCTTTCATACTCTTTTATATCGCCAATCCGTAACAAATATTTTTCATTATCAATTGTCGTAACTATATATTTCTTATCTGGTGAGAAACCTTTAGAAATTTCTTCAATATTTGCTGCATCTTTTACTATCTGTATATTATTTTGCCATGCGGTAATTGTTTTCATCTATATTCCCCTTACATTTCTACATTTGTTTTATACGCTACCCAAAATTCAATATGATGAATGCCTGCACGAAGTGTATTCATATTAAGAATATGCCCCTTGTACTACTTGTACAATTTCCATTGGTGTATTGACCATATAATCTGGTGCATCTTTTTTCACTGTTTCAATGACATCATACCCCCAAGATACCCAAATTACATTCACCCCAGCCTTTTTACACGCTGCTACGTCTCGCTGTTCGTCACCGACGTAAAACATATCTTTCTCTGTTATTTTTTTCGATTTTAAAAATCTTTTTATCATTTTATCTTTACCGAACAAATTTTTAGAACAATATACTTCTTGTATATTTTCTATATCATTATTGTGTAAAAATGCCCGAATATGCTCTTCTGAGTTCGATGATATGACTGCAATTCCGTATCCTTTTTTATGTAGTTCCTCTAATACATCCTTCATCCCATGAAACAAAATGAGATCTTTTATAGCAGGTTGATACAATTTATAAAATTCCAGTGCTAATATCGGTAGTTTATACAGTGGTACATCGAGTTGTTTACATCTTTCTGGCATCGTTAATTTACGTAAATACTCAATTTCTTCTTCCCTTACCGTTTTATATCCATGCTTTTCAGCAATTTGATTATAAATTGGTACAAATATATTTTGTGAATCTACTAATGTGCCATCAAAATCAAAAACAATATATTTTTGCATTCTCATACTCCCTTTACTTGTTTTTCCTAAACCTATTTTATTCAACACCGTAGTTGTCTTACCCTTCTATACATATAAAAAAAGAACAAGATTTTCTCTTGTTCTTTTTAAGAAAGCCATTTTGGCGGTACATTCGTATTCCAATAAATATTTCCTAATTCATGATGTCCTGAGTACCCATCATCAAAACGGTGATAGTGGAAATTAAAATAGTAACCATCTTGCGGTGGATGATCTCTCCTTACATGAAATCGCAATAAGTCATTTCCTGATTTCGTGTCATAAACGTGAAAGATTTTTTCATTATTCCCACCAGCTGTTTTTTGAGAAATCGCTAATGATTGTAGCGAATCTTCTGGTACATCATTGGCAAGTTCAGCAATTGCCTCTTCAATTTTCGGTAATATTACATCTTTAAACTCATCTTCAATTACTGGACCAATTTTAGTGCCAAACTTTTGCATCGACTGTTTCTCTGCTTCTTGCATTGCATACGTAATAAAAGTATCGGTGGTTAACCTGTCATTCGTTTCTTCATATGTATAGGACGTACTCTCCAAATTTTGTTGCCCAGCTGTGCTTGTAGGCTTGTCCGCAGCTTTGGCATTATCAAGCAATATGGAAGGAGGCGTCACTAAACCAAATGTAAATACGGTAATTAAGGCGACTAAGGTTTTTCTAAACCAATTTGGCATGTATATTCCCTCCCCTTTCACTCATTATATTTTATATAACGGTTGTTTCTTCCATTATACAAAATGATTGTAATTTTTGCACTTTACAATTTTGTTAACGTTCACATATTTTTCACTTGAATATGAAATTGTAAGATTTCATACAATAAAATACAACAACAATGAGGAGGCGATCATATGTCTTTAGATGTCATGTATTCCGCCGCAAGCATACTCGTTTTAGCATATTTTCTTTATCAATGTGTGACAGATTAGAAAAAGAGCCATTTTCCGGCTCTTTTTTTATGGTAAAAATACAATCCAACCAATCCATACTATAAAAAGAATCCCGGCAATTACAGCTAGTAATAAATAAAAATGAGAAAGGATAACTATTCCATACAAAAGTAGTACTGGAAATAATAAATAGCGATCTGCCTTCCATCTTAACAATAGTAATTTTCCTTCATCACAATATAAATGAAGAAACATTTTTTTCGAAAATTCATTCCAATAATCGCGCGCATAACGAGAAATTCCAACTAAAGTAAATGCAAGAATAATAGCTGCAATCCACCTCGGACTCATAATAATACTGACAGTACTTATGCATAGAAGTTGAATATAAAATATTCGCACACTACTTGTACGGAAAAATTCTTTTAAAAAGGATTCAACAATACGAGTTTCCTTTTTCTTTCCTAAAAACTTTTTAGAACGCGGAAACATCCATGGTTTTTTATTCGAACTACTCGGTTTAGCTGTATGACCACCAACTTGCATAATCCCACTCGTCCAGCGCATACTTTCTTCTTTCTCTGTCTCAACTTCTTTAAAAAAACAATTTTTATAATTCAATTTTTCTTTTATCAATACGATAATTAGAAAAACTGCTAGACCGATACATAGTATAGAATAAAATGGATTTTTATAAATAAGAAACAGACTCAATCCAAAAAAGGTTAAACTTATAGAAAACATTACATTTTTCATAATCCATAGTAGCCATCGTTTCCCCACACGTATATGAATAAATCTCGTTAATAACGACAATAAAAAGCGAAATACAGTAAAGAATACCCAAAATAATACGACTTGTATTTTCGTTACTCCAATACTTTTCATCAATACTGGTAACATAGCAGCTACTACCACTACATTCGTTATCGCTATTCGAATAAACGTATATGTCATGCCATACTGGATTAATTTTTGCATGTGAGCGGGATACGAAATTAAAAATAAACTATCCGCTTGTTCAAAAAATGAACGAACTCCTCTCGAATATGTAATCACATAAAAAGCGAATAGACCTAACCCAAAATAAACTGTCTCTCCCATCGATAATTCTTCTATCCATAGTGAACGATAATAAATCCCTATAAATATAAGTGCTGGAATAATAATATATAGCGCGACTGTCCAATCAGTTATAGAACGTATGGACTTCCATTTCCGTCCCAGTTCATGACGCAATCTTTTATAAAATTGTTGTTTAATCATGCTGTTCACGCCTTACAATTACATCAAAACAGTCTAATAATGAACTCCCTGGCATTTCCGCTAACGTTTGGATAGATTCTAAATGTCCATCTGCGACTAATGTACCTTGTGAAATGAGTAAAAATCTCTCACAAATTCTTTCAGCTGTATCTAATACATGTGTACAAAGTAAAATTCCTGCGCCACGTTCTTTCTCTTTATATAAATAACTTAAAAACTCTTTCGTAGCTACTGGATCTAAACCGATAAAAGGTTCATCAATAATATAAAAATCTGGTTCAGTTAAAAATGCCAAAATGAGCATCGATTTTTGTTTCATTCCTTTTGAAAACTTTGATAAATACTCATGTTTATGTTTATCCATTCGAAACATATGTAATAATTCTTCAGCTTTCTTTTCCCAGCTTCCTACTGCGTTCTCGCGAGCAGCCATTAATAGTTCAATATGTTCCCATAGCGTTAAATAATCATAATATGTCGGGTGCTCCGGCACATATGCATAAGGGTTCTTTTTTTCACCGAATGATATTTCACCATTCATATTTACAAGTAAACCGAGCATCGTTTTAATTGTCGTACTTTTCCCAGCACCATTCGCACCAATAAGTGCAACTAATTCACCTTTTTCAATTGAAAAGGCAATATCATGAATTATCTTTTCCCCTATATCATAACCGGCAGTGCGGATATTCACGTCTAACATACATTCCCCTTCTTTCCATTTCCAATGCAAACTAGGAAAAGAATAACATATAACTATCTATATATCATTATAAAATATTTATTTTCATAGCAGGAATAAATATTTTTTAACAGAATACTTAATGTTTGATTACATTTAATTGGAGTGGATAATATGTCTTTTCAAATTCGTGAAGCTACGATAGACGATATAGATGCACTTTGCTCTTTAACAACAGAACTAAAAGGTTCCTCTATTTCGTATGAGGATATGAACAACCGATTACAATTCGTACAAATGAGTCCTTTTGATTTTTTATATGTTTATGAGGAAGAAGAAACTATATTTGGATTACTTGGGTTTCGTATACGTGAAAATTTAGAAGATGTAACTCGTTATGGGGAAATTTCAATTATTAGCGTTGATTCTACAATACGACGGAAAGGCATTGGGCAAGTATTAATGGATTACGCAGAGCAATTAGCAAAGACACATAATTGTATCGGCACATGGCTAGTCAGTGGAACAAAAAGATTAGAAGCACATCCTTTTTATAAAAAATTAGGCTATGAAGTGAATGGATATCGATTTGTAAAGCATTTTTAAACTATCTATAAATGGAAAGGACTAAAACTATGACAAACATCGAAGCTATTTTTATTGATCGTGATGGTACAATTGGTGGTGACACTACAATACATTATCCGGGATCTTTTACATTATTTCCGTTTACAAAAGCAGCTTTGCAAAAACTAAAAGCTCAAAATATAAAAATTTTCTCTTTCACAAATCAGCCAGGTGTCGCAGACGGGATAGCAACTGTTGCTGATTTTGCACAAGAATTAAAAGGTTTCGGCTTTGATGATATATACGTATGTCCTCACAAACACGGTGATGGTTGTGAATGTCGTAAACCAAGTACAGGTATGCTGCTACAAGCAGCCGAAAAACACGACCTTGATTTAACAAAATGCGCTGTAATTGGTGATCGCTGGACTGATATCGTTGCAGGAGCAACGGTACATGCGACAACGATATTAGTGCGTACAGGCGCTGGATACGATGCTTTACATACGTACCGAGACAAATGGGCACATATTGAGCCAAACTACATTGCAGAAAACTTTGAAGATGCTACAAATTGGATTTTAAATCAACTGTAATACAAATGAAAAGAGACGTTTTTATAATGAAAACGTCTCTTTTCATTTTATATTTTTTTAAAACGTTAATTCATAATGGAAATAACGATTATCTCTCAAATAACCATTTTCAGCGTATAATCGCTGCGCTGATAAATTATCAATCTCTGTTTGTAATTTTACACCTTTTGCACCATTTTCTAAGGCAAATTCTTTAGCCGCTTCTAATAATTTTTTTCCTGTTCCTGCCCCGCGCTTGGTAGCTTGTACAAACAGATCATTTAAAATCCATAATTCTTTCATCGAAATAGAAGAAAATGATGGATATAATTGCGTGAATCCAATATATTCACCGTCTTCAACTGCCACGAAAATAACAGATTCCTTTCTCTCAATTCGATTTCGCAAAAATACTTTTGCTCCGTCTATATCGGAATCTTGTCTATAAAACATACGATAATTATTAAAAACTGATGCTAGTCCATCTAAATCTGCAATTGTTGCCTCATATATTCTCATTTTACTCCATTCCCCTTCCAATACTGTTTCATTATATCCGTTGCCCATTTAGGCTGTACAATTTCTTCTGTCGGCATAAACTCTTTCATTACCGGCTTTATATCCAATATAGGGGTGCCATCAATAGCATCTAATCCCTCAACAATAATTGATTTACCTTCTCTTTTGATTACCTTTGCAATTGTTGCTCCTATGCGATTCGGACGATTTTTCCCGCGCTGTGCAAAAATGCCTACTTTAGGATAATCATTATTATTTCTAGGATGTCTAGCAAAATATTGAATTTGTTCATCAGTTACTTTATGAAAATAAAAAACAACTTCAATATGAGAAAAATCTTCAATCCCTTGTATACTTTCTTCTGTATACATTTCATTTAAAGTAATATAGGATCTTACTTCTCCCCACTCATCATCTTTTATTTCCTTTCTTTCATTATGTACAAATGCGATTGGTTGAACTGAAAACATACGCATTCCCCCTTAAATGTAACCACTTACATTATAAAATATTTTCTGAATGTTTTCCACAAACACGCATTAGGTTACATAATATAATTATAATCTATTTTGTAAAGCGAAATTAACTGCTTCAACTGCATGTATATGAGTTGTGTCGAATATCGGAACTGATACGTCTTCCTGCTTTATTAATAATCCTATTTCTGTACAACCTAATATGATTCCTTGTGCCCCTTGTTGTACTAGCTCTTCTATAACTCTTTTATAATACTCCCTAGATGGAGATGTTATCTTTCCTAAACATAATTCTGTATATATTACTTCATTTATCTTATCTCTATCCTTATTTGATGGAACTATTACTTTTATATGATCTTCCTCTATGCGTAATTTATAAAAGTCTTGTTCCATTGTATATTTAGTTCCAAGCAAACCAACCGTTTGAATGTCTTTCCTTTTCATTTCTTTCGCAGTTGCATCAGCGATATGTAAGACTGGAATATGAATATTCTCCTTTATTTTCTCAATTACTTTATGCATTGTATTCGTGCAAATAATTATAAAATCTGCTCCTCCCCTTTGTAACGCATATGCTGCATTCCCTAATACTTCTCCTGCGCCATTCCAATCTCCGTTAGACTGGAATCGTTCAATCTCTTCAAAATCCACACTATTAATCATACATTTTGCTGAATGTAACCCTCCTAATCTCACTTTTATTTCTTCATTTATAATTCGATAATATTCAGACGTTGATTCCCAACTCATACCACCAATTAAACCTATTGTTTTCATGAAAAATAACACCTACCTCATACTATTTTCAACAACTAATCGCTACATTTTATTATGTATATTATTCATAATAAAACAAGACTTTACGTTCAAAATATAAAGTCTTGTTTTAACTATTTCCAAGGAAATTTTATAAGAATATTCTGAAATTAATTATCTAATATTTTTATAGAATCTTCATATTGATAATGAAAACACTCTCGATACAACTGTTTAATTTCATCATATGATGGCACACGTGGATTATTTGCTGGACTTCCACTTTCAATTGCATCAGATGCCATTTTAGAAATAGCTTTTTCAAACTCAACCTCACCAATTCCATATTCTTTTAAATTTGGAATACGAAGATCAAAGCAAAGTTTTTTTATTTCCCCGAGCGTGTAATCGGCTACTTCTTCATCACAGTAGGAATACATATCTTTATTTAAACAACGTCCAATTTCCGCTAGTCTTTTTATTGCACTCACTTTTGTATATTCTAAAACTGTCGGTAATAGTATTGCATTCGATATACCATGTGGTACATGAAATAACGCACCTACTGGTCTTGACATTCCATGAACTAATGTAACAGATGCATTTGAAAATGCGATTCCAGCTTGTAAGGATGCTATCATCATCGCTTCTCTTGCCTCCATGTTCTCACCGTCTTCATATGCAATACGTAAATATTTCATAATACTTTCAATTGCGGAAAGAGCTATTACATCTGTAAGTGATTGTGAAACTTTAGAAATATATGCTTCGACTGCATGACATAATGCATCTATCCCTGTTGCTGCTGTAATGTGAGGTGGTACCGAACGTGTTAAAATTGGGTCAATAATCGCTACTTGCGGGGTAAAACTTGGATGCTTCATCATCATTTTTACATCTGTTCGTTTATTCGTAATTACTGCTACACTTGTTACTTCCGATCCAGTTCCAGAAGTTGTTGGGATTGCAATAAGTGGTAGCGGATCATTGTCTATTTCCATATCCTTTTGGACATAATCTTCCACTTCTCCACCATTTGTATATAACACCGCAACTGCTTTCGCTGCATCGATACAACTTCCACCACCAATACCAATAATAAAATCACACTTTCCTTCTTTACAAAGTGTTAACGCTTCTAACACGTGTAAATTGGTAGGCTCAGCATTCACTTTATTATATGTAATAACAGTAATACCTTTCGTATTTAATTGTTGTATACACCTCTCGACATATCCTAAATCCTCCATAATTGTATCCGTAACTATAAATGCTCTTTTCCCCAACTTTTTAGATTGTTCCCCCAGTTTTTCAAGCGAATTTCTTCCATATAATACAGACTTCGGCATACGAAACTCAGCAACTTCTTGCAAGTACTCCACCCCTTCTTCCCCTAATTAATATTTTAGTTCATAACATATCGACTTAATAAATTCCTGTTACTGTATAGAATGCAATAACTAAAAATACAGCAACCGTTTTCAAAACAGTAATTGCAAAAATATCTTTATATGACTGTTTATGTGTTAAACCTGTAACTGTAAGAATAGTAATAATTGCTCCGTTATGTGGTAATGTATCCATTCCTCCTGATGCCATTGACACGATACGATGCATTACTTCTAATGGAATATCGAATTGATTGGCCGCTGCAATAAACTTATCTCCCATCGCACTTAAAACAATTCCCATTCCTCCTGATGCAGAACCTGTAATTCCAGCTAAAATATTCGTCGTGACTGCTCCATTCACTAGAGGATTTGTGAATGTGGCAGAAATGCCATCTCTCATAATCGCAAATCCTGGAAGTGCTGCGATGACACCACCGAATCCAAACTCAGCTCCTGTATTCATCGTTGCAAGTAGCGCTCCACCAATACTTGTATTCAATCCAGCTTGAAATCCTGTTACTACACGTTTCCAATATAATAATAACGTAGTTACTATACCTATAATAAGTGCCAATTCTACTGACCAGATTCCAACTACTGCACTTAATTCTACTTTTCCAAATGACTTCATACCAATAGCTGAAAAATCAAAACCATTCGGATACCACTTCGGTATCATAATAGTAAAAACTTTATTCATTACACCTACTAAAATAAGTGGTATAAAAGCAATCACTTGTTGTGCTCTTGTAATTTCAATACTTTTCAGTAACGGCATATCTTTTTGTTCTGCTTGTAAAGAAGCTGCCATTTCAGTATTCCCATCGTTAAAACCAAAATACCCTTCTCCTGCTGCCTTTGCCTTCTTACGTCTACTCTCTAAATATAGTAAACCTAACGTAAGTACAAAAATTGCCCCTACAATACCAAGTATCGGTGCAGCGTAGATGTCCGTTTTAAAAAACGTTGTAGGTATTACATTTTGAATTTGTGGTGATCCAGGTAGCGCATCCATTGTAAACGTGACTGCTCCAAGAACGATTGTTCCAGGGATTAAACGTTTTGGAATATTCGCTTGTCGAAACAACTTAGCTGCGAACGGATATACAGCAAACACTACTACATACACACTAACGCCACTATACGTTAAGATAGCACCCATTAATACAATCGCTAAAATCGTACGTTTTTCACCAACTAACTCTATAATTGTCTTTGCAATCGAGTCCGCAATTCCTGACATTTCTACTACTTTCCCAAATATTGCCCCAAGTAAAAATACAGGAAAATATAGTTTAATAAAACCTACCATTTTCTCCATAAAGATATTAGAAAAGAAAGGTAATACAAAACTAGGCTCTGTCAAAAATACCGCAAATAATGCAAAAATCGGTGCAAATAATATAACAGAAAAGCCTCTATAAGCTACAAACATTAGTAAACTAAGTGCTAATAATATAATAACTAGCTCCAATTATACCCCTCCCTTAAACTGAAAATTCAAACTTTTATTATTAAACTTCTACTGATCTTTTATTTCTGACATTCCTCCTCTTATTCATACAAATTTTTTATGCTAAAAATGTCTAATTATAAGTATTCGATTACATATGAAAAATCCCTTTAAACAAAAACGATTTCATCGTCATCTGTCATAAAGGGATTTTTAGTCTCTATATTTACTTTTTTACCAAACTATTTTCTACACAAAAATAATGTAATTCTTTTATATCATTTACTATATGAGTCGCACCAACTTCATTCAATTCTGTTTCACTACCATAGCCATATAATATACCGACTGAAGCAATTCCATTATAATTCGCCCCTATTATATCGTGTTTTCTATCTCCAATCATAACAATTTCTTCTTTATTAAGATCTTCATTTGTTTGTAGAATATGAGCAATGATCTCTTCTTTCTTTATTCTCGTACCATCTAAATTACTTCCAATGATATCTTGGAAATAATCCGTTAGTTGAAAATGCTCTAATACTTGTTTTGCAAATACAGTAGGCTTTGAAGTTGCTATAAATAAACGATTTCCGGTATCTTTTAATTGTTTTAAAAGATTTGGAATACCTTCATAAACATTATTTTCTAACAATCCACGCTGCTTTAAATACTCTCTGAAATAAAAAACAGCTCGTTCAACTTCTCCTTCATTCATATTGTATCTCTCTACCAATGATTGCTGAATGGGCGGACCGATAAATGATTCCAACTCACTTACATGTAATTCTTCAATTCCAAGCTGCTTTAATGCATACAATACTGAATTTACAATTCCTTCTTTCGGATCCGTCAATGTTCCATCTAAATCAAATAGAAATGTTGTATACAAATTTAATCCCCTCACTCATTTTTACTTTATATATTATATGGAAGGCTTATTCATGCCCACCTTTTACTATACTATCATTATTTATCTTTTCGAAATATTTTTCCTTCTATGTCACATACTTTCAGTTACAAAGTGTAATACATATGTTAAAGTAAAAAAGTTACAATTATTTTAATAGAAACTGGTGAATCTAATGTCAATTACCTTAATTGTTATAATGGTTTTCACAATTGTTATTCACGCGGTTGAAACAAGCTCTTATAGTATTCGATTAGCTGGAGTGCGTTTAAAGAGAATTGCTGTTGCTTTGTCTGTCGTAGGCATGGTGTTACTTATATCAAGAACATCTAACATGCTACAAGCCTTTTTAATCGGCGGGATCGTCGATGAGGCAAAACGAGACGCTTCCATTAATTTAGAACATACTATACGGCTCATTCTATTATCCGCCTCTGTCGGTACTTTACTTGCGATTATACTGTATCCAACTTTGACCAAATTATTTGGATACGTCATTCAAAACTTTGAAACAGATGGTTCTTTCATTCGAATGATGAAAACAAATAACATTCAAAAATTAAAGTATACAAAAAAATACGTACGCTTTCCAAAATTAGAAATGATTCATAGACTGCGTATCGGTGGTATTCCAAAACGTATTATGCTTATTAATATGTTTGCTACTGCAATTTATACAGCTGGTGTTCTTTCAGCCCTATACGCTTCCTTTTTACTTCCAGCTTACGCAACAAAAGCTACTACAGCTTCCGGCCTTATTAATGGTTTTGCTACTATTTTATTAACAGTGCTGCTTGATCCACGTATCGCACTTTTAACAGAGCGAGCTCTTCAATCAGAAGAAGGTGCTGAAGCAATGAGTAAAATGTATGGTTGGTTAATGATTTCTAGACTTTTCGGTACGTTATTAGCACAACTATTATTCATACCAGGTGCTTATTGGATCACATGGATTATAAAACTAATGAATTAGTCCTCAATTAAAAAGTAGGTGGGATAACAAATGACAATCCAAACAGAGCAAGATATAATTCACTTAATAGAAAACGACGAATGGATGATGAATATATTACAAATGGCAAAATCACTACAATTACCTGATTGGTGGATTTGCGCCGGATTTGTTCGCTCTAAAATTTGGGATACTTTACATAACTATGAATCTAAAACAGCTACGCCTGATGTTGATGTAATTTTTTATGATAGTCTACATAAAGATGAGATATACGAACAATCTTTAGAAACGAAATTAAAGAATATGGATGCTACTATCCCTTGGTCTGTAAAAAATCAAGCTCGTATGCATGTATTGAATAATATGCCACCGTACTCTTCTTCTGTTGATGCTATTTCTAAATTTCCTGAAACGGCAACGGCTTTAGGAGTTACACTCGATGAGCTAAACAACGTCATATTAACGGCTCCATGTGGTATTGAAGATGTGATATCCTTACAAGTGAGACCAACAGATCATTTTCTTGAAACAAAAGAACGATTACATATGTACAACGCTAGAGTTACTAAAAAGAATTGGCAAAACAAATGGCCTAACATAACAATTACTTATCCAAAAATATAAAAAAGGAGCTTCGTATTATACGAAGCTCCCTTTCTATTTTATTTCAAAAACTCAATGACTATTTCAGCAAAACGATCTGCTTCCTCATAATGCGGTGTATGTCCACTCTCTTCAAATGCGATACACTTGCCGTTTCGAGCGTCTTTATTAAACGTTTCAATTTGTTTTTCACACGTTACTGCATCGTGTTTTCCTACAATTAATAACATTGGGTTTGTTATATCTTTTATTTTAGGTAATAATGAAGTATGGAATACTCCTTCTAATTTTAATCTATCAAAATGGGTCTTGGAGCGATTTGAAAATACTTCCCACTCTTCATCACTATATAAACTCTCGTCTGTCACATCTTCCTTATTATTGTAAATCTCCATTCTTTTTTCTTCTAATTCATCACTTAGTCTTATATAAGCTTCTAACAACTCTTCTGAACTAGCATTGCTAGATGAATACGCAAGAGACTCTTCTGCTACTTCTTCTTTTCATTACTTTTTTAATAAGTTACCTGTCTTTTGTAACAAACCTTTACTTGTTAATGCAAAATCGAAAGTTGGCCCTTCAAATATGATTTTCTCTATTGAACTTGGATAAATCGACGCATATAACAACGCTACATATCCACCGAAAGAATGTCCAATTACAGACCACTTATCAATTTGTAATGCTTTTCTTAGTTCCTCACAGTCTTCAATTAAATCATGTAATCCAAAAGCTTCGTCCTCAGTAATTTCTTCTGAGCGACAAACACCCCTTTGATCTATCATAATTACAAATAAAGAATCTTTTAAACGTTCCGCTTGATGAAATGAAAAATCATAGCAACTTTCTCCTGGTCCACCATGTAAGTATAGGACTGGTTTATTTTTAGGGTTTCCATGCGTTTCAACGTATAGCTTTTTGCCTCTAATATTCATGTATTTCCCTACTTCTATCAAATTTGCCTTTATAATCATCACCTTCTTTTTCACTGAATATTATAACACTTTATCTTAAATAATACCTATTACATTTAAAAAGACGATGATAATTGCGAGCGGTGCTACAAATCGAAGTAAAAACGCCCAACAAGTAAATACTTTCTTTCCATAATTACCACCTACAAAAAACTCTGCTTCTAGTACCTTCTTCTCCATTTTGAATGAAACGAAAATACTAATAAATAGTGCTCCAAGGGGCATTAATATATTACTAGATAAGAAGTCTACTGCATCAAAAATATTCTTTCCAAAAATCGTAATATCACTCCATATTCCAAACGATAATGCTGATGGTATACCTACTAAGAAAATGCCGAAACCGATTATCCATGATAATTTCGTTCTTTTTTCTTGTTCACCATTTGCTAATGCTGAAACAACTGTCTCTAATAGTGAAAAAGCTGATGTTAATGTCGCAAATGTAAATAGTGCAAGAAATACTGTTAAGAAAACCCCACCGAATGGAATTTGACTAAATACTGATGGTAATACGATAAATAGTAATCCAGGCCCTTCTGTTGGCTCCATTCCTAATGAAAATACGGCCGGAAAAATAGCAAGACCTGCAAATAATGAAACAAATAAATTCAATCCAACAATTGTTATTGCTGATTTTGGTAAACTTTCTTTTTTATTTAAATAGGAACTATACGTGACCATAATCGAAATACCGATACTAATTGCAAAGAAAGATTGGCCCATTGCGAACAAAATACTTTCTGAAGTAATCTTTGAAAAATCTGGTTGTAAGAAAAACTTCACACCTTTCATTGCATTATCAAGTGTTAACGAGCGAACAATAAGAGCGACAAATAAAACGAACAATGCTGGCAACATATATTTACTTGCTTTTTCAATCCCATTTTGTACTCCCTTTGATACAACCCAAATCGTAATGAACATAAAAGTGAAATGTCCCATAATCGCCCAAGCGGGATTTCCAATTGTTTCAGTAAATAATGCTCCGTAATTTTGCCCTGGAGTAATAAGTTGCCCCGTTACTCCTCTGAACAAATAAATGAATACCCATCCACCTACAACACTATAAAACGAAAGTAGTATAAAACACGTTCCAACGCCAAGGCGTCCAATCCAGTGCCATCCTGTATTAGGTGCGATACTTTTAAATGCGCCAACTGCTTGTTTCTGCGTACTACGTCCAATCATAAATTCAGCTATAAGTAACGGCAGCCCAATTAGTACAGTAAATAATATAAATATTAGAAAGAATGCTCCTCCCCCGCTCTTCCCAGCTATATAAGGAAACTTCCATATTGCGCCAAGCCCAATTGCCGATCCTGCTGCAGCCATTATAAAACCTAATTTCGAAGTCCATTGCTCTGTCTGTTTCATCTTATTTTCCCCCTAATTAAATCTTTTTATATAAATAATAGAATTTTATAAACCAGTCCAAATAAACCCTCCATTTCTATTTCCATAAAATAAAAAAATGGCCCAACGTCTCTATATAAAGAGACGCTAAGCCATTTACTTAACGCGGTACCACTCTTATTGATTCCATTATGAATCCACCTTAGTAGTAATCGTTTGATTACAAACCTAATATCGAAGGTTAACCGTTAAGATTTACTAAGAATGTGATTCCGTTCCACCTTACTGCTCCTAGGCGAGTTCAGGATGTCATTTGACTATGTCACACCAACCCATAGCTCTCTGTACAAATATACGACCTTACTACTCCTATTCAACACAATTAAATATTTAGAATATATTTTCTTTTGAAATTAATATGAAGTATATCGGTTATATTAGTAACTGTCAAGGGGTATATTAAAATTTGTTGAGAAACCTTTTTTATTTTTCGCTATCCATCATCATCACCGTGATCATCAGTACCTTCTTCTGGATTATCTTCATCTTGTTGTTGTGATGACTCTTTTTGTTGAATAGCGTTATTTACCGCTGTAGTAGACATGACTCCACCTGTTATTGGATGTACTCCATCTACACTATATTTTATTTCAGTGTACGTTTCGATTTCATCAAAATCACTAAAGCATCCTAACCATAAAGAAACATCGTTTTTCATTTTTTATCTCCTCAAACCTTCTGGTAAATACATAATGCCATTTTTTATTCTATTTTCAGCCCACTCATTAAGCCCTTTAAAAAACTTTCATAGTCAGAAGTAGAATCAATAATCTTTAACATTTAATTATGTATTTTTGTCGAGCCTCTTCTTCCATGACGACCAGGTGGATTTACAAATTCAACATCTTTAGTCAGAGACCTCATTTCTTTAATATCATCCCTACTAATTCCCCACCACTTAAATTTAGGAGTTCTTGCTACAAGATGCCACTCATGGTATCCTCCTGAGCGTCTAATCCTATCTTCTATTTTACTTCTCAACTGAGGATTATTCTACATTTCCTCAAATTCTTTTACTGTTAGATTATCAAACCATTTATTAAACTCATTGTTTCTTACTGATGGAATTTTCACATCACTTAAACGCTTACTATTCCCACTAGTACTCTTACTACCTTCACCCGTACCCTTATTTAAAAACAAAAGCGATAATTGGGTTACCAATTATCGCTTACTAATTCAAATCATTTGATGTACTATAAAGTAACAATTATTTTATTATCTATGATAGTTCTAAAATTGGTGTAATTTCTCATCATGTTATTACCATATGCACTAACTGCTTCATTACTACACACCATACTTTCATAGTTATCTTTAAATTCTTTTTTTATTGACTCTTCCAAACTGGCATAGTATCTTTTGATAGCTTCCTCTGCCAATTCACGCGACCCGTGCGTTAATATAAAATTAATATCTATCATATAACCCTTTTGAGGATAAAAACCCTTTTCAACAACCTCTTTTACAAAGTTATTTAAATCATTTGTGCACTTTTCTAAAATTGGCATAAATACACTATTTAACCAATTAGTGAATTCATTAACTGTCCGCTCCCACTCTTCCTCATTTGCTATGTTCCAATATAACTGATCGCTTGGTACATTGCACTGACGTGTATTAATATGAAATATTTTATCTTTAGATTTTAAAGGAAGAATTGCACATTCACCATAAAATACTACATTTTTATCAAATATATTATTCCAACTTGTATAAAGGAGTACCTTATAAATGAAATTTTTATCTTTTTTACTCATCCAATGACCTGACTTAGAATATTTCCAACCATTATCTAAATACTTTTCAGATATTAGATTACATACATATTCAAATGCTTTATTCGCTTTCATATTACATCTCCAATTCAAACTACCTAAGATTCATATATTTTAAACTCAATCCTTAAATCTTGAGTATTCTCCCTAAAATTCTCCAATAATTTGCAACAACGTATAAATTTGATTTCTGTAATATCTCATAAAAACGAACTCTTTTTTCTTCATTCTGTAAAACTTCCACTAACGTCTCATCTAATGGACAAATTTCTAGTAAACTCATTGAACTACACTCTTTATTTAAAATAACTTCGCCACCTTACTTAAAGTAAGATGGCGAATGTTAAATCCGTTATTTTTGAATATTGATAACTGGTACTTCATTTGTATTATTAGTTCTATTTACTAGATTTAGGTAGAAATGTGATACTGTAGTAGTATAATATGGCGTAATCCAAAGATATGGAAGATTTAGTGTAAATATTCCCACCAATGAACCTAAAATAAACCACCCAATGAAACTTAACCAAGTGATAAATAAATCTAACTTATGTCCTTTCATCATCATTTTACTTTTTTTAATTGCTTCACTTGCTGTACATTCTGGATCCTCTAACATAATGTAGTAAGCCATAGAATAAGAGAAAAATTTAATAATACCTGGAACAATGAACAAAAGACTCCATAAGCTAATAAATATTGTTTGTAAGATACCTAATTTCATAGCTCTAAATATATTTTTTGAATTGAAACCAGCAAATAAATCACCTATTGTGGTAGATTCATTTTTCGCTAAACGTAATGTGATTGTATAATAGCCGTAACTCATAACACTTTGTACAACAATATAAAGAATAAAAATAATAGCCCATACAATAATTTGAGATAAAATCAATCCAAAATTAATTTGAGGTTCGCCATATGAATAATATACAAAGTTCTCAGGTCCTATAATATCTATAAACAAACCCAAAATTAGAAATACTACTATACCAATGATATACATACTTGCTACGGGGATGAGATAATTAAGAAACGTTGAACCTACCCCTAATCCCCATCGGCCTTTCAATGAGGCTAATGCTTCCCTTTTTAAATTGCTAATCATCTTTTTTCCACCTTTCAAATTCTGTATTATGCATAGTGTGGCTTTAATGAATAATTAATGAGTTTAGTAAAATTCAAATTTCTACTAAACTCATTAATATTTACTCCTTATGCGAAATAATTTCGCCATCTTACGCAAAGTAAGATGGCGAATGTTAAATCCAATTATTTTTTAACGTTCATAGCTTTAATTTTTTCTACATTCTCTTTTGCTTGTTTCGTTATTTCTCCATTAATAGCTTTTTCATATTTATCACGAGTTAAAAATTCAAAACATTTATACGCATTATTCGTATCAGTTGCAGACATATATCCTGCACCTTTATTAAACATTTTTAGAGCTACCGTATTCATCCACTCTTTTGCATCTGCTTCTGGATATCCTAGTTCCATAGAGTGGTAAGTTAATTCAATTGCTGAAGCTAAATCTTCAATCGTATCTTTATTCCCGCTTACCTTTGCAGCTTCAAATGTACTCAAATACTCAATTGCCGCTTTTACCCCATCTTTAATTCCTAATTCTTCAATACCTGGTGTTTTATATAAAATTTGATAGTTGTTTAACGCTGATTTATATTGCGTTTTTTCTAACTGTTTTGCTTCTTTAATTACAAGACCAGCTACATTAGAAAATCCTTTTTTGTCAACCACACCGCGTGAAGCTGCTTGACCATAATAATGTAAAGCATTATACAGGCTCGTTTGTCCTTCTTTATTTGCTTCATCACCTGCTAATTGCACAAGTTGAATTCCCTCCATTTTTTTTGATGCATTATCAATCATATTCATACCACTAATTTGGCCAATCGTTTTATCAATATCTTTTAACTGTGCAAGTAATGTGTATGATGGTAATAATGTTTTACCTACTTCACTTTGCCATCCTGTCGTTCCATTCATTTTATTCCATTCATTTTCTGTATCTGTCCATAATTTATTCGCATAATTAACCATTTCTTCTCTTGAACGTTCCAATGGGTGCTTTGTACGAATTGCGTTTGCAATATTTAATACTGCTGTATAATATTCTCCATTATTTGCAGCATCGTTTGCTTTTCTTTCAAACATTAGCGGCATTAATAACTTATGAGATTCATCTTGAACGGATTTTTCTACTCTTGTCGTATTTGCTAATAAATTCGCTTTATTTATAGCATCTTCGACTTTGAAATTAGAATCTTTAATTTGTCCACGAAGTCCCTCTACAGCCGCACTAAATTGCTGTTCTAATTTTTCTTTTTGTTCTCCTGTTGCACCGTCAATATACTTATTTGCTAATAGTAAAGCATTTTCATATTGTGGATTCG
>Ga0209025_1001560_pt1 | contig 29094 bp, 32 predicted proteins | sample AraplaMF_Col_mLB_FD_184256 | JGI IMG/M metagenome (GOLD analysis project Ga0209025, IMG submission 184256) | Arabidopsis root microbial communities from the University of North Carolina, USA - plate scrape MF_Col_mLB (SPAdes) (version 2) | ecosystem: Host-associated > Plants > Roots > Endosphere... | reverse complement strand
CAGTCAATTGAGTACCTTGTACAAATAAAGAGCAGCTAGCAAAAGCTAACTGCTCATATAAGGAAATCGGAGAAAGATAACCATGTGTCTACAGTATTGACGGAATATTGGTTTTTATTCGTGAAGAACTACGATTAACTTAATGCATAGCCCACAATCAAAGTTAGTGTTAAAAACACTGATAATAACAGTGTTAGTAGAACTGTTACTATGCTTCTAAGCATTGATATCCAATTATCTACTTTAGAGAATCCTTTAATACCAGCAAAAAAAGTTCCTATTGAAAAAATGAGTACGAAAAATAAAGGGTGAAAATAAACGGCGTTTATAAAAGATGCATTCATTTCAGGTGTACATACTTCAAGATATAAAAGAAAAAAAGCAATGCAAACGAATGAAAAAATAAAGGACCATAGATTTATATTATGTTTCATAGGTTGCTCCTTTGTTATCGGAATATTTCTATTAAATTTTAATGGAAAATATAAGAAAAAGATAGTGTTTATAAATTAGAATGATTTTTTTGCAAAATAATCCTTTTCTGATAAAAGGTTACTAAAATATGAGAAAATGATATAATAATCCAAATTACACATTTAGTCCTACTGGAAGAACCAGCGGATATCGAACTATAAGAGCATTATTGATATTGCTCTGTAGTTTGGTGTCCGCTTTTTTGTTTTTATTAACAAAATATATAAGGGGTGTTTTTATATATGACGCAATTAACTTTCTTACCTAAAATTGATCGCAAAGCAACGCAGATTCGTGTAGAAGAGATTCTTGAAAACGTTCGTATCTATAGACAATTTGGGATGATTAGACATGAGATGAAGGTTACAGCATCTAGTGAGGTAAGATATCACGGTCCAACAAATATAGTAGGGAAGCCAGCTGAAGATATTGCTTTAGCGAATATTGCTATGAGTGAAAGAGAAGTGAAACTACAACGTTTATCTTTTCAAATTGATAAGGCATTAAGTCGTTTTAGTAAAAACCAAAGGGATATTATTGTAAAACGATATTTAGAAGATGAAGAGGTTTTTGATTACATGGTTTATAACGAAATTGGTATGAGTGAGCGTACGTATAGAAGAAATAAATCTAATGCTTTTTATAAACTAGCTTTTGCTCTTAGATTAGAAGTATATGAGGTAGAAGAAACTGGAGGTAATGAATAATGAATTTTGTTCAACCAATACGTGATCCAGAGCAAATACAGCAGTTAAAAGAGTACTTTAGGGAAAAGAGCTTACGTAATTACATTCTCTTCATTATGGGTATTAATACAGGTCTCAGAATCTCAGATATTTTGAAATTGAAAGTAGGAGATGTTAAAGGCAGTCACATATCTATGAGAGAAAAGAAAACAGGGAAACAGAAACGAATACAAATTACTGTAGCACTGAAAAGAGAACTTAAATGGTTTATTGAAAAAAGAGAAGATAATGAGTACCTATTACAAAGTAGACAAGGTAAGAATCGTCCAATTGGTCGTAGCATGGCATATAAGATATTAAGCGGAGCAGCGGCAGAGTTCGGGTTAGATGAAATAGGAACACATACGTTAAGAAAAACATACGGGTATCACATGTACATGCAAACGAAAAACATAGCATTACTTATGGAGATATTCAATCACTCGTCGGAGAAGGTCACGTTACGCTATATAGGTGTAAACCAAGATGCAATGGATAAAGCAATGACTAGGTTTAAAATCTAATTATTGCTTATTTCTTTTTCATTAAAAGTTAAGCACCCCAAATCCCCTTAAAAAAGTTGTATTCGGAATATTGTAACAAAATAAAAAAAGACCCTACAAGAGAGTCTTTCATCAGCTAATATTAAGCTTTTTGAACATTAGTAGCTTGTAGGCCACGTTGTCCTTGTTCTACTTCAAACGTTACACTTTGTCCTTCGTCTAAAGATTTGTAACCGTCGATTTGGATAGCTGAGAAATGTACGAATACGTCTTCTCCACCTTGACGCTCGATGAATCCAAAACCTTTGTCTGCATTAAACCATTTTACTTTACCTTGTTCCATAATTGTTGCCTCCTAGTGTGGATACCCACACATATGTTACTACCCTTGCTCAAATACCTTAGACGAAAAACAAAATTTATTCTTAATCTCAAGCCAAACAAAAATAGGTCTTTCTTAAATTAACACACTTTCTAAAAAATAGCAAATTTCAAAAATAAGTCTTTATGGTAATTAGCTACTAATATTTGTTGCTGAAGAAAAAGTCACTATGATAGTCATTACAGCAAGAAATTGCCAAAGGATCTCAACAATATCATTGGTTTGATTTTTTTCAGACATTCCACAACTGATAAAATTAGCTATTTTCGAGTTGAATTTTACTTCTGGTAACGATAATTATGTAAATAAGCTGTCCATATGGGCAGCTTATTTTATTTTCCGCATAGCGTAGGTTATTTTGCAAAATGCTGGTGGTATCCCTATACAGTTACTCATAATTTTCGTACTGTGTAACTCAAAAGAGAAAATTAAATGAAATCAATGATACCAAGGGATTCAGCGAAGGGGTCAGTTACACACAATATAAGATATGGGTAACTCGATATAATGTAGAATTAATATATAATATAAAAAGGAGGTGAGTAAACATATGGATTATGAAAAAATAATATATGCGGTTGCAGGTTCATTGATTGGTATAATCGCTACAGTAATTGGTGCAATAATAACTCATTTATTAGCCGGAAAAAGGGAAAAACGGGGAAGGATATATAATAATAAAGAGAAAGCCTTAAAAGAAGTTTATGCTCCTATTTATAAAATATTATCATCAGATTTAGACGATAGTTCCCAATACAAAGGGACTGTCAAACTAAGTGCAATAGAAGAAATTGTACGTGACAATAGTGAACTTGTAGATTCGCAGTTATTAAAAATGGTTCGAAAAACACGGTACGGAATTAGATTTGTCGATGGGCCAACAATGGCAATTGAGGATAGAAAAGCTATGTATGATGTCGATAGGGAATTTTTTATACATATTCATTCTAAGTACAACTCTTTAAAGAAAGAGTTAGGGCTTCCATATGATAAAGAAATGAATTAATTAAAGTAAAATAAGTGGCAGAGTCGTGACCGCTTTTTGGCAGGAAATGTGCCGGTTGTTTTGGAATTCACGTGATATATTTGTATTGTGAGAAGTGGCGGAAAACACAACTCACAAGGTTCCTTTATAAACTATATGTTGTCTAAACGGTTTCATAATGATGGCACATAAAATCCGAAACCAGTAGATGGTACTGATTGAATGTTACCATTAATAAGGAGAGCTTTTGCTCTTCTTTGAGCTAACAACATCCTAGGTAGATGGAATGGGGGAAACCTGATAAGTTTGCCGATAGTGTCTGTCATGGTTGTTAGCTCAAAGAAGGATAAAACTTCACATACCGTAATTGAATCACAAAATAATACATTGAAAAACGAGGACATTCACAAACGTGGCTGTCCTCTTTCTATTAAAAAGCTTGTATCTTTACAAGAATAATAAAGAAAGTACAAAGATACCACCTAGAATGAAACCAATACATAGTGAAGAGTATTTAAGAAAAAGCATTGCGAACACTCCTTTTAGGTAAAGTATGAGCAAAAATGACGATTTTATTAAAAAATGCATCCATTTGGATGCGTTATAGTTATATTTTTAGATAAGACAGCAATAAGCTCTTGTTTTATAGGTAATATACTTATTGGCATGGAATATTTTTCATGAAATGTAGAAAGATAAAAAGGGAATTTTTATTATAAATAGAATAAAGGAAGGTGTGAGTGGAATGAGAAAAATAAAGGAGGGCTCTAAAATGGCCGATTTTATAAATGTAAAAAAAGTTAAAATTATCTATGATGATCAAGGGATGTATGAAGGTGCTATAGGGAGAATTGTTGAAGCTCAAGAGCATAAATACGGTTTGGACTTAAGAGTAGCTATGGAGAATGGTGATAATTTTTGGATTTCTTCTGATTCTGTAGTCGGAATAAGTGAAACAGTATAAAAAATCAGATAAATGTAGTAAAATAGGGATATCTTACATAAAAGGAGGATATTTCTATTGGATTTTAAAGTGTATCAAATTTATCAGCATATTAATTATGAAGGAAGGGAGAGAGAATTAAGAGATTACTTAATACAAACAGGTTTTTTTGATGCGGGACATGGGTTAACGTATCTAATTAATAACGATGTAGAGTTTGATGAAGGGGTTATTACAGGTACTATTAGTGAAGAATTTATTCCTAATAGTTTTGGAGTAAATGATGATAAAAGTATTAGGTTTATGGATGAATATGAGCCTTTTGAAAGAACATTTTTTGCATATGATTTTGAAACACGTGCGTTTTTAGTTCAAAATAGAAGGTATTCACCAACTAATCTTAATCCAGGTAGAACATTTACAAGATTAGAAGAAATCTTTACAGATGCATTCAATACAGTATTTGAATCTGGGTTTACGCCGGTTCCAGTTTTATTGCCAGAAGGAAATGAACTTTTTATCCGATTATTCACTGTGCACAGAGTAGTTGAATTAAAAGTGAAACAAATGGCAGGAAGAGGTTTTATTGGAGAGGTTTCAGAGGATCAAACAGAGAATGAAATAATTCAAAGGATTTGGAATGAAGATGACTCACATATGGATATGATACACTTGAAAACAACTGCAGAAGGAGATTTGAACGATAACGTCCTTGCTTTCGCAGCTATGAACGCGCCAAATGTTGTTATTGATAAAATAAAATATTATGATCCGGAAGAGGATGGTTTTGTAACCAAAAATAGAAGTTCTATGGATAAATTCCCTATAAATAATATTGATAAGGATACAGAATCTATTACTGCATTTCAAGTTATTATTAATACTATTCATGAAAATAGAGGGATTTTAAGAAGGATGCGTCAAATCAGAAATGACGAATAAAAATAAAAAAAGCATTTATCAAAAGATAAATGCTTTTTTTATTTTGCAATCGGACTATTTGAGATATAGAAATAATTGAAGAAAAAAGAAATTAGAAAATGTAATTCCTATTTTTAATGAACTGGAAGATAATACAATGTCACAATAAAAAAAGAGAAGTTATGATTAGTGTGGTAGGTAAAACTATAGATGTATTTTTGATAGGAAGAAGCGAGGACAGATGTATGAACATAACTATGAAATGTTAAATTGTGAGACCACTTCTTTTTATTGTACTTGTGAGGAGTGTCTTGATATTCAATATCGAAAGAAGGCGATTAATAAAATTGTAGTTGAGGTAACGGGTAGTGAATGTATATAAAACAAAACAACAGAAGCGTAAGTTCTACGACAGTAGTGAGTGGAAGAGTATTCGAGAGCAAGTAAAGAAACGAGACTCTTATGAGTGTCAGGAATGTAAGCGTAATGGTCGAGTTCAAACAGACACCAATGAGTACAGTGAGAGCGCAAAGCGTAAGAAGATACAACTTGTTGTCCATCATATAAAGGAACTTGAACATCATCCAGAACTTGCATTAGAAATAGATAATTTAGAAACAGTTTGTGTAAATTGCCATAACAAAGAACATGGAAGAGTTTATGAAAAGAAACAAAATAAATGGGAACATGATGAAAAGTGGTAGAGAAAATAAAAATCCCCCCCCTTAAAACATTTCACCTTTTATCGTTTAAGGGGCACCGGAGGAGGGGGTTAACTGTCAGGTTTTTTTCGATTTTACGCACGTAAGGGGGGTGGGTAGATGGCTGTTAGTATTGTGAGGTTAAAAGAACAGCTTATGAATAGTATTGATATTACAGATTTAGTCGAAGTTGAAAAGGTAGAAAGATATATTGATCTTGTAAAAGCATTTAGAAAAATAAATAAAACTATTAATAAAGAAGGCGAGTCCGTAACGATAAAAAACGGTTCTCAAGTTTTTGTTAAAGCCCACCCTCTTATAAGTGAGAGGAATAAAATTAACAGTTCATTAATTGCTTTGGGAAGAGATATAAAACTTTCTCCTAAAGTTGGTGCTTCTAATTCGGGTTACAGTCCAAGTGATTTAGTATGATTAGGCAAAAATATGTAGATGAATACATTGAACTTTATAGAAGTGGTAAAGTAAAGTTCAACAATGAAAGAGAACTGTTAATTGAATACCTGGAAAAATACGTTTTAAATAGAGACGACTTGTATTTTGATGATGAAATGATCGAGAAGTGTATCCGCTTTGGTGAAAAGTGGTACTTTCCATTACAATCATTTCAAAAATTCTTAATAGCATTCGTCTTTTTATTTTATAAGAAAAATGGCCGTGTATTTTATCGTAAATTCTTGTGGATGCTTGGCCGTGGCGGCGGTAAAAATGGTTTAATGACAGTTATTCTTCACTTTTTAATAAGCGAATTACATGGCATTCCTGAATATAACATTTCCGTTGTTGCAAACAGTGAAGAGCAAGCAAAAACAAGCCCAGATGAAATTCATAAATGTATTAAAAGAAATGAAGTTTTACAAAGAGCTTTTAAAACAACATTAACACAAACCATTTCGAAATCGACTGGAAGTGTAGTGAAGTTTAGAACATCAAACGGAGACACAAAAGATGGTCTTCGCGATGGCGCTGTAATGTTTGATGAAGTCCATCAATATGAAAGCAATAAAGATGTCCGTGTTCACATCAGTGGTTTGGGAAAAAAGAAAAATCCGCGTGAGTTTTACATTGGTACAGATGGATATGTAAGAGATGGATTCTTAGATAAATTAAAAGAAAAGGCAATGAAAGTTTTAAAGGGTGAAGCCCGTCCGAATGCGCTGTTCCCTTTCATCTGTAAATTAAATGATGAAAAAGAAGTTGATGAAATCGATAATTGGGAAATGGCGAATCCAATGTTATCTCTGCCGTTAAGTGAGTATGCTGAAGGCTTACTTGAAACAATAAAAGAAGAGTATGAGGATTTAGAGGACGATCCAAGTAACCGAGAAGAGTTCATGACAAAGCGAATGAACTTACCTGTTACAAATTTAGAACGGTCCGTTGCAAAATGGTCAGAAATTCTTGCTACAAATCGTCCTTTTCCTGATTTATATGCTCAAGAATGCATAGGGGCGTTAGACTTTGCAAGTATTCGGGACTTTGCAGCATGTGGTCTTTTATTTAGACAAAATGGGGAATACATTTTTAAAACTCATTCCTTCGTACGAAAAGAATTTGTTGATATCTATTACGGATATTCTAAAAAAGCAGGCGAGTTCAAGAAACAAAAATTCGCTCCAATTAAAGAGTGGGAAGAGCAAGGATTACTAACAGTTGTTGATGAACCGACTATTAATCCTCAACACATTGTTGATTGGTTTGTAGAAATGCGAGAACAATATGGGATTAAAAAAATTATAGCTGATAACTTCCGTATGGAAGCAATAAGGCCACTATTAGTAGCAGAAGGGTTTGAAATAGAAGTTATACGAAACCCAAAAGCAATTCATAGTTTGTTAGCTCCACGTATTGAAATGGCGTTTGCAAATAAACAAATTATTTTTGAGGATAATCCACTAATGCGTTGGTATACGCAAAATGTGTTGGTTGTTATCAAAGCTGATGGAAATAAAATATACGAAAAGAAAGAGCCTGTTCGTCGAAAAACAGATGGGTTTCAGTGTTTTGTTCATGCTCTTTATCGGGCGGATGAGATACAAGAAGCTACTGATTTTGTTATAGGCAATATTAAATTTTAATAAAGGGGGTGATAACCATTGGATGGTTAGGTTCAGTATTTAAAAGAAATAAAGAACTAGAATTCATGTTGGATCTGGATATAATAACTGATACAGCAAACAGGCTTCATATGAAACGATTGGCAATTGATACATGCGTTTCATTTTTAGGAAGGACGATTAGTCAATCTGAATTTAGAATAAGAAATGGTAAAGCATTTAAGAAGAATGAGCTTTATTATCGATTAAACGTAAGACCAAACAAGAATATGACCGCAAGTACCTTTTGGGAACGGTTTGTTCGAAAACTTATTTATGATAATGAGTGTTTAGTTATACAAGCAGATGATGGTGATTTACTTATTGCAGATGGATTTCAACATAATGAGTACGCTGTGTTTGAAGATACTTTTACGGATGTAAGGGTAAAAGATTATACGTTTAAGAGAAGTTTTAAGCAAAGCGAAGTTATTCATTTGAAGTATCGGAATGATAAATTAACCCCACTTATTGATGGATTATTTGCAGATTATGGGGATTTGTTCGGCAGAATATTAAACTCTCAAAAACGTAAAAATCAAGTTCGTGGAACAGTTGATATGGATATGATTGGTGCTAAAACTGAGGAACAAATAGCAAAGTTACAAGAGTTTATAGACAACATGTATAAGTCAATTGGTTCTAAAGATATAGCTATTGTTCCACAGCAAAAAGGTATTAATTATAACGAGATATACAATGGTGTTGCAAATGGCCCAAGTGTGGAAGAAATCAATAAAGTAACAAATGGTTTCTTAAATCAAGTAGCTATGGCAATCGGTATTCCTATAGCTTTGATATATGGAGAAATGGCTGATGTAGAAAAGCAAACGAAAAATTATATGCTTTTCACAGTACGACCATTATTAAAAAAACTATCTGATGAAGCGAACGTTAAATTCTTTGAAATGAGTGAATATCTTTTGGGACAAAAAATTGAGGTTAAAGCTGTTTCCTATCAAAGTATATTTGATCTTGCGACAAGTATTGATAAGCTCATTTCTTCAAGTGCATTTACAGGAAATGAAATTCGTTCAGAAGTAGATTATGAAGAGTCAGATGATCCAAACCTAAATGTCCATCATATTACGAAGAACTATACAAAATTAAATGAATCTGAAGGAGGTGAGAAATGATGGAACATGTGAATATGAGTAAGCTTTTGAATTTAAAACGAGACATTCGTTTTGAAGCTAAAGGTGAAAATGAATATAAATTAACTGTTTATGGATCAATTGGTGGATGGTTTAGTGAAAATAATGCTGAAGCAGTAAGAAGAAAAATTCAAGATGTTAAAGCAGAAAAAATTCACGTTCATATTAATTCAGGTGGAGGTTCCGCATTCGATGGTGTAGCAATTTGTAATCAGTTAAAGCAGCATAGTGCAGAAATTATAGTTCATATTGATGGTTGGGCAGCTAGTGCCGCATCTGTAATTGCAATGGCAGGAGACAGAATTATTATGCCTAGTAATACTATGATGATGATTCACCAAGCAAGTACCTTTGAATATGGAAACGCAGATCTTTTTGAAAAAACAGCAAGAGATTTACGAAAGATTGATTCAGCTTTAGCAGGATCTTATAAGAAACGTTTTGTTGGAACAGATGAAGAATTAAAACAACTTTTAAAAGATGAAACTTGGCTAACGGCAGAGGAAGCAGTAGCTCTTGGTTTAGCTGATGAAATTGCTGATGAAATTGAAATTGATGATACGCAAGAGGGTGAAGAGGAGGAAGTTGTAGAAAATTTAAAAGAAAGTTTAGTAGCTAAGTATACGAAACAACAAAACAATCAAAATTCAAAAGAGCTTATTCAAGAGCCTGTTAATACAAAACAGAATCTGAGTACGCTCTTTTTAACATTAGGGGGAAAATAAAATATGGTTATCAAGTTTAATAATTTTGAAGAAAAGAAACTAGCATTTGCAAAAGCTACACAGGAAGGTACAGCAGAAGAGCAATCAGTAGCATTGAACTCCATGATTGAAGCACTTGCTACAGATGTAAGAACAGATATTTTAAATCAAGTGAATGAATCAATGGTAGATCGTTCTATTATGCAATCTCGCGGTGCTAATGTATTAACAAGTGAAGAAATGAAGTTCTTTAATGCAGTTGTGGAAGAAGGCGGCTTTAAGTCTACTGAAACTTTACCTAAGACAACCCAAGAACGTATTTTTGATGATTTAGTTGAAGATCATCCTTTCCTAAAACATATCGGTCTTGAAAATCTGGGTGCAGTAACAGAATTTATTTATGGAGATCCAGAAGGCGCAGCGGTATGGGGACCATTATTTGATGGTATTAAAGGTAAATTAAATGCTACATTCCGTAAAGATAGCATTTCCCAACTTAAATTAACGGCATTTATTCCATTAGCAAATGACATGTTGAAACTTGGGCCTGTATGGGTAGAACGTTATGTTCGTACAATGATTACAGAAGCGATGAAAGTAGGTTTAGAGCGTGGATTTGTAGCTGGTACAGGTAAAAATGAACCTATCGGGTTATTAAAAGATCCAAGTGGAAGTGTTGTGAATGGAGTATATCCAGATAAAAAGCCAGTAGGCACTTTAACGTTCGAACCAGGCCGCAAAACAATCAATGAATTAAAAGGTGTTGTTAAACTACTAGCTAAAAAATTGAATGCTGATGGTTCAGACGCAGATCGACCAAAAAATATTGCTGGTAAAGTAGTTATGGTAACTAATCCGTTTGATACTTTTGATATTCAAGCAAACGCGACAATTCAAAATGCGGCTGGAGTATATGTAACTAGTTTGCCATTTAATCCAATTCTTACAGAGTCAGTGTTTGTACCTCAAGGAAAAGTATTATTCTTTGTTAAAGGTCAATATGTTGCAGCAATGGGTGGAACAGAGCCAATTAAGAAGTATGAAGAAACATTAGCTTTAGAAGATGCAACTGTTTATATTGCAAAACAATATGCTACAGGTAAACCGAAGGATAAATACACTTCACAAGTTTACACATTAAAGCTTGAAGAAATAACACCACCGACTGAAGGGTGATTTAAATGGAAACAGTAATTTCAGACGAAATAATACAGCAGTTCAAAGATAGGATGCACTTGGGTGAGGATGAAGACGATAACCTAAAGCGCATCCTTTTTGCATCCAATGAAGCTTTATTAAAAGTATGTGGATTGTATGATATAAACAAAGATGAGACGTTCAAAGAATTAGTTTTTGAACGTTCTCGTTATGCTTATAATGATGCACTTGAGTATTTTACTAAAAACTTTTTAACCGAAATTAATAGTTTTGGTATTGCAAAAGCATTAGAAGAAATCAAATTGGACGGTGAGTAATATGCGTCCTTTTCAGTATAAAAAACCACTGAATACAGGTGACTTTAGAAATCGAATTAGCATTGAACAATCTAAAGTAATAAAAGATGAATTAAACCAAGTAATTGAAACATCTTGGCAAGAAGTTAAAAGAGCATGGGCAATGATAAAAACGGTGAAAGGGTCTGAGTATATTGAAGCTTCAGCTTCACAGTCTACACGAATTTATCGGTTTGTAATTCCTTATACAACTGGTATTACAGAATTAATGCGAATTAATATGAAGAATCGTATCTTTGACATTATCGAACCGCCAATGAATGATGATGAAATATATCAAACATTGACTATTATCGCAAAGGAGTATGTTTAATATGAATAATTTTGCGAGTGATCTTGCTAGAGAATTGCAAAGGTATGCAAATGTTGTGGAAGAAGAGTTAACAAATACACAAGAAGATGTAGCTGATATTGCTGTAAGTAAGTTAAGACAAAATAGTCCTAAAAAAACAGGTGGTTATCGTAAAGGTTGGCGTAAGAAAAAAGTAGGTAAAGCCGTTGTTATCCATAATACAAAAGGGCAATTAACGCATCTTTTAGAAAATGGCCATGCGAAAGCTAGTGGTGGCCGAGTACTGGAGAAAGTGCATATTCGTCCCGTTGAAGAGTATGTAATTGATGAATTGCCAAAACGTATTGAAAGGGCAATTGAATCATGACATTAACATTAGGAGAATTTATAAAAATTCTTGAAGCTACAGGTTATCCTGTGGCTTATTCGCATTTCATAGCAACACCAGGTAATCCAGTTCCAGCGCCACCATATATTTGTTTTCTTGTGGATGGTTCAGCAAATTTAATGGCTGATAATAAGGTGTATCACAAGATAAATGATGTAAATATAGAGCTTTATACAACTAAGAAAGATGTAGTTGCAGAAGCCAAGCTAGAACAAGTCCTAGACGATTACGAGATTCCTTATGACTCGTATGGGACTTTTATTGAATCTCAAAAAATGTATCAAAAATTTTATGAAACGAGGTTGATATAAATGAATGAAAATAAAGTAGCATTTGGTTTAAAGAATGTTCATTATGCGCTTTTCGATATTAAAGATGGTGTAGTTACATTTAATACACCAATTCCATTACCTGGTGCGGTTGAATTAACGTTTGATCCACGAGGGGATTTAATTGAATTCTACGCTGATGACATGCTTTATTACGCTGCAAGTAATAACCAAGGGTATGATGGAACGCTTTCTATTGCGACTATTCCAGAACAATTTGCAATCGATGCACTAGGAGAGGAATTAGACGAAGAAGATGGTGTGTTAAATGAGTTAGCCGATGCGAAAGGAAAATCATTTGCATTATTATTTGAATTTGATGGCGATGTACGAGCGACTCGACACGTTATGTTTAACTGTTCAGCAAGTCGTCCAACACTTGCATCTAAAACAAAAACAAATTCAGCGGAGCCAAATACAAATGAACTTAAATTTGTATCCAGCCCTATTGATATTAATGGAAAACGTATGGTTAAAACGAAAACTACTACTAAATCAAAAACAGATATTTATAATAATTGGTACAAAAAAGTGTATACAAAAGTACCTGCATTACCAAAAGGAGCGTAAGTAAATGGAAAAGACAATTACAATAGACGGAAAACAGGTCAAATTAAAAGCTAATGCAGCATCAGCCAAGCGATATAAGGCGCAATTTAGACGGGATTTATTTGCCGATATGTTTAAATTAGGCGCTATAGGTACATTCGCTTCGCAAGATGCAACAGAAGGTACTATTGATTTTTCTAACTTAGATTTCGACAAGGTAGATTTTGAAGTTTGTTACGATTTAGTTTGGTTATACGCTAAAACAGCTGATCCTGAAATTCCAGACCCGATGACTTGGTTAGAAGGATTTGATGAGTTTCCTATTTACGATATAATGCCGGAAATTAATGAGATGGTTCAAAAAACAATGGGAGCAAAAAAAAAGTAAAGAAAATTAATGAAGAGCAAGGGACTTTCAGTGATGAAGAATTAAGCACTGAATTGTTCCTTGCTCTTTGCTATGAAGCAAAGCTTACATATTGGGACTTAGAAGTGATGACGATTGGTGATTGTTTTGATTATATCGCTGAGTATGCTGAAATGAAAAATCCAGGAAAAGAAAAAGTTCGAAAAGCAACTCAAGAAGACTTTAATGCTTTCTAAGAAAAAGGGGTGAGATAATGGCAGGAGGGAAAATTAAAGGAATTACGATTGAAATTGGAGGGAATACGCAGCCGTTACAAAATGCCTTAAAAGACGTGAATAAGCAAAGTGATTCTTTGACTAAAGAGTTAAAAGATGTTGAACGTTTATTAAAGTTTGATCCCAGTAACGTTGAGGCACTTGCTCAAAAGCAACAATTGCTTACACAACAAATTGAAAAAACTACACAAAAGCTCGATAAATTAAAAGAAGCGGAGCAACAGGTTCAAGAGCAATTTCAAAATGGGAAAATCTCAGAAGAGCAGTACCGCGCATTTAGGCGTGAAATTGAATTTACACAAGGGTCACTTGATGGTCTGAAAAACAAGCTCGGTAATATGAAAGCCGAACAAGAAAATGTAGCAAGTTCAACACGGCAATTAAAAACTTTATTTAGTGCTACAGGAAAAAGTGTTGATGATTTTGCGAGCGCATTAGGTAATCGTCTTGTAAATGCAATTAAAAGTGGATCGGCTACAAGTCGACAGTTAGAACAAGCAATTGGTTTTATTGGTCGTGAAGCTTTAGGAACTGAAGCTGATATTGAAAAATTACAACGTGCCCTCCGATCTGTGGATGCCGGAAGCTCTATTCAACAAGTACAAAATGAGTTAAGGGACTTACAACAAGAAGCTGGCAGAACCGAGAAGAAGTTTGAAGGTCTAAAAGTAGGATTAGAGAATGTTATTGGTGGATTAGCAGCTGGTGGTGGAATTGCAACAGCTGTTGAGAAAGCACTTGATATGTCAAAATTGAAAACCAAAATTGATATATCTTTTGATGTCCCTGAATCCTCGAAAAAATCAGTAGAAGAAGCAATAAGAGGCGTAACAGCTTATGGAGTGGATGCTGAAGAATCGCTTGCTGGTGTACGTAGGCAATGGGCTTTAAATAAAGATATTAGTGATGAAGCGAATGCATCTATTGTTAAAGGTGCAGCAACAATCGCGCAATCCTATGACGGTATAGATTTTACAGAGTTGATTCAAGAAACCTATGAAATAGGAAATGAATTAGGAATAACACAAGATAGTGCTCTTGGTATGGTTGATGCTTTGTTAAAAATGGGATTTCCGCCAGAACAGTTAGACATCATTGCTGAATATGGTAGCCAGCTAACTCGTGCAGGCTTTAAAGCTGAGGAAGTCCAAGCAATTATGGAAGCTGGCGTTGAAACTGGTAGTTGGAATATTGATAATCTTTTAGACGGACTGAAAGAAGGTAGGATTCAATTAACTGAATTCGCACAAGGAGCTGATAAGGCTTTAAAAGAAGCGCTTGACGGTTCTGGTATTGCGACTGAACAAATAGAAAAATGGGGAGCATCTGTCGCTAAAGGCGGAAGAGATGGCGCAGCAGCGATGGTAGAAGTAGCTAAAGCTATTGACGGAATAGAAGACCCAGTTAAGAAAAATCAGGTTGGGGTCAAAGTTCTAGCCACTATGTTTGAAGATCAAGGTCAAAATTTAACAAACACTTTAATTGAAGCTTCTAAGAAAACAAAAGATCTTCAACAAAACCAAGACAACTTAAATGAATCTGTTAAAAAATTAGATGCAAATCCAGCTGTAAAGTTCCAAAAAGCGATGGGCGATTTACAAATGGCTCTTGAACCTATACTAGGAGTAATTGCTGATGTTGTTGCTAGTATTGCTGATTGGATTTCTAATAATCCAGAATTAGCAGCGACCTTAGCAGCGGTTGCAACGGCTATTGGAATAATTTCAGGGGCACTTATGGCTATTGCACCAATTGTTGTATCGGTCATGGGGGTATTTGAAATTGGGGCCGCCGCGGCACTAGGTATAGTTGCTATTGTTCCTATTATCATAGCCGCTATAGTTGCTCTTGGAGTGGCTATTTATAAAAACTGGGATGATATTAAAAATTGGACAATAGAAGCATGGGATTCTATTAAAGAGTACTTAGTAGAGCTTTGGGACGGGATATCCCAATCCTGTAGTGAAGCATGGTCTTCATTTTTAGAAGCAATGCATGAATTTTTTGATCCGATAGGTCAATTTTTTAGTGATTTATGGGAGGGTGTAAAGCAGGCGTGTAGCGATGCATGGAATTCTACTGTTGAATTCTTTTCTGAAGCATGGTCTTCTTTCGTAGAAATGATGCATAGTTTCTTTGATCCGATAGGTGAATTCTTTAGTAGTTTATGGTCTGGCATTGTTGAAACTGCTTCCTCCTGGTGGTCCTCTTTAGTTGAAACAGCATCTGAATTGTGGGGAACATTAACGCAAGCATGGCAAGAAACATGGGATACAATTCTTACTGTTTTAGATCCATTTATTTCGGCAGTTTCCACCGTTTTAGAAGCTGGTTGGTTGTTAATACAGGCAGGTGCACAAATTGCATGGGCGGCAATCTGTCAATATATTATTCAACCGATTCAGGAAGCTTACGACTGGGTAAGTACACAAATCGGTGAAATGGTCACTTGGCTTGGTACACAATGGGAAATTGCAAAAGCTATGGCACAAATTGCTTGGGGACTATTTAAGCAATATATTATTCAACCTGTTCTAGACACTTGGAACTTAGTAAAAGAAAAGTTCAGTGATTTAGTTTCTTGGCTAAATTCACAATGGGAGACAGTTAAATCATATACATCAGCAGCATGGGGGTTATTTAAACAATATATTATAAAACCTGTACAAGATACTTGGAATTTAGTAAAAGAAAAGTTTAGTGATTTATCCAATTGGATGTTAGGAATTTGGGCGAAAATAAAAGGCTATACACTTGAAGCGTGGAAGATGGTTTACACGTACATCGTTCAACCAGTTATTTCAGCTTATAATTCTGCAAAAGAGAAATTCAATGATATGTACAATACAGCACGGGAAAAATTTGATTCTGTTAAGAATGCAGCTCAAGAAAAATTTGAAGCGGCAAAACATTTCATTATAGATCCAATTAAAGATGCAGTTGACAGTATAGAAAAATTCATTGGAAAGATTAAAGGATTCTTTAGTGACTTGAAGTTGAAAATTCCAAAACCAGAAATGCCACCTCTTCCACACTTCAGCTTACAAACAAGCACGAAAAATGTTTTAGGTAAAGATATTACATTTCCGTCAGGAATTAATATTGATTGGCATGCAAAAGGCGGTATCTTTACTAAACCAACTATCTTTGGAATGAATGGCGGAAACTTGCAAGGTGCAGGAGAAGCGGGGCGAGAAGCAGTGCTTCCTCTGAATAAAAAGACACTTGGAGATATTGGTGCAGGAATTGTGGCAGCCATGCCAAGACAACAATTTGCAATGCCGAGAGAAATAAATCAACTAATGGGTGACATGAGCCGTATGATGGCTAGTTCTGTGAGTCAATTATCAGGATTAAAGAGTGTCATGAGTGGTGTGTATGGAAGTATGTCAAATAGTAGACAAGCTATGGCAAGCAGCGTATCAAATCAAGTGATTAATTACGGATCTGGTTCATCTTCTAGTGGTGAAGTTATTCCAATGCTTGGGGGAGATTTAGTTATTGAAGTGCCTGTTAATTTAGAAGGAAGAGACGTGGCACGCGGTACTTATCGCTATACAACCGAGTATCAAGAAAGAGAAGCAAAAAGAAACTCAGCCTTTTAGGTTTGGGTTTCTTTTATTTTATAAAGAAATGAGGTGTTGGCATGAGTTCTTTTACTTTTAACAACCAACGAAAGGAGTACATTCAAATAGAAAAGGGATGGAGTCCACCAACATGGGCACCTCTAAAACGTAATTTCTTAAAAACACCTGGATACCCTGGTGCAAGATTATTAGGAACAGAAACGGATCCTCGTCCACTCCCTGTCCCTGTGGGAATCATTGTTCCAGATGGAACGAATTTAGAAAGGTTAAAAGAAGAAATAGCGGGTTGGTTAATTACAGAAGAAGCAGTTGAGTTAGTTTTTGATGCAACTCCTGATAGAACATATTTAGCTGTGATTGATGAAGATTTTAATCCTGATGATTTCGTTACGTTAGGTAAAGGAACTTTGAAATTTATTTGTCCGATTCCTTATAAATTAGGACCTACTCGAACAGTAGATTTTCAAACAGGTGCGCTTGGGTTAACGGCAAATGTTCAAAACAAAGGAACCGTTCATTCTAATCCTATTATTGAGATTGACATTAAAAAACCAAACACTTTTTTAGATGTATGGTTTGGTGGGATATCTTTAAGTAATCGAGATTATTTTCGTATCGGTATGCCACTCAAAACTGTAGAAAAGCCTGTGGAAAGGAATCAACGTATAGTATGGGATGAAATGGCCACTACTGTTGGATGGAGTAAAGTCAGTTCAATGGAAGATGGTGAACCGGTTGGTGAAATGAAATCAGATAAATACCAATTCTATTGTTCTAATTTTGGAGCTGGAACGGGAAAAGGGTGGCACGGTGCAGCTGTCAAAAAGAGTATACCTGGTGGTCCAGTACAAGATTTTATTATGCAAGCCTACGTTACTTGTAAGAGTAAGAAAATCAATGAAATGGGACGAGTTGAGATAGCAATACTCGATGAAAATAGTAAGGTACTTTCGAAAATTGCTATGAATGATCTCTTTTGGCAAGCCGAACAAAATTTTGGAACGATGGTTATTGGATACGATAACAAGCCAGGGAAAACAGGGCTGATTTATGAGAGTGGTAATTATCCGAATACATGGAATCAATATTTTGGACGATTGTGGATAGCTAGAACAGGAAATGTATGGGAAGCGTATATTTCGAAATTTCTGCCTGGGACAGAAAAAGATGATTCAGAGCGTTTTGCACGGTGGACAGATGAAAATAACTATCACATGGAAAAAGCAGCTCAAATACAGATTAGCATTATGCAATGGCAGGATGTACCGCCAGTAGAAGCGATGTCAGTTAGTGATTTAAAGTTTTGGAAAGTAAATTTAAATACGAAAAACACACCGCCTTATATAGTAGATGTTGGCGATAAAGTCGTAATTGATACAGAAAATAGTCATGTAACGATTGAAGGGAAGGATGCGATTAATATTAAGGACATTTTCAGTAATTTTCCTATCATTAATAAAGGTATGAATACACTAGAAATCATGCCTTATGATATCGGAATAGCAAAGGTTAAATATAGGGAGCGATTTAGATGAGAACGCCAAGTGGAGTCTTACATATTATTGATTTTAAGACTAGTCAAATCGTTTCAGCTATACAACCAAAAGATTATTGGGATGATAAACGTCATTGGGAAATCAAGAATAATATCGATACTTTAGAGTTTAAAGTATTTGATAACACGAAATATGCGGCAACACTTATGCAACAAAACTTAGTATTAAAAGAAGTAAGGGATGGGAGTATTGTTCCGTATGTAATCACTGAAGTAGAAAAAGACCCTGACGATAGATCCGTAATTACTTATGCATCAGGTGCATGGATTAATCTTGCTAAAGATGACTATATTCGTCCACAGAAAATTGAAGGTAAGACAGTAAATGAATTTATGGATATTGCTCTTGTAGGTGTAAAATGGAAGCGTGGTAAAACGGAGTATGCTGGATTTCGTTCTATGACCATTGACGAATTTATAGATCCGTTGAGTTTCTTAAAAAAGATTGCTTCCCTATTTGAATTAGAAATTATATACCGTGTTGAAGTGGTCGGTTCTCAAATCGTAGGTTGGTATGTAGATATGGTGAAAAAAAGAGGAAGAGAAACAGGAAAGGAAGTAACATTAGGTAAAGATTTAATTGGAATCAAACGTATTGAGAACTCACAAAACATTTGTACAGCTTTAATTGGATTTATCAAAAAAGAAGGTGGAGAAGTTCTCACTATCGCAGATATAAACAAAGGTATGCCATATATTGTGGATAGCGATGCTTTTCAACGTTGGAATGAAAGAGGTAAACATAAATTTGGATTTTACACTCCAGAAACAGAAGAAGATATTACATCAGAACGTTTATTGACTCTTATGAAAACAGAGTTAGTAAAACGTGTGAATACCTCTGTATCTTATGATGTTCAAGCACAAAGTATAGGGCGTGTATTTGGACTAGCTCACGAGTTAATCAATGAGGGAGATACAATCCGAATTAAAGATGTTGGATTCACACCTAAGCTTTATTTAGAAGCAAGGGCAATCGCTGGTGATGAATCATATACTGATCCTTCGCAAGATAAATACTCATTTGGTGATTACCGTGAGATTACAGATCCAAATGAAGAACTACGAAAGATTTACAATCGTATCCTTAGTTCACTAGGTAGCAAGCAAGAACTGATAGATCAGTTAGATAAATTAGTGAAAGATGCAAATGAAACAGCTAATAATGCTAAGAAAGAATCAGAAGTAGCAAAAACACTGGCTGAAAAAGTTCAAGAGAATCTTAAAAATAATACGGTAAGTATTATTGAAGCTAAAAATCCACCGACCGATAATCTTATAGTAGGTAAAACATTATGGCGAGATATTAGCGACGGTAAACCAGGTATTTTAAAAGTGTGGAACGGTAAAGGTTGGGAACTCCTTATTCCTGATGTGGAAACTATCAAGACAGAAACAATGGAACAGGTTAATAAAGATATTAAACTTACAAAAGAAGAATTAAATAAAAAAGTGGAAGAAGCGCAAAAAGAAGCTTCGGGACAATTCAAGGAAGTTAAAAATAGTCTCCAAGAAGTTTCGCAAACGATTAAAAATGTACAAAACTCTCAAGGTGAAATTAATAAAACTGTTTCTGAAATGAAACAAACTAACGAGGGTTTTACTAAATCTATTGAATCTTTAACAAAAAAAGACGGTGAAATCACTGGAAAATTAAATACAGTGGCAGAGACTGCTGAAGGTACAGAAAAGACAATCTCTGAGGTGCAGCAAACAACAAATGCTTTAAAGAAAACCACAACTGAAATTACAGAAAAGGCTGGTCAGATTAGTGAGAAGTTGGAGAGTGTAGAAAAGAAAGTTAATAACGATAAAGCTGGAGGACGTAATCTGTTATTAGATTCAAATGCTAAATACGAAAAAACAGATTATCTAATCAATCCATATTCTCTAACCGAAAATTTCTCTACAGGTGAAGAATATACATTTGTAATTAAAGGTAGCGTTCCGAAGGGGCAGAAGTTCGGGATTTGGCAAAATGGCGGTTCGAATAATGTTGGATATGCAACAAGTGTTTATGCGAATGGAATTACCTATGTAACTTTTAAAGCTGTAGCAGCAACGAGTGGAAATGAAAGAAAGTTGAGTCTGTATAACTTTCCAAGTAACACTACAAAAGCCATTGTAGAATGGGTTGCTTTATATAAAGGTAATAAGCCACAGGATTGGATACCAGCTCCAGAAAATCAAGTAACGAGCGATGAATTCACTAAGAAAACAACCGAGATTAAAAAAAGTGTGGATGGTATTAAAGAAAGTATTAAAACGGTAGAAAAAACACAAACCGCTTTTAATGAACGTGTTAACACTGTAGAAAAGAATGTAGAAGGAACAACTGCAAGTGTTAAGAAATTACAGGAAACACAAACTGAGCAAGGGAAAACATTAACTCAGGCGGCCACAACGATACAGCAACACTCTGAAGCATTGAAATTAACAATGAAAAAGAAAGATGTTGAGGATTATGTAGGCGGTTTAGGTACTGTCAACGAGTTGCGTGATGCTGATTTTAAGTTAGGACAGAAATATTGGTTTTGGAATAGCGGTAATGGGGCTATTGGTTCTGTTGATACGAATTTAAAATACAAAGGTATGAATACATTTGCAATTACCGTTACTGGCCAGACTCAGGATCGTTGGTGGGGACTTACAAGCCAATTCATTGAGTGTCAGGTTAACGAAGAATTTGTTGCATCAGGTTATTTCAATACTGATGGGAAAACACCTATTGATAGTAGTGGTGCATTTATTGAAATTGAATGGTGGACGGGTGACAAAAAAACTCGCATTAAAACAGCTAGAACAAATATCAAGGTTGTAAATCATACATGGGTTCGTGCTGTATGTTCAGATAAAGCGCCAGCCAATACATCGTTTGTGAGATGGCGTTATTATGTTACAAGAAATGGGCGTTTATGGTGTGCTGCACCTATGTTACAACGTGGCACCATAGCTACAGAATTTTGGTTACATCCGAAAGATCAAACGGATGTTGATAAAATGCTAGAAGATATAGCTAATAGAGTAGCTACTGAGAAATACAATCAGAAAGTTACAGAGTTAGAAAGAAGTATTGGCGCAAATGAAAAAGGTATTACAATCGTTTCTAGAAAACAAGAAACGTTTATAAATGAGACTTATAATGTCTATGCAAGGAAAACGGAATCTAGGTTAGAAGTTTTAGATGAAGGGATTTTAGCGCAGATTTTAAAGGACGGAATTGTCACTGCCATCAATATGTCCCCTGGGAAAATTACAATCAATGCTGCAAAACTGGATATTAATGCAGATACAATGGTCAAATGGCTAACAGCAAAAGGTATTGATACGAATCTTATTAGAATTAACGGTGACAAGATAACCATTGATAAAGATGGTGTAACTGTTAAAATGCTAGACTTCCTATTCCAAGACGAATGGGGAACAAAAACAACTGCGGTATCAAGACGAAACCTAATAGCAGATCCAGACTTTTCTAGTGTTACAAAGAAAAACATTGGACATAACGATTATTATGGGTTTGAAGGTGGATACGGTCTTACTTGGAAGTCCTGGGGAAATGTCGTAATAGAAAAGAATACACATATATTCGATTACGAACAAATGGTGAATGCTGCAAGGGTAGATATGTATAACTATCCGGAAACGATCGTGAATAACGGTATACATCCTGGAAACGAATATACAGCATCCGCTCACTTTAGAACTGCCATGATAAATGGCGTGCGTAAGACAGGAAAACCGCGAATACACGTATGCTGCGTTAAATTCCGAGACAATGTAAGTTACGATATATGGAATGAACAAAAAATGGACTTTCCGGAGCCGTCTACATTTTATGGAGAAATCAGAAGATATTCATTTACCTTCAAAGTGCCGAAAAACTATATTCCGCAACAACATGCATTGATTATTAAAGTTTGTTCTGGAAGTGCTGACATGAGACAAGGGACAGCGATTTGTGTAAGTGGTGTAACGCTATACAGTGGCAAATATGCATCTATGTATAATTGGGATCGTGCAGCAGCAGAAAGAGCGGATGGTATTCAGCCGTTTAACGCACTTGCTGTAGGTGGTGTGAATAATAATATAAAACCCGCAGCAGACGGACAAACGTTTGATATAAGTACAGAAAAGGATGTAAAAGTTTTTTCTAATATAAGGGCGATGCAAGGAATTAACTTAGGCGGTGGTGGATTCCAACAATGGGGGCATATTCGTTTTGTAGAAGGAAACCGCGGATTAGGATTCTATGTCTGTAACTCAAATGGGTGGCACTTTAATAGTTTAGGATAAAGAAGAAAGGAGTAGTATATGAATCAGAATTCAATTTCACCTGTTGCACCTCCACAACCTGGGGATGTCACGCCGTTTATGGGATATTTAGTAGATTTAGAAAGATCGGAGAATGGAGTTTTTGTAAACATTCCAATCAATGTATTAAATAACGCAGGGCTTTCAAATGGCATGAATAAAGTTGAAGTGTGGAGAGAACTTGATGGTACCATAAGCTTTAGAATCGCAACAAGATGCGAAATCTGTAAACGTGGAGCACGTCTATATAAACTAGATATGGGATTTGCGAAAAAACACATTTGTATGGAGTGTTATACATCGCTTACAGGGAATTATCCCTCCCAACAGCCACCAACTAATGAAAATACAATACAAATAGAGAAAGAGCAGCCATAAGCTGTTTTTTATTTTGTATAAAATACGGCTTTTGGTAAATTCAATTTGTAGATCACGGGGAGCTAAGTAGTTCCACCTGTTTTGGTTATCACCCCAATTGTTTAGCTGAATATCAAAGTTTAACCTTTTTATGATTGAAGTTATAATGGAACAGTCTTGAATTCTAATAGAATGCATATTATTAGGTAGTGCATAGCTATAAATAACTAAAAAATATAAGATTAGGAGGGGATAGGTAATGAATTATTATTCTTTAAGTCAAAAGAAAGAGTTGGATAATGTTTATGTAATGGCAAAAAAACTCCTTATACAGATAAAAGAACAGAATAATAATCAACCACTTAAAGAAACTCACTTTTTTTATTTATCACAAGCTATTGAATATTGGGAGTTGCAAAATAAAAATCATGTATAATGTAGATTAGGACTTATATAAATTAAGAACTCTTTTGTGATAGAATTAAAAGGTAATTTTATGCAAGGGAGTTATAGTGATGAGAGAAATTATTAAAGCATATTTTAAAGAAATTGATCAAAGTATCGAGAAGCTATCAAATAGATTTGAGGGGAATTTAACTTCAATACCTTCATGGATATTGTGTTATCGGAAAATACGTGTGGGGTATATTGATGGTAGTAATTTTGTACTAATTTCAATTACTCCCTCTGATGATCTTATGGAAGATGAAGTGATAGAAGAAGTTATTTCTACAAATGAAGAGTTAAGGAATTTTCATAGTCCTTGGGTTATTGATAATATTAGAATTAACAATCTTCCTCAAAGTGATTTTTATCAGGCATTTGGAGATATGAAGATGATTGAGAAGAACAATATAAATGCCCTTCCTGTTTTGCAGGATAAAGCACTTCGTATTAATGTAACTAAAGATCTTATACCAGTATTTTTTTCATTAGAAGAAGCGAGACAGAATGCAATTGACTTTTGGAATAATGGCCAAAACGAATTTTCAGAACAAAACTCTTTTGTGGATAACCTTCAGAATATTTTTGATAGATTTAAAAATATTATAAAAAGGAAATCTTTTGTTGAAAGAAGGATACATCGTTACATTAATGAATATTATATGTATTTGTTACCTAGTCATATTGATAAGTATTTTGAACATCCATTATATTTAAATGGTGAAAAGAGAGTTGCTGATTTCATTTTAAAAAGAGAGAATAGTCTTCCCTCAATGTTAATAGAACTTGAAAGTCCAAATGTGAAAATTTTTAAAAAGAATGGTGAACCAACAGCTGAAGCTAATCATGCAAAAAATCAGATTAGTGAGTGGGTACGCTTTATTGAACAAAATTCGAAAAATGCTGAAGGGGAATTTGAATTTTTACATGGCCCTAAAGAAAGATTGGTTATTATGGGGAGAGGGATGGATTATAAAGAGCAAATGATGAACTCTAGGTATACAGATACTTTAATGTGGACGTATGATTTTCTTATAATTGAAGCTAAAGAAAAGTGGAATAAATTTATATTAGAACAGTGTAAAGTATTGGGGATAGAACACCCTAATTTAATTCAATGAGGAAGTTTAGAAAAATCAATATTTGTATTAAGAGAGGCTGAAATGCTTCTCTTTTTATTTTTAGGAGATGAAAACATGGATCGTATTGATGTATTAATGAAAGCATTTATTGCTACATTTGGTGGCTTTTGTGGGTATTTCTTGGGAGGATGGGATGCAACATTGAAAATCTTAGTAACGATGGCAGTTATTGATTATCTAACTGGCATGATTGCAGCAGGGTATAACGGAGAATTAAAAAGTAAAGTTGGTTTCAAAGGCATCGCCAAAAAGGTGGTGCTTTTTCTTTTGGTCGGAGCGGCAGCTCAATTAGATGCAGCGTTAGGAAGTAATAGTGCTATTCGTGAAGCGACAATTTTCTTCTTCATGGGTAATGAATTACTTTCACTTTTAGAAAATGCCGGACGAATGGGTATTCCGCTTCCGCAAGCTTTAACAAATGCAGTTGAGATTTTAGGCGGTAAACAAAAACAAGAAGATAGAAAAGGAGATGTTAAGTAATGGGACAAATTATCGATATTTCAAAATGGAATGGTGACATTAACTGGCCTATAGCAAAGCAATACATTGATTTCATCATCGCTCGTGTACAAGATGGTTCAAATTATGTAGATCCATTGTATAAAGGATATGTACAAGCCATGAAGCAACAGGGTATTCCTTTTGGTAACTATGCATTCTGTCGTTTCGTTTCTGAAAATGATGCAAGAATAGAAGCTCGTGACTTCTGGAACCGTGGAGACAAGAGCGCGACAGTATGGGTGGCTGATGTGGAAGTAAAAACAATGAATGATATGAGAGTGGGCGCACAAGCATTTATTGATGAACTACGCCGATTAGGTGCTCAGAAAGTTGGTTTATACGTTGGTCATCATATGTATGCTCCGTTTGGTATGGAAAATGTAAATGCTGACTTTGTTTGGATTCCTCGTTATGGCGGTAATAAGCCAGCTTATCCATGCGATATTTGGCAATACACAGAGACAGGCAATGTACCTGGTATCGGTAAGTGTGATTTGAACCAATTGATTGGCAGTAAATCATTATCTTGGTTTACAGGAGAAAAACGACCAGAACAAGCTATTGCCAATGGCGGCTATCAATATGTTAAATCTGGTGGTTTTGGTATTTCATTGGTTCAGGAAGTCGTAAACGCTATGAATGAGCGTGGAACAAAGGGGAAGGTTGTCTCTGATCCATTAACTGGATTAGCTTACTTACAAACTGAAGTACTACCTAATGGCGAGCTTGATAAGATTACAGCTTGGATGGATGAAAGAAACTGGTGGTACGAGTACATTAAAAAATAAAACAAAAGAATAGTTTTATGAAAAAATTATTATCTGGTTCTATATGTAGATAATTATATATTGATTTTCATCTTTATAAATGTTAGGGTAAATATACACCGTTTCTTATTTATCTATGAGTACTGTCTGTAGAACGAATAGAATAATTTGAAAAAAATCCCCTTTTGCACCTATATGCAGAAGGGGATTTTAATATTTATGAGATTTAAAATTTACTTTTAGATAATGCTTTAAGTACTGGCTTTATAATTAAACCTATTAAACGAAAGCCTTTAAATATAGAGCGTACAACTTTCAAGGAATGTTCCTCCTAGTTGATGTTAATAAATGTATTATTATATAAAAAATAGAGATATAAAATTTTTCTTCCAATTATCTTGTTCTTTTAAATTCTTCTTTCTCTGCCCTTAGAATCTAGAAAAATAGCATGAAAACTAATTAAAAAGACAATTATTCTATTTATAAAACTATCCACTAAATTATTACCTTAATTAATCTTTAGAATCCTCATCGCTCATAATATATTCGATATCTTCATCTGTAAATTCATTGCCTTTAAATACTGGATGCCCATTTGGATCGAGCATACCCATTACTTTTTTATCCCTATCAGACACAATTAGTGTATAGTCCTCCATAAGAAAAGGGTTTTTTGGTAAATCCACTAATATTCTCCAAGCTGGTCTTATATCATCGTTTTTTCTATTTTCTTTCTCAATTTTAAATGTATAAGCCTCATCAAAGAAAAGCTGGTTGATATCTTCATTAACTACACCATCTAATTTATTTTTCTTATGATAATGTTTAGCAATTTCTATTGCTTCCCGAGGCTTTAACATTACATCTACAGTAATTTCATTTATTTTCCTATAATGTCTTGAAAAATCTTCTTGCTTTAATTTTATATAATTTTGAAATTCTTCAGTAGACAATTGTTTAAACTCTTCATCAGACATATTTTTATACTTATCTAAAGACATATAAAATTCTCCTTTTATTTATATTTCAATCTTAATCTTTCGATATATTCTATTGAATGGTCAATAGAAGCTTTATCAAATAAATGTTTATTTTTCATTACTTGTTCAAATACATATTCTTCTCTTTCTAACCTACTAAGATTCATATATTGCTCTTTTCCTATATCTAACCACTGCTCTGCATGAAAACCCTCATGATGCATATTTATGACGGATGGTTTTTTCTTTAAATATATATCCCCATTAACAAAATCAAACGCTGCTTCTACATTGTTTGGAAGAATTGTTCCTTTTTTATCTATATTAACTTTTATACCTAATTCTCCCCATTCCTTTTTATACGCTCGAATTTCCTTTCTAGTAGCTAAAGTTTCTCCAATTTCATTGGTTTGAATATTTACTTTTCTAAAATCCAAGTCAGCTCCGCTTGTTGCCTTATTAACTTCAGCTGTACTTTCAGCAAACTGATGAGTCAATAATTTTTCTTTAGATTGTTTAAGGGCATTGCTATCTGAGAAAGAGTCTACAATATTTCTTCCTGTATAAGCAAATTGATTTTTTGGCATTAGAATATTATTCAACATGTCAACGCTTTGCTTATACTTATCTAAAGTTATTACGTTTTTAGTGCCGTGTATAAAATTTACACTTTCACTAAGTTTTGAGGTTTTGCCTAACGTTGAAACTTTATCTACACCTTTTGTTCCTACGAATAATTCAGCGATTGCTAATTTAACTTGCATCTCTACATTTCCATACCATTTAGCTCTGCTATTCCAATCTCCATTTACAACATCTTGATTCCACGAATCAGAAATAGCTTGTTCTACAGCAGCAAATGTTTCGTCGATATGAGAAAGAGCATACACAGCACCCTCAACACTATCTATTGGATGTAAAATTGTGTTTAATATTCCTTTAAGTTCATCTAACACCGCTTCACTCTGCCCTTTTTTGTAATTATAATATTGCCCGATAATAGGAGTGTTTTCTATCTGTCGAATAAACTTTTCGTACAAATGATCTATCGCTTCTACGTTATTTTCAACAGTATCTTTAAATTTATCGAACAACGATTCTTCTATAATATTACTTCCTTCAGAATGACGTTTTTTTTCTTCTGTAATCGCTTGGATAGAAGTTATCCACTCCATATTCAACCCTTGCGTACTAAATGTACCACTTGCAGGACTAAAGCCTTTTCCACTTTGAACTTCCGCCAAACCCATCGCAATGCTAGCGGCTAGTTGGAGTGCAGTATCATAATTATTACTAGAAGTATAATTAAATTCATATAGATGTTCTAATTTTTCTTGCAGTTTTTTCCTCATGACAGTAAAAAGATTCGCCATAGCGTCCATACCCGGGAGTGGCACAGCTTGATTGATGGCTTCTATACTTGTTTTCATTCGGTCAATTTCTCGAATTTGTTCTAGTAACTCTTGTTCAACGACATCCGTGGAAGCGACTTGTGATTGGAATTGACTTGGAAAAGCATCATTCTGACGAATTAACTCTTCACACAGATAAATGATTCCTTGTGCTAAAGGACGAAAGGTTTGTACAAAAAATGATTTTGCACTGCTATATGTTTGCCCTTGTAACACAGTATCCATTGCAAAAGCGTCAATCGACTGAATCGCTTGTTCCATACCTTGAATGGTAGCCGTACATACAGCATTCATACTTTGTGTTTGGGCATGTACTTCCCCTAAATACATATTTAAACTCAAAAATCTCCCCCCTTTTATGCGAACAAGTAAATCATACCAATTAAAGGATATATATGTAAATATGCTGCTGTAGTAAACTCAATATCAAAGTAAAACTTTTCCATTTAATTACTAAAGTACCGTCTAATTCGTTTATGGGTACCTGTGAAGAATATGGTATACAAAATAAATTTACAGGATTTGAAATAAATATATAATAGAAGAAAAAAGAAATGTTTATATTGTCGCTACCATGTTGGCGTCAACCTCATGCGCCTAATGGCAACAAAAAACATCTACTTCGTCCCATTCGGTCAAGATGCGCCAGAGAAAAAACCGAACTCAATGGTAGCTCGTATGGAGTTACTGGAAGATACAGTATTAGAAGCGCTGC
>Ga0209025_1001559_pt1 | contig 29104 bp, 28 predicted proteins | sample AraplaMF_Col_mLB_FD_184256 | JGI IMG/M metagenome (GOLD analysis project Ga0209025, IMG submission 184256) | Arabidopsis root microbial communities from the University of North Carolina, USA - plate scrape MF_Col_mLB (SPAdes) (version 2) | ecosystem: Host-associated > Plants > Roots > Endosphere... | reverse complement strand
TCTCGATGGTGAGCTTGCTGCCCAGCACCTTGTCCTTGTCTGCGAGCGCGAACTTCAGGTCTTCCCACTTGCCATCGGCGCGTTCGCCGACGACCTTCTCGATGGTGAGATCGCGCGTGTCCAGGACCAGCTGCGTCGCATTCGGGTCGAGCCAGTCCAGCGTGTAGGTCGCGCTGCCGCCGAGCTGCTTGTTGTCGAAGTCGACCTTCAGCTCCAGCGCGAGGTCGTTGATGCGGACCTTGTCGGGCTGTGCGAAGGAGTACTCGTCGACTTCGGCGGTCGTCTTCTGGTCGGCGGTCACGGCGGCGGTGTCCTTCGCGGGCGTGGCGGCGGGCGGCGCGGCATCGCGCGAGCAACCGGCGGCAAGGGCGGCGGCGAGGCACAGGGTCAGCATCGAATAACGCATGGGAGAACCGGTTCTGGCGGGTGAGCAGCCGAGTGTAGCGCGGCCGGGCGGGCCGCCTCACGCGACGCCGATGCGCGGCGGCCTACCCTGCGCGGACCCTCGCCCGGAGCCCGCATTGAGCCCCCGCGCCCACGCCTTCCCCCTCGCTTTCGCCGCCCTGCTGGTGGGCGTCCTGGTCGCTTGCGCTTCGACGACGCATCCGCGCCCGTTGGAGACGCGCGCCGCCACGCCGCCCGAAGCGCCCGATCTCGCAATGCCCGCGCTGTTCGCCACGGTGCAGCAGGCGGAACTGTTCGACGACCAGAAGACCTTCGCCGATGCACGGCCGTTGCGCGATCCGCGCGGGATCGAAGCCGATTTCCTCGCGAACCGCGATGCGCCCGGGTTCGAACTGGCGTCGTTCGTGCGCGCGAACTTTGAAGTCCCCATGCAGGTCGCCACGCCGGAGGTGAAAGTCGGCCGCACGCTCGCCGGCCATATCGACGGTTTGTGGCCGAAGCTCACGCGCACCGATCCCGCGCCGCTGCCGTACGACAGCCGTCTTTCGCTCCCGCATTCCTATGTAGTCCCCGGCGGGCGCTTCCGCGAGATGTACTACTGGGATTCGTACTTCACGATGCTCGGCCTGGTCGAAAGCGGCGAGCGCGAACGCACGCGCGACATGCTGGCCGACTTCGCCGCGTTGATCGACACCTACGGGCACATTCCGAACGGCACGCGCACCTACTACCTCAGTCGCTCGCAGCCGCCGTATTTCTCGCACATGGTCGAGCTGGAAGCGCGCGCCGGAGGCGACGATGTCTATCGCCATTACCTGCCGCAACTACGACGCGAGTACGCGTTCTGGATGCAGGGCGCGGCGTCGCTCGCGCCGGGACACGCGATGCGTCGCGTGGTGAAGTTGTCCGACGGCAGCGTGCTCAACCGGTATTGGGACGACCGCGACACGCCGCGCCCGGAAGCGTGGTTGCACGATGTGCGTACGGCGGCGGGCGCGAAGGATCGCCCGCCATCCGGGGTGTTCCGCGAACTTCGCGCGGGTGCGGAAAGCGGCTGGGATTATTCGAGTCGCTGGCTCGACGACGGCCGCACGCTGTCCACGATCCGCACGACGGCATTCGTGCCGGTGGATCTCAACAGCCTGATGCACCATCTCGAAGCGACGATCGCGCTCGCGTGCCGCAAGGATGCGCAGCCCGATTGCGCGCGTGAGTTCGACGCGCTTGCCTCGGACCGCGCTGCGGCGATCGCGAAGTACCTGTGGAACAGCGAGGGCTTCTACGCCGATTACGACTGGCAACGCGGGCATGTCAGTGCGCAGGTGACGGCGGTTTCGCTGTATCCGCTGTTCGTCGGCGTCGCATCGCCGCAGCGTGCGAAACTCACGTCGGCGACCGTTCGGATGCAGCTGTTGCAGCCCGGCGGCCTGCTGACCACGACGCTGCGGACCGGGCAGCAATGGGATGCGCCCAATGCGTGGGCGCCGTTGCAGTGGATCGCAGTGGAAGGACTGCGCCGCTACGACGAGGATGCGCTCGCGAAACAGATCGCGACGAACTTCCTTGGCGAGGTGCAGCGCGTGTTCGACGGCAAGCGCAAGCTCGTCGAGAAGTACGACGCGACGGGACAGGCGCACGGTGGCGGCGGGGAGTATCCGCTGCAGGACGGGTTCGGGTGGACGAACGGGGTGGTGCGGGCGTTGCTGGTGCGGTATCCGGATCGGTGACGCATTGCGGCGTTCCGATGGGTTTCGCGTTGCGAAACCCATCCTACGAAATGCGCAATGACGCGCTGCGTCCGATCAGACCTTGTATCCGGTATGGATCGCCACGATGCCCGCCGACAGGTTGCGGTAGTCGCAGCGCGCGAAGCCGGCGGACTGCATCATCGACTTCAGCTCGTCCTGCGGCGGATGCTTGCGGATGCTTTCGGCGAGGTACTGGTAGCTGTCGGCATCGTTGGCGAACAGCTTGCCCAGTCGCGGCAGGATCTGGAACGAGTGGAAGTCGTAGATCGGCTTGAACCATTCGGCCTTCACTTCCGAGAATTCCAGCACGCGCGCCTGGCCGCCGACCTTCAGCACGCGATGCATCTCGCGCAGCGCGGCGTCCTTGTCGGTGACGTTGCGCAGGCCGAAGGCGATCGTCACCAGATCGAAGCTGCCATCCGGGAACGGCAGCTTCTCGGCGTTCATCTGCACGTATTCGAAGCCGGCGACCTTGCCCATGTCGGTCATGCGGTCGCGACCCACGCGCAACATCGCGCCGTTGATGTCGCCCAGCACGATGCTGCCCGAACTGCCCACGCGATCGCGCAACAGCAGCGCGATGTCGCCGGTGCCGCCGGCGAGATCGAGCACGCGGTCGCCGCGCTTGACCTGGCAGGTGCCGACGAAATAGCGCTTCCACACGCGATGCACGCCCATCGACATCAGGTCGTTCATCAGGTCGTAGTTGCGCGCGACGGACGAGAACACCTGTCCGACGAGCTTCTGCTTCTCGCCCGTGGGGACGTCGCGGAAACCGAAGTGGGTCGTGCCGGATGTGGCGTCTGGCTTCTGGGAGGGATCGTTCATCTGGCGATTATCGCACCCCGTGCGAGAATTCACGCCGCTGGCCGGGCATCGCCTTCCCCCGGGCCGCACCGGAAGGAGGACGAATCGCGCAATGAGCTCGTACGCGCCGCGCGAATGGCTGCCCCACGAGCGGCCGACCCTGCCCGGGTCGCCTTCCACCCCGCTGCATTCGCCCCGGCGCCGGCTGGCCTTTGCCCTGGTCGGCTTCCTGGTGGCCATCACCGGCGGCCTGGGCAACGCGCTGGTCACGGTGAACCTGCAGAACCTGCAGGGCGCGCTGGGCGCGACGCTGGCGGAGATCCAGTGGCTGCCGGCGGCGTACGTGATGACCAACGTCTCGGCGAACCTGATGCTGGTGAAGTTCCGTCAGCAATTCGGGCTTCGGCTGTTCACCGAAGTCTTCCTCGGGCTCTACGTGCTGGTGGCGTTCGCACACCTGTTCGTGCACGGACTCGAATCGGCCATCGCGGTACGCGCCGCGCACGGCATCGCCGGCGCCGCGCTGAGCACGCTCGGGCTGTACTACATCATGCAGGCCTTTCCTGCGGCGTACCGGCATCGCGGACTGGTGGTCGGCATCGGCGTGTCGCAGCTGGGTACGCCGCTGGCGCGGATCTTCTCGAGCGAGCTGCTCGAATTCGGCGAATGGCGCGGGCTGTACCTCTTCGAACTGGGCCTGGCGCTGGTGGCGCTGGGCGGCGTGCTGATGCTGCGCCTGCCGCCCAGCGACCGGGTGAAGGTGTTCGAGAAGAAGGACTTCATGACGCTTGCGTTGTTCGCCCCGGGCATGGCGCTGCTGTGCGCGGTGCTGTCGCTGGGGCGCGTGGACTGGTGGTTCGAGGCCGAATGGATCGGCTGGGCGTTGGTGGGCACGATCGTGCTGCTCACCGGCGCGATCGCGCTGGAGCATTTCCGCGACAACCCGCTGATCAACACGCGCTGGCTCGCGAGCGGGACGATGGTCCGGCTCGGACTGTCGGTGCTGCTGATCCGCTTCGTGCTGTCGGAACAGAGCACCGGCGCGGTGGGCTTCATGCAGGCGCTGGGCCTGACCAACGACCAGATGCACCGGTTGTTCTGGATCGTGGCGCTGGGCTGCGTGACCGGCATCCTCGCCAGCGCGCTGACGGTGACGCCGGGGCGGATGATCATTCCCTCCTCGATCGCCTTGGCGTGCATCGCCATCGGCTCCTTCCTCGATGCGCAGTCCACCAGCCTCACGCGCCCGCAGGACCTGTACGTGAGCCAGTTCCTGATCGGCTTCGGCAGCACGTATTTCCTCGGTCCGACGATGCTGCTGGGCATGGGCCGCGTGATCGGCGAACCGCGCAACTTCATCAGCTGGGTCGTACTGTTCGGCATGGCGCAGAACCTGGGCGGTCTGGTCGGCACGGCGGTGCTGGGCACGTTCCAGACCGTGCGTGAGAAGTACCACTCCAGCCAGCTGGTCGAACATCTCACCTTGCAGGACCCGCTCGTCGCCGCGCGCGTGCAGGCCGGTGCGGCGGCGTATGCGCCGGCCATCGCCGATCCCGCCGCACGCAACGCGCAGGGCGTGCGGGCGCTCGGCGCGGCGGCTTCACGCGAGGCCAACGTGCTCGCCTACAACGATGTGTTCATGCTGATCTCGGCGATCGCCATCGTCACCATGGTGTGGATGCTGATCCACCGCCTGCAGCTCATGCGGCGCGATCGTGCCGCCGCGCGTGCCACGGCCTCTTCCCTCCCTTCTCCGACGCTGGCTCCATGAATTCCCCCGCTCCCATCGATCCCGCCGTCTCCCTCGATGTCGATCGCAAGAAGCGCCGGCGGCGCTGGCAGATGGCTGCCTTTGGCGGCGTCGCGCTGGCGGGCGTGCTGGTCGTGCTGTACGCGTGGCATCTGCCGCCGTTCCGCACCGCGATCCAGACCACGGAGAACGCCGCGGTGCACGGGCAGGTCACGATCATCGCGCCGCAGCTGGCCGGCTACGTGACGCAGGTGGCGGTGCAGGATTTCCAGCACGTGAAGCAGGGGCAGCTGCTGGTGCAGATCGACGACCGCATCTACCGGCAACGGCTCGAGCAGGCGCAGGCGCGCTTGCAGAGCGAACAGGCGGCGCTCGCGAACGCCGCGCAGCAGCAGCGCAGCGCGGCGGCGGGCATCGAGCAGAGCGAAGCGGCCGTGCGCAACGCGCAGGCACTGCAGAAGAAGGCCGAAGCGGACCTCAAACGCATCGAACCGCTCGCGCGCCAGCAACTGCTGTCGCAGGCCGATCGCGACCAGGCGCAGGCCGCAAGCACGCAAGCGCAGGCGGGTGTGTCCGAAGCGCAGGCGGGGCTCGAAATCGCGAAGCAGAACGCACGCAGCGTTACGGTCAACATCGGCGTGCTCGAAGCGGCGGTGTCCAGCGCGCAGGCGGCGATCCGGCTGGCGGAAATCGACCTGGAAAACACCCGCATCATTGCGCCGCGCGACGGCCAGCTCGGCCAGGTCGGCGTGCGCGTGGGCGCCTACGTCAACGTCGGCACGCAGTTGATGGGCCTGGTGCCCGAGCGCATGTGGGTGGTGGCGAACATGAAAGAAACGCAGATGCAGTACGTGCGCATCGGCCAGCCGGCGACGTTCACCGTCGACGCGCTCGGCGGCGCGCGCCTGCGCGGTCGCGTCGAGGAGATCTCGCCCGCCACCGGCTCCGAGTTCGCCGTGCTCCCCGCCGACAACGCCACCGGCAACTTCGTGAAGATCGCCCAGCGCATCCCGGTGAAGATCGCGATCGACGCCGACCAGTCGCTGGCGCCACGGCTGCATCCTGGCATGTCGGTGGAAGTGAGCATCGATACCTCCGGCGCGCCGCGGGATGCACGGCGCTGAGCCGCGCTGGCATCATGGCGGCATGACCGATGCGATTCCCCCGCTGCGCTGGCACACGCTCACGTTCGCGCAGCTCGACGCCGCCACGCTCTATTCGCTGCTGAAGCTGCGTTCGGAGGTGTTCGTGGTGGAGCAGCAGTGCGTCTACCTCGATCCCGACGGCAAGGACGCGCATCCCGACGTGCTGCACGTCATCGGCCGCGGCGAGGACGATGGCATCGCCGCGTATCTGCGCATCCTGCCGGCCGGACTGAGCTATCCGCAGGTGAGCTTCGGCCGCGTGCTCACCGCGCCTGCCTTTCGCGGGCGCGGGCTGGGCGATCCGCTGGTGCGCACGGCGCTTGAGGAAATCGAACGCCATTGGCCCGGCAGCGACGTGCAGATCGGCGCGCAGGCGCATCTTGAGCACTACTACGCGCGCCACGGATTCGTGCGCAATTCCGACACCTACCTCGACGACGGCATCCCGCACATCGACATGCTGCGCGCCGCTGGAGCATTGAAATGATCGAAACCCCCGACTACCGCGCCCTGCTCGCCACCGCCGTCGACGAAGCCCGCAAGGGACTGGCCGAAGGCGGCATTCCGATCGGCGCCGCGCTGTACCACGACGACGGACGCCTGCTCGGCTGCGGCCACAACCGCCGCATCCAGGAGAACGATCCGTCCGTGCACGGCGAGACCGACGCCTTCCGCAAGGCCGGACGCCAGCGCCGTTACCGAGACACGATCATGGTCACCACGCTGGCGCCGTGCTGGTACTGCAGCGGGCTGGTGCGGCAGTTCAACATCGGCACGGTGGTGGTCGGCGAATCGGTGAACTTCCGCGGCGGCATCGACTGGCTGCGCGAGAACGGAGTGAAGGTGATCGACCTGGAAGACGCCGAATGCATCGGCATGCTGGGCGACTACATCGCCGCCAATCCGGCGGTTTGGAACGAGGATATCGGCGAGGATTGAGCGCGCCGTCCGGGTTCGTCGGAAACAAAACGGGAGGCGCGCTGCGCCTCCCACAACCAATTTATACAACGCACCGGGGCTTGCGGCAAGCCAGCGCGCGTGGTGCAGCATCGCCGGCCTGTCGAACCGACAGGGCAACGGAGCGATGCAGATGGGCGATTCGACGACCTACTACCACGGCACGAAAGTCGATCTTCAAACCGGCGATCTGATCGAACCGGGCCGCATCTCCAACTACGGAAAGCGCAATCCGGCGAAGTTCGTCTACCTGAGCGCCACGCTGGATGCCGCGATCTGGGGCGCTGAACTGGCGGTCGGCGATGGACGCGGCCACGTCTACATCGTCGAACCGACGGGGCCGATCGAGGACGATCCCAACCTCACCGACAAGCGTTTCCCCGGCAATCCCACGAAGTCGTACCGCTCCGCGCAGCCGTTCCGCGTGGTGGGCGAGGTGATCGACTGGGAAGGCCATTCGCCCGAACGGCTGCGGGAGATGCGTGAGCACTTGGAAAAGCTGAAGCTCGCCGGGGTGGAGGCTATCGAGGAGTGAATGCGACGGGAAACGACGCTACGCTCCGCGTCCAGCCTACCGACGCACGCAACGCGTCCCCTATACGAGATCGAGCAGATGCGCAGCGGCGTTCGCTTCAGCAGGGTTTGGCACGACGATGACATGGTCGAACTCCGGATCGAAGTCGCGGATCGGACGTCGTCCTTCGTAACCACGACATGCACGACCGCGGCCGAACTGCTTCGCATCCACGAGTCACTCCTCGGATATCGCGAAAAGCTTACCGACGGCGCAATGGAACTGCGCTTCGGCGAGTTCGGTCCGCAACGTGGCGACGGTGCCTTTCACGCGAGACTTCAGTTCCAGCCGCCCGGATCGCTGTTCGTATACACGCACCAGCAGTCCGGTTTCCTTCGATTTCCGTCGGACATGGTCGCCAACGAGGCGCGGATGCACGTACTGAGCGAGCCCGTCCTGCTCGACGGGTTCGTCCACCAGCTGCAGGGCCTGGCTACCGGGCAGCGCGAAGAAGCCGTGCTCGACGGACTCGAAAACGACTTCGACCTTCTCTGAACTTCGGACAGGGCGCCCGAAGGGGTGCAGTGACCGGATACCTTCAACCCAAAGCCCCACCGCCGCATCCCACCCAACGCCCCAACCTCCGTCACTGGCCCCCGCCCGCCGCCTCCGTCAGGATCCGCCCCATGCACGCCCACACCGGCTTCGAAACCCGCCATGACGCCCGCGACGTGCTCCGCACGCACCGGCACGATGGCGCGTACGCGGCGCTGGTGATCGACGGCAGCCACGTCGAGGCCAGCGCCGACGGCCCGGTGGATTGCGTGCCCGGCACGCTGGTGCTGCATCCGCGCTGGCATGCGCACGGAAACCGCTTCGGCAGCGTGGGCGCGAAGGTGGTGAACCTGGACCTCGATGACGGCTTCACCGGCGACGCGCTGCGGGTGTTGCGCGTGCACGATGCGAAGGACGCGCTGGCGGTGTTCACGCGGGCGCCGCACCGCTTCAGTGAACTGATCGCCGCGTGCAAGACCGCACCGACGCCGACACTGCAACCGTGGCAGCGCGCGTTCCTTCGCGAACTGGAAGACGGCGAGCTGGAGATCGCGACGCTCGCGCGACGTGCGGGCGTATCGCTCGAACATGCATCGCGCACCTTCGTGAAGTCGCACGGCATGGCGCCGCAGCTGCTACGTCGCGAACTTCGTTGTCGTCGTGCGCTTGGCCTGCTCTCCGGTGGAATGGCGCTGGCCGAGATCGCTTCCGTCAGCGGCTTCTCCGACCAGGCGCACCTGACGCGCACGCTGCGCGCCGCGACGGGCGCCCCGCCCTCGCAGCTGCGCCGGCAGATCAAATCCGTTCAAGACGCCAACCCGCGATCCGCGTTGCAATGAGCGCGAAGGCGGCCGTCGGCCGTCCACCGAACGGATTCCCCATGTCCCGCACGACCTTCCGCATCGCCCCGCTGGTGTTCGCGCTCGCCGCCGTGCTGCCTTCCGCGCACGCCGCGGCGCCCGCATCCACGCCGGCGGCCACCGCCGCCATCGCCGAATCGACCAACGCCATCCTGCAGGGCGACAGCCAGCGCGCGGTGAGCGCGTTGCGCGCGTCGCCGGCCGATGGTTTCGTCGAGAAGGACGCGGTGTATCGCGCCTGCATGCTCGCCCGTCATGCCGATGCGCCGGTGTTCGCGACCGACGGCATCCAGGACGCATTCGCCCGCCAGATCCTGCACGACTACCAGGATTACTGGTGGCACGCGATGAAGGCGCCGCAGCAGCGCGCGCAGCTGGAGGCGAAGCTGCTGGCGACGCTGCGCAAGCGCATCGGCCCCGACGCGAACGACGCGAAGGACATGGACGCGCTGGAGCCGATCCTGCAGGGCCAGCTGCTCGCGCACGGTTATCGCGCGCAACTCGGCCGGACGATGCCGCTGCGCGAGCTGATGATGTGGCGCAAGCAGGAAACGCGGCCGTGGAAGGTCGAACTTCCTGAAGGCCCCTATACGGTGAAGGTCGAATTGCTGGAAGACTGGGCGAGCCGCGGCTGGACATCGTACGGCCGCTGCGAACGCGGTTCGGCCGGCGGCTGGGCGACGGCCGAAGCGTTGTACGCGGTCGTTCCGAGCTACACCGAAGGCCTCGACAGCGAAGCGTTCCGCGTGGTGTTCCTCGGCCATGAAACGCAGCACTTCGCCGACCAGAACGCGTTCCCGGGCCTGGCATCGTGGGAACTGGAATATCGCGCCAAGCTCGTCGAACTGGCGCAGGCGCGCGAAGTCAGCGCCAAGCGCCTGGGCAGCTTCATCACCGCGCAGGGCGACGATCCGGATTCCCCCCACACCTATGCGAACAAGCGCGTGGTCGCCGACCTCACCGCGCGGCTGGGCGAATCGCCCGACAAGGTGAGCATCGAACGTTTGCAGCAGGCGGCCCGAGACCAGCTCGTCGAGGACACCGCGCGTCGCAAGGCCGCCGCTTCGAATGGTGCCGCCAAGGGCGACGCTGTCGCGCGCTGACGCGGCTGTGGCATGGTGGCGGCCCGCCCACACGGAAGCCGCCGTCATGTCCGAACACACCGCCTCGATCCGCTGGGCCCGCAACGGCCAGCCGTTCGACTACGAACATTATCCGCGCGACCACGAGGTGCGTTTCGAACGCGGCCAGCGCATCACCGGCTCGGCGGCACCGGCGTATTTCGGCAGCGCGGAAGGCGTGGACCCGGAGGAAATGCTGGTGGCCGCGCTGTCGTCGTGCCACATGCTGACGCTGCTGGCGGTCGCGGCGAAGAAGGGCTTCACCATCGACGCGTATGAGGACGACGCGGTCGGCACGCTCGGCAAGAACGCCGAAGGCCGCGCGGCGGTGACGCACGTGACGTTGCGGCCGAAGATCGCCTTCGCCGGCGACGCGCCGGATGCGGCGGCGCTGGAGAAGCTGCACGAATCGGCGCATCGGAACTGTTTCATCGCCAGCTCGGTGAAGACCGAGGTGACGGTGGAACCGCGGTAACGCAGCTCCTGTAGCCCGGGTAAGGCCGAAGGCCGCACCCGGGGGCTGTCACGCTCGCCCCGGGTGCGGCCTTCGGCCTTACCCGGGCTACAAAAGTGTTGTCGCTTTACAGGATGTACCGGCTCAGATCCGGATCCTGCACCAGCTCGCCCAGGTGGCTGTCGACGTATGCGCGGTCGATCTTCACGCCCTGCCCGCCGCGATCGGGCGCTTCATAGCTCAGCACGTCGAGCAGGCGTTCCAGCACCGTATGCAGCCGTCGCGCGCCGATGTTCTCCTGGCGCTCGTTCACCTGCGCGGCGATCTCGGCAAGCCGGTCCACCGCGTCCGGCGTGAACTCGAGCCCCACGCCTTCGGTGCGCAGCAGTTCGACGTACTGCGTCGTGAGCGCGGCCTTGGGCTCGGTGAGGATGCGCACGAAGTCGTCCTTGCTCAGCGCCGAAAGCTCGACGCGGATCGGGAAGCGGCCCTGCAATTCCGGGATCAGATCGCTCGGCTTGGCCAGGTGGAACGCGCCCGACGCGATGAACAGGATGTGGTCGGTCTTCACCGGGCCGTACTTCGTGCTCACGGTCGAACCTTCCACCAGCGGCAGCAGGTCGCGCTGCACGCCTTCGCGGCTGACATCGCCACCGGTCACGCCGGCTTCGCTGCGCTTGGCGACCTTGTCGATCTCGTCGATGAAGACGATGCCGTGCTGCTCGCAGGCCTCGATCGCCGCCTCGCGCACTTCGTCCTCGTTGACGAGCTTGCCGGCTTCCTCTTCGGTGAGCTGCGTGCGCGCGGTGCGGATCGGCAGCGTCTTCTTGTGCGTCTTCGCGCCGGCGACCTGCGAGAACATCTGCCGCAGCTGCTGGCCCATTTCCTCCATGCCGGGCGGCGCCATGATGTCCACGCCGACGTTCACGGCGGTTTCGATCTCGATCTCGCGATCGTCCAGCGAACCGGTGCGCAGCTGCTTGCGCAGCTTCGCGCGGGTTTCGTTCTCCTGCGACGAGGGCTCGTCCTTCGCTTCTTCGTTGGCGTTGAAGCCGAACACCGTCGGTGCGCCCTGGCGGCGCGGCAGCAGCGCGTCGAGGATGCGTTCCTCCGCGCGTTCCTCGGCCTGCGTGCGCACGCGCTGCTTGGCTTGTTCGCGATAAAGCTTGACGGCGGTGTCGGCGAGGTCGCGCACGATCTGCTCGACGTCCTTGCCGACGTAGCCGACCTCGGTGAAACGCGTGGCTTCGACCTTCACGAACGGCGCGTTGGCGAGCGTCGCCAGGCGGCGCGCGATCTCGGTCTTGCCGACGCCGGTCGGGCCGATCATCAGGATGTTCTTCGGCATCACTTCATTGCGCAGCTCGGCCGGCAGCTGCATGCGGCGCCAGCGGTTGCGAAGGGCGATGGCGACCGCGCGCTTGGCCGAATGCTGGCCGACGATGTGTCGGTCCAGCTCCTGCACGATCTCGCGCGGGGTCATGGTGGCGTTGGAGGTGTCGGGTTTGATGGGCATGTTCGGGGGATTCGAGATTCGGGATTCGGGATTGGCGAAAGCAGGAGCGGTGAACGGGACAGGGCTGGGCTCTACGAATCCCGAATCCCCGATCCCGAATCCCGGCGCTAGAGCTCTTCCACCACCACGTTGCGGTTGGTGTAGATGCACACGTCGCCGGCGATGTTGATCGCCTCGGTGGCGATGGTGCGCGCGTCCAGCTGCGTGTGCGCGATCAGCGCGCGCGCCGCGGACAATGCGTACATGCCGCCGGAACCGATCGCGATGATGCCGTCCTCCGGCTCGATGACATCGCCCGTGCCGCTGATGATCAGCGAGGTTTCGCGGTCCGCGACGGCGAGCAGCGCTTCGAGCTTGCCCAGGCGGCGTTCGGTGCGCCAATCCTTGGCGAGCTCGACCGCGGCGCGCGTGAGCTGGCCGTGCTTGTCGAGCTTGGCTTCGAACAGTTCGAACAGCGTGAACGCATCGGCCGCAGCGCCGGCGAAACCGGCCAGCACCTGGCCGTCGCGGCCGAGGCGTCGCACCTTGCGTGCGTTGCCTTTCATCACGGTGTTGCCGAGCGTGACCTGTCCGTCGCCAGCAACGGCGACGTGGCCGTCGCGACGAACCGAGACGATGGTCGTGGCGTGGAAAACGTTGGGGTTCTGACTCGGGTCCATGCAACCTCCGGGGGATTTCCCATCGGTGGGGGCATGGGCGGGCCGGTTCAAGCCGGCGGCGTGCGCGCAACGAAACGCTTACGAACGCGCTCCTGCGGCAATGCGCCCTACAACTGCGCCATGCGCGGATTTTCCGGCGAGGGCTCGATGCCCCAGTCCTCGTACCAGTGTTCGCCCTGCGTTTCGGCCGGATGCATCACGCGCCCGGAGCCGTTGCCGCAGGCCAGCGACTGGGCCGGGCAGTAGCGGTCGCAGCCCCAACAGATGCGTTCGGGGTGCTTGGGATTCAGGGGGAAATTCTTGGCCATGCCCGGTTTCCGCGTAGATGCTTGCCTGTGCAAGCAAACCTATCAGCGCGGAACGGCGGAAGAACTGAGACGAATCAGAAAAAGGCCGCAACCCCGCCCCGGCGTGCTCGCGGGGGTTGCGTGTAGGGCAACCGTTCAGCCTTCCCCGCTTTTCCGGCGCGCACGCGGGTGCGCGGCATCGTAGACCTTCGCCAGGTGCTGGTAGTCCAGGTGCGTGTAGATCTGGGTCGTGGCGATGTCGGCGTGGCCTAGCAGCTCCTGCACGCCGCGCAGGTCGCCGGACGACTCCAGGATGTGGCTGGCGAAGGAATGCCGCAGCAGGTGCGGATGCACGCGCTTGAACAGTCCCTGCTGCTGCGCGAGGTGGCGCATGCGCAGCTGCACGGCGCGCGGCGTGATCGGCCCGCCGCCGCGACCGGGGAACACATGCGCATCGTTCGGCGCACCCGTCGAACCGCGCCACTCCGCCAGCGCCGCACGCGCATGCGAGCCCAACGGCACGCTGCGCTGCTTGTTGCCCTTGCCGAGCACGTTCACCAGCGCATCGCTCAGGTCCAGGTCGCGCCAGCGCAGCGCGCACAGTTCCGACAGACGCAGGCCGGAGGAATAAAACAGTTCGAGCAATGCGCGATCGCGCAGCCCGAGCGGCGCGTCGGTCGGCACTTCGACCAGCGCTTTTGCTTCATCGGGATCGAGCACCTGCGGCAACTTGCGCGGCGCCTTCGGCGAACGGATCGCCGCGGCCGGACTGGCGGCGATGCGGCCCTGCTTCACCAGCCACGCATAGAAACTGCGGCATGCCGAAAGACGGCGTTGCAGGCTTTTGGGCGAGAGGCCGCGTCGATGTTCGGCGGCGACGAAGCCGCGCACCTGTTCGCCATGCAATGCGGACACCTCGACGCCTTCGTGCTGCGCCCACTGCGCCAGCGAAGCCAGATCGCGCCGGTACGCATCGAGCGTGTGCGCGGACATGCGGCGCTCGACCTGCAGGTGCGCGAGATAGTCCTCGATGTCGGCGACGGGGGCCTGCGGGCGTTCTTCGGCGCTCATCGCGGCCTGCCCTCACCCCGGCCCTCTCCCGCGTGCGGGAGAGGTGGAACAGCCACGTGCGGGCAGCGGAGCATCAGCCCTCGAAACGCTTTAGCGCCGTCGCGAGCGATTCGCCCATCATGCGCAGGAACAACGTGCCCATGCCGGGGAAGAAACGGTTGGTGTCGCGGCTTCCCACCGCGATCAGGCCCACGCCCGGCAGCGGCAGCAACGCGGTCGACTGCACGTCCTCGGCGCGCATGCCGTACAGCAGCGCGTGCTTTTCCGGCTGCAGGCGGCCGCACAGCGGCTCGCCATCGGCGAGGCAATCGCGGAACGGCTGCAGGCGCGCATCGTCGTGCGCGATGACCTGCAACCACTCGGCATCTTCCAGGCCCGCAACCGGCTGGAACACGACAAGACGCACCAGGTCGCCGTTGAAATCCTCGGCAAGCGTGGCGGCCATCGCGCGCAGCGTGTCGGCCGCGGTGTGCTGGCGCATCAGCGCGAGCGTGAGCTGGTGCGTGCGCACCGACAGGCGTTCGTTTTCCTGCGCGTTGGCGAACAGGTCCTGCAGTCGCCGGGACAGCTCGCGGTTCTTGTCGCGCAGCACTTCCAGCTGGTAACTCGCCAGCGACGCCGCCGAGCCTTCCTCGCGCGGCACCACCAGGCTGATCGCCAGGTCGGGAAACTGCTGCAGGAAACGCGGATGCCGGCGCAGGAATGCCGCGACCTCGTGGGCTCCGAGCTTTTCCTGGGTTTCAGTCATGGTTCCACTCCCCTTCGAACACGAATGCGGTCGGCCCCGACATCGTCAGCGGCGCGTCGTCGGCCGGCCACGTAATGCGCAGTTCGCCGCCGGGCAATGCGACGGTCACGTCGCGATCCACGCGCCCGCGCCGCATCAGCACCGCGGCGGCCGCGCATGCGCCGCTGCCGCAGGCGAGCGTCTCGCCGACGCCGCGCTCGTACACGCGCAGGCGGATGCGGTCGCGCGATTCCACATGCGCGAAGCCGACATTCACCGATTCGGGGAAGGCCGGATGCGATTGCAGCATCGGCGCGACGGTTTCCACCGGCGCGTGATCGATGTCGTCCACTTCGATCACCGCGTGCGGATTGCCCATCGACACCGCGCCGAAGGTGAACACCGCATCGTTGTGGTACAGCACGTATTCGTCCTGTGCGCCTTCGAAACCGTGCAGCGGGATGCTGTTCGGCGCGAAGCGCGGCAGGCCCATTTCGATGCGGAAACGTCCACCGTCCAGTTGCGTGACCGCATGCGCGCCGACCGGGCTGTCGAGCACGAATTCATCGCCCAGCGTTTCGCCGCGCGCCTGGGCATCGCGCACGACCCACGCCGCGATGCAGCGCGCGCCGTTGCCGCACTGCTGCGAGGACGAGCCGTCGGCGTTCCAGATGCGATACGCCGCCGTCGCGTCGCCATCGGCGGACTCGACGGTCAGGATCTGGTCGCAGCCCACGCCGGTGTGGCGGTCGGCCAGCGAGCGGCACAGCGCGGCGCTGGGTTCGGGCGCATCGCCGCGCAGGTCGAGCACGACGAAATCGTTGCCCGCGCCATGCATCTTCGTGAAGCGCAGCTTCGTGGAGCCCAGCGTCATGGTCGCGGTCCGTTACGGCGTGTCGGATTCGGTGTTTTCGGGCGGATCAGTGTCGCCCTCGTCCTTCAGGTCCGTGTCGGCGTTGGTGTCGCCGGCCGTCGGGGCCTGGTCGAGCGAGTCGCTGGGATCGCCGATCTGCTGCGCATCCTGCGCGGGCGGCGCGCCGGAGGGCATCACGACCTGCGGCACGCTCTTGGGCGGCAGGATCAACGGGCCCTTGTTGCCGCAGGCCGACAACAGCAGCGGCAGGGCGGCCAGGGAAACGACGGCAGCGGAAAGTCGGACGGGATTCATGCCCGAAGTGTAGCCCGCGATGGGTCGTCAGACACCCGGCGGAGACGGCGGTTCAGGGCGGCGCCAGAGCCATATCGCGACGACGGTCATGATCGCCGTGCCGGTCGCGGCCATCCACCAGCGCGGCGCGGTGAGGAACATGATCACCGCACAGGCGGCCATCATCGACACCGCCAGCCGCTTCGCGCGACGCGAAACGGCGCCGTGCGCCTGCCAGTCGCGGATCATCGGGCCGAATCGCGGATGCGCGAGCAGCCGGTCGTGCAGCTTCCGCGAGCCGCGCGCGGCGGCGAAGGCCGACAGCAGCACGAAGGGCACGGTCGGAAGGCCCGGGACCACGATGCCGATGATGCCCAGCGCGAGGCTCGCGTAGGCGAGCAGCCACCAGGCCCAGCGGAAGCGGGACGTGGGGCGGTGCCGGGGGGAGTCGGGGGGTGTTGTCACGGGGGAATCATAGGAAGGCGGGCATCGCGAGCGCGAGCACTACCGTGCTCCGACCCTTCCCGGCCCGAACGCATGGCGTTCGGGCGTTCGAAGGCGCGCGAACCGGTGGTTCGCAAGCAGCGGCATCTCACCCCCAACCCCTCTCCCGGTGGGAGAGGGGCTTCAAGGCGCCCGCTACTTCGCGACTGCCGGCGCCGAAACGCCCGCCAGTCCCAGCCGGTCGAGCATGAACGCATACATCTCCGACAACTCGCGGTAGCGGCGGAAGCGGCCGGACTTGCCGCCGTGGCCCGCGTCCATGTTGGTGCGGAACACGATCGGCGCCTGGCCCTGGTCGAGGTCGCGCAGGCGGGCGACGTACTTCGCCGGTTCCCAGTACTGCACCTGCGAATCCCACAGGCCCGTGCCGACGAACATCGCCGGATACGCCTGCTTCGAGAGATTGTCGTAAGGCGAGTACGACAGCATGTAGTCGTAGTACTCCTTCTTCTCCGGATTGCCCCACTCGTCGTACTCGTTGGTGGTCAACGGGATGGTCGGATCGAGCATCGTGGTCACCACGTCCACGAACGGCACCTGCGACAGGATCACGGCGTAACGGTCCGGCGCCATGTTGGAGATCGCGCCCATCAGCAGGCCGCCGGCGCTGCCGCCGTAGGCCGCGACACGATCCTTCGCCGCGTAGCCCTGCTTCACCAGGTCGTCGGTGACGTCGATGAAGTCGGTGAAGGTGTTCTTCTTGTGAAAAAGCTTGCCGTCGTCGTACCACTTGCGGCCCATTTCCTGGCCGCCGCGGATGTGCGCGATCGCATACACCATGCCGCGATCGAGCAGGCTCACCACCGGACCGTTGAAGCGCGGATCGGTCGAGGAACCGTAGCTGCCGTAGGCGTACTGCAGCATCGCGGCCTTGCCGTTCTTCTCGAAACCCTTCTTGTAGACCAGCGACACCGGCACCTTCACGCCGTCGCGCGCGGTCGCCCAGACGCGTTCGGTGACGTACTTCTCCGGGTCGTAGCCGATCACCGGCTCGCGCTTGAGCAGCCTGCGCTCCCCGGTGAGCACGTTGGTCTCGAACGTCGTGCCCGGCGTGGTCAGCGAGGTATAGCTGTAGCGCAGCCACGGCGTGTCGTGTTCGGAATTGGTCGACAGGCCCATCGAATACGCGGGCTCGTCGGCCTTCACGTACTCCTCGCTGCCATCGGTCTTCAGCACACGCAGGCGTTCCAGCGCGTCGGAACGCTCGGCGATCGTGGTGAATCCGTCGAACAGCTCGAAGCCTTCGATGAACACGTCGTCGCGGTGCGGCACCCACTCCTTCCACTGCGTGCGCGAAGTGGCATCGGACGGCGCGGTCATCAGCTTGAAGTTCGACGCGCCGCCTTCGTTGGTGCGGATCACCCAGCGGTCGCCGAGGTGGTCGGCCTGGTATTCCACGTCGCGTTCGCGCGGCGCGAGGACGACGAATTTCTCCGGGTTGCTCGCCGGGGCGCAGCGCATTTCGCTGGACACCGTGCTTTCCACGCCGATGCAGATGAACTTGTCGTCGCGCGAGCGATCGATGCCCATGTAGAAGCTGTCGTCCTTTTCCTCGTACACCAGCACGTCCTTCGAGGACGGCGTACCGAGCACGTGCTTCTTCACGCGCACGGTGAGCAGCGTTTCCGGATCGTTCTCGACGTAGAACAGGGTCTTGTTGTCGTCGGCCCAGACCAGGTTCGGCGAGACGCCGGTGATCTGGTCGCTGTAGACCTCGCCCGTTTCCAGGTTCCTGAAGCGGATGACGTACTGGCGACGGCCCACCGCATCCTCGGCCCAGGCGAGGATCCTGTTGTCCTGGCTGACTTCCCAGTCGCCAACGTTGAAGTAGTCCTTGCCGGCGGCCATGACGTTCACGTCGAGCAGCACCTGCTCGGCGGCGTCCATGGAACCGGGGCGGCGCGCGTAGACGGGATAGTCCTGGCCGGTTTCGAAACGGCTGTAGTACCAGTGGCCGCGCTCGCGGTACGGAACGGAGCTGTCGTCCTGCTTGATGCGGCCGACGATCTCCTCGTACAGCTTGTTCTCCAGCGGCTTCAGCGGGGCCATCACGGCATCGACGTAGGCGTTCTCGGCGTTGAGGTACGCCAGCATCTCGGGATTCTTGCGGTCGTCGTCGCGCAGCCAGTAGTACTCGTCGTTGCGCTGGGCGCCGAAGGGCGCCTTGACGACATGCGGCTTCTTCGCCGCATCGGGCGGGGTGGCGGTGGCGGCGAGGGTCGGGGCGGTCGTGCTCATGAGTAGGGCCGAAAGCAGAAGGTGAGTCGTGTTCATGGATGGGGTCCGGTTGTGCGTTGGACAACTGATGGACTTCTTCTCCCTCCCCTGCGAATGCAGGAGAGGGTTGGGAGGGGTGAAGTCCGTGTAGCGGTCGAGCTTGACGGCGCCTACGGCACCCCCTCCCCACCTCCCCCTGCATTCGCAGGGAAGGGGCAAAAGCTGCGTTACTTGCCGCTTAGCTCATTCCACAAAAACGTGAACGCCAGCGCGCTCATATGCGCCGCCTGGGCGTTGTTGGCCGAACCGCCGTGGCCGCCCTCGATGTTCTCGTAGTAACGCACGTCCTTGCCGGCGTCCAGCATCTTCGCGGCCATCTTGCGGGCATGACCCGGATGCACGCGGTCGTCGCGCGTGGAGGTCATGAACAGCGCCGGCGGATAGGTGCGCTTCGCATCGAACAGGTGGTACGGCGAGAAGGTGCGGATGTAATCCCAGTCGGCCGTGTCCGGATCGCCGTATTCGGCCATCCACGAGGCGCCCGCCAGCAGGTGGCTGTACCGCTTCATGTCCAGCAGCGGCACCTGCACGACGACGGCGCCGAACAGGTCCGGATACTGCGTGAGCATGTTGCCGGTGAGCAGGCCGCCGTTGCTGCCGCCCTGGATGCCCAGGTGCGGCGTGGAGGTGACCTTGCGCGCGATCAGGTCCTGCGCGATCGCCGCGAAGTCCTCGTAGGCCTTGTGACGATTGGCCTTCAGCGCGGCCTGATGCCAGCGCGGGCCGTACTCGCCGCCGCCGCGGATGTTCGCGACCGCATACACGCCGCCCTTCTCCAGCCAGCCCTTGCCGACGCTGCCCGAATACGCGGGCGTCAGCGAGATCTCGAAACCGCCGTAGCCGTACAGCAGCGTCGGCGCGGTGCCGTCGAAGGCAAGATCCTTCGGACGGACGAGGAAATACGGCACGCGCGTGCCGTCCTTCGACGTGGCGAAGTGCTGTTCGATCACGTCCTTCGACGCATCGAAGAACACCGGCATGGTCTTGAGCACTTCGGGCTTCGCGCCGATCTGCGCGAGCGACAGCGTCGTCGGCGTCAGGTAATCGGTGGCGGTGAGCCAGACGGCGTCGCTTTCGTCCGCATCGACGGCGGAGACGCCGAGCGTGCCGAACGTCGGGGCACCGGTGAATTCCGTGCGCGTCCATTCGCCGGCCTGCGGCGTGAGCACGCTGAGGCGGTTCTTCACGTCGTCCAGCACGTTCAGCACCAGATGCGATTTCGTCCAGGTGTAGCCCGCGAGCGAGGTGCGTTCGGTCGGCGTGAACAGCGCGGTGAATTCGCGCTTTCCGGCCATGAAATCGTCGAAATGCGTGGCGATGAGGCTGCCGGCCGGCCAGGTCTTGCCGCCGGCTTCGGCCGCTCCTGCGCATCCTGCGCCCGCGGCACTCGCACATCCGTGTGCGTCGTACGGTTCGCGCAGCTCGAGCAGCAGCCATTGGCGATGCACGGACTTGCTGGCGGAGTTGGGCGCGTCGATCTTCTTCAACGAGCCCGATGCATCCTTCAGGTACAACTCATCGTTGTAGAACGCCAGCGTGCGGCTGACGAAATCGCGCTCGAACCCCGGTGTGTGATCGCGCAACGCGGCGATGTACATGTCGGTCGGCTTGCCTTCGTACACCACCCGCGCGGTGTCGAACGGCGTGCCGCGCTTCCATTCCTTGACGATGCGCGGATATCCGGAGCTGGTCATCGAACCGGCACCGAAATCGGTGTAGGCGTAGACCGTGTCGCGATCGATCCAGCCCAGCGCGCCCTTGGCTTCGTCTCGGAAGAAGCCGTCCTTCACCCAGCTTTTCGTGGACAGGTCGAATTCGCGCGTGACGTCGGCATCGGCGCCGCCGCGCGAGAGCGCGATCAAGCAACGCGTGTAGTCGGGCTTCAGGCAGTCCACGCCGTGCCACACCCAGTTCTCGCCTTCGGCCCGGTTCAGTGCGTCCAGGTCGATGACCGTTTCCCACTGCGGCTTGTCCTTGCGGTATTCGGCCAGCGTCGTGCGGCGCCACAGGCCGCGCTCGTGCTGCTTGTCCTTCCAGAAGTTGTAGTAGTACTCGCCGATCTTCTCCACGCCGGGGATCTTGGCGTCGGAATCGAGGATGGCGCGGATGTCGGACTGAAGCTGCGCGAACTGCGGCGACATCGCCAGTTCGGCTTCGGCCTTCGCGTTATGCGCCTTGACCCAGTCGAGCGAACGCTCGGCGGTGACGTCTTCGAGCCAGGCGTAGGGATCGGCGGACACGGGGGACTCCTTGGGTGCGGCCCCGGCGATGGACGCGGCCGCGAGGCCTGCGGAGAACATCAGGCTCTGGCAGGCAGTCGACAGCTTCGGCATCGGCGCTCCGGGTGCGTGAGTGGACCCGGAACGCTAGCACAGCACGTAGAGACCGCCGGTTTGCCGGTTGCGTCCGCTCCCGGCGCTTCGGCGGCCTGCATGGTCCTTCCCCGAACGTCTGTAGCCCGGGTAAGCGAAGCGCACCCGGGACCCCGTCACGCCCAACCCGGGTGCGCTTCGCTTACCCGGGCTACAGGGGCGCGGCTACGAGAGCAGGCAATCCGCGGCTCAGGCCGCCTGCGTGTGGCGGCGGCGCAGCATCGAAGGACGGCGGCGACGCGCCTGGGCCCCGGCACGACGGCGCGTGCGGGCCGGCGCGGCCTGGTCGGACTCGCGTGCCGGCAGGCGGAAGCGATGCAGCGCCCACCACGCGCACAGCGGCATCGCGACCAGCCACAGCGGCATCCAGCCGAAGGTCGGGCTGAAACCGCGCGCGGCCGGCAGCAGCGCGACGACGACCGCGCCGATGGCGACGGCGTGGCGCATCAGGGCATCGAGGCCGGAATGGGTGTCGGGACGGGTCTGCATGGCGGGTCTCCGTTGGATGGAGACAGCCTGCGGGGCCGTTATCTCAGAGGCTGCGACGGATCCGGCAGAGCGATGCTCTTGTAGCCCGGGTAAGCGCAGCGCACCCGGGGTAACGCCGCGGTAACGCCTGACCCGGGTGCGCTTCGCTTACCCGGGCTACCAAGGCGCTGGAGTGCCCTTCACCGCTCGTAGTTGCTCAACGCCAGCTGCAGCAAGGCGCGCGCCTGTTCGCGCAGCACCGGCGGCTCGACGATTTCCGCGTCGCTGCCGTAATGCATCACGTCCATCAGCAGTTCGCGGCCGGCGCTGTAGGGCACTTTCAGCTCGTAGCGGCCATCGGGCAGGAACCGTCCCTGCTGCTGCGAATGCCAGTGCTCGTCGGCCACCCAGCGCGCGGCCTTCGGGGTGAAGAGGATCGTCGCCCAACCCTTCGGCGTGCCGGAGAAGATGCCGTAGCTGGACGCCAGGTGCTTGTCGAGTTCCTCGTCGGGCACGTCGCGCGCGGCCTCCTCGGAAAGTTTCGCCGCGCTGATGCGGTCCACCGCGAAGCTGCGCAGCGCCTCGCGGTTGTGGTCCCACGCGTCGAGATACCAGTTCTCGCGGTAATGCGTAAGCCGTTGCGGCGAGACCGTGCGGCGGGTCTGCTCGTCGGTCGAGCGCGCGCGGTACTCGAAACTCAGCTGCTTGCGATCGAGCACCGCCGTGGCGACGGTGCGGAACGCGGTTTCGTCGAGGCGACGCGTGCGGTGCGGAATCACGCGCACGCGCTCGACCGGCACGCGACGCCCGCCGGCGTGTTCGTCCAGCAGCTTCTCGATGCGGTGCTGCAGCGGCGCCAGCGCGTTGGACAGCACGCCACCGCCGCTGCGCACGAGCAACTGCTGCGCGGCGAGCAGCGAATGCAGCTCCTCGGAACTGAGCCACAGCCCAGGCAGTTCGAAGCGCTCGCCTTCGCTGTGGTCGTAGCGGAATCCGGCCTCGCCGTTGCCCACCACCGGCGCCATCAGGTAATCGCGCAGGTACGCCAGGTCGCGGTAGACCGTGGCCCGCGAGCATTCCAGATCCTCCTGGAGCCGCTGCACCGTGACCGGATAGCGCGCGGCGCTGAGGATGCGGTGGAGGGCGTGGATGCGTTCGATGCGTTCCATGGGTCGCGGTCGAGGAAGCGGAGGGAAAGGATCGCACCGCGACATGGCGGCCGCCAGCGTCGGGTCGCCAGCAGGGTGACCCCGGCCCGCTGAACCGCACGATTACGATACTGCGGTCACCTTTGCAGGCCACGTGATGGGCGCGGACATCGCCGATCTTCGTGGCCGATGTCCGCAGAAGCCGCACAACTGCGTGTTGCGGTGCGAACACGGCCTGTGTCGCACCGTGCCGCACGCAGGCACAATGTCGCAATGCGCCAGCCCGAGCCCGCCATCGACACCTCGCCCAGCATCGGCGATGAGGTCAGGACCACCACCTGCTACATGTGCGCATGCCGCTGCGGCATCAAGGTGTGGCTGAAGGACGGGCAGATCCGTTACATCCAGGGCAACCCGGACCATCCGGTGAACCAGGGCGTGCTCTGCGCCAAGGGTTCGGCCGGGATCATGCAGCACTACTCGCCGGCACGGCTCGACAAGCCGCTGCTGCGCGTGGGCGAGCGCGGGTCCGGCGAGTTCCGCGAGATCGAGTGGGACGAAGCGCTGGAGATCGCGACGTCCTGGCTGAAGCCCATCCGCGAACGCAATCCCGATGAGCTGGCTTTCTTCACCGGTCGCGACCAGTCGCAGGCGCTCACCGGCTGGTGGGCGCAGCAGTTCGGCACGGTGAACTACGCGGCGCACGGCGGTTTCTGCTCGGTGAACATGGCCGCGGGCGGGCTGTATTCGGTCGGCGGCAGCTTCTGGGAATTCGGCGAGCCCGACTGGGAGCACACGCAATACCTGATGCTGTGGGGCGTGGCCGAAGACCACGACTCCAACCCGATCAAGCTGGGCCTGGGCAAGCTCAAAGCGCGCGGCGCGAAGATCGTCGCGATCAATCCGGTGCGTTCGGGTTACGGCGCCATCGCCGACGAATGGATCGGCATCCGCCCCGGCACCGACGGCCTGTTCGCCTTCGCGCTGATCCACGAACTGCTCAACGCCGACCGCATCGACCTGGATTACCTGGTGCGCTACACCAACGCGCACTGGCTGGTGGTGGACGATCCGGGCGGTCCGGAAGACGGCCTGTTCGCGCGCGACCTCGAAGGCCATCCGCTCTGCGCGATCGACTCGCACCGTTTCGCGCGCGCGAACGACACCGGCATCGCGCCGCGCGTGGTCGGCGAGTACACACTGCGCGACGGACGCCGCGCGGTGCCGGCGTTCCATCTGGTCGCACAACGCTACCTCGACCCGCAGTACTCGCCCGACGCGGTGAGCGAACGTTGCGGCATCCCCGCCGACACGATCCGCCGCATCGCGCGCGAACTGGCTGAGGCCGCGTTCGATCGCGCATTCACGCTGCCGGTCGCGTGGACGGACGCATGGGGCCGCGAACACGACTCGATGCAGGGCCGTCCGGTATCGATGCATGCGATGCGCGGCATCAGTGCGCACAGCAACGGCTTCCACACCTGCCGCGCGCTGCACCTGCTGCAGATGCTGCTGGGCGCGATCGATGCGCCGGGCTCGTTCCGCTACCAGCCGCCGTTCCCGAAGCCGCTGCCGCCGCCGAATCGTCCGGGCAAGGCGCGCCAGGCCAACGGCGTGCTGGATGCGGCGCCGCTGGGATTCGTGCACGGGCCGGAAGACCTCGTCGTCGACGAAACCGGCGCGCCACGACGCATCGACCACGCGTTTTCGTGGGCGTACCCCCTGTCCGCGCACGGGATGATGCACACCGTCATCCGCAACGCATGGGCCGGCGATCCCTACCCGATCGACACGCTCATGATGTTCATGGCGAACATGAGCTGGAATTCGTCGATGAACACCGCGCAGACCATCGCGTGGCTCACCGACAAGCGCGAGGACGGCGCATACCGCATCCCGCGCATCATCTACGCCGATGCGTACGCTTCCGAGATGGTCGCCTACGCCGACCTCGTGCTGCCCGATACGACGTACCTGGAACGCTTCGACGCGATCAGCCTGCTCGACCGGCCGATTTCCGATGCCGACGGCGCGGCCGACGCGATCCGCCATCCGGTGCTGGACCCCGCACAGGGATGTGCAAGTGGCGCGGGCGCGGGACGCGCAGGAGCGCCGCCGGCGAAGCAGCGCGGAGGCCGCGATGTTCGCGGGTTCCAGTCGGTGCTGATCGATCTCGGCTCTCGACTGGGCCTGCCGGGCCTGACGAACGAGGACGGTACGGCGAAGTACCGCGATTACGCCGATTACATCGTCCGCCACGAACGCGCGCCGGGCGTGGGTTTGCTCGCCGGCTGGCGTGGTGCGCACGGCGAGGTCGAGGCGAAGGGGCAGCCCAATCCGCAGCAGTTGCAGCGCTACATCGAGAACGGCGGCTTCTGGCGCCGCGAGGTCCCCGAGGACGCGCGCTATTTCAAGATGGCCAATCGCGGCTACCTCGACTGGGCGCAGCACATGGGCTTCCTCGGCCATGCCGATCCGATCGTGTTGCAGGTGTATTCGGAAACGCTGCAGAAATTCCGCCTCGCCGCGCAAGGACACGGTGCGGTGCAGCCGCCGGATGAGCATCGCGAGCGCGTGGCCACGTACTTCGATCCGTTGCCGATATGGTACGAGCCCTTTGAAGGCGCGCAGATTGCAAAGCCCCTCTCCGACCGGGAGAGGGGTTGGGGTGAGGGTCGGGACGTGCGCGGCGATGATGCGTCCGTCGAGGATCCTGCGCTGTGCACTGCACCCCTCCCCAGCCCCACGGCCTTAGGGCATAGCCCGGAGGCGCTCGGCGGGGATGCACGCCAGTGGCGCGCAAACATCCCCGCCTCGCCCCTGCAAGCAGGGGAGGGAGCCAAGAACCACCCCTACCCCCTCAGCGCCGTAACCCAGCGCCCCATGTTCATGTACCACGCGTGGGGCTCGCAGAACGCATGGCTGCGGCAGATCGCCACGCGCAACTGGCTCTACCTGCATCCCGATACCGCAACGCGTTACGGCATCCGGGATGAGGACTGGATCGACGTCACCTCGCACCACGGCACGATCACGGTGCAGGCGAAGTTCGCGGCCAACGTGCAGCCCGACACCGTGTGGACGTGGAACGCCATCGGCAAGCGACGCGGCGCGTGGAAGCTCGGCAAGGACGCGCCGGAAGGCCGCGAGGGCTTCCTGCTCAACCACCTGATTTCCGACATCACCCCGCGCGGCGATTACGCCAACGCCGATCCCGTCACCGGCCAGGCCGCGTGGTTCGACCTGCGCGTACGCATCTCGCCGTCGACGTCCGCCAGGAGTGGCCTGGTGAAGGCAAGCTCGCCGCAGTTCCCGCCGCTGGCCATGGGCGAAGCGGACGACGCTCCGCTGCGCTATGGCGCGCAGTTCCGCGCCAGTCGCAAGGCCGAGCGCGAAGGAAGCCCGTCATGAAATCCGTTCGACTCCTCGCCGGCTGGGTCTGCATCGTGCTCGGCTTCTCGGTGATGATCCTGATCAGCTTCGGCGTGTTCGATCCGGTCGCGCCCGCCGATACCGCAAGTTCGATCATCCCGGTGCTGGTCGGCATGCTGCCGAGCGTGAGTTTCGGCATCGCCCTGTTCGCGATCGGCGTCTGGCTGATCAGCACCCGCAAACGCTGAAGAACCCGAATGACCGATCTGCCGCCGCCGTCGAAGAAGAAGCTCGGGCTCGTCATCGACCTGGACACCTGCGTGGGCTGCCACGCCTGCGCGGTGAGCTGCAAGGAATGGAACGCCGGCGGTTTCGCCGCGCCGCTCACCGACGAGCAGCCTTACGGCAAGGAGCCCTCGGGCGTATGGTTCAACCGCGTGCACAGCTACGAGGTCGCGGCGACGGAAGGTTGCGCGTCAAGCGCTACGCCGCAGCCAGCGATGACGCTGCACTTTCCGCGTTCGTGCCTGCACTGCGAAACGCCCGCCTGCGTCACCGTGTGCCCCACCGGCGCCAGCTACAAGCGCGCCGAGGACGGCATCGTGCTGGTGGACGAGGACAAGTGCATCGGCTGCAAGCTGTGTTCTTGGGCCTGCCCGTACGGCGCGCGCGAGTACAGCGAGGTCGAGGGCGTGATGAAGAAATGCACGCTGTGCGTGGACCGCATCTACAACGAGAACCTCGCCGAATCCGAACGCCAGCCCGCCTGCGTGCAGGCCTGCCCGACGCGCGCTCGCCACTTCGGCGACCTGGGCGATCCGGACTCGAAGGTCTCCAGGCTGGTGGCCGAACGCGGCGGCGTCGATCTTCTGCCGCAGCTGGGCTATCAGCCCGTGAACAAGTACCTGCCGCCGCGTCCGCGTCGCACGGGCGAGGCGACCGCCGCCCCGCCGCAAGACGAAACCCTCGACACCGCCGCGCTGCCGCCGATGCTGCGCTGGCTCGACCGCGTACTCAGCCGCTGAGTCACATCACATGCATCCAGCGTTTTCCGTCATCGCGTTCACCACGCTCTCCGGCGCCGGCTACGGTCTGCTGCTGTGGGCGGCCGGACTGATCCTGCTGCCGGCATTGCAGGGCCGCACGCCCGCGAACGCCGCGACGGTGCTGCTGTGGGCGCTGCTGCTCGTCCTCGGACTGGTGCTGACGACGGTCGGCCTCTTCAGCTCGATGCTTCATCTCGGCAAACCCGGCCGCGCATGGCGCGCGTTTTCGCAATGGCGCACGTCGTGGCTGTCGCGCGAAGGCGTGTTCGCGGTGGCGACGGCGCTGGCGGTGCTCGCGATGCTGGCGCTCATCGGCGCGATGATCGTCGGCGCGTTGCCGCCCGCGTGGTGGTCGGCGATGCCGATCCTCGCCGCGATCATGCTGCTGCTGTCGCTGTGCACGATCGCCAGCACCGCGATGATCTACGCCTCGCTCAAGCCCATCCCCGCATGGCGCCATCCGCTGGTGCTGCCGGGCTATTTCGTCTTCGCGATCCTCACCGGCTGGCTGGTGCTGATGGCGCTGGTGAACTGGAGCGCGCTGTCGGACGAAGCGCTCGGCGTGATCGTGCTGGTGACCTTCGCGCTGGCGATCGTCGCGGCGCTGCTGAAGCTGGTGTACTGGCATCGCATCGACCGCCAGCCGCTGGGCGCCACGCGCGGCGACGCCGTCGGCCTGCCGGGGCGCGACGTCGATGTCTTCGAACGCCCGAACACGCAGGCCAACTACATCAACCGCGAAATGGGTTACGTACTGGCGCGCAAGCACGCGCGGCCGCTGCGGGCGATCGCGCTGCTGCTGTTCGCCGCAGTGCCGATGATCGCGGCGTGGCTGGCGTGGGCGAATCCTGAACTGGCGGGCCCCGTCTTCACGCTCGGCGCCCTGCTGGGGCTGGCCGGAACCCTGGTCGAACGCTGGCTGTTTTTCGCCCAGGCCCGGCATCTGGTCACGCTTTATTACTGAAGTCGCTGAATGGAAACGGATTTTCGGACGCGTCCGATTTGCCTGTAACCGCTTTCATCGGCAACATGACCGCCGGTTTCCCCTTCACCCATGACGATGCTCGGTGTGCTCGGGCTCGCCCTGCTCGGCGGCCCCTTCGTGACATTGCCGATGCCGGTCACCCCCGGCGATCCGACGCTGATGGCCATCGCGAGCGATCCGGCGCAGATGCGGCTGTACTGCTTTTCCACGCGCTGCGGCGATGAGGAATGGCAGGTCGCCATGTCCGCACCGATGCCGGTGGAGCCCGCCAGCGACGCGCGCCACCGTCCGTTGCGCCTGCCGGGCAGCCAGAGCTACACCGCGCTGAGCGCGCCGGCCACGCCGCGCGACAGCAAGGGCTCGTACTCCAACGATTTCCGCATCGGCACGCGCTACAGCGTGCAGGCCGTGCGCGACGGCCCGACGCAGGTCGGCCTCACGCTCGGCGCCGGCTACCGCCTCGCGCCGCTGTACGACGACGGCATCAACCAGGCCGGCCCGGTGCTTCGCGGCGAACTCAACCTGGGCCAGAAGGTCGGCGAACGCGCGACCTGGACCCAGCGCGTGCAGTTCGAAAGCGGCCGCGGCGAGGCGTTCGTGAAGCAGTCGGTGAGCTTCGACGTGAACCTCGCGCCGAACTGGACGCTGGAAAGCGACTTCGCGATCCGCCACGACACGCAGAACGGCGGCGGCAAGGAAACCGCCGAGAGCAAGATCGAGCTGCGTCGCCGCTTCTGATTCGCACGCCGCGCCCAACTCAATCCGCGTCGAACGCGGCCAGCAGCAGGATGATCAGCGCCGTCGCCGCCAGCAGCGCGTGAGCGATGACCAGCCATGCCGGCAACAAGCGCTGCCGCCACTTGTACGCAAGGCTCATCACCGCGCCGCCACCGGCGGCGAGCAGGAACAGGACCAGCGCGATCAGCACCGTCGAGGGCACCTGCTGCGTGCACAGCGCATAGGCAACGAGCGTGAGGCCCGACGCGGCCAGCAGGCCGTGCAACATCGCCAGCCAGGCCGGTGGGTTGTGCCGCGTCGAGAAGCGGATGACCGCCATCAACAGGCCGCCCAGCGCCGTGATGACGAACAGGATCGAAGCGGTCTGGATCATGCACGGCGCCTCGTCTGAGCCGCACCCAGCCTAGGCCGCGCGCGGTGAGGCGGCCGTGTCGGCGGTGTCGATGCGGCGTCACGATCCTGCGAGGCGCG
>Ga0209025_1001557_pt1 | contig 29150 bp, 29 predicted proteins | sample AraplaMF_Col_mLB_FD_184256 | JGI IMG/M metagenome (GOLD analysis project Ga0209025, IMG submission 184256) | Arabidopsis root microbial communities from the University of North Carolina, USA - plate scrape MF_Col_mLB (SPAdes) (version 2) | ecosystem: Host-associated > Plants > Roots > Endosphere... | reverse complement strand
GAACGTGAGATTGCCGTGCCCAGCAGCATCAGGCCAAGCTCCGAGAAGCAGCGTTTGGCTGCATGAATGAGGCGACAACTGTCTTGACGCGCGCCGCTAGTTGTCGAGCTTTACACCAGACTGCGCGACGATGTCCTTCCACCTGACGTAGTCTGCTTGAACGAAATCGGAAAACTCCTTCGGCGACATCGGCTTTGGCTCCGCGCCCTGCTCATGGATGGCCCGGATCACCGAGGGAGAAGAAAGAACCTTGTTGACCTCGGCGTTGATGCGGTTCACGATCTCCGGCGGAGTCTTTGCTGGCGCGAACAGGCCATACCACGTGCTGACATCTACCTCCTTGTACCCGCTTTCGGCGACGGTTGGGACGTCCGGAAGGGACGAACTCCGCTTTGCCGAGGTGACAGCAATGGGCCGCAGCGTGCCTGCTTTTACCTGCGCAAGAACGGACGGTACCGAGGCCACCATCAAGTCAACATTGCCGGCGATGGTATCCGGAATCCCAGCACTCGAACCCTTGTAGGGAACATGCAATAGTTTGATGCCCGCTGCACGGCTGAAGATCTCGGCCGCCAGATGGACCGTTGTACCACTCCCAGGAGAACCATACTTGAGCGAGTCCGGGGCTGCGCGCGCAGCCTTCACGACGTCAGCCAGTGTCTTGTACTTGGAATTGACCGATGTAACCATCACAATGGGCGTATAGGCTACATGGCAGACCGCGACAAGATCACGGCCTGGTACATACGTTACAGACTTGTAGATCCACGGAGCCACGGACAGGTTGTCCTTCTGGCCCATAACGAGGTCATAGCCGCCTGGCGTGGACCTTACAACGTCTGCGATCCCGACGGTTCCGCCGGCCCCAGGCTTGTTCTCTGGCACGAAGGTCCATTTCGTCGCCTGTGACACTTCGGTAGTCACCAAGCGAGTCAGAATGTCCGAGCCGCCACCAGGCGTCCATGGAATCACGACTCGGATTGGCTTCGTCGGCCAAGGCGAACTGGCCTGTGCCTGCGCGCTGGTGAGTCCGCACGCCATCAGAAAGATGGCAAACATTGTCTTAATCATCTTGTGTCTCCCCTACTTTAGTCGTGATGCCACGGAGCACTTTGGCTCGATCGCATTGTGGTGTACTGCGCGGCGCTAGGTCCTCAGCCGAAAGCCCCGCTGTTGAGGACGACAGGATCGTTTCAACGGCCTCGGATCAGCTTTTTCGAAATCCTTCAGCCTTGAATTCCCGGCCCGGTCGTCTAAGCGCTTGCCCGGTTCTGGCGAGGTCTAGCTCATTCCCATGTCATTTGCCTGCCTCCAACCTGAATGTCAGTCTAGTCATTGGTACCTTGGCTACTTGAAACGGTAACCGCGTTAGCCGCCTGGATCACGTTCTGAGACTGGTCCCTTGCCAGATTCGATCTTTGACCAGAGCTGTCATAACGCCCTGGAGCAGCTTATAGACCGCCTCAGTGGCTGCGCTGGATGCATTGAGCGAGGACGTGCAAATTGAAAGCGGGCGCGTGAATTGCTGGGCACGCACCTTCAACACCTGCACGTCACCAGCAGCCTCCTCCTTCGCGACCACTGCCCATGGAAGGAATGTCGAGGCGATGTTCTGCACCACACAAGCCTTCAACAGCGTGAGCGAATCCAGCTCCGCAACCGGCTTGAAACTAAGCTCAGCGAGCGTACAAGCGGTATCGACGACCAGACGCATGCTATTGCCAACGGCAGGCATCACGAGTTTCGTCTCCAACGCCTCTTCCAGGCTGATACTCGTCCGCCCGTCATCTACGAAATGGCTATTCGATGGGCAAACAAAGAAGAGCTCCTCATCCAGCACTGTCTGAATCTCGAGTCCTCTTGGCGCATGATCAAGAAACAAGATAGACATATCAAGTCGACCGCTTAAGGTGAACTCTTGTAGCAGAACACTCAGTCCTTCGACAATTTGAAGGCGCACCAGCGGGAGCTGCTCCTGGCATGCACGGATCATTGCCATGCCAAGTAGCTCCGCCATGGCCGACGGCAATCCGAGAGACACTGTGCCGCATGGTTCGGCACTAGCGTTGGCCACATCCTCTTGCGCAATCTCCGCCTGACGTTGAATCAGCCGGGCGTGGCGATACAGAACGCGCCCGGGCTCCGTCAACGTTACCCCTGTGGTGCGACGCAGGAACAGTTGGTTGCCGAGTTCGCTCTCCAGTGCTGCGATTTGCGTGCTGACTGCCGATTGGGCAACGTGCAGTTGGTCGCTAGCCTTAGATATGCTTCCCAGATCAGCAACTTTCAGAAAGTACTTCAGTTGTCGCATGTCCATCGTCGTCTGCCTTTCCGGCCGCCGGGCCGTTTGCATATTCCTCGAGGTAGCGATGAGCATCGAGGGCAGCCATGCAGCCCGTCGCGGCGCTGGTAATAGCTTGACGATACACCTGATCCTGAACGTCGCCCGCGGCGAACACCCCCGGGACGCTGGTCATGGTCGCGTAGCCATTGAGGCCCGCCCGCGTGATGATGTAGCCGTTGTCCATCTCTAGCTTGCCAGCGAAGACGCCGGTATTCGGGGAATGGCCGATGGCAATGAAACAGCCCTTGACAGGTACCTCCTCGGTCTTGCCATCGGCAAGTTGGCTGAGGCGCACTGCGGAGACTCCGTCCTCGTTCCCTACGATCTCATCGAGGACTGCACCAAGCCTCAAGGAGACGACACCCTCGCGCACCTTTTCCATCAGGCGACCAACGAGAATCGGCTCGGCCCTGAGCTTGTCCCTTCGATGGACGAGAGTGACCCGACTGGCAATGTTCGATAGCAGCAGTGCTTCCTCGACTGCCGTGTTTCCCCCACCGATCACGCAGACGTCTTCACCCTGGTAGAAAAACCCGTCACATGTGGCGCATCCGGAAACGCCGCGCCCCATGAAGTCCTTTTCCGATGGCAATCCGAGCCACTTGGCAGATGCGCCAGTCGCGATAACGAGCGTGTCACACGTGTAGGTTCCGCCTTCGCCGTGAAGCGTGAATGGTCTTTCCTCGAGCGACACAGCGCGGACGTGATCTTCCACGATCGTCGTTTCGAACCGTGCAGCATGATCGCGCAACCGCTGCATGAGCTCCGGGCCTTGTACGCCGTTTACATCGCCAGGCCAATTCTCCACGTCTGTCGTCGTGGTCAACTGCCCGCCAGGCTCGCTTCCGGCGATGAGCATCGGCTTGAGATTCGCTCGGGCCGCATATAGGGCGGCGGTGTATCCGGCAGGCCCCGAGCCGACGATGGCGACCTTGGCATGTTTGATAGCGTTCATGCTGCAATCCTGATGACAATTGATTCGAACCGCTCTTCCTCAAGGCGGTCGCGATCATTAATAAAATTCGCTGTGTGAGGTGGTGCGGATTATTCCCACAGACCTTGCGGCATTGGCAGGCCTTCGTAATCCTCCTCAGACAGGGTCACTGGCAGCTCAATCCCCTTTTCAGTGAGCAAGGCAATTAATTGGCGCGTATGCTGAGCCGAGTGCCACGTGGAGCGCTCCAGGAATTGGTGCAGTGGATGTTCGCCGTAGAACATTTTCAGCGGTTGGGTGCAGGACTTATCGTCGAGATTTTCCCACCATGCCTCCACCCTTACCTTGAGTTCAGTGCCCTCTCGAAGGATGTCGTCGATGCTCCTGATGCGGTCCGGTGCGTCAACGTTGGCCACAATTGTCCAGTCTTCGAGCCCCTCCAGTACCGTTTGGAGAAATGCATCTACGACCTGGAAGATGTGATAGCTGAGGTCGCGGTAGGTACGCGGCCGGCCCGGAAATACAGGCGTGTGGAATAATTCATCCGGGATTTGCGGCGTGATGGCGAGCGCGACGGTCAGTACCTTCATCCACTTCTTTACCAAGACGTCGGGTGGCAGCCGGTCCATGACAGCATCGAGCCGGTCAACAAAGCGTGCCACGTCCTCGATAGACTGTGCGTAGACGTATTGGTCCCCTTTCGAGACTACCGGGACCGACCTCGCGCCGAGCCGGCGCAGTTCATTTCGACCATCGGTATCGGACAGCACGTTGACCGACTTGAACGGGATTTCCAGGCGGGCCAAGAACTCCTTGACTCGAACACAGCTCGAGCAGCCAGGTTGCCAAAAGACACTGTACGGTTGGGTGGCACTGTCCATTTCTACTTCCTCTCGCTTGAATGGGTTTGGTAGAGGTATCGTAGCTATGCACCCTTTCAGCTGGAAGCATGGTTTGCCGATGCCGCCATCTGGAAAACAGATGGCGATTTCAGGCTCACACTACCCTGCCCCTTTTGCGCGAAGCGCCTAAAGTGATGGACGATTACTTCACGGGCATGAAAGTTATTCTGCGACCGTGTCATCCTAGACCACCATGGCTTGCTTCCGTGCCACCGCAATTGCCCACAGGCCGCAGCTATCGAAGTCGAGCCGGTGGCACAAGTGCTTCGCTCTACGCCTAGTGCCGGCCACCGACGAGCTGATTGCCGAGCTGGCGCGCTACCGCCGCGCCAACGGGCTGCCGCCTACTCCGCAGCCCGGGGAGACGCGCCCTCTGGTGCTGCCGGTGATCGGCCGAGAGACGGGTCGCGATAAGGCGCTGTCACGCGGGGCGCTGCATCTGGTGTTTAAGGAAGTGTTTGGCATGGCGGCCGAGCGCCTGCGCGCCCGCGGGCCCGAGTGGGAGGCGCAGGCCGCCGTGCTGGCCAGCGCCTCCGCGCACTGGCTGCGCCACACCGCCGGCTCGCACATGACCGACCAGCAGGTCGACCTGCGCTTTGTGCGCGACAACTTTGGTCATGCCTCGATCGCGACCACCAGCGGTTATTTGCACAGCGAAGAGGATGCGCGGCACGAGGCCACCCAGGAGCGGCATCGGATCGGCTGGACCGGGAAGACGTAAGGCGCACCGACGTTGGCAAGCCCGTCGTGCGTGCACGCGGCTATGCGCCGCACCTGCGACTCAGCGTAGGGCGCGGCTGCTAAAAACACACGAGCGATTAATAGCATTTACCTTCGGGGCTGGCGACAGCGTAACGGCGTGGTTGCCATTGAACGCTTCCATAGCCGGCAGGGCCCTTCGAACACAACATACATGGTTTGTGGAAATATCGTATGATGCTTGTCATGCGAAACATCACACTCAACGCCAGAACGGCGGCCAAAGAAGCCTCGCACGAACGCATTGTTTCCGCGGCGGCGCGGGCGATCCGTCGTAGCGGCTACGACGGCACTGGCGTGGCGGACATCATGCGGGAGGCGGGCCTGACTCACGGCGCCTTCTATGCGCATTTCACGTCACGCGAGGCCATGCTGGCAGAGGCTGCGGATCGGGCGTGTGTCGAGTCCGCCGCAGCAGCAGCGGACGCCGTTGCCAGCGCGCCCCACGGGAGGGCCTTGGAATCCATGCTTCGCGCCTACCTTTCCCGGAAGCACGTAGAGCATGCTGAGATGGGATGTCCCCTTGCTGCCCTAGGGTCCGAAACGCCGCGCCAGACCCCCGAAGTGCGCCGGGTGGCCACCCGACACCTCAAGGAAATGATCGATCTTGTCGCCCGCCAGTCTCCTGACTGGGGGCAACCCGGTGCGCACGAACAAGCACTCGTGACCATCGCCACCATGGTTGGCACTCTGCTGCTGGCTCGGGCAGTCGACGAGCCAGCGCTGTCGGACCGCCTGCGTGAAGCAGCGCTGAAGCAACTCCTCCCCGCCGATTCCTGAACCCCGGTGATGGTGGCGAGGCGCGCTCGCTCGTCTTTACATATGATGCGCATAATGCGAAATGAAAACAACGACTCTCCTTTTTGGCACCAGTTGAAGCACTGTGCGTAGTGCCTACCCGTGAGTTCTGGATTCCCACACGCTGACGCTAGGGCCGCACCGTCGTCGACGTCAACGCGTGAGCCCCCTGCCCCAACACCCAACTCATTCACCACCATGAACCTCAACTTCAGCAATTTCCCGGCCTTGTCCGCACGTGTCTTCGAATGCTTTACCTTGGCCGCAGCGCTCACGGCGCTGCCAGTCTGGGCCGGCGAGGCATCGCCCGCTGGCCTGTGGAAGAACGTTGACGACGTCAGCGGCAAGCCGCGAGCACTGATCCGCATCACCGAATCGAACGGAGTTCTGCAGGGCAAGATCGAGAAGGTGTTTCGAGGTCCGGCCGAAGACCCGAATCCGAAGTGCGACAAGTGCGAAGGCGCGAACAAGAACGCGCCGGTCATTGGGTTGGTGATTCTGAGTGGCCTGACGAAGGACGGAGAGGAGTATGTCGACGGCCAGATTCTCGATCCGGACAACGGCAAGGTCTATCGCAGCAGAGTCCATCTGATCGACGACGGCAAGAAGCTCAGCGTGCGCGGCTATATCGGCGTGCCCATGCTGGGCCGTTCGCAAACCTGGTTGCGCCAGGAATAAGGAATAACCATGAAGGCTTTTGTTCTCGATCGATACGGAAAGAAGCGTGCGTTGCGGTCGGCAGACATGCCAAGCCCCGAATTACGCGATGGCGAGGTGTTGGTCCAAGTCCACGCCGCCGGCGTGAACCAGCTGGACTCTAGGATCAGGGATGGCGAATTCAAGCTCATACTGCCCTATCGCCTGCCGCTCATCCTGGGCCATGACGTGGCCGGCATCGTGGTCAAGGTCGGACCTCGCGTGCGGCAATTCAAGCCAGGTGACGAGGTCTATGCCCGGCCAGATGACTTCCGCATCGGCACCTTCGCCGAATACATCGCGATCAAGGAAGAATCCCTGGCGATCAAGCCTAAGGCGCTCAGCATGGAAGAAGCTGCCTCCATCCCTCTGGTCGGCCTGACGGCGTGGCAAGCGCTGATTGAAATAGCGAAGCTGAAGAAGGGGCAGAAGGTCTTCATCCAGGCGGGGTCCGGTGGCGTCGGAACATTTGCCATTCAGTTGGCCAGGCATGTTGGGGCCACCGTAGCCACCACCACGAGCAGTGCCAATATTGACTTGGTAAAGAGCCTCGGGGCAGACATCGCCATCGACTACAAGAAAGATGATTTCGAGAGGCTGCTGCAGGACTACGATGTGGTCCTGCACAGTCAGGATGCCGCCGCGCTGAAGAAATCGCTGCGCGTGCTGAAGCCCGGCGGAACACTTATCTCCATTTCCGGCCCTCCTGATCCCGCCTTCGCAAAAGGCATTGAAGCTCCGTGGTTCGTGAAGCTCATCGTTCGCCTGCTGAGTTCCGGAGTGCGAAAAAGGGCCGTCCGTCATGACCTTAGATATTCCTTCCTCTTCATGAAAGCCAGCGGGCACCAGTTGCGCGAGATCACCTCGCTCATGGACGCCGGAGCCATCCGTCCGGTAGTGGATCGGATCTTTCCGTTCGAATCGACCAACGAAGCCATGGCCTATGTCGAAAAGGGACGCGCCAAGGGCAAGGTCGTCGTCAAGGTGAGGTAAGTCCTGTCCGCGATCGCGAAATGCCGGCATGCTTGGCATTGCCACTGAGCCAAATGGCGAACGGCGCCAGGGTTGGCGCTAGCGCCCTTTTTTGTCCCGAGGTTCGCCGTGCCGGTCTATGCCGGCACGGTCAATCAGCCGGCTGCGGCGCCGGGTTGAATACCCCGGACTCAGCTCGCGCTCCGCGCCCTTGCCTTTCGACTGCGCGGCGCAACTGATCGCGCTCCCAGCGAACTTGCCCAGCCGGCTATTGCTGCGGCGGCGGAAGACTCGGCGCTCTTGCGATCTGCATCCAGCCCGACAATCAGGTTGACGCACATCGGCACAAGGACTTCCGAGGCTGGATCGGCGAACGCCACGAAGTAGCCGCCGAGTTCGAGCATGATGAACCCGTGCAACGTGCTCCACAACTGCGCGGCGATCAGATCCGGATCGATCTTGCGAACGCAGTCGGTATCCACCAGACGTGCGCATTCCCGGAGCAGATAGGCGTACGACGCGGTGAACGCAGCTGACCGCTCTTTGGACTCCGATGCTGGTGTGCCTCGCGATGGGCTATATCTGCCGTGAATCGACAGCCCGAACATCAGGTCGTACAGATGGGGGTTGCATCTGGCGAAGTCCCGGCATGCCAGAGCCATCGCACATAGATCGGTCATTGGATCGTCCGTGATCGCAACCCGCGCGAAGATCGCCGCCTGGCGTCCAAATCCCTCGTCGGCCACGGCCTGAAGAAGTTCCGGCACGCCACCAAAGTACGTGTAGACCCCCATCGTCGACAGCCCCGCTTCGCTTGACACCGAACGGGCCTTGACTTCGGAAGGCCCGTTCGCTGCGAGCAGGCGGATCGCCGCCTCAACCAGGCGGGTGCGTGCGTCAGGGAAAGTCCTATCCGTGGCCATCTTGCAATGTCTCCATAACAGCGTTATGTTACCACAATAACACTGTTATTTACCTCGGCGAAGCGGGTTGGCAGTGGCAGCTCGGTTTGCCCTGCCGGGCTGCTCGCCGAAGCGCAGCCACGCTCCCCCGCCAATTGAGAACGAAAGGATTCAGAAATGACGAAGACACCACCGATGCCCGGGCGCCTTGATGTGGAAGCCCGCGGTTCTGTATTGATCGTGCGCCTGGACGGCGGCCCGCTTGGCTTGATGGGTCTAAACATGGCCAATGAGTTTGCGGCCCTCGTGAACAAGCTGGAATCCGACATGGCCGTCAGAGCGGTGGTCCTCACCGGAACCCATCCCGGGCGCTTCATCGGCCACGCCGATGTGCGTTGGCTGCAGGAGGGCGGCAAGAGCATCCCGAAGGTCGGGCGCGGCGCCGCGTCAGCGATTGCCCGCGTCGCCAAAACCGTCCGCGCGATGCCACCACTAGCGGCCGCGGCATCCGTCACGCCGCTAGAGGGCGGCATGGAACTGGACCAGTTGCACGACACCTTCCTGCGCATGAACCGCTGCGGCGTCCTCTTCATCGCGGCCCTGAATGGATCCGCTCTGGGTCTGGGGAGCGAGCTCGCGCAGGCCTGCGATGTGCGCCTCATGGCGGATGGCGACTTCTTCATCGGCCAGCCCGAGGTGCTCCTCGGCATCCTTCCCGGTGGCGGTGGCACGCAGCGACTGACACGTCTGGTCGGCGCCCATCGCGCCCTCATGATGATGCTCGAGGGCCGGCCGGTGCCGCCCGCGAAGGCGCTCGAGATCGGCTTGATCGACGAAGTCGTACCTGCGAACGCATTGCTGGACCGCGCCCTTGAGATGGCCGGGTACATGGGTTCGCGTCCCCGCGACTCGATCGCTGCCATCAAACGCGCGGTTTACCTCGGAGGATCGATGACGCTCGACGAGGGCCTGCATCTGGAGCGCACGGAGTTCATCAAGATTGCCCCTTCCGCGACCGCGCAATCGCTGATGGTCGGCTACCTCGATCGCACGGCACGCGACGGCGACCTGCCGCTCTACACCCCTGCAATCTACGACGAAGCTCTCGCTGGCGGCCGCTTCCCCCTGCAGGACAGCGGAGCCCGGAAATGAATGCCCTGACCCATTCCCCCGCCGCAGCCGGTGCCTTCACCCGGCAGGATGTCCGCTTCGACTCGGGCGAAACCTACTGTTCGGCCTGGCTCTACCTGCCTGTCGGCGTGGAGCGTCCGCCAGTCGTTGTCCTCGGCCACGGCAGCCGCTGGACAATGCAATCAGGCTGCGTGCCAGGAAACGTTGGTTCGGTCGAGGCTACCGCCTCGTGACCGAGCAGAATCGCGACAAACCGAACCCGACATACATCGAGATGGGTAATCAGGCCGCTCGGTGGCTTGCCCAGCATACCGGCGGCATTGCCCAAAGCAACGTGCTAGAGGCGCTTGGCAACATCCCGACGACAGCCCACGTACTGGGCGGTGCCGTCATCGGCGGCGATGCCGCGAGCGGGGTGATCGATCGTCATTTGCATGTTTTCGGCTACAAGAACTTGCTTGTGTGCGATGGTGCCGCGGTGCCGGCAAATCCGGGTGTGAATCCTGCGCTGACGATCACTGCGCTTGCCGAGTATGCGATGGCACAGATTCCCGCAGCCGTGCCGGCAACTTTGCCGGATTCTCTAACGACGCGCTGAGGACGTCGTCCCCTTTCCCCCCCAAACTGCAGACCGCAGAGCAGAACGCAACGTTGGTGATCCTCCGCGGGTTACCCTGGACTTTCCTCATCGTCGTGCGATTGCACGGCGTTTACGGTCTCCAAAGCCGTGGGAGCTGCGACAGCGAATCAGGGGCGTCAACGGGCAGCCGATAGGCTTCGTGCTGGTTAGGCGAGGCCTCGTCATGGTGTCAAGCACTGAGAAAGGTCAGTGCCTTGGGCACAAAATCGGCGTGATGCTGGAAAATCCCGCCATGCCCGGCGTCTTCGTAGATAATCAGTTGCGAGTTCGGAATGCGGCGCGCCATATCGGTACTGTTCACGGCGGGTACCATGATGTCGTTATCGCCATTTGCGATGAGTACCGGGATCCGGATGCTGCCGAGGTCTTGGGGTGCCTGCCGGGCCCACGCATTGATCGCCTTCAACTGCCGCAGGAAGGCGCTGGGCGTGGGGCCCTTGTCCCGATCGGCCTTACGCTCCTTCAGCCTTTTCAGGAAGGCCTTCGCGGCTTGGCGGCCATTGGCCGTGGAGGTGAAGAACAGGTAGTACTTGGGATCCCGCAGCGTCAGCAGGCCCTTGATTATCAAGGGCCACGAAACAGGACCCACCTTGTCGATGCCTTTGCCACCTGCCGGACCTGTACCGGTGAGAATGAGCCTGCGCACCAGCCCGGGGGCTTTGAGAGCGATGTCCTGCGCCACGAAACCACCAAGGGAAAAGCCGAGCAGATCGACCTTCTCGAAGCCAAGTGCACCGATCAGGGCAATTGCATCTCGCGCCATTTCATCGACCGTCACGGGGGCTGTTCCGCCCGAGGCGCCGATTCCCCGGTAGTCGGTGGCGATGACACGATGCCTGCCGGCAAGGCCATCGACGATCCGAGGGTCAAAGTTGTCAAGGACCGCTCCCCAATGGTTGAGAAGGATCAAAGGCACTCCACCGCGGGGCCCCAGATCACGGTAGGCAAAAGGCGTTCCTCCGACATTGATCGACCTATTCGCGGTATTTGCGTAGGTCGTATCCGATCCAAGGTGTTTGTTGGAATTGGTCATTGCTGTGGGGCGGGATTTCTTGGATAAGAGGGACAAAGGCCTGCCGCCAGGGCGAACCGACGGTCATGCGTTCACATCGACGACGGTGCGCCCCCGGACTTTCCCTTCCAGTATCCGCGCCGAGATTCCGGGCACCTCGGCCAGGCCAACTACCTGCGTGGTGCGGGCGAGCTTGTCCAGGCCCAGGTCGCGCGCCAGCCGCGCCCACGCCTGCAGCCGGATATCCTGCGGTGCGTTGACCGAATCGATACCGGCGAGGGTGACGTTGCGCAGGATGAAGGGAAGGACCGATACGGGCAGGTCCGCGCCCTGTGCCAGCCCGAAAGCCGCGACCACGCCGCGATACCGGGTCTGCGCCAGCACGTTGGCCAGCGTATGGCTACCGACGGAATCAATGGCGCCAGCCCAGCGCTCCTTAGTGATTGGCGCGCCCGCTTCGGACAGGGTGCGGCGGTCGATGATCTCCGCCGCGCCGAGGCTGCGCAGGTAGTCGGCCTCCTCCGGACGCCCTGTCGAGGCGATCACGCGATAGCCCAAGTCTGCCAGCAGCGCGATCGCGACGGATCCGGCGCCGCCATTGGCGCCGGTCACGAGGATGTCACCGCGCTCGGCTGTCAGGCCGCCGTGTTCCAGCGCCAGCACTGACAACATCGCGGTGTATCCGGCCGTACCGATGCCCATGGCGTCCTTGGTGGAGAAGGCCTCCGGGATCTTGACCAGCCATTCGCCACTCACGCGCGCCTTTTGCGCAAACCCGCCGTGGTGGGTCTGGCTCAGTCCCCAGCCGTTGGCGACCACGCGGTCACCAACGGCGATCCCGGGATAGGTGGAGGCTTCCACGATGCCGGCGAAATCGATCCCCGGGATCAGCGGAAACTGGCGAATGACGGGTCCGCGGCCGGTGACCGCCATCGCGTCCTTGTAGTTCACCGTCGAGTACTCGACCGCGACGGTGACGTTGCCCGGCATCAAATCCTCTTCATTGAAGTCGACCAAGCTGGTCGAGATCGAATCACCTGTCTTGGTGGCTAGCAGTGCTTTGAATGTCATGGGTTAAGCCTCATTTTCGAGAATCAGCGGCAAGCGATACCGCAGGATCAGCTACCGTCAAGGCGCTGTCCGATAGCGCTCTGCGGCATGCGTCTGCCTGATCTCCGAAAGCAGGTCTTGCCGCGAGGCTTCGAGGGTGTACCAGCGTGCAGCGTCGTGCAGTGGCGGGATTGTCACGGGCTCGCGGCGATCGAAGCCGACCAGCGCCGCATCGACCAACTCGCCCACTTCCATCATCTCGGGTAGCGCATTGCTGTCTATGCCGGCACGCTCCCAGATCTCCGTGCGGGTGGCCGCAGGAAGCACAGCTTGGACATAGACGCCCTTGGACGAAAGCTCCAGGTTCAACCCCTGAGAAAGGAACAGCACGAAGGCCTTGGTCGCGCCGTAGACCGACATGCCGTATTCCGGCGCCAGGCCCACCACGGAGCCGATATTGACGATCGCGCCTTCACCGGCCGTTGCAAGCCGCGGAGCGACCGCGCTGGCGAGCCGGACCAGCGCGGTGGTGTTGAGCGCGACGAGCCGCGCGACGTCGTCGGTCGTCTGCTCGATGAAGCTGCCGGCTTTGCTTGCTCCGGCGTTGTTGATGAGGATCCCGATGCGGGCGTCATCGCGCAGACGCGTCTCGACGTCGGCCAGCTCGCTGGATTGTGTGAGGTCGGCCTGGAGGATATCGATGGCGATGCCATGGGCCTGGCGCAGACGAGCCGCCAGGGTGTCCAGTCGCGCCTGGTCGCGGGCGACCAGCACGAGGTCATGGCCGCGCTGCGCGAAGCGCTCGGCGTAGGTGGCGCCGATGCCGGAGGAGGCGCCTGTGATGAGGACAGTGGAACGGGTGGTCATGTGTTGTTCTCTTGAATCGTTGAAGCCATGTCGGGAAGCACGACGCGCAGCGGGGCCGCGGCTGTGCGTGGCCCCGCCAGCCTGATCAGGCGCTGGCTTCGGCGAGGGTCGAGTAGTCGATGTATCCCGCGGCACCGCCGCCGTAGAGCGTGGCCGGATTGAACGTCGCCAGGGGCGCGCCAGTCTTCAGCCGCTCTACCAGGTCGGGATTGCCGATGAACTGACGCCCGAATGCGAACAGATCGGCCTTCCCCTCGGCGAGCCGGGAGGTGGCCAGTTCCAGGTCGTAGCCGTTGTTGGCGATGTAGGTTCTCTTGAAGCGCCGGCGCAGGGAGCCGTAGTCGAACGGAGCCACGTCGCGCGGGCCGCCGGTCGCACCTTCCACGACATGGATGTACACGATGCCCAAAGCGTCGAGCTGGTCGACGAGGGAGTCGAACTGCGGCTGCGGATCGCTGCTCGAAATGCCGTTGGCCGGCGAGACCGGCGAGATGCGGATGCCGGTGCGATCTGCGCCGATCTCCTCCACCACGGCCTGCGTCACCTCCAGCAGCAGCCGCGCGCGATTCTCGATGGAACCGCCATAGGCATCCGTGCGGACGTTGGCACCATCCTTGATGAACTGGTCCAGCAGGTAGCCATTGGCACCATGGATTTCGACGCCATCGAAGCCCGCGGCGATGGCGTTGGCCGCGGCCTGGCGGAAATCGTTGACGATCCCCGGCAGTTCGTCGAGTTCAAGCGCCCGCGGCTCGGACACATCCACAAAGCTGTTGTTGACGAAGGTCTTGGTTTCAGCGCGGATGGCCGAAGGCGCGACAGGCGCGGCGCCGTTGGCCTGCAGGTCGACGTGCGAGATGCGCCCGACGTGCCATAGCTGCAGGAAGATCCGCCCGCCCTTGGCATGGACGGACTCGGTGACCTTGCGCCAGCCGTCGATCTGCGCCTGCGTGTAGATGCCGGGCGTATCCTGGTATCCCTGTCCCTGCCGCGAAATCTGCGTGGCCTCGGAGATCAGCAGGCCGGCCGACGCGCGCTGGCTGTAGTAGGTGGCGGCGAGCTCGCTGGGCACGAAGCCGACGCCAGCGCGGTTGCGCGTCAGCGGGGCCAGGACGACCCGGTTGGAGAGCGTCAGGGAGCCGAGGGTGTAGGGCTCAAACAGAGTCTTGTCGGTCATGTCTTCTTTCTGCCACATTAGTTGATGATCGTTGTTGCAGTGCACGGCAGTGCGCTGCTCCTCCAGGGACTGGATGGCATGCGGCGATAGGCGAATCGGTCGCCATCAACTTCAATGCAACGGGTCGATGCTGTCACATCGGTATCGCTCATGGCCCAAGTCCTCACAAAAGTTGGCGAATCCTTATGATGATGGTCGTAATCAATAACGTCAAGCTCTTTGATGATGATTGACATCAATGTATACTAACGGTCTGACGGTTTGTTGGTGCTAGACAAGAGAGGCATGTGGATATGAGGGTCACCAAGGCGCAGGTACAGGCGAATCGGGCGCACATCGTCGAGACCGCCTCCACTCTGTTTCGTGAGCGTGGCTATGACGGCGTGGGCGTGGCAGAGCTGATGGCAGCTGCCGGCTTCACCCATGGCGGGTTCTACAAGCATTTCGGGTCCAAGGCAGACCTGATGGCTGAAGCGGCCGCACAGGGGCTCTCACACTCAGCGGCGCAGATAGTTGGCGTAGACGTTGCCGAGTTCGTCAAACGCTACGTTTCCCGGGATCACCGAGACGCCCGCAGCAACGGCTGCACGATGGCCGCCTTGTGTGGGGATGCTGCGCGTCAGCCAGAGTCGATCAAGGCCACGTTCGCGGCCGGGATCGAAAGCCTGCTGGCGGCCCTTGATCGCGAAGGCACCACGCTGGGCGGCCTGAACCAGCGCGAGGCGCGCGCAAAGATGATCGACATGCTTGCCCATGCGATTGGCGCAGTCGTGTTGTCGCGGGCCTGTCCGGACGACTCCCCGCTGGCGGACGAGATCCTGAAAGTATGCCGCCGGGCAATCCTCGCATCACTGGCTCCGTAAGGGGCGCGAGTTCGCGCCCTGAACAGCCTGGATACAGCCGTGATGGGAGCGAAGCTCTGCAATCATTGTTCTGGAAAAGGAGTCGTCAATGGAGGTCGATCAAGTTGTTGCCCGGTGGGCAGCTGAAGAGGAAGCAATTCGTGCTCGTTTGAGGGCGCCCGATGCTGAGCCCCGGGAACAGATCGCCGGCCGATCTGGCATGGAGGTGTTCGAAGCGATCTTTGCCGGAGAACTGCCGCCCGCCCCTATTGGCGACACACTCGACTTTGTGCCGATCCACATGGAGCCCGGCGTCGCCGTCTTTCAAGGCCGACCCCAGCGCAGGCACTACAACCCTCTAGGCATCGTCCACGGCGGCTGGTTCGCCACGTTGCTCGACTCGGCTGTGGGTTGCGCAGTGCATTCGACCTTACCCGCCGGTAAGGCCTACACCACGCTGGAGCTGAAAGTCAACATGGTGCGCGCCTTGACCGACGGGGTACGGCTGGTGCGCGCCGAGGGCAAAGTGATTCACGCGGGTCGCCAAGTCGCCACAGCCGAGGGGCGGCTCGTCGGCCCCGACGGCAAGCTGTATGCACATGCGACCACGACGTGCCTGATCTTCGATCAGCCTGCAACTACTTTGGGAAATTCTCAAGGCCAAGCCTGACATCGTGCTCTGCACCCCGGTCCGGACACCGATCGGCTCCTATGGCGGCGCGCTGAAGGACCCCTCCGGCGCCCGACCTCGGCGCGGCGGCGATCCGCGAAACTCTGCGACGCTCCGCTGACCGGCGACACCATCGATACCGTCGCGCTGGGCTAGGTGATCCAGGCGTGGGCCAGGATGAACCCAGCGCGACAGGCAGCCATCGGCAGCGCGCTGCCGGTGCAGGTGCCAGCGCTGACCGTGAACCGGGTGTGCGGATCGGGCCCGTAAGGCAATTGCCAGTGCCTCACTCGAAATCGCGGCGGGATACGCCTCGGTCGCGGTCGCCGGCGGCAAAGAGAACATGGACCAGGCGCCCTATCTGGTGCGGGTGGGCGCTAGGGTACCCGCATGGGCGACGCGCCGATGCTCGACAGCATGCTGCGGGACAGCCTGATGCGTTCAGCGGCCAGCACTCGGGCTGGCATACCGAGGATCTCGTCCGCCAGTACAGCATTACGCGGGAGGACCAGGATCGCTGGGCCGCGCGCTCTCACCAGCGCTTCAGTGCCGCGCAGGCCGCGGGCAGTTCGACGAGAAAATCGTCGCGATCGAACTCGCCAGCCGCAAGAGGCCAGTGAGCAATCATCTATCAATCGAATCATTGGTCGCCGCATGTGCAAAGGCAACATATGCAGTGGACTCCCGCGGGAGCATATAGTGTCGCCCAAGTGCGCGTTCCCCTTTTGGATCAGGAGTTTCAGAATTTCGCTCAGTGACAGGGTTCCGTGGATTGGGCAACGACGTGCGTCTTGGCCCTGGCAAAGACCGTCCCGGCCTATTTAACGGCTTCCCTCCGCAACAGTGATGGTCTGCCCTTGCGCGTCGCTGGAGACGACGCGCTTACCCACACGGGCGCGAATACGGTCGCTCCGATGGTAACGATTAACGTAGGCCAGGTCCGCCCAGTTGGGAGGCGCCCATTCCATCTACACTTCACGCCAGGACGTCAGTTTCTCGCTCAACGCTCCGACGTACGCAACTCCTCGGTCAACCAATCTACCAGCCTGACCGTGTCCGAGCGGCGGTTCAAGTGAGGTGCTACCCAAATCGAAAGAGTGTTCGGTCCGGCTACGAAGCCTAGCGGTGCCACAAGTGTTCCACTACTCAAGTCATCGTGTACGAGCATGCGTGGGACGTTCGCCATTCCGAGGCCGCACTTGGCCGCCTGGATCAGCAGGTAGAAATGATTGAAAGTCTCTGCGATGTCGAGCGTTCCTAAGTTCGTGCCGGAGCATAGGCTCCAATCGACCCACGCTTGGGGACGCGTTCGCGAAACCATTAATCGCGCACGCGGCAGATCAGCCGGGGAAGACAGGCGAAGACTTCGCAGGTAGGCAGGAGAACACACCGGCCCAATCCATTCGATGACAGAACCCACACGGATGACGTCCTTCGGCGGCTCAATGGTAGACAAGCGAATCGCCACGCTGATGTTGTCGCGTGCAAAGTCCACAGGCCCGAAGCCGGGGTTAAAGCGAAGTTTGACATCCGGGTTGGCGTCCTGAAAGCCCGAGAGGCGCGGCAGGAGCCAGTACATCATGATCGACTCGGAGCATGAGAGCGTCAGCGGTCCAGGCTTGAGTTGCTCGATGCTGGCCTGAATCAACTGGAATCCCCGCGAAAGACCTTCGGCTAAGCGCTGGCCCTCGGCAGTCGGCTCAGTGCCATGCGCACTGCGCTTGAGCAGTGGCAGCCCAAGAGTGTCTTCGAGTATTCGCACTTGGCGGCTCACCGCCCCGTGCGTTACCGACAACTCATCCGCTGCAGCACTAAAGCTGCGTAGGCGAGCCGTCGCCTCGAAGGCGCGCAGCGCATTCAGGGATAAGCGTTCCAGGCCCATGCCGAATCTCCTAGTGAAAGCAACCTCCGGGTTTTCCCGGTCATTGAGTGAGATTTTCTCACAGCTCAAGGAGATCATATCGTTTGTCGATCATTTGCGACGCGCTTAGTATTTCCTCGTATCGAAGCCCGTCCCACCTGCTGGGCCGATTCAATCGGTGAAGCAAAAACCTCACACCATATGATGCCCCAGACATATTCCCGTCCTGAGTTCCACGCGCGCTACCTTGTCGAAAGCTCCGTCCCCTCGGAAAAAGTGGCGCAGGTCATCGCTGGCGAGCAGTCCAGCGGCACCTTCCTGTCGCTGCGCGGAGAAACCGAGCAACTCAAGGAACGTGCCCGGGCCCGTGTTGTACGCATCAACCCGCTGCCGCCAGCACTGGAGCCCACACTGGCAAGTGCCTTCGTGGCGCGTCACGGCAACCCCGCCGTGTTTCACCGTGCCGAGATCGAGATCGCCTTCCCCATTGCCAACGTCGGCCCTAATCTGTCAACGCTGCTTGCCACGATCGCGGGCAACTTATTCGAATTGGGAGAGGTCACCGCGCTTCGCCTGCTCGACCTCGACCTGCCTGCGGAGTACGCCGCCAAGTTCCTGGGACCAGCCTTCGGCATCGAGGGCACGCGGCGCCAGGCTCAGGTCTTCGAGCGCCCGCTGATCGGCACCATCATCAAGCCCAGCATCGGCCTGACGCCGCAACAGACGGCCGATCTGACGAACGACCTGTGCGCGGCCGGTATCGACTTCATCAAGGATGACGAGCTGATCGCCGACCCGCCCTATGCGCCTTTCGACGAGCGATTGAAGGCGGTGATGCCGGTGCTGCACCGCCATGCAGACCGCCTAGGCCGCATCCCCATGTACGCGATCAATATTTCGGGCTCGATCGACGAGATGCTGCGCCGTCATGACGCGGTCCTGGAGGCGGGCGGCACCTGCGTGATGGTCAGCATCAACTGGGTCGGCTTCGCCGCGGTGGAGCACTTGCGCCGCCACGCGAAACTGCCGATCCACGGTCATCGCAACGGCTGGGGCGCCTTCACACGCCATCCTGGCCTAGGCTTCTCATTCACGGCTTACCAGAAGCTATGGCGACTGGCGGGAGTGGACCAATTACACGTCAACGGGCTTCGCAGCAAGTTCTGGGAGCCTGACGAGTCGGTGCTGGACTCGGCCCGCGCCTGCCTTTCAGATTTCGCTGGCCTCAAGCCCGTAATGCCCGTCTTCTCTTCAGGGCAATGGGCGTTGCAGGCGCCCGACATGTACCGTGAACTTCGCACGGGCGACCTGATGCATTTGGCCGGCGGCGGAATCATCGGCCACCCTGACGGCATCGCTGCCGGCGTGAGCAGCATGCGCGAAGCCTGGGAGGCGGCCATGGAGGGTATGGACTTGGAGACGTATGCCGGCACCCACCCGGCGCTGCAACGGGCCCTGCTGCACTTCGCGGGACGCTGAGATGAAGGCAATGTCTAACCAACACACGTCCGGGCCATTGCGCCTGGCCTTCTACGGCGACGACTTCACCGGCTCCACGGATGCCTTGGAAGTCCTGGCCTTCAGCGGACTGCGCTGCGCGCTGTTCCTCTCGGTGCCGACGCCAGCCCAGATGGAAGCCTTGGGTGGCTTCGATGCCATTGGTGTCGCCGGCAGCAGCCGCGCCATGACGACCGCGGAATTGGATGCCCACTTGCCAGGCGTGTTCGCCAAACTCGCCGCGCTGCGTACGCCGCTAGTGCATTACAAGGTTTGCTCCACCTTCGACAGTGCACCGGCCACCGGCAGCATCGGCCATGTGATGGAACTGGCGCGCGATGCCTTCAGGCAGCCGCTCATACCCATCGTGGCCGCTACCCCGGCTCTCGGACGCTACTGCCTCTTTGGGCATCTCTTTGCCCGCTCCGCTACCGACGGGAAAATATACCGGATCGATCGCCATCCCATCATGAGCGTGCACCCTGTCACGCCCATGCACGAATCCGATCTGGCCTTGCACCTGGGCCAGCAAACGACAATGGCCATCGGCAATCTGCCGCTGACCAGCTTCGACTCTACTTCGGGCTCCATGGCCGAGCAGGTGACGGCTATGGCGGGGTCCTCGCAAGCCGTGGTGCTTGATGGGTTGGACGCCGGGCACCTGACCCTGGCTGGGGAATGCCTGCAGCAGATGGCCTCGGTGCAGGCGAAGCCCCTGCTGGTGGTCGGCGGCTCCGGGGTGGAGTACGGGTTGACCCAGTACTGGAAACAGCAGGATGGACAGCCCGCTATCGCCGCCGAGACCACTACGGAGGCTGCGGACCACTACAGCCAGTTCGAAGCGGTCGATCAGGTGCTGGTGGTCTCGGGCAGTGCGTCGCGCCTCAGTGCCACGCAGATCCAGGCGGCAGTCGACGCAGGCTTCAGGGAAGTGGCCGTCGACGTGCAAGCCCTGAGCCAGGTGTCGCAAGTCGGCGCCGTCGTGGAGTCGCTGGTGCGTGCGGTACTGGAAGCCCTGGCCACGGGTGCCAGCGTCGTGATGCACACCGCCCGCGGCCCGGAGGACACGCGCATCGATGCGCTTGTCCAGGCACTACGAGAGCAAGGCTACAGCGCCGATGCTGCCCGGCACCATGGCGGCCGCCTGGTCAGTGACTGTCTGAGCGAGGCGGTCGATGCAATCGTGCGTGCGCATCCCTTGCGTCGCCTGGTTCTCTCCGGTGGCGACACTTCCAGCCGTATCACGCAGGTGCTGGGGCCCGATGCCTTGGAGATTCGTGCCCGACTGGCGCCCGGTGCGCCGCTGTGCCGGCTGTTGTCGAGCACGCCACACCTGCAAGGGTTGGAGTTGGCCCTAAAGGGCGGGCAGATGGGCAGCGCCGACTATTTCGTGAAAGCGCTCAAGGGCAGTGCCATGCCCGCCCGAGTCGACCGATGAACCCCAATCCCATTGGAACAGGAGCAATCAGCATGAAACAAGCAACCCCTCAGCAGCGCGTGGCATTCGTCACCGGCGGCGCGATGGGCATCGGTGCTGACGTCTGCCATCGGCTGGCTGCGGCCGGCATGACGGTAGTCGTGGCCGACCGTGACGCGGAAGCGGCGGAAAAGACGGCGGCGGACCTGCGCGCACAGGGCCTCCAGGCCGAAGCGCAAGCGATCGACGTGAGTGACGCGGAGTCCGTGGCCCGTGCATTTGGCGAACTGGAGCAGCGCCATGGCCGCTGCGATGTGCTGGTTAATAGCGCCGGCATCGCCAAGGTTTTCCCATTCCTAGAGTTTCCGCTGGACAACTTCGTGGCGACGATGAGCGTCAATGTCACCGGTGCATTCCTGTGCTCGCAGCATGCCGCCCGCCTCATGGTGCGCCACAAGTGGGGGCGCATTGTGAACATCGCCTCGGTGGCCGGCATGCGCGCGGTTGGCACGGGTCGCACAGCTTACGGGACCTCCAAGGGCGCCGTGATCGCACTGACACGCCAAATGGCGGTAGAGCTCGCAGAGCACGGTGTGACGGCCAACGCGGTCGCCCCCGGTCCGGTGGACACCCCCATGACCCGCGTGCTGCACACGGAGCAGTTCCGCAATGAGTACTGCAACGCCATCCCCATGAACCGCTATGGCACGACGGAGGAGATAGCTGCAGCGGTGATGTACCTGGTATCCGAAGACGCCGGCTTCACCAGCGGCGTGACCTTGCCCGTGGATGGTGGATTCCTCGCCTCCGGCGCCCGCGGTTTGTAAACGACAAATTCAAAAGGAGACAGCGATGAAGCACGTGAGACTCAAGACCTTCGCGGCCAGCATGCTGGGCGCGCTGCTCGCGGCTGGCGCAACCAGCGCCATGGCAGCGGACATCAAGGAACGCACAATCAAATACGCCGTTATTTATGACCTCAAACATCCGCACGGCTTGGGAGCACAGAAGTTCGCTGAGCTTGTGGGCCAACGCAGCGCCAACAAGCTGAAGGTCAAAATCTACGCAAGCGGCATGCTCGGCGGCGAGGTGCAGATGCTGTCTTCGATGCAGGGCGGAACAGTCGAGATGTCGGCCGTCGCCTCGTCGCAGCTCGTCGGAATTATTAAGGAGTTCGCGGCGCTGGACCTGCCGTTTCTCTTTAATAACGAGAAAGAAGCGGACGCCGTGGTCGACGGCCCCGTGGGCAAGCAACTGCTGGAGCGGCTACCCGCCAAAGGGCTGGTCGGCCTGAGCTGGTTCGAGCATGGCTTCCGTAACCTGACCAACAGCAAGCGGCCGGTACAGAAGCTGGAGGACATCCAAGGCTTGAAGGTGCGTGTGCAGCAAAACAGTGTTGCCATCGACACCTTCAATGCGCTAGGTGCCAATGCAGTGCCGATGCCGTTTCCTGAACTGTACTCGGCACTGGAGCAGAAGGCCGTGGACGGCCAAGAGAACCCGTACACCACGGTCGAAAGCGCGAAGCTCTACGAGGTGCAGAAGTATCTGAGCATCACTAAGCACAGCTATACCCCGCTGCCCCTATTGATGAGCAAGAAGTTCTGGGACGGCCTATCCGCTGACGAGAAAAAGATCATTCAGGACGCCGCAATCGAGGCGGCGGTTTTCCAGCGCAAGGCTAATCGTGAAGTCAATGAGAAGTCGCTGCAGGCCCTTAAGGCCGCCGGGATGCAGGTCACCACCATTGCACCTTCGGAAATGGACCGCATCCGCTCCAAGGTCCAGCCCGTGATCGTCAAGTACAGCGCCCAGGTCGGCGAGCCGCTGGTTAAGCAGCTCTACGGCGAAATCGAGAAGGTGCGCAAGCAGTAAGCAACAACGTTGCTTTCTTCATGGCCCGGACAGCGATGCATCCGAACAAGGTGTCCGGCCATGTGTTTCCGAGTAAACAGGATCCACTGAAATGCGGCCAAGCAAGCATGCCAAGATCGTAGCCACCCTCGGGCCGGCTAGCGACGACCTTCAGACAATACAGTCGCTCTTCACCGCCGGTGCCGACGTGTTCCGCTTGAACTTCAGTCACGGCACGCACGAGGATCACCGCCGCCGCCTGGAGAACGTTCGCGAGGTGGAACGCCGAGGCGGACGTGCCATCGGCGTACTGCTCGACCTGCAGGGACCGAAGCTGCGCATCGGCACCTTTCCCGGCGGCCCGATCCAGCTTGCCGAGGGCCAGTCATTTCGCCTGGACCTTGACACCGAAACCCCGGGCGACGCCAACCGGGTGCTTTTGCCCCATCCAGAAATTTTTGCGGCCCTGCAGCCGGAGGCAGAACTGTTGCTGGATGACGGACGCGTGCGCCTGCGCGTCGAGCGGTGCGGTCCGGACTTCGCTGAGACGCGTGTCGTCAATGGCGGGCCGCTGTCGGACCGCAAGGGCGTAAACGTGCCCGGCGTGGTGCTGCCGCTGTCGGCCCTCACCGAGAAGGACCGCGGCGACCTGAAGTTCGGGCTGAAGCTGGGCGTTGATTGGGTGGCGCTGTCCTTCGTGCAGCGGCCCGAGGACATTGCGGAGGTCCGTGCCCTTGTCCGGGGTAAGGCCGGTATCGTAGCCAAGCTGGAGAAGCCCGCTGCCATCGAGGCGCTGGACGACATCGTGGCGGAGACTGACGCTGTCATGGTGGCGCGTGGTGACTTGGGCGTAGAAATGCCGGCCGAGGCCGTGCCCGCGATCCAGAAGCGCATCGTCGATGCTTGCCGGCGCGCGGGCAAGCCGGTCATCGTGGCCACTCAGATGCTTGAATCCATGGTCAACGCTCCGGTGCCGACGCGCGCCGAGGCCTCGGACGTGGCCACCGCCATCTACGAAGGGGCCGACGCGGTGATGCTCTCGGCCGAGTCGGCGAGCGGGCGCTATCCCGTCGAGGCCGTACGCATGATGAGCCGCATCGTCAGCCGTACAGAGCAGGACCCGCATTACCGGGCCTCGATCGACGCCTCGCGCTCGGAGCCGTCCTCCAATGCGCCGGACGCCATCGGCTTTGCCATGCGCAACGTGACGGATCTGCTGCAGGCAGCCGCCACGGTCGCTTACACCAGTTCGGGCTACTCGGCGCTGCGCATGGCACGCGAGCGGCCCAGTGCCCCAATCATCGGCATGACGCCCCGTTTGGCCGTGGCACGGCGCCTGGCGCTGGTTTGGGGTGTGCACGCCGTCCTGTGCCACGACGTCGCCGACGTGCCGGAAATCATCGACCTGGCCTGTGTCACCGCGTGCGACGAGGGCTTCGGCAAGACTGGGCAAACCATTGTCATCTCGGCCGGCATGCCTTTCGGTGTGTCTGGCACCACCAACCTGCTGCGTATTGCGCAGATCCACTGAAGGAGCACTTCCCATGTCCACGATCCGGCAGGTCCGCGGCTTCGAGATTCTCGACTCGCGCGGCAACCCCACCGTCGCCGCCGAGGTGCTGCTTGCCGATGGAGGGCGCGGTTTTGCGGCTGCACCGTCTGGCGCCTCCACTGGCGCGCGCGAGGCACTGGAGTTGCGCGACTGGGATCCCAGGCGCTACTTTGGCAAGGGCGTGACGAAGACCGTCAATCATGTCAATGGCGAGATTGCCCGCGCCTTGGCGGGCAAATCCGTCGAAGACCAAGCGGCGTTGGACCACTTGATGATCGAGCTCGACGCGACGCCTACCAAGTCGCGTCTGGGCGCCAACGCCATCCTTGCTGTCTCGCTGGCCGCGGCCCGGGCCGCCGCGGCATCGGCCGGACTGCCACTGTACCGGCACCTCGGCCGCGGACGCGAACCCCAGCTGCCTATGCCGATGATGAACATTGTCAACGGCGGCGCCCATGCCGATAACAGCGTGGACATGCAGGAATTCATGATCGTGCCGGTGGGCGCGCCAAGGTTCTGCGAGTCGTTGCGCTGGGGTGCCGAGGTCTTCCACTCGCTCAAGAGCCTGCTTAAGGCGCGGGGATTGTCCACTGCAGTAGGCGATGAGGGTGGCTTTGCGCCAGACCTTCCGTCCAACGAGGCGGCCATCGAGGTGATCTTGTCTGCCATAGAGAGTGCCGGCTTCAAGGCCGGACAGGATGTGGCCCTGGCGTTGGATGTCGCGAGTTCCGAGTTCTACCGCGGAGGTGTTTACGAACTGGCCTCGGAGGGCAAGCGCTTCGATCCGGCTGAGTTCGTGGCCCATCTGGAGCGCTGGGTTAGCGACTATCCCATCGTCAGCATCGAGGACGGCATGGCCGAGGATGACTGGGACGGCTGGGAGTTGCTCACCGCCAGGCTAGGCCGGCGGGTGCAACTGGTGGGTGACGACCTGTTCGTCACGAATACCGAGATCCTTCAGCAGGGCATTGCGCGCCGTGTTGCCAACTCCATCCTCGTCAAGCCCAACCAAATCGGAACACTCACCGAAACACTGGCTGCCATCGACATGGCAGACGAGGCCGGCTATGCCGCGGTCGTGTCGCACCGTTCAGGCGAGACCGAGGACACGACGATCGCAGACCTGAGCGTTTGCACGGCGGCTACGCAGATCAAGACGGGCTCGCTGTGTCGTTCGGATCGGGTCGCCAAATACAACCGGCTGCTGCTGATCGAGCAGGAACTTGGCGATGCCGTATCCTTTCCCGGCCGCTCTGCCTTCCGAGTTCAAGGTTAAGCATCATGGCCACTGTCGTACTCCTGCGCCATGGCGAATCGACCTGGAATCGGGAAAACCGCTTCACCGGTTGGGCCGACGTCGATCTGACGGAAAAAGGGCTGATCGAGGCCCGCGCCGCGGGCCAGCTGTTGAAGAACGAGGGCTTCGTCTTTGACGTCGCCTTCACGTCCATGCTCAAGCGTGCCAACAAGACCCTCTCGACAGTCCTGGACGCGATGGATCGGATGTGGATCCCCGTCCACCACTCCTGGCGTCTCAACGAGCGGCATTACGGCGCGCTGCAGGGCCTGGACAAGGCCGAGATAGCGGCGCTGCATGGCGAAGCTCAGGTCAAGAGCTGGCGCCGTGCTTATGACATCCCGCCTCCCGCGCTGCCCGACGGTGATCCCCGCATCAGCGACACGGACCCCCGATACGCGGACGCCGACGAGCCGTTGCCGCGTACCGAATGCCTAAAGGACACCGTGGCGCGGTTTCTGCCGTACTGGCATACAGCCATCGTGCCCCAGATACAGGCGGGCAAGCGTGTGCTCATCGTCGCACACGGCAACAGCCTGCGAGCTCTGGTGAAGTACCTCGACCGGATTTCAGATGCGGACATCGTGGAGCTCAACATTCCAACGGGCCAGCCACTGGTCTATGAACTCGACCCCAACCTCAAGGGCGAGTCGCACCGGTACCTGGGCGATCCTGAAACCATTGCGGCCGCCATGCAGCAAGTGGAGCGACAAGGCAAGCCGGCTCGCTGAACAGGTCGGGACCACCCGGCGGAAACTGCATGACTCAAGGCCTGATGGCCTTGCCGCCCTACAAGAGAGGAGACAAAACATGTTGTCCAAGTTTCTGGACCGCTACTGCCGTCTGATAGATGCATTGATCGCCCTGGCGCTGGCAATCATGGTCGTGCTGGTGTTTGGCAACGTGGTGCTGCGATACGCTTTCAATTCCGGCATCACGGTCAGCGAGGAAGTCTCGCGCTGGCTGTTCGTGTGGGTGACCTTCATGGGTGCGGTGGTGGCGCTACGCGAGCGAGCGCATTTGGGCTCGGACATGCTGGTATCGCGCCTGGGGCCCATTGGCAAAAAGGTGTGCCTCGTCACAGGCCAGTTGCTGATGCTCTACATCACCTACCTGATCTTCATGGGTAGTTGGCAGCAAACCCAGATCAACGCGGAGGTCAAGGCCCCGGTAACTGGCGCTTCGGTAGCGATCTTCTACGCCTCGGGCCTCGTGTTCTCGGCCTCGGCCGCGCTGATCATCCTCAGTGACTTACTGCGCGTGCTCACCGGACGCATGAGCGACGACGAGTTGGTGATGGTCAAGGAGAGCGAAGAAGCCGCGGAGTTGGAGGCCCTGAGAACCGAACTTAAGCGCGAGGAAGAAGCTTTTGGACAGCAACACCCCTTGGAAGGGAGCAAGTAAATGACCGTCGCCATTTTCCTTGGATCGCTGCTGGGCGCCATGGCGCTAGGCATTCCCATCGCCTTTGCCCTTCTCGCCTGCGGGCTGGCGCTGATGGTACACCTGGACATGTTCGATGCGCAGATCCTGGCGCAGAACGTGATCAATGGGTCCGATAGTTTTCCGTTGCTGGCCGTGCCCTTCTTCATGCTCGCAGGGGAGATCATGAACGTGGGCGGCTTGTCGAAGCGAATCGTGGACTTGGCGCTGGCGTGCGTAGGCCACATCAAGGGTGGGTTGGGCTATGTGACCATCATGGCCGCCATCCTGCTATCCGCCCTTTCTGGCTCGGCGGTCGCGGACGCTGCGGCGCTGACTGCACTCCTTCTGCCCATGATGGTCAAGGCTGGCCACAACAAGGCCCGCTCGGGCGGGTTGATCGCCGCCAGCGGCATTATCGGCCCGGTGATCCCACCCTCCATTGGATTCGTGGTCTTCGGCGTGGCGGCTAACGTGTCGATTTCCAAGCTGTTCCTGGCCGGCATCTCTCCCGGCATCCTCATTGGCGCGGCACTCTGGATCACCTGGTGGTGGCTTGGCCGCAAGGAAAACCTCACGCCTCCGCCGCGCAAAACCCGTGCCGAAGTCCTCAAAGCGCTGCGCGACTCAACCTGGGCCCTGATGCTGCCCATGATCATCCTGGTGGGCCTGCGCATGGGTGTTTTCACGCCCACCGAAGCCGCCGTCGTAGCCGCGGTGTACGCGCTGTTCGTGGCGACAGTGGTCTACCGCGAACTCAGGTTTAGCCAGCTCGTGGCAATCTTTGTGACAGCAGCCAGGACGACGGCAGTAGTAATGTTCCTGGTAGCTGCGGCCATGGTGAGCGCATGGCTAATTACGGTGGCGGACTTGCCCACCAAGGTGATCGGAATGCTGGAGCCCTTCATGGGTAACCAGACGCTGCTGCTCATCGCCATCATGCTGCTTTGCATGGCCGTGGGCACCGCGATGGACATGACCCCCACAATCCTGATCTTGACGCCCGTGCTCATGCCGGTGATCAAGGCCGCAGGCATAGATCCGGTTTACTTTGGCGTCCTGTTCATCATCAATAATTCCATCGGGTTAATCACGCCGCCGGTCGGAACAGTGCTTAATGTCGTGGCAGGGGTGGGACGCATCAAGATGGATGAGGTTACCAAGGGCGTTCTGCCGTTCATGCTGGCGGAGTTCGTCGTGATGTTCCTGATGGTGCTGTTTCCGCCGCTGGTGACGGTGCCGGCCAAGTGGCTCGCAGGCTGACTTCAGTGGCATGCGGGTCTGGAGGCGCGGCGGGTTGCTGCAGGCTCGAACCAACGAGTCCAGGGGCTGCTGGACCTGCAGGCCCTGAAGCGCCCCACCGCAGAGGTCTGCATACGACCGAACCCTGGCGACGATCTCGATCGATCGGTGTGCACGCATCCACGCGGTCACTGCAGTTGCTTCCCTGCCGGCAAACACTTCGATCGGCTCACGTCGCTCCAAATCGACGATGATCGTTCCGTATTGGTGACCGCGGGCAATCGCCCAGTCATCGATGCCGACGACCCGCTGCGCTCAGAAGCTCTGCGCAACTCCCGCAGCACGGTATCGGCACTGGTGCGCAAGCTCAAGGCGTTGGCAAGCCGGGCTGCCGCCTCACCATCGAGGGCGTGGCCCAGCGCGTGCAACGCCCGAGCTTGCGATCGCGTACGACGTTGATGCCGACTGGCCAGTGCATGGAGGTTCTCGGCAAACGTACGAAGGGAGCAATTGGCGCTCATACACTTGAAGCGCCGCACCTCAACGGCGATAACGACCCGCTGCTCGAGCATCGGACGTTCTTCCAGCCGGCGCACATAGCGGCCGTGGAGTCGGTTACTCCAATGACGGCAGGCAGGACAAGGGGCCGCACGAACCGTACTGCAGGCTTCGACAGTGATGGTATCCCCTCGCGCGTCGCGGAGACGAAGCGCTTACCCACACGTGCGAGAATACGATCGATCCCACCGAGAACTTGGCTCATGGTAACGATCAACGTAGGGGCGGATCGGCCCGAAATCAAGCCCTGGACGCGGCCGTCACACAAAGTGCGGGAGACCCTTAAATCTGTCACCGTTGCGACAGTAAATGTGTCAACACGCCGGGCGATTCCGGTCCTGTTCCCGCCAGCCCTTGCTGGGCAAGCGTTCGCAGGGTGCAAGTAATCGAGTTCGCTGTCTCAAGCCGCCTCATTAAACACTCGCAGCGTCCCAAGGATCTTGACCGGCCGCTACCTCGCGTCATGCCCGCATCCACGTCACGCCTCGCTTCCTGCGACATCCCTTGGCATTGCTGATCGAGCAAACGCTTCAATCGCCATAGCCCAGCACGCCACATCGCTGCGTCCCGCGGTTTCCTCCCCCGAGGATTGTTCGACGCCTGCCCACAGGCGCCACCGCGCCTCACCGTCCTGCAGACGAGGGCAGGCATCAAACAATCCTGATATGACTTTCCCTGTCAATCCTCATGTTCGGTTTTCGCGTTTTGCATGAGCAAGTAAATTCCCTGAGGACGGCGTAGCAGTAAAGCCGAC
>Ga0209025_1001556_pt1 | contig 29160 bp, 25 predicted proteins | sample AraplaMF_Col_mLB_FD_184256 | JGI IMG/M metagenome (GOLD analysis project Ga0209025, IMG submission 184256) | Arabidopsis root microbial communities from the University of North Carolina, USA - plate scrape MF_Col_mLB (SPAdes) (version 2) | ecosystem: Host-associated > Plants > Roots > Endosphere... | reverse complement strand
TTTCGACAAAAAAGAAGAAATGATACGAGAGAAGTATTTTTGAATATATTCCGATATCGTTCTCATACATATCGTGAAAAAAGCATGTAGAAAAACTAAAATAGAAAGTGAGGTGGAAAGTGGTGCTCGTCCATAAAGCGTATAAGTTCCGGATCTACCCTAATGCAGAACAAAAAATACGTATCGCGAAAACAATGGGTTGTTCTCGTTTTGTATTCAATTATTTTTTAGCAAAATGGAATGATAGATATAAAGAAGCAGGGAAAGGATTCACCTATGGCACTTGTGCTTCGCAACTACCTGCCCTCAAAAAAGAATTTGTATGGCTCAAAGAAGTGGACAGCACGGCTCTTCCATCTTCTCTTCACAACCTCGCTGACTCGTATTCACGATTCTTCAACAAACAAAACAAAGCACCTCGGTTTAAGTCAAAAAACAATAAAGTCCAATCCTATATAACGAAGCACACAAATGGGAACATCGCGATTGTAGGGAATAAAATAAAGTTACCGAAACTTGGCCTTGTCACGTTTGCCAAAAGTCGTGAGGTAGAAGGACGTATTTTGTACGCTACTGTCAGAAGGAATCCAAGTGGAACATATTTTGTCTCGTCGTACAAAAGGTGGAGCGAACTGGCATAAACAGCGAATCAAAGTGGCTTGTATACATGAACGAATCACAAATGCAAGAACTGATTACTTACAAAAACTATCTACGATGATCATCAAAAACCACGATGTGATTGGGATAGAAGATTTGCAAGTATCCAATATGTTACAGAATCACAAGCTCGCGAAAGCGATTCAAGAAGTATCTTGGTCACAATTCAGAGCGATGCTTGTGTATAAGGCAGAGTGGTATGGAAAACAAGTTGTCGTGGTATCCAAAACATTCGCCAGTTCTCAACTTTGTTCGCATTGTGGCAACAAAAACAAAGACGTGAAAGAGCTAGAGTTGCGTGAATGGAAGTGTCTTTCTTGTGGTATGCATCATGATAGAGATGTCAACGCAGGACAAAATTTGAGAAAAGAGGCCTTAAGGATTCTAACCGTAGGAATCCCCCACTTCAAACAGTTTGTTAGACTGTTAAGTGGGGGGAACTGTTGTAGAAATTGAAAAGAATCATGGAGGTATTATAGTGTGTTTTTCTGCTTTCCTGTTATGGTCGTTTAAGTGGTCGTGTACTTAACGGTGTATCATAGAAAAAAGAATCTGTTACAGATTCTTTTTTCTATGATACATATTAGATTAGGAGAGTATGTTAAATCCTTGAAGGGAGCAAGGATTTAACGATAATAGTAACCGTGATATTAATGTAACATAGTTGTGTTATATAGTTAATTGATAATATTTGTATTGAATATTACTAATATTTAGTATATATACTTACTACTATAAGTATAGTAGTAAGTTGTTTTGATTTACTAATTGATAAATTGTTAGATAGAACCAGTAAAACAAACGCTTGTTTTGATTGATTTCTCTTATATACAATTCATTCTAGAAGTATCGGTCTATATATTTATATACGATATGACAAAAGGAGGAGAGAAATAATGGACAAACATATTGTGGGTATTTCTATGAAGGATGGTAATATCGACTGAATACCATTTTTTGTAATATCTTAGTTTGTTGTGAGTTCACATGAAATTCATATTGTTGTGATATTTTTATTTCACTATTAATCTGCTAGTAATAGTTATTTCAATAGAGAGGTTTGACCAAATGAAAAAAAAGTATATTATTTATACAAGGTCATATATTTTGTTGTTTAGGATTTTCTAATTAACTTATGCAAATAAGTAATTTGAAAGTTAATCTCTTCTATTCTATGTGTTATATGCAAGTATTATTAGAGAGACAGAGAGAAAGTGGTTATTTCAACTCGGCTAATTAGTTGAGAGGGCGAAAATTAAGGGAATAATGAATATTGTTTTTGGAGCCTGTTTTGGAGTGACAACTTTTTAAAAATTAAGCTTATTTGTTGAGGTGAAATCAATATGTTGGTTTTATTTTCGCGTAAATCAACGGAAGAATTGAAAGGCAGGAGAAAGTAACATGTCAGAAAATTATCGTTCTCGAGAGGAGCGAAGACAAGTACAAAAGAAGCAACCAAGTGCTCATAAAGAAAAAACGAAAGGTAAAACATCGTTTTTTCGTAAATTTTTAATCGGATGCTTAATACTTGGAATCGTAGCGCTCATTGGGGGAGTAACAACTTTTTTCGTTATGATTAAGGATGCCCCTAAACTTGAAAAATCAAAGCTTGTTAATGCGCAATCAGCAAAAATCTATGATAAAGATAAAAACCTGATATATGAATATGGAAAAGAAAAACGAACAAATATTACGTATGAGCAAGTACCTAAATTAGTAGAAGATGCATTTTTAGCTACAGAAGATGCACGTTTTTATGATCATAATGGAGTTGATTTCAAGGGTACTTCGCGTGCGATTTTAGTCAGCCTAACTGGGAACTATGGCTCGCAAGGTGGTAGTACAATTACACAACAGGTTATTAAAAACTATTTCTTATCTATGGATAAAACGCCTAAACGAAAGGTGCAAGAGATATATTTAGCTCATAAGTTAGAGCAACAATATTCGAAACATGAAATATTAGAAATGTATTTAAATAAGATTAACTTAGGAAATCGTTCTTATGGTATTGCAACAGCAGCTGAAAACTATTATGGAAAAGAGTTAAAAGACTTAACTTTACCAGAGGTTGCGATGCTTGCAGGATTGCCAAAAGGTCCAAGTATATATGACCCAACAAAACCGCAAAATGTAGCGAGAGCAACAGAGCGTCGAAATGTTGTATTACATTTAATGAATCGTCATGGCTACATTTCAAAGAAAGAAATGGAAGAAGCATCAAAGGTTCCTGTAACTGAAGGACTCCTTCCACCTAAAGAAATTACAGAAATGCCGTATCCAGCATTTATAGACGCTGTTGTGAAAGAAGTAGAGAATGAATTACCAGATGCAAATATTGGATCTGATGGATTATCTATTTACACAACATTAGATCAAGAAGCTCAGAAATATGCAGAGAAGCTTTTAAATGAAAAGGTTATTAGCTATCCGAATGATCAATTCCAAGGTGCGTTTACGTTTATGGACACGAAGACAGGTGAAGTTCGTGCTATAGGTAGTGGACGTGGTGAAAATAAAGCGACATTTAAAGGGCGTAATATGGCAATTGAACTAGATCGTTCAGTGGGTTCAACAATGAAGCCAATCTTTGACTATGGTCCAGCAATTGAATATTTAAAATGGCCAACTTACCACCAGCTTGATGATTCACCATATAAATATTCAACAGGACAAGAGGTTCGAAATGCTGATAGAACATATAAGGGTATGATGACAATGCGTGAGGCGCTTAAACAATCACGTAATATACCTGCAATTAAAACAGCAAAAGAAGTTGGTTTAAGTAAATCGCAAAGTTTTGCAGAAAATTTGGGTATTCCATTTGAAAAATCGGCAGTTGAGGCAGATGCAATTGGAACCAACGAGGCGTCACCAACTGAAATCGCAGGAGCATATGCGGCATTTGGTAATGATGGTAAATATACGAAACCGCATTTTGTTAAAAAAGTAGTTTATCCTGATGGGAAATCAAAAAGTTTTGAATCAAAATCAAAACGTGTCATGGAAGATTATACAGCGTATATGGTAACGGATATGCTACGTTCTGTTGTTCGTTCTGGCACAGGTACAGCAGCAAATGTAAGTTCTTTAGATGTTGCAGGTAAAACAGGAACAACTAACTTTTCATCCGGTGATATAGCAAAATATGGTCTACCAGATAGTGCGACACGCGATAGTTGGTTTGCTGGTTATACGCCGCAATATACAATGGCAGTGTGGACTGGATATATGAAAAATGGTCCTGAAGATTATATAAGTAGTAAAAATACGAAAATTGCACAGCAGATTTTTAAAGAGATGATGAGCAAGTTCGGAACAAACACGTCACATTTTAAGATGCCAAGTAGTGTTGTTCAAGAAGGTGATGAATTACGTGTGAAAGGTGCAAAACGAGATTCTTCTCCAAATCCGAGCACGTCAAACTCAAATTCAAATTCAGGCGGACAGAAGAAAAATGATGAGCAGCAGAAACAACAAATAGAGGAAGAGAAAAAGAAACAAGAGCAAAAACAAAATGAAGAAAATGAGAACAATGATCAGAATGGCCAAGGTAACACCATTCCGCCAAGTAGTGGGGATGGAAATAACCAAGGTGGAACGACACCACCAAGTAATGGAAGCGGAAATAACCAAGGTGGAGCGACACCACCAAGTAATGGAAGCGGAAATAACCAAGGTGGAACGACACCACCAAGTAATGGAAGCGGAAATAACCAAGGTGGAACGACACCACCAAGTAATGGAAACGGAAATAACCAAGGTGGGACGACACCACCAAGTAATGGAAACGGAAATGGTGACGGACAAGTGAGTACAAATCCACCGAGCACTGGAAATAGTCAAGGCGAGACAAGTGCAAATCAAAATGATGGTCAATAAATCGAATGCTCGTTAAAATTCATTTTGAATAAAAGTGTAATAAAAACCCCTAAGATACCGTATTCATTGGTAACTTAGGGGTTTTTACATGCTTTTTAAATATTAAAAGTGCCGTGAAAGTTTTGGAAATAAATAGATGGAAAATGATAAAAAATTTGCGGTCCAGCATATGAAGAAGTGACTGGATAAGTATGACCAAGGCTACTAGGAGGAGCTCCATGATACCAAAAAGAAGGTGTTTCAGCAGGTGGATATTGCTGCCAAGCTGCAGGAAGTTCAATTCCGATATCAGAAGCTGCTGCATGAACGGGAGCTAGATGAACAGAAGGAGACACAGGAGCTGCAACAGTAATTCTTGAAGGAAATAGATACATAAAAGAATCACCCCTAAAGTGCGTGATACCACAGTATATTCTTTTAGTTGTTGTAAAGGTGCGTATTTAGGAACGATTAAGTGTAATAAGTAAGGCCTATGTTTTAGAATTAGGCACAAAGTCGTAAGACTAAATTAATCTATCACAGGTAGTGAATTTTTCATCGATAGGAATGCTATTTGGTATTTTCAAGATTTCGATTTAGTTGTATATCATTTGGAAATGGATGAAATTGAATTTAATGATGTAAAATAATAACTTTATTAAAAATAAAAAATTTTTATATCAAAATTATATTGTATTAATATCAGTATATAAAATATGTGTAGGCGAGTTGGTGATTGATACAACTCGCTTTTTTCTGTGTTTAAAAAAGACAATAGACATATGAAAATAAATGGTTTATTTTACTAGATTTATATAAGAGTTTATTTAAAATTAATATATTTCGGTTCAAAAGAAAAAAGAAATTTATGAAATCTTTTAGTGAAAAACTTCAACATTATTCTTAAAAAACAGTTTTGTTACAGTAGGAAAAGTATAGGAAACTTATCATTATAAAATAAATTGAAATGTTCTAAAAACTCTGATACATTGAAATAGAAATGTAGTTTCACGATATTGTAAAGGCTTACAGTTATGTGCACGAAGATCTATTAGGATTGGAGGAAATGATAATGAAAGCTGAAGAAAAATTTTCCCCGGGATTAGATGGTATAGTCGCAGCGGAGACGAAAATTTCGTTTCTTGACACAGTCAAAGGTGAAATTGTTATTCAAGGATATGACTTAATTGAATTATCAAAGACAAAAGGGTATTTAGACATTGTGCACCTTCTACTAGAAGAACATCTACCAAATGAGGATGAAAAGAAGACGATTGAAAAGAAATTGAAGGAAGAATATGAAGTGCCAGAAGGTGTATTTAATGTTTTAAAAGCATTGCCAAAAGAAACGCATCCGATGGATGGGTTACGTACAGGCGTATCTGCACTTGCTGGTTACGATAATGATATTGAAAATCGTTCGCTAGAAGTAAACAAAGCCCGTGGTTATAAACTGCTGAGCAAAGTGCCAAATATTGTTGCGAACAGTTATCATATTTTAAATAATGAAGAGCCAATTGAGCCACTTCAGGAGTTATCCTATAGTGCGAATTTCTTCTACATGTTAACTGGTAAAAAACCAACTGAGCTTGAAGAGAAAATCTTCGACCGCTCCCTTGTTTTATATAGTGAACATGAAATGCCGAACTCTACATTTACAGCACGCGTTATCGCATCTACACAATCGGATCTATACGGTGCTTTAACAGGTGCAGTTGCCTCTTTAAAAGGAAGCCTACATGGCGGAGCGAATGAAGCTGTTATGTATATGCTGTTAGAAGCAGGAAATGTTGAGAAATTTGAAGAGTTACTGCAAAAAAAGCTGCATAACAAAGAAAAAATCATGGGATTTGGACATCGCGTTTACATGAAGAAGATAGATCCAAGAGCTTTAATGATGAAAGAAGCTTTAAAACAGTTATGTGATGTAAAAGGCGATTATACATTATATGAAATGTGTGAAGCTGGAGAAAAGATTATGGAGAAAGAAAAAGGGATTTATCCGAATCTAGATTATTATGCAGCTCCAGTTTATTGGATGTTAGGTATTCCAATTCAACTATATACACCAATCTTTTTCAGTTCTAGAACAGTTGGCCTATGTGCGCATGTGATTGAGCAGCATACAAATAATCGCTTGTTCCGCCCACGTGTAAATTATATCGGCGAGCGACATGTGCTTAGCAAATAAAAACAACTGGGGAGTTGTTAAGGCCGCCCGCCAGGTGGGTGTTTGATCGACACCCATTCTTAATAATAACGAATTTTCGACAGAAAGGAAAGAATAGCGTGATTAAAACAAATGAAATTAAACAAAAAGATGCAATTTTAGAAGAGATTACGGATTATGTATTAAACAAAGAGGTGACGAGTTCAGAAGCATTCAGTACTGCACGCTATGTGTTACTTGATACGCTTGGATGTGGAATTTTAGCATTACAATATCCAGAGTGTACGAAATTACTAGGGCCAGTTGTACCAGGAACAGTTGTGCCAAATGGTACACGTGTACCAGGAACTTCATTTGTACTCGATCCAGTAAAAGGCGCTTTTAATATTGGATGTATGATTCGTTGGCTAGACTACAACGATACATGGCTTGCAGCAGAATGGGGACATCCATCAGATAACCTAGGTGGCATTTTAGCTGTTGCAGATTATATAAGCCGCGTACGTATTTCTGAAGGAAAAGAACCATTAAAAGTAAGAGATGTACTTGAAATGATGATTAAAGCACATGAAATTCAAGGTGTACTCGCGCTAGAGAATAGTTTAAACCGCGTTGGTCTTGACCATGTATTGTACGTAAAAGTAGCAACAACAGCAGTTGTTACAAAAATGCTTGGTGGTACACGTGAAGAAATCTTCAACGCATTGTCTCATGCTTGGATTGATAACTCTAGTCTTCGTACATACCGTCATGCTCCAAATACAGGTTCTCGTAAATCTTGGGCAGCTGGAGATGCAACAAGCCGTGGTGTTCATCTTGCACTTACTGCATTAAAAGGTGAGATGGGTTACCCAACAGCATTATCTGCGCCAGGATGGGGATTCCAAGATGTATTATTTAATAAACAAGAACTAAAATTAGCAAGACCTTTAGATTCTTATGTAATGGAAAATGTATTGTTTAAAGTATCATACCCAGCAGAATTCCATGCTCAAACGGCTGCAGAGTGCGCAGTAAAATTACATCCAGAAGTGAAAGAACGATTAGAAGAAATTGATCGTATTACAATTACGACACATGAATCAGCAGTTCGTATTATCGATAAAGAAGGTCCGTTAAATAATCCAGCTGACCGCGATCATTGCTTACAATACATTACTGCAATTGGTTTATTAAAAGGTGATATCGTTGCGGATGACTATGAAGATGAAGCAGCTTTTGATCCTCGTGTAGATGAATTAAGAAATAAGATGGTTGTTGTTGAAAATAAACAATACAGTTTAGATTACCTTGATCCGAACAAGCGCTCAATCGCCAACGCTGTTCAAGTTCATTTTAAAGATGGCACAGTAACAGAAAACGTAGAGTGTGAATATCCATTAGGTCATCGTTTCCGTAGAGATGAAGCAATTCCAAAAGTTGTTCAAAAGTTCTCTGCAAATATGGCTGTACATTATTCAAGTAAACAACAAGAAAAAATTCATGAAGCGTGTCTGAATGAAGAAAAATTAGAAAATATGAATGTAAATGAATTCGTAGATCTTTTCTTAATATAAAATAGGGGGAATATGAATGGCTTGGGTTGTAAATAAACAGTCGACACAAGAAGAGCTTGCTAATCGATTCCGAGCTTTAGTAGAAGCACCTGAAATTTTACAAATCCCTGGTGCGCATGATGCGATGGCCGCTCTTGTTGCGAAAAATACTGGATTTTCAGCTCTTTATTTATCAGGAGCTGCTTATACAGCAAGTAAGGGTTTACCGGATTTAGGTATTGTAACGTCTACTGAAGTAGCTGAAAGAGCAAGAGATCTTGTTAGAGCAACTGATTTGCCGCTTCTTGTTGATATTGATACAGGATTTGGTGGCGTGTTAAATGTAGCGCGAACTGCTGTAGAAATGGTAGAAGCAAATGTAGCTGCTGTTCAAATTGAAGATCAACAATTACCAAAGAAATGTGGACATTTAAACGGGAAAAAACTTGTTTCCACTGAAGAATTAGTGCAAAAGATTAAAGCGATTAAAGAAGTAGCGCCAACACTTGTTATTGTGGCACGTACAGATGCTCGCGGCGTAGAAGGATTGGATGCAGCAATCGAAAGAGCGATTGCTTATGTAGAAGCAGGCGCAGATGCTATTTTCCCAGAGGCGCTTCAATCTGAAGAGGAATTCCGCTTATTTAACAGCAAAGTAAATGTTCCTTTACTTGCAAACATGACTGAATTTGGAAAAACGCCATATTATAGTGCAGAAGAATTTGCAAATATGGGCTTCCAAATGGTCATTTATCCAGTTACATCACTTCGTGTTGCTGCAAAAGCATATGAGCGTGTATTTACGCTTATTAAAGAAACAGGCTCACAAAAAGAAGGACTATCTAACATGCAAACGAGAAGTGAATTGTATGAGACAATTTCGTATCATGATTTTGAGGAATTAGATAACGGTATTGCTAAAACAGTTTTATCTGAGGATCAATAAAACAAAAAAGGCGATGATGATTACATCTTTGGCAAAAACAACTGCTTGATGTGGAGACTCATCGCCTTTTCCTATTTCCTAATTGCTTGCAAAAGAGGTGGAAACATATGAACTTTATAGAAGATTACTCTGTAGGAAGATGGCTGAATAAAGATTGTCAATTTGTGAAAATGAGTAATACGATTGCAGAGGCAATCGATCTACTTGTCGCATCAAAAACTGATGAACTGCCTGTACTAGAGGGGAAAAGAATGGTTGGTATAGCGAAATTAGTAGACTGTGTTCAGTGGATGAAGGAAGAAAATGATGTGAGTACTTCAGTTCATATGATTATAGATGATTCCTTCCATAAGGGAACGAGAAAAAAACAAATGGAAGGGGTTCAGCACCTGCCATTTTATGTGATAAATGAAAAAAATGGAATGTTAGAAGGGGTTATAGATCAAAGAGAGATTTTTGCTTTTCAGAAATTTATAAAAGAGAAATTAGAAGATGCAGAGCGTGTAATTGAATGGTTACGGCTCTCGTTTGATACGGCATATGAAGGTATAGCGATTGTAGACGAAAACGGCGTTATTCAAATGTTTAATGATACGTATAGCCGGTTCGTTGGCGTAACGAAAGACGAAGCAATTGGACAGTGTGCTGAAAATATTATTGAGAATACACGCCTTCCAGTTGTATTAAAAACAGGAGTACCAGAAAGAAATCAAGTACATCGTTTGCAAGGGCAAAACCTAGTTGTACACCGGATGCCAATTTGGAAGAACGGACGAGTAATCGGTGCTGTAGGCATGCTTATTCATGAAGGAATTTCAGATATTTATAAAATACTAGAGAGATTTGATCAAAAAGATCGTGCTGTCAAACCGTCATTTTCTAAACCGAAGAAGAAGCAAATTCGATTCGAAGATATTCTTGGAGAAAGTCAGACGATTTCTGAAACGAAAAAAATGGCTCGAAAAGCAGCGCAGTCGAAGGCCTCCGTATTAATTACTGGTGAAAGTGGTGTTGGTAAAGAGCAATTTGCGCGTGCTATACATGATGCAGGTATAACCCAAAACGGTCCATTTATCAGTGTAAACTGTGCTGCTATTCCTGATAATTTACTAGAGTCTGAATTGTTTGGCTATGCGGAAGGTGCATTTACAGGTGCGAAAAAGAATGGAAAGGCAGGGAAGTTTGAACTTGCGAATCATGGAACGTTATTCTTAGATGAGATTGGTGACATGTCTTTATTAACGCAGGTAAAAATATTACGTGTTTTACAGGAAAGAGAAATAGAAAAAATAGGTGGCACACATCCAATTCCTGTTGATTTTAGGCTAATTGCAGCGACAAATAAAGATTTAAAACAAATGGTGAGAGAGGGTACATTTAGAGAGGACTTATACCATCGTCTTCATGTTATTCCGATCCATATTCCGCCGCTCCGCTTTCGAAAACAAGATATCCCGCTTATTGTTGAAGAACATTTACAAAAATTATGTCACATGTATGGAACTGAAGAAAAAACAATTGATAAAGAAGTATTGCGCCTAATGTTCCATTACAATTGGCCAGGTAATGTTAGGGAACTGATCAATGTGTTAGAAAGATTATTTGCACTATCGGATGATACGCATATACGAGCTAAAGATTTGCCAGAAGAATTCTATTATCGGGATATGGAGCAGAAAAAATTAGTACCTATGATTCAGTCTTTACCAGCAAAACAAGAAGCGATGAAAGTGGTACGTGAAGAGGAAGAACGAGGGCTAATTGAACGCGTTTTAAAAGAAGCAAAAGGAAATAAGTCAAAAGCAGCAGCATTATTAGGAATTTCTAGGGCGACCTTATATAACAAATTGTCACGATTCAAAATCTAAACAACTTGTTATAAATGATGTAAAACTGTCTAGACAGTTTTACGTTTTCTTTTCATTTTGCCCATGTTCTATCAAGTTTTTAGTTTGGCATAGATTTTGCATATAAATAAAATGAAGACCGAAATGATAGGGGGATACAGATGGAGAAAACAAAGTTGCAATGGGACGAATTTTTTTCGCTGAATAAGGAGCTTAATACTTCCTTTTTTACACCTGAGGATTTTTCAGGTGATGAAGATTTGATTGCAAAAACAACAGAACAATTTGTTAAACAGGAAATTGTTCCTGAAATTGAAAATATCGAGCAACACAATTATCAAGTTTCTCGCAGATTGTTTGAAAAGGCTGGCGAACTTGGATTGTTAAGTATAGAAGTTCCAGAAGAATATGGAGGATTCGAATTAGGAAAGGCAGTTTCTGGGCTGGTAGCAGAGAAGATGGGATATGCAGGGGCTTTTAGCGTTTCCTTTAATATTCATGCTGGAGTAGGAACGTTGCCATATATATACTATGGAACAAAAGAGCAAAAGGAAAAATACTTACCAAAAATCGCATCGGGAGAATGGGTTGGAGCGTATGCGCTAACAGAGCCAAACGCTGGATCTGATGCGTTAAGTGCAAAAACAAGTGCTGTCTTAAATGAAGAGGGAACGGCATGGAAATTAAACGGTGAAAAGCAGTGGATTACTAATGCTCATATGGCTGATGTATATGTTGTTTTTGCGAAGACAAATAAAGGTATGACAGCATTTATTGTCGAAAGAACATGTGAAGGTGTTTCGATTGGCCTAGAAGAAAAGAAGATGGGGATTAAAGGATCTTCAACTGCGACACTCATTTTAGAGGATGTTGTAATTCCAGTAGAAAATGTATTGGGAGAAGTTGGAAAGGGACACCACGTAGCTCTTAATATTCTCAATTTCGCTAGATTGAAACTTGCTTTCGGAAATATTGGAACAGCGAAGCAAGCAATTGGCCTATCTGTTCAATACGGAAAAGAAAGAAAACAGTTTCAGACAGAATTAGTTGATTTTACGATGATCCAAGAGAAAATTGCGAATATGATTATTGCTACATACGGTGCAGAGAGCGCGGCTTACCGAACAGCAGGTGTAATTGATGAAGCGATTTATGAGAATGATGAAAGCATTATGCAGAAAATGTCTCAATTTGCAATGGAATGCGCAATCAACAAAGTAAATGCTTCAGAAACGCTTGGGAATATTGTGGATGAAGCAGTACAAATTCACGGTGGTTACGGTTATATGCAAGAATATGAAGTAGAACGATTATATCGTGATGCTAGAATTAGCCGTATATTTGAAGGAACGAATGAAATTAATCGTTTAACAGTTGCAAAAATGCTAATGAAACAAACAAAGCAACTAGGAGATCAAGTAGATGAAGGTACGTTTGAGAATGTAGAACGAAATCATCGTTATATTTTATTATCAAAACAATTATTGAAACAATCTTTGAAAACGCTATCTAAAACTCCTGAAATAAAAATTGAACAAGAGCAAGAATATTCACGCGTATTAGCAGACATGTTGAAAGATGTATATGTAATGGAATCAGCATTTTTACGTACGAAGAAAGCGGTAAGTAAAAATGGTGAAGAAAAAGAACGTACAAAACAGCTTGTAACAGATGTTCTTTGTGAAGAAGGGTATCGCAAAGTAGAATCAGCAGCAATAGTTCTTCTTTCTGCAGCAGTGCAAGAAGAGCAGAATAGAAACGCTATTCTAGATGAAATTGGTCAACTGTCAGTGCCTCTATATACGAACGTATTTACGAAAAAGAGAGAAATCGCAAAAGCGATTATAAATCGTGGGAAATATATTGTTTAAATAGGAGGAGAGTAGTATGAAAAAGATTGGTTTTATTGGTTTAGGTAATATGGGTCTTCCGATGTCTAAAAATTTAGTTAAATCAAATTATACGGTATATGGCGTTGATTTAAATAAAGATGCTGAAGCTTCTTTTGAGAAAGAAGGAGGAATCATTGGCTTATCAATTGCAAAATTGGCAGAAACATGTGATTTGATTTTTACAAGTTTACCATCACCGCGAGCTGTTGAAGCTGTTTATTTCGGCGAAGAAGGATTAATCGTAAATAGTCATTCGAATATTGTGCTAGTTGATACAAGTACAGTAGCACCGCAACTAAATAAAAGATTGGCAGATGCTACGAATGATAAAAAAGTAGATTTCTTAGCAGCGCCGGTTAGTGGTGGAGTGATTGGAGCGGAAAATCGCACATTAACTTTTATGGTCGGTGGATCAAAAGAAGTATATGAAAAAGGGTTATCGGTGATGGAAGTATTAGGAGCAAATATTTTTCATGTGAGTGAACAAATTGACAGTGGCACAACTGTAAAATTGATTAATAACTTACTAATCGGTTTTTACACAGCGGGTGTTAGTGAAGCTTTGACATTAGCGAAGAAAAACAATATGGATTTAGATAAAATGTTTGATATCTTAAATGTTAGCTATGGACAAAGTAGAATTTATGAACGTAATTATAAAAGCTTTATTGCACCAGAGAACTATGAGCCAGGATTCACTGTGAATTTACTAAAGAAAGATTTAGGATTTGCGGTTGATTTAGCGAAAGAAAGTGAACTTCACTTACCTGTAAGCGAAATGCTTCTGAATTTGTATGATGAAGCTGATAAAGCGGGATATGGTGAAAAAGACATGGCTGCTTTATATCAGAAGGTAAGTGAGCAATTAATCTCTAGTGATAAATAGTAATGGATCCTAGCAAATATAAAAAATAAAAAGGAGCGAATACAATGATTACAACAGAAATTAAAAGAGTGAAAAATCATATTAATGGTGAATGGGTAGAATCTACTGGTACAGAGGTTGAAGCTGTTCCGAATCCTGCAACTGGAAAAATAATTGCGTATGTTCCGCTTTCACCAAAAGAAGATGTAGATCGAGCTGTTGAAGCTGCAAAAGTTGCTTACGAAACATGGTCAAAAGTGCCGGTTCCAAATCGTTCAAGACAGCTATATAAATATTTACAGCTTTTACAAGAAAACAAAGAAGAGCTTGCAAAAATTATTACATTAGAAAATGGTAAAACATTAAAAGATGCAACTGGTGAGGTGCAGCGTGGTATTGAAGCTGTAGAACTTGCAACATCAACACCAAATTTAATGATGGGTCAAGCACTTCCGAATATTGCAGGGGGAATTGATGGTTCAATTTGGCGCTATCCAATTGGAGTTGTTGCAGGTATTACACCGTTTAACTTCCCGATGATGATTCCATTATGGATGTTCCCATTAGCAATTGCTTGTGGTAATACATTTGTATTAAAAACATCGGAAAGAACGCCACTTTTAGCTGAGAGACTTGTAGAATTATTCTACGAAGCAGGCTTTCCAAAAGGGGTTTTAAACTTAGTACAGGGTGGGAAAGATGTTGTAAATAGCATTTTAGAGAATAAAGATATTCAAGCTGTTTCATTTGTTGGATCAGAGCCAGTTGCACGTTATGTATACGAAACAGGAACAAAATATGGAAAACGAGTACAAGCACTTGCAGGAGCGAAAAATCATGCGATTGTTATGCCAGATTGCAACCTTGAAAAAACGGTACAGGGTGTGATTGGTTCAGCGTTCGCGAGCAGTGGAGAACGCTGCATGGCATGCTCGGTTGTAGCAGTTGTGGATGAAATTGCTGATGAATTCATTGATGTTCTTGTGTCAGAAACACGTAAACTAAAAGTTGGTGATGGTTTCCACGAAGAGAATTATGTAGGGCCATTAATTCGCGAATCTCATAAAGAGCGTGTACTAGGCTATATTAATAGCGGTGTAGCAGATGGAGCTACTTTACTAGTAGATGGTCGTAAAATTAATGAAGAAGCCGGCGAAGGATATTTTGTTGGAGCGACAATCTTTGATGGCGTAAATCAAGATATGAAAATTTGGCAAGATGAAATCTTTGCTCCAGTATTAAGTATTGTGAGAGTAAAAGATTTGGAAGAAGGAATTAAACTGACAAACCAATCAAAATTTGCAAATGGTGCGGTTATTTATACATCAAGTGGCAAACATGCACAAACATTCCGTGATAATATCGATGCAGGAATGATTGGCGTAAATGTTAATGTTCCAGCTCCAATGGCATTCTTCGCATTTGCGGGAAATAAAGCGTCCTTCTATGGTGATCTTGGAACAAATGGAACAGATGGTGTACAATTTTATACACGTAAAAAAGTTGTGACAGAACGCTGGTTTTAATAGTTGAATAAAATACACATGTACATTGTTACTTGTACGAAAAATACACCACTCGTTAGAAAGTGGTGTATTTTTAATTGTTAACTATTCTTTTCGAAAGCTAACTTGATACCAAATCCAATTAAGACAATGCCAGTAATTCCTTGGATATATCTTTGGGTAGCTGGTTTTTTCATAAAAACACTAATTTTATCAATTAAGAAGATATAAAAGGCAAACCATATTACGGTTAAAACAAGATAGGTAAGACCCATGATTAGAAATTGAACGAGTGTATTATAGTCAGGACTTAAAAATTGCGGTAAAAAAGTTAAAAAGAATACAGCGATTTTTGGATTTAAAAGATTGGTTAGAAACCCTTGGCGAAAACAGGAACTGTTTTCATCGGCATGTTTCATAGGTAGTTCATTCGTATCTATGCTGTTTTTGTCTTTTAAAGATAACAGTGCTTTAATACCTAAATAGACGAGATAAATAGCACCGACATATTTAAAAATAGAAAATAAGAAAGCCGATTTAACAATAATAGCGGAAAGTCCAATTACAGCAGCTAACGTATGAATTAAAAGAGCGATACATGTACCGAAAACTGTTTTTACTCCTCCCATTTTTCCTGAAGTAAGGGTGTTTTTCGTAGCCATTGCGGTGTCAGGTCCCGGTAAAATAATAAGACAAATTGACATAATAATAAAAAGAAGATAGTTCGCCACCATCACTCCACCTTTCTGTTTGTATGTTTTGAAAATTCAATCAAAATAAGTGTAACACAATTAAAGTTGTATGTTAAATAAAAATTAATTATGTTAAAGCGTATTTAATAAATTTATTCAAAGAGGTGTAAAATGTGGGAAATATAAATATCGGAAAAGGCTAGATGGAACAGCAAATGAGCTGTTTTCACCTAGCCTTTTACTTATGCATTGAGAAGATTAAAGAATCGATTTACATCTTCATCTGAGACATCACTTAATTGTTTATATTTATATTGTGGGTTTTGGTCTTTGTCTACTACGACGGAGCGTACTCCTTCAAAGAAATCTTCGTGTCTCATGAAATTTTTAGCGAGCACGAGGTCTGTCGCAAAGCATTCTTCTACCGATTTTCCCTTGCCATCAATAAGTTGTTTTAATGTTACTTTTAATGAAAATGGAGATTTTGATAGTAATGTTTCTTTCGTTTTTAAAGTAAAGGTATTGCTAGCATTTTCTAATGAATGGACGATTTCTTCAATTGTTTGGAATGAAAAATGTGTATTAATTCCTTCTAATAAAGAAGCCAGTTCACTTTCTATATTAGGGGTGGTTGCAAATTTATGAATGATTTCTTTTAAAGTAGTATGTACATCTTGCTGGTTCCAGTTAACATTTTCAAGTTCTGTAAGGAGAGCAGGTAATGAATCAGATGTCATATAATAATCAGCAGCATTTATATATAATACATCAGCAGCTTTTAAGACAGATGCTGTTAACGCGACATAACGACCAGTTTGTCCAGGTGCTTTATTTAAGAAGTAAGCAGCTCCAACATCTGGGAAGAAACCAATATTCATCTCAGGCATTGCCCATTTTGTACGTTCTGTCACAATTCTATGTGTAGCACCATTCGTAAGGCCGACACCACCGCCCATTACAATTCCATCTAAACAAGCGACAATTGGTTTTGGGTAATGATATATATAAGTATCTATTTCATATTCTTCTTCAAAGAACTGTTCGGCATGTTGTAATGCAACTTCATGTGAACGTGCTTCATATAATGTTTTAATATCGCCGCCAGCACAAAACCCTTTTGTACCAGCCCCTTTTAAGACGATAATGGCAATGTGGTCATCTTTCTCCCATTCTTTGAGCTTTTGTCCAATTGGTTTTAACATGTCATAAGATATAGAGTTAAGTGCTTTTGGACGGTTTAAAGTAATCGTTGCAACACCGTTTTCACTAATAGAAAATAAAACATTTTCGGTCATTTCGAATCCTCCTCTTATATATCTTCTCATTCTTATTTCTCGATACAAGCTAAAATGTCCTTTATAATTTATCTAAAATGCAAGTAGTGTGCCAATTTTGGTATCTTTAATTAAGAAGAAGTAGTAGCGATAAAGTGTCTAACTGTCTAAACAAATGGGCATTAAGACAGTGAACTAGATACTTTTAGAATGGTGCATATTTTGACGAGTTATATTTGCAGGATTTCAACATACGAAAATGAATAGTACAACATCAGTTGTTTCCAATGTAAATGATATTGTTTGCAACTTGATAATGAAGGGAATATTATATTTACCATGTTTAATTTAAATGAACATAAGTAATTGGGGATAGCAACTTCCTTTTGTTGTATTCAGCGAATGGTCTTACTTTTAACAAAGAGGGAGTTTGTATATAATAGGGAGTAGGGAAAGGGGAGATCGGAATGCCAGGGCCTTTACTAGTATCGGTTATTATTTTGTCTTCTCTCATGTTAGGAATTACACAGTATTTTCATCGCACAGATACGACAGAAGAAATTAAAGATAAAGTACGTCTCGTATTTCCCGTTTTTATAATCTCTATTTCACTCTGTTTTGTGTTAAATAGAGATGGGTATATCGTGGCCTTATTTTCATTTTTTATAGCGATTATATTAATCACTATATTGTACTATATAATGAAAGATTATTTACAAAAATAAGAATGCCTGAAAGGGCATTTTTATTTTTGTAAAAAAATAATTTCACATACTGTATTATAGTGAAAAATACATAAAACATTAAAAAAGCAAAATAAATTCTACATCATGTATTCACTTGTCAATCGTGAATAGCCGCTATACTATTAAAGTATAGAGAACAAGAAAAGGGGCTGTACTTATATGAAATTTGAGATGCATACAAAGATTATTTCAAATGAAAAAGAAATGAGATTACATATAGAAGAAAATATATTTCAATTAACTTTAGATGGTTATCATTTATTTGCTTTGGATGAAATGTTACCTTTATATAAATCTGATCAAGAAAAAATCGGTAGTGCAATTGTTCAAAAAATAGAGTGGGAAAATGAAAAGACAACACTGAACTATCAACTTGTTTCATTACAATCAGTAAATTAAAAGAGAGAAAGGAAGGGAAAGATGAAGTTATTTCATACAGCGGATTGGCATTTAGGAAAACTTGTTCACGGTGTATATATGACCGAAGATCAACAAATTGTTTTAGAGCAGTTCGTTCAAGCTGTGGAAGAAGAAAAACCAGATGCCGTAATTATTGCAGGTGATTTATACGACCGAGCAATTCCTCCGACAGAAGCAGTAGACTTATTAAATGATGTATTACAAAAAATAGTGATTGATTTACAAACGCCAGTAATTGCAGTAGCAGGGAATCATGATAGTCCAGATCGTATCCATTTTGGCAGTAGTTTAATGAAGAAACAAGGATTGCATATTGTGGGACAATTCCGATTCCCTTATGAACCAGTTGTTTTAAAGGATGCGTATGGAGAGGTACATTTTCATTTAGTTCCGTATGCTGATCCAAGTATTGTAAGACACGTTATGAAAAATGAAGATATTCGTTCACATGATGATGCGATGCGTATTTTTATGAATGAACTTTCGGAAACAATGGATCAAGAAGCAAGACACGTATTTGTAGGACATGCATTTGTTACTTCTTCAGGTGAAGCAGAAGACAACACGAGTGATGCAGAGCGGCCGCTTTCTATTGGTGGTGCTGAATACGTAAATAGCCACTATTTTGACAAGTTTCATTACACGGCGCTTGGTCATTTACATCAAGCGCATTTTGTCCGTAATGAAACAATTCGCTATTCAGGTTCACCCCTTGCATATTCCATTTCTGAAGAGCGTCATAAGAAAGGATATTACATTGTTGAATTAGATGAAACAGGACAAACAACAATAGAGAAACGCTTATTTACCCCTCGTCGCCAAATGCGAACAGTAGAAGCGAAAATAGATGATTTATTAAAACATCCGACCAGCGAAGATTATGTTTTCGTTAAACTATTAGATGAAAATCCTGTATTGCAACCGATGGAGAAAATTCGTTCTGTATATCCAAATGCAATGCATGTTGAACGTTCTATACAAAGGCGGGAACTTACAGAATCAAATGAAATGACCGTATCTAGACATAAAACAGATGATTTATCTCTTTTAAAAGCCTTTTATAAAGAAATGAAGGGCTCAAATTTATCAGAAGAGAAAGAGCGTCTTTTCTTAGAAGTATTACAAACAGTGCAGGAACGGGAAGGTGAACGAGGATGAGACCACTTCAGCTTATTATGACAGCGTTTGGTCCATATAAACAGCGAGAAGTTATCGATTTTAGTGATCTTGGTGATCATCGTATTTTTGCCATTTCAGGAAATACGGGTGCGGGAAAAACGACGATATTTGATGCGATTTGTTATGTGTTATATGGAGAAGCGAGCGGAGAAGAACGCAGTGATACAAGTATGCTTCGCAGCCAATTTGCTGATGACAATGTATATACGAGTGTAGAATTAACCTTTCAATTGAAAGGTAAACAATATGAAATTAAAAGGCAGCTTGGTCATAAAAAACAAGGGAATAAAACAATTACTGGGCATGCTGTTGAATTATTTGAAGTAATAGATGATGAGAAGGCTCCATGTGTAGACCGTTTTCATGTAACAGACGTGAACAAAAAGGTCGAGGAGCTAATCGGACTAAGCAAACATCAATTTAGTCAAATTGTCATGCTTCCGCAAGGGGAGTTCCGAAAACTATTAACATCTGAAACGGAAAATAAAGAAGAGATATTACGCCGTATTTTTAAAACAGATCGTTATAAATTAATGCGTGAACTATTAGATCAAAAGCGGAAACAGTGGAAAGACATTTTGCAAGAAAAACAAAAAGAAAAAGAACTATACTTCCGAAATGTTTTTAAGTTACCAGTTCGAGACGGTTCGGTATTAGAGACACTAGTGCAGCAAGAACATGTCAATACGCACCAAGTAGTTGAAGCGCTTGAACAAGAAACAAGTTGTTATGAAGCGGAAGTTGAACAATTACAAATGCAACAAGTAGCACAAACGCAACAATTAAAAGTTGTAGAAGATCGTTTTCATGCAGCGAAATCTGTTAACGAAAAATTAAAAGATTTACAGATGAAACAAGAACAACAAACAAACTTACAAGAAAATCGTGCGCAAATAGAAATAGAGGAGCAACGATTTAAACGTGCAGAACAAGCAAAACGATTATTACCATTTGAACAATGGTATGAAGAAGCGATGCAAACCGAACAAAATACGGAACGATTGCTGAAACAAATATCTGTAAAGAAAGAACAAACAGTTAAGGCGTTTGAACTGGCTCATGCAAAATATGAAGAGTTAAAAGGGAAGGAATCTGCACGTGAAGAAGGTAAGAAGAACGTACAAAGATTGGAAGAATTACAGCCAATCATTGCTTCATTAGCAGAGAAAAAATCAAAATTACAAAAGGCAGAACTTCAGAGTGAGAAATTGAAAGCTGGTCTTTATAAGTTTGAGAAGCAACTAGAAGAGCAAAATTCTCAAAAACAGCAAATAGCTGGAGAACTGCAACAGTTAGAAGTAGCACTTGAGCAGTATGTAGAAAAAGTGGAAGAACTAACAAATATGCGAGAAGATGCAAAAGTCTTAAAGCAAGCATATGACGTTTGGCAAGAAAAACAAAAATATGAACAAGAAAAAGATACTGCCTATCAAAGGCTGGAATTAGCAGTTAAAGCCTATGAAGATATGGAAAGTCGCTGGTTAAACGAACAAGCTGGGGTATTAGCACTTCATCTTTATGAAGGAGAATCTTGCCCAGTATGTGGTAGCACGGCTCACCCAAAGAAAGCTACAGAGCAAGGAGATTCCATTGATGAAAAACAGTTAAATGAGCTGCGAGAAAATAAGAATGCTGCCGAAAAATTGCACATTCAATTAGAAGAAAAATGGAATTTCTATCGCCTACAATATGAACAAGTGATAGAAGAAGTCGCGAAGCGTGGATATCGCTCAGAAAAATTAGTTGAAACCTATCGTGCATTGGTGCAACAAGGAAAACAACTAGCAGCTGATGTAAACTCATTAAAAGAAAGTGAAGAAAAGCGCAAACAACTAGCACAAAGTCTGAAAAAGTTTGAAGAAAAATTAGAAGAATTACAGAAACAAAAGCGTGAAGTTGAAGTGATGCAGCACGGTACTGAGATGGAGTGTATGCAACTTCGTACGTTCTATGAACATGATCAGCAGAAAATTCCTGAGGACTTACAAACATTAGAAGCGTGGAAGCAGCAATTTGATCAAGCTGCAAGCACACTCCGTTTTATGGAAGAGGAATGGAAAAAAGTTCAAGAAGCGTATCAACATTGGCAAAATGAAAATATACGTGTGCAAGCTGAGCATGATGGGGTTGTAAAACAAGTGAACAGTGCAAAAGAGAAGAGAGAAGAGACTTTTGTACGATTTACGAAAGAGCTTGAAAAAGGTGAATTTATCGATCAACAAGGTTATAAAGCAGCGAAATTAACAGATGTAGAAATGAAACATCTGCAAGATCGAATTCAAAAATACTATTCATCACTTGAAGTATTAGCGAAACAAATTGAAGAATTAGCAAATGAATTAGAGGGAAAAGAATGGGTGGATATTACAGTTCTAGAAGAACAAATGAAGGAACTAGAAATTCAGCTCGATATTACAAAAGAAAAACGCCAACGTACTCAAAGTGCAGTTGCATATATTTCTGATCTATATGAAAACATTAAACGAATCGACGAACAAATTCATGAAGAGGAAAAAGCTTTTCAAGAGCTTGTTGATTTATATGAGGTTATGAAAGGGGATAATGAAAGCCGTATTTCTTTTGAACGTTACATTTTAATTGAGTATCTAGAACAAATTGTTCAAATTGCTAACGAAAGACTTCGTAAACTATCAAATGGACAATTCTATTTAAAACGGAGTGAACGAGTTGAAAAAAGAAATCGTCAAAGTGGACTAGGATTAGATGTATACGATGCATACACTGGCCAAACACGTGACGTAAAAACATTGTCTGGTGGAGAGAAATTTAACGCATCACTTTGTCTAGCACTTGGTATGGCAGATGTCATTCAATCTTATGAAGGCGGCATTTCTATTGAAACAATGTTCATCGATGAAGGGTTTGGCTCACTAGATGAAGAGTCATTAACAAAAGCAGTCGATGCATTGATTGATTTACAAAAATCAGGACGATTTATCGGTGTTATTTCGCACGTACAAGAATTGAAGAATGCAATGCCGGCAGTACTTGAAGTAACAAAACAGAAGGATGGTTGTAGTCAGACTAGGTTTGTGGTGAAGTAATACCCTGAACCCTTCTAATTTACCCAGCATTTTGAACGTTATTTTAGTCCCAAGTCACACTAGCGGTCACACTTTTCGAATACTTCGTCGAGCTTTTCAGCTACAGAACGTTGCATATCAGGAAGTACGTGACTGTACGTATTTAATGTCGTACCTATATCAGCGTGACCTAGTCGTTCTGAAATTAATTTTACATTAACGTTTTGTTGTATCAACAACGTAGCGTGAGTATGTCGTAAATCATGAAATCGTATTCTAGGTAGCCCAAGTTTTTCAGTTACATTGTAGAACAATCTCCGTATGCTACGAGAATCTAACGGTTTCCGTATACGATGCATACACTGGCCAAACACGTGACGTAAAAACATTGTCTGGTTTAACGCATCACTTTGTCTAGCATTTGGTATGGCAGATGTCATCCAATCTTATGAAGGTGGCATTTCTATTGAAACAATGTTCATCGATGAAGGGTCTGGCTCACTAGATGAATAGTCATTAACAAAAGCAGGCGATGCATTGATTGATTTATAAAAATCAGGACGATTTATCGGTGTTATTTCGTACGTACAAGTATGGAGGAATCTTTATAGACTAGAAATAAAAATAGAGTATAAAAGATTCATTTCAAATTAGGATGTTTAGTGTTTAGGTTTTTTGAGGAGAAATTTACCGATTAAAAGATAATAATAGACCAGCCTATTAAAGGACTGGTCTATTATTGTTTCATTTTACAGCTTCCTTTAATTCTTTCCCTGCTTTAAATGCCGGTACTTTTCCAGCTGCGATTTGGATTTCTTCACCCGTTTGAGGATTGCGACCTGTACGTGCAGCTCTCTCGCGTACCTCAAATGTTCCAAAACCAATAAGTTGTACTTTGTCACCAGTTTGTAAAGCATTCGTAATTGTATCAAATACAGATTGAACAGCTACTGAAGCTTCCTTTTGTGAAATATCGGCAGTTTGAGCTACATTTTTAATTAATTCAGTTTTGTTCATTTTTTCACCCCATATTATTTTTTGTCTAGGTCTATTTCGATGATGAGTAAAAGAATGTAGAAAGATTTGTGAAAAGTAAAAGTTGCTTGGATTACACTGTTATCTTAATTTCGGTGAAAGAGGCAGAATCCCTGCAAGATATGAGTGAATTTATATTAATTGTTCCTTAAAATAGGCGAATTCATATAGATTATAATAAATCAGATATATAAAATAGAAGAGAGGGGGAATTTAATTATGATTATTCGTACAAAGTTAGACGAAATCATATTAATTCGGCAGCATGAACATGGATTTTTGGCGGGAGAATTTGCAAGAAATTTTAGAAAAGATGCATTTGAAGATAAGACATATTTAAAAGAGTGTATGAATGCGATTTATGAACATGATAGAGGGTGGATCGGCTTAGATAAAACACCATTTTGGAATGATGCTAAAAATACACCTTATACGTTTATGGATTGTCCGAGTTCGCTAAGGTTTGTTTTTTATACATTAGGGCTAAATGAGATTGAAAATACAAATCCGTACGGTGCTATACTATGTAGTAAGCATTTTATATCATTCCCTCTTAACCAAGACGATCAGGAAATGATAGAGTTTTATAAACAGGAATTGGATCGTCAAAAGAAATTTTTGAAAACGCTAACAAAAAAACAACATGCTATGTTTGATAAGCATTATAAACTTTTGAAGTTTTGCGATGAGTTATCTTTATATGCTTGTATGAATGAACCTGGTGTAACGAAAAAAGAAGAAATTGATTTATTTAAAGAAGGATTTGAAGGCACTGAAATTTTTAACACTATTACAAATAAACCGTTAACAGCTGAATGGATAGATAAAAAAAAGATTCGAATTACGCCGTTTCCTTTTGAATCAGAATTTAAGGCACATGTAAGATATAAATCTATACAAAAAAATATAATAAAGGAAATTGGTATTGTTAAAGCGGATAAAGAAGCAAAACCTAAGAAACTAGAATTATATTTTGTGAGATAAGCATGTAGTTATATAAAAATAAGGAAAAGAGGGGAAAGAAATGTACAATGAATGCAGTAGCGAGCATTTTATGGTTGAGAAATTAGAAGATGGTATTTACGCGGCAATCGCAAAAGAAGGAGGAGGTTCCTTAGCAAATGCTGGTTTTATTGATATGGGGGATCAAGCTATTATTTTTGATACATTTAATACACAACAAGCTGCAGCGGATTTAAAAAAGATAGCAGAAGAAATAACTGGCCAACCTATATCATGGGTTATTAATAGTCATTGGCACGGAGACCATATTCGTGGGAATCGGATTTTTGAAAATTGTACTATCATATCTAGTCATACAACATACGAGCAAATGGAAAAAATTCATTCTTCCAGAATTGATAAACAGAAACAAGACATAGAAGGTTTACATATATATTTACAATCCCTACAAGATCAATTCACTCAAACAAATGATGTAGGCTTACGAAAACAGATTTCATTCTTAAATCAGTTAGCCATTTCATTACCTACACTACAACTTGTATTACCCCAATGTTCTTTCCAAAATGAATTTACTATACACGGTTCGAAAAGAACTGCAAAATTGATTACGTTAGGCGGAGGGCATTCCGTTTGTGATACGATTCTTTACTTACCTAAAGAAAAAATTTGTTTTATGGGAGATTTATTATTTGTGAAGTCACATCCTACCTTTTTTGAAGAATCTAATCTTCAAGAATGGAAGCGTATGTTAGAATTGATTGAGGAATTTGAAATTAATAAGGTAGTACCAGGACATGGCACTGTGGGTGTAAAACCAGACTTGAGAAAAGTAATAGAGTATATAGAAGAATTAACGTTATTAGTCAGCGAGAATACAAATATTGATGAGGTCAAATGTCCGAGTGCTTATATAAATTGGTATGCGCCTGAGGTTTTTACATCAAACTTAAAGTATTTGAAAAAATTAATGACATCACCAATTATGTGAAAAATAGTACTGTATAAGAAATTATATAAGAGTGATATAAGTAAAGGGTACTCCATTTTTATATGGGGTACCCTTTGTTTCTAAGTTTTATTAACTTACAATTTTTTCATTTGATGCTTTGAGCTTTTCGGCTTGTAAAAATCGATTTGTTTCTGCTACCACAACACCACTTAATCCAATTAGGCCAACTAAGTTTGGAATAGCCATAAGTCCATTTGCAATATCAGCGAATGTCCACACGATTCCGAGTTTTAAGTTGGCACCAATTGCAATCATTACAATGAAGATGACTTTATAGTATTGTACAGCACCTTGTCCGAATAAATAGGCTACACATTTTTCACCATAATAAGACCATCCTAAAATAGTGGAGTAGGCGAATAAAATGATTGCAATACCAAGAATCACGCTACCAGCATTGCCAAATACAGATTGGAAAGCAAGTGTTGTCGCTTCAACACCAGTTTTTCCGGATTTCCAGGCACCCGTTGTAATTAATACTAAACCAGTAATTGTGCAAACAATAAATGTATCAAGAAAAGTTCCTGTCATTGACACAAGCGCTTGTTTAGCAGGTGAATCTGTTTTTGCAGCAGCTGCAGCAATTGGCGCACTTCCTAAACCTGCTTCATTGGCAAACACTCCGCGTGCCATCCCGATTTGAATAGCGGAAGCAACCGTAGCCCCGATAAAACCACCAGCAGCTGCAGTGCCTTGAAATGCACCAGAAAAAATAAGTGAAAATGCTTCTGGAACTTGATCAAAGTGATAAAAAACGATTATAAGACCTGAAATGACATAAAAGAAAGCTTTAAGTGGAACGAAAAATCCAGTGACTTTCCCGATTTTTTTCACGCCACCTAAAATAACAATCGCAATTAAGAAAGCCATTAATATACCAGTTAAAGCAGGAGGGAATGAAAAGTTTATTCTCATAGCTTCTGCAACAGAATTCGATTGGACCATATTTCCGATTCCAAAAGAAGCGGTTGTTCCGAAAATAGCAAATAAAATAGCTAGCCATTTTTTCCCTAACCCACGTTCTAAGTAATACATCGGACCGCCGGAATATTCGCCGTTTTCATTATTTACACGATATTTTACCGCGAGGATCGCTTCTGCATATTTCGTGGCCATACCGAACAATGCAGTAATCCACATCCAAAATATTGCCCCAGGTCCACCAATTGTAACAGCAGTTGCGACCCCAGCTATATTTCCCATTCCGATGGTAGCGGCCATCGCTGTCATGAGCGCTTGGAAATGACTAATATCTCCGGAAGAAGATGTATCTTCTGATTTTCGAAATGCTAGTTTGTGAGCGTATAATAGTTTGCTAAACTGTAACCCTTTTAGACGCACTGTGAGAATGATTCCAGTTCCGACTAGGAGGAATAAGGTCGGTAATCCCCATACGTAGTGATTGATTTGTTCTAATACTTTACTTACTGTCTCCATCTTTATTCTCCTTTTAGAAAAAATAAAAAACCACTTCACATAAATGAAATGGTCTCTGGAGAAACAAGGAATAGAAAAATAAACCGATACAAATCGGCGTTTTCTTTCGCTTGTCTCTGTCCTTTTACCTGAGAGATTATCCGCTAATATAAGCGGATTTGCTCCTTCGGTGCTCTGTTTCCTCTGCACTATATGATAGGCGAGAGGGAGTCTCTCCAGAGATTCGTCCCCATGCAGTTCTACTTGTAACCAAGACCTGAGAGTTTCAAAGTTGAGTCATCAACTTTTTGCCCCGTCGGTAGATCAATTGATCTTCTCCTGAATGGTTCATCCGAATTATGTGATTAAAAACTTAATTATATTGATATGAAATGGTTTATACATAATCAATAAACAACATTATAGGTTCCTTATAAATGAATTGCAATCATTTTTTATTGGAAAATAATTTTGAACAAAATTTTTATCTTTTAAAATGAAAGGGAATGATGTCGTCAATTTATTTTTTGGTTATCCCTAATATGCCTTCTAGTTCAGCTAACGTAGATAAAGCCATGACAATATTTTGATCAGCAAGACCTAAAGATTGCGTAGCATTTTCTAAACTATCTTTTAAGGGTTTCTCATTGTTTAAGCCTTGCGTAATAGATAATGCGGCATTTTCCATACAATTTGAAGCGGCTATAAACGCGGTTTTAAAATGATTTATTTTCTGCTTCAGTGCAGGGTCTTTCATTTTTTCTTCAGCTTTAAATGTTTCCGTTTTTTTAGAAATCTCGTTGAATTGGTTCGCTATATTATTTATTTTATCCAGTAATTCAGTTGTATTTATGTTACCTGATTTTGAATTTAGTTCAGTCCATGTTGGTAACCATTCCTGTTCCACGATAGTATCGTAGTTTGTAGTAAGTAAATCAATTTGGGATTTTAATTCTTGTTGATAGATTTTTTTATCGATAGGCTCTTTAGTAGTTTGAATTTTTTTCTCTTTCGTGTAGTTCAAAAAAACAATGACTCCAATGCTGGCAATTATCAGCGTGCTAAAAAGACAAAGCCACCATTTTTTATGAAACAATTTTTTCATTTAGTAATTCCTCCTAATATGCAAAACATAAGTTGTATTAATCTATAATAACAAGTTATACGTTTGAAAATTGTTATATTTTGTCGAAAAAAAGATTTGTGAAATAAATGTCCAATAATAAATAGCATTGTATGGTGAAAACCGATAAAACATTAAAGGATTTTACTTTTATTAACATATAAGGATGAGATTTTGATGGAGAAAAAGAGACGGAAAATATACTCCAATATTATTATGGTAGGAGTTTTAGGAGGGCTATTAGCGCTAATATTTATGACGAAAGAATCAAAGATTAAAGATTTTCCAGTTCCTATGTCAGCTATTCATATTGAAGATGAAAATCAAGCACATTATCAATATATAAGTCTAATGCCTATATCAAAAGCAAAAGGATGGGAAAACCTTGGAGAAGATGGCCATACTGTAGTATTTCAAAAAGGAGATAGGAAGGTAATTGTATTACATTATCCAGGGGAAAATATGTATTACTTGTTTGAAGAGTAGATTAAGATATCAGGGGAATAGGACATAAACAGGATGATTACTTTGTTTGTGTCCTATTTATTATTTAAGATAACAATCCGAACTCTTTTGCATGTAATCGTAAGAGAAATGTAACCCTTTCACGCAATAAAGGTATGAAGCTTTGTAATTCGTTTAGTAGTTTCAAACCTTCTGCTTCAATCTTTTGAATATGAGTTGAATCAGTTACTGAGAATGCGAGTTTCATTGTCAACATACTCCTTTTATTGGGTTATTTAGTAAATGCATTATAATAATACTACGATAAAGTGTATTTTTGTTTTTATTCTTAATTTTTTGATTTATAATTAATTTGCATATAACACTTTATATAGAAATGGGCGGATTGATTGTCAATTATTAAGAAAATAGGTCGGTTTTGTCCTGTAGATGACAAAGGATACATTATTAATGATTCACATATGAATAATATTCAACCAGTCTTTCTCAAAGTTATACAAGAAGTACAGG
>Ga0209025_1001555_pt1 | contig 29161 bp, 32 predicted proteins | sample AraplaMF_Col_mLB_FD_184256 | JGI IMG/M metagenome (GOLD analysis project Ga0209025, IMG submission 184256) | Arabidopsis root microbial communities from the University of North Carolina, USA - plate scrape MF_Col_mLB (SPAdes) (version 2) | ecosystem: Host-associated > Plants > Roots > Endosphere... | reverse complement strand
ATCGGCCGTCAGCTTGTCCTTGGAATAGGTGATGTTGTGCCGCTTGGCGACGGCCTGGGCCGTGCCCGGCAGGAGCTGCAGCAGGCCACGGGCATTGGCGGCGGAAACGGCGGCCGGATTGAAGGCGCTTTCCTGGCGGGCGATCGCATAGGCGAGCGCTTTGCCCGAGCCGGATATATTGGCGTTGGCCGGAATGACGCCGACCGGGAAGGCCAGTGCCGCGACGTCGATGCCGCGCCCATAGGCGATCTTGCCGATCTGCAGTGAAAGATGATGATCGCCCGCCTGCTCGGCCTTGGCCGTCAGGATTGCAAGCTCGCCGGGGCTCTGGAGCTGGTCGGCAAGTGCCAGATAAAGGGCTGCCGCACGCCAGCCGTGACCAGCAGCCTCGAGCCGCCCGATCGCCTGCACGGCTTCACGCTGCTGCAGGTTCTGGCGGTCGGAAGCCGTCGGAGACGGATAGGTGACATTAAGCGTCTTTCGTCCGAGCCTTTCCGCGGCAAGCTGCCCATAGAAAGTGCCCGGAAAATTCGCGGCTTTGGCGAAAAATTCGCTGGCCTTGCCCGGCCCACCGGCTTCCGCGGAGCGTCCGAGCCAATACCAGGCGCGCGAAACGGAGAGCGGGCCGTTGGAAACCTGCAGGATCTTGCGGAAATGCGTCTCGGCCGTCGCCGGGTCCTGCAGTCCGCGCAGCGCATACCAGCCGGCATGGAACTGCGCCTCGACGATATCCGTCGGCACCGTTGCGACGGAGGCGGCAACGATCTGATAAGCCGCCTTGAACTGTCCCTGGTCGACGAGACCCCGGCTGACGATCCGCTGCTCGTTCCACCATTCGCCCGAGTTCATCAGCTCGGTCCGGTCGCGGGGTATCTGCTGCAGCAGCTTGGCGGCGTCGAGATACTTGTCCTGCTTGCGCAGATATTCGATGCGCGCGAAGAGAAATCCCGGATCGCTGCGCCATTTTGCGTCGATCGCATTCAGCAATGCGCCGGCATTGCCCGCATTGTTGTCGACGGCAGCCCAGGCCTTGTAGAGCGACTGCGCCTGGCCCATGTCGCCGAAGCGCTTGGCCTGCGCCACACGTCCGCGATACATGAGATAATCCATCCGCGCCTTATGGTCGGCGGCGATCAGCAGGCCGGCAAATTCGGCCAGGATCTTGTCTTCGGTTGCCTTGTCGAGCGCCTGTCCGCGCCAGATCTTGCCGATATATTTTGCCGCCTGCGCAGACTTGCCGGTCGCGACAAGCGCGCGCGACAGGATCATCGCGCCCTGCGCCGTCTCGGGCGCCGTATCGCCGAAGGCGTTCAGCACCGCGGCAGGAGCGGGGTTTTCGTCATAGAGCGCACGCTCGGAATTGCCGCGCAGCCGCTCGAGACCCGGCCAACCCTTCAACTCGTCCGAAGCACTGGCGATCTCATAGGAAGGGACGCCCTTCAGGCCGGAGGTGGCGATTGCCCAGGTCAGGATATGGCGGTCGAGCGTTCCCGCCGCCATGGTGTTGCGGATGGCGAGCGCCTGCTGCGGATCTTTGCTGGAGAGCGCGTCGAGACCCGCCTTCAGGTCGCTGTTGACAGGCGCGATCACCGGATTGCGCGGAATGGCGCCGGTCGTGATCGCCTCGGGGAAGGACGCGGTTTCCGGCACGAAACCCAGCGGCTTGACAGCGGGTACGGGAGCGCCTTCGCCGGGCAGCTGCGATGCAGCGCTGCCCCAGGCCGCGGCCACCAGGCCGAAGGCGGACAGGATCAGAACGGCTCTCTTCATCCGGATGACTCGCAACGAAAATACGCCCTTCCATTTGGCTGGAGGCACATTAACGAAACCTTACCAAATCAGGTAAAATTCATTCACATTTGCTATCGGATTTTGCCCTAAACCGATCTATGCGCGCTTGTCGCGGCCATATTGCCGCTCTATGGTGCGCAACTCTTATTCATGGAATGCGGCTGAAGCAAGGATATCGGCCGTGAGGAGCTTTGCATGTTCAATGGGTCCATCCCCGCTCTCGTCACTCCCTTCACCGATGCTGGCCTGATCGACGAAGACAGCTTCGCCGCTCACGTCACGTGGCAGATCGGGGAGGGCAGCAGCGGCCTCGTTCCGGTCGGCACGACCGGTGAGTCGCCGACGCTGTCGCATGCCGAGCACAAACGGGTGGTGGAGCTCTGCATCGAAGTTGCGGGCAAACGCGTGCCCGTCATGGCCGGCGCCGGCTCGAACAATACGCGCGAAGCGATCGAGCTTGCCCAGCATGCCGAAAAGGTCGGTGCCGATGCCGTCCTCGTCGTCACGCCCTATTACAACAGACCGACGCAGAAGGGCCTGATCGCCCATTATTCGGCGATCGCCGAAGCCGTTGACCTGCCGATCTACATCTACAACATCCCCGGCCGTTCGGTCGTCGACATGACGCCGGAGACGATGGGTGCGCTTGCCAAGGCGCACAAGAATATCGTCGGCGTCAAGGATGCCACCGGCAAGATCGAGCGCGTCTCCGAGCAGCGCATCACCTGCGGCAAGGAGTTTCGGCAGTTGTCCGGCGAGGATGCGACGGCGCTCGGCTTCAACGCCCATGGTGGCGTCGGCTGCATCTCGGTGACGGCCAATATCGCGCCGCGCCTCTGTGCGGAGTTCCAGGCGGCGACGGCTGCCGGCAACTATGCCAAGGCGCTGGAACTGCAGGACCGGCTGATGCCGCTGCACAAGGCGGTCTTCATGGAGCCCGGCGTCTGCGGCGCGAAATACGGCCTGTCGAAGCTCGGCCGCATGGGTCGCACTGTCCGCTCACCGCTGATGTCTTCGCTGGAGCCCTCGACGGAGGCGGCGATTGATGCCGCCATGCGTCATGCAGGCCTGCTGAACTGAGGTCAAAAGCGGCCCGTCTTCACAAATTCGAGCCGTTCTCTTACATAGATGACAGGAAATGAGGGCGCGGCATTCGCGCCCCTCTAATGGAATTATCGTCATGGCCCCCAAAGGCAGCCAGCGTATCGTGAAGAAAGTCGTCGCGGAGAACCGCAAGGCCCGCTTCAACTACGAGATCATCGATACCTATGAGGCGGGCTTGGTGCTGATGGGCACCGAGGTCAAGTCATTGCGCGAAGGCAAGGCCAATATCGCCGAATCCTACGCCTCCGATGAGGATGGCGAGATCTGGCTGATCAATTCCTATCTGCCGGAATATCTGCAGGCGAACCGCTTCAATCACGAGCCGCGGCGTCGCCGCAAGCTGCTCTTGTCGGCGCGTGAGATCAACCGATTGCGTGCAGGCATCAATCGCGAAGGCATGACGCTGATCCCGATGAAGGTCTACTTCAACGATCAAGGTCGCGCCAAGCTGGAGCTTGCGCTCGCGAAGGGCAAGAAGCTGCATGACAAGCGCGAATCCGAGAAGGAGCGCGATTGGAACAGGCAGAAGAGCCGTCTGTTGAAAGACAACGGCTGACCATTTGCCTGCAGCATCAGGCTATTCGCTTAAAGTTCGCTTAAAGAAAGTCGCGCAAAAGTGTGCAGCGGTTTGCGATAACGGCATGCGAAAACAAAAGTCTAAAGCGTGGCAAGCGAATCCTGGAGATCGCGACACGCTTTAGTCTTCGAAATCGCTGGCCGGCGCCACTTCGGCAGGACGAGGAGGACGCTCGGAAGGATCCCGGCCGATCTCGGCCTTCAGCGACAGAAGATCGATGAAGTGATCGGCCTGACGACGCAGATCGTCGGCGATCATCGGCGGCTGGGTCGACATGGTCGAAATGACCGAAACCTTGCGTCCCTTGCGTTGCAGCGCTTCGACCAGATTGGTGAAATCGCCGTCGCCGGAGAAGATGACGAGATGGTCTACCGTTTCGGACTGCTCCATGGCATCGATTGCGAGCTCGATATCCATATTGCCCTTGATCTTGCGCCGACCCATGGAGTCGGTAAACTCCTTGGCAGGCTTCGTCACGACCTTGTAGCCGTTATAATCCAGCCAGTCGATGAGTGGGCGGATCGAGGAATATTCCTGGTCTTCGATCAGCGCGGTGTAGTAGTAAGCGCGCAGCAGGTATCCGCGTTTCTGAAATGCTTTCAAGAGCTTACGGTAATCGATGTCAAAGCCGAGACTCTTGGATGCAGCGTAAAGGTTGGCGCCGTCTATGAATAGTGCAATTTTTTCGCGTGGGTCAAACATTGCTTACCAATCCAAACAGAGTAATCGAAATCCATAAGCCACTAAGCCCAATAAAAACAGTGGCTTGTGGATGTGGTGTCGAGCTGTTCCGTACTTTATGAATTATTCATATATGAGAGATTTAGGGCACGATTCGTGATATTCCAAGCAACTCCCGGTGGAAATGTCATATTGTGCATGGAAATTTAGACCGCACGCGGATAAAGGCGAGGGGACCCTAACGAAAAACTTGAATTTGCCCGGTTTTAATTGTATCGGGCGTTTTAATCCTGAAAAGACGACCGCAAAGGACAGGCAATGGCCCGTGTCACAGTAGAAGATTGCATTGACAAGGTAGAGAACCGCTTCGAGCTGGTTCTGCTCGCCAGCCACCGCGCCCGGCTGATTTCCCAGGGTGCATCGATCACCATCGATCGCGACAACGACAAGAACCCGGTTGTGGCTCTGCGCGAAATCGCCGATGAGACCCTGTCGCCTGATGACCTGAAGGAAGACCTGATCCACTCGCTGCAGAAGCACGTGGAAGTGGACGAGCCCGAGCCCGATCCGGCAAGCCTGATCGCCGCCGGCGCTGCTGCCTCTGCCGACAGCGAAGAGCAGGACGATCTGCCGGAAACGATCACCTTCGACCAGATGTCGGAAGAAGAGCTTCTGGCCGGTATCGAAGGTCTCGTCCCGCCGGAAAAGAGCGACGATTACTAAGCGCATCCCTGGCCTTCATGCGGCCGGGGCTTCCTGCGCGGCAAAAGATCGACGATTACCAATCATCAATCTTGCGCCTGTAAAGCTTAGGCATAATATTGCCCATGTGTGCGCCAGTCTGCGATTGGCGCCCTTTTATTTTATTGGAGTGGCTTTGGAATGATGCGGCAGTACGAGCTCGTGGAGCGGGTTCAGAAATACAAGCCCGATGCCAACGAAGCTCTGCTGAACAAAGCCTATGTCTACGCCATGCAGAAGCATGGGCAGCAGAAGCGGGCGAGCGGCGATCCCTATATCTCGCATCCGCTCGAAGTGGCCGCCATCCTGACAGACATGCATCTCGATGAATCGACGATTGCAGTCGCCCTCCTGCACGACACGATTGAGGATACGACGGCGACCCGCGCCGAAATCGACGAACTCTTCGGGGAGGATATCGGCCGTCTCGTCGAAGGCCTGACGAAGATCAAGAAGCTCGACCTCGTCACCAAGAAGGCCAAGCAGGCGGAAAACCTTCGTAAGCTCCTGCTTGCCATTTCCGATGACGTGCGCGTCCTGCTCGTCAAGCTCGCCGACCGCCTCCACAACATGCGCACCCTCGACCATATGTCGCAGGAAAAGCGCGCGCGCATTTCCGAGGAGACGATGGAAATCTATGCGCCGCTTGCCGGCCGCATGGGTATGCAGGACATGCGCGAGGAGCTGGAGGAGCTCTCCTTCCGGCACATGAACCCCGAGGCCTATGAGACCGTCACCAAGCGCCTAGAGGAACTGTCGAAGCGCAACGAGGGGCTGGTCAAGAAGATTGAGGCTGAACTGCGCGACCTGCTGATCGCCAGCGGGCTGACGAGCGCCTATGTGAAGGGTCGCCAGAAGAAGCCCTATTCGGTGTTCCGCAAGATGCAGTCGAAGTCGCTCTCCTTCGAGCAGCTTTCCGATGTCTACGGTTTCCGCATCATCGTCGAGGATATCCCCTCCTGCTATCGCGCGCTCGGCATCGTCCATACCCGCTGGCGCGTCGTTCCCGGCCGCTTCAAGGATTACATCTCGACGCCGAAGCAGAACGATTATCGGTCGCTGCACACCACCATCGTCGGCCCGTCGATGCAGCGCATCGAGCTGCAGATCCGCACCAAGCGCATGCATGAGATCGCCGAGTTCGGTATCGCCGCCCATACGCTCTACAAGGATGGCGCCACCAATGCGGACGGCGATATCCTCTCGCGGGAAAGCAACGCCTATTCCTGGCTGCGCCACACGATCGAGGCACTTGCCGAAGGCGACAGCCCCGAAGAATTCCTCGAGCATACCAAGCTCGAGCTGTTTCAGGACCAGGTCTTCTGTTTCACGCCGAAGGGCAAGCTGATCGCGCTGCCGCGCGGCGCCACCCCCATCGACTTCGCCTATGCCGTTCACACCAACATCGGCGACACGACCGTCGGCGCCAAGATCAATGGCCGCATCATGCCGCTGGTGACCCGCCTCAACAATGGCGACGAGGTGGAGATCATCCGCTCCGGCGTGCAGGTGCCACCGGCTGCCTGGGAGGAAATTGTCGTCACCGGAAAGGCGCGCGCCGCCATCCGCCGCGCGACACGCATGGCGATCCGCAAGCAATATGCCGGCCTCGGCCATCGCATTCTGGAGCGCACCTTCGAGCGCGCCGGCAAGATCTTCTCGCGCGACGCCATGAAGCCGGCGCTGCACCGCCTCGGGCAGAAGGATGTGGAAGACGCGATCGCCGCCGTCGGCCGCGGTGAGATGTCCTCGCTCGACGTGCTGCGTGCCGTCTATCCCGACCATCAGGACGAGCGCGTCACCGTCAAGCCGGCCGGCGACGAGGGCTGGTTCAACGTTCGCAGCGCCGCGGGCATGATCTTCAAGATCCCCGGCAAGACCAAGGCCGATCTCGATGGCGAGCGCGCCTCCACCGAGAGCGATCCCGATATCGTGCCGATCCGCGGGCTCTCGGGCAATGTCGGCGTGAAATTCTCGCCGACCGGCGCTGTGCCCGGCGATCGCATCGTCGGCATCATGGAAAAGGGTAAGGGCATCACTATCTATCCCATCCAGTCGCCGTCGCTGCAGCGCTTCGACGACCAGCCGGACCGCTGGATCGACGTGCGCTGGGATCTCGATGAGGCCAACAAGTCCCGCTTCATGGCCCGCATCATGATCAATGCGCTGAACGAGCCCGGTACGCTCGCCAAGGTGGCGCAGACGGTGGCAAGCCTCGACGTCAACATCCGCATGCTGAACACGGTGCGGGTAGCCGCCGACTTCACCGAAATGGTGCTGGAGGTGGAGGTCTGGGACCTGCGTCAGCTCAACCAGCTTCTCGCCCAGCTCAAGGACCTGGAGTGCATCGCGACGGTCCGGCGTCTCTATGAGTAGGATTTCATTAAATTATTGCTGCTCGCTGAATTGCGATTTGCACATTTTGTGATCATTTCATGGCCGGACCGGCATATTGAAATGGCAAGCCATGCGTTATCTGCATGGCTGTGTTCAGGTTACAGCGTTGGTAATTAACCATTGCCGCGACTATCTTCTGGTCATCAAGAAATGAAACGAAGATGAGGCAAAGCAATGTTTGAACCGATCAGAAAGTTCGCCCGCGCCCTTCGCGCTCCGACCGCTCAGGAACGTGAAATGGCATATCTCAACGGCTCGCATGACCGTATTGATCTTGAATATCGTCAGCGCCAGGTCGATCGCGGCATCTTCCGCAATCGCTGATCGCTGAGATATACTTGACGCAAGGAAGGGGGCGCTATGCATGAGCCACGCCCCTTGGAAGAAAAGAAGAAGAGACGGCCTGTTTGTTAAGCGGTTCCATTTGCCGCTCTTGTCATGGTCATGTGCGCTGCACTAAATACGCGCCATGTTATTCCGCCGTCGCAAACCAGCAGGATTTAAAGAAAAGCTGCGGGAGCTTCTATGGCCCCGCAAAGGTTTTCTGCGCCCTGCACGCTATATCATGATGCGCGTTCTGCGCCTGTCAGCCTCGCCGCATGCCGTTGCGGTGGGTGTCGCCGCGGGTGTCTTCGTTTCGTGGACACCCTTTATCGGCGTGCATTTCGTCATGGCCTTCGTCATCACCTATTTCCTGTCGGGCAATATGGTGGCGGCAGCGCTTGGTTGCGCGGCCTTCGGCAATCCGCTGACCTATCCCTTCATCTGGGGCATCACCTGGGAAGTCGGTCACCTGCTGCTCAGCCGGCAGGACCAGATGGGCGGGCAGACGATCGATCTCGCCGAGCTCTTTCATAAGCTGCACTTCACAGAACTGTGGAAACCGGTGCTGGAACCGATGCTGATCGGCGCCATCCCGCCGGCTGCCTTCACCTCGGTTGCGCTTTATGCGCTGACATTCTACACCGTCAGGGGTTTTCAGACGCGCCGCCGTGCGCGGCTGATGGAGCGTGCGCGTCTTCGGCTCGCCGATCCCGCCACCGAGATGCCGACCGTTTGAGCCCGAAGCAGAACCATCCCGAAAGGCCTCTCGCATGATCATCGGCATTGGCAGCGACCTCATCGACATCCGGCGCGTGGAGAAATCCATCGAGCGTTTTGGTGACCGCTTCACGCATCGCTGTTTCACCGAGATCGAGCGTGCCCGCTCGGATCGTCGCGCCAACCGCGCCGAATCCTACGCCAAGCGTTTCGCTGCCAAGGAGGCCTGCTCCAAGGCGCTCGGCACGGGGTTGTCGCAGGGCGTTTTCTGGAAGGATATGGGCGTGGTCAACCTGCCGAGCGGCAAGCCGACGATGCGGCTGACGGGCGGTGCCGCAACCGTTCTTCAGGCCATGCTGCCCGCCGGCCACAAGGCCGCCATTCATTTGACAATAACCGATGATTATCCCTTGGCTCAGGCTTTTGTGATCATCGAAGCGCTGCCGGATACCGTATGATAGCGACCTCTCGTCGCTTTTAATGTCGTCGTTATTGCCGCCACCGGTCGAAGTCGCTAGAGAGAACATCAGAAAGAAATGCGCCTTCATGGCGTCTTGAAGGAATAAGACTGCGTGTCCGAAAAAGTCGAAGCCAAGCCGAACGCCCTCTGGGAAAACATCAAGGTCATCATCCAGGCTCTGGTCCTGGCGATGGTTATCAGGACTGTCTTGTTCCAGCCCTTTACCATTCCTTCGGGCTCGATGATGCCGACGCTGCTCGTCGGTGACTATATCTTCGTCAACAAGTTTGCTTACGGCTATTCGAAATATTCGCTGCCTTTCTCGCCTGACATTTTCAGCGGCCGCATCTTCGGCTCCGATCCGAAGCGCGGCGATATCGTCGTGTTCCGTTTCCCGCCGAATCCCGATGTCGATTATATCAAGCGCGTCGTCGGCCTGCCGGGCGACCATATCCAGGTCACTGACGGCGTTCTCTACATCAACGGCAAGCCGGTTCCGAAGGTGCCGGATGGTACTTTCAACTCCGACTACAAGCTCGATCCGGGCCAGGACGTGCCGGTATTCCGCGAGACGCTGGACACGGGCAAGACCTATGACACGCTCGACCAGTCGCCGGTGTCGCGCGGCGACAACACCCGCGAGTTCATCGTTCCGGAAGGCCATTACTTCATGATGGGCGATAACCGCGACAACTCGCTCGACAGCCGCTTCGATGTCGGCTTCGTCCCGGCGGAAAACCTTGTCGGCCGCGCCAGCGTCATCTTCTTCTCGCTGGGCAACGATACGTCCTTCCGCGAAATCTGGAAATGGCCGACCAACATGCGTTGGGACCGCCTCTTCAAGGTTGTTGAATGAGCAAGGCGCAGACGCTCTCAGCGGCGGACCGCGCAAAGCTTGAAACCCTGATCGGGCATGAATTTGCCGAGAAGGAACGTCTGGATCGCGCGCTGACCCATGCCAGCGCGCGCACCGACAGGGGCAATTACGAGCGGCTTGAATTTCTCGGCGACAGGGTTCTTGGGCTCTGTATCGCCGATTTGCTGTTCCGCACTTTCGGCACTGCGGCGGAGGGCGAGCTTTCGGTGCGCCTGAACCAGCTCGTCAGCGCTGAGACCTGCGCGGCAGTTGCCGACGAACTCAATCTCCACCTCTACATCCGCACCGGCGCCGACGTGAAGAAACTCACCGGCAAGCGCATGATGAACGTGCGCGCCGATGTCGTCGAAAGCCTGATCGCCGCGCTCTATCTCGATGGCGGCCTGGAAGTCGCCCGTCGTTTCATCCTGCGCTACTGGGAGGGCAGGGCGGTACGCGCTGATGGCGCGCGCCGTGACGCCAAGACCGAGCTGCAGGAATGGTCGCACGCCAAATATGGCGTCACACCCGTCTACCGGGTTGAAGAACGCAGCGGACCGGATCATGATCCGCGCTTCAAGGTGACTGTAGAAGTCGCTGGTGTTGCACCGGAGACGGGAGTAGAGCGTTCCAAGCGCGCCGCAGAACAGGTTGCCGCGACGAAAATGCTCGAGCGCGAAGGCATTTGGCAGTCGACGTCTGCCGGAAATTGACGGGATCAATGACAGAAGAAAACGAAATGGCGGCTGAGAGCGCTGCTGAAAGCAATGGTCCGACGCATTCGGGCTTCGTCGCCCTGATCGGCCCCACCAATGCCGGCAAATCGACGCTGGTCAATCGCCTCGTCGGCGCCAAGGTGTCGATCGTCAGCCACAAGGTACAGACGACGCGCGCCGTCGTGCGCGGCATTGCCATCCACAACAATGCGCAGATCGTCTTCATGGACACGCCCGGCATCTTCAAGCCGCGCCGCCGTCTTGATCGCGCCATGGTGACGTCTGCCTGGGGCGGCGCCAAGGATGCCGATCTCATCATGCTGCTGATCGACAGCGAGCGTGGCCTGCGCGGCGATGCCGAAGCCATCCTCGAAAGCCTGAAGGACGTTCCGCAAAGGAAGATCCTGGTTCTCAACAAGATCGACCGGGTCAATCGCGAATTGCTTCTGGCGATCGCTGCCACAGCAAACCAGAAGGTCGACTTCGACCAGACCTTCATGATCTCGGCCGAAAACGGTTCCGGCTGCGACGACGTGATGGATTATCTGGCAAAGACCCTGCCGGAAGGCCCCTGGTATTATCCTGAAGATCAGATTTCCGATCTGCCGATGCGCCAGCTTGCCGCCGAAATCACGCGCGAGAAGCTGTTCCTGCGCCTGCATCAGGAGCTTCCCTATTCCTCGCATGTCGAGACTGAAAAGTGGGAGGAGCGCAAGGACGGCTCCGTGCGCATCGAACAGGTCATCTATGTCGAGCGAGACAGCCAGAAGAAGATTGCGCTCGGCAAAGGCGGCGAAACGATCAAGGCGATCTCGTCGGCGTCACGCAAGGAATTGTCGGAAATCCTCGAACAGCCCGTTCACCTCTTCCTGTTCGTCAAGGTGCGCGAGAACTGGGGCGATGATCCCGAGCGCTTCCGTGAAATGGGCCTCGAATTTCCGCGCTAGTTCGACAAGAAAATTGACAATGGGCACTCAGCCCTTTGTTTTTTTATAAAAATCGCTGTCTGTTCCAAGGAACAAATCGGCCTGCCAGCGCATTCATCCGCCAACGGCGCTGCACTCTGCAGCGCCGGTTTTTGCGACGGCAGGGACAAGATGGCGACGGCAAAACCTACCCATTCCTTCAAGACGCCCTGCGAGCAGTGTCCGTTGCGGTCATTGCCGCATTTTCGGGAGTTCAGCCGGGACGAGCTGGAATTCGTTTCGAAGTTCAAGAGAGGGGAACTGGCGGCCGATGCCGGCGCAACCATCTTGGTCGAAGGCGCCCACAGCGCTCATCTCTTTACCGTGCTGTCCGGCTGGGGCTTCCGCTACAAGATGCTGGAGGATGGCCGCCGGCAGATCCTGAACTACGTCATGCCAGGCGACCTGATCGGCCTGCAGGGCACGATCATGGGCGAGATGCAGCATTCCGTGGAGGCCCTGTCGCCGGTATCGCTCTGCGTCTTCGAGCGCGACAAGCTGATGACCCTTTATAACCGGCACGCCTCGCTTGCCTTCGACATTACCTGGATCGCGGCGCAGGAAGAGCGTATTCTCGATGAACACCTCTTGAGCATCGGCCGCCGCACTGCGCTCGAAAGAGCCGCCTATCTGATTGCCTTCCTCTTCGAACGCGCCAGAAAGCTTAGCCTTTTTAATGGCCGCAATCTCATTCCGATCACCCAGCAGCATATCGCCGACACGCTCGGTCTTTCGATCGTTCACACCAACAAGACTTTGAAAAAGCTTGCGGTACGCAGCCTCATCCGCTGGCAGGAGCGTGGCTGCGAGGTACGGGACGGGGAGGGTCTGATGCGGATGGCCGGCTGGGAAGGCCTGAGCGACGGAAAACGTCCTTTCATATAGCTGCTCGAGCAGCATCGATGTCTTTTTTAAATGCAAAATGACGCCGGGAAAAATAGGATCGCGCCATCTTTCCTCCGATGTTCGTTTTTATCGACCGGAGGCGAAAATGCGGCTATTCAATTGTGGTGGGCAACCACTTTCAATGGTCCAGGCGGGGCGCCGACGGAATGATGTTTGCTAAAAAGGCCGGGTCGCTGCAATATTTGCGCTTCACGAGGGGCATGGAGATCATGAACGCACGAACCCGTGTTCTGGTCCTGGAAGACAGCCTGATCATCGCCATGGAGGCGGAGGATATTCTGCGTCTCGTTGGCGCTGATACCATCGATATCGCCAATAGTCTCGATCAGGCCAGGGACGCAATTCAGGTCGCAGATTACGATTTCGCGCTACTCGACGTGAATCTCGGCGAGGCGCTGAGCTTCGATTTCGCGCGTGATCTGTCGCAGGCCAACATCCCCTTCGGCTTCGTCAGCGGCTATTCCGATACGCAGGATTTTCCGAGCGACCTTCAGGACGTGCCGCTTCTCGTCAAACCTTTCGACGAGAACGCGATGCGCGACTTCCTTCAAAAGCTTTTCCCGTCGCCGGCCGAATAAAAGAGCTCAGCCTTCTTGGAGCCTTTCCCGGTCAGAGCGCTTCAATCTGACGGGGAAAGGTTTTAAGGTGAATCGGCAGGCTGAAGGACGGTTTTCCGATGCAATGGCAGGATCAGGCGATCATTCTTGGCGTCAAGCGCCACGGCGAGACGAGCGTCATCGCCGAGGTGATGACGCGTGAGCGCGGTCGTCACCTTGGTCTCGTTCGCTCCGGCCGTTCGCGCACCATGCAGCCGGTGCTGCAGCCCGGCAACGAGGTGGAAGTCACCTGGCGCGCCCGGCTGGATGAGCATCTCGGAGAATTCCGCCTCGAGCCGGTGAAGCTGCGCGCCGCGCGGCTGATGGAGACGGCAACTGCCGTCTATGGCGTGCAGGCCATGGGCGCGCTGCTGCGCCTATTGCCGGAGCGCGATCCGCATCCGCATCTCTTCGAGGCGCTGGAAGTCATTCTCGATCATCTCCACAATCCTGCCGATGCCGGTGAACTCTTCGTACGCTTCGAGCTCGCCGTGTTGAACGATCTCGGCTTCGGGCTCGACCTCTCGGAATGTGCTGCGACCGGCACCCGCACTGATCTCGCCTATGTCTCGCCGAAATCCGGCCGCGCTGTCAGTCGCGGCGCCGGAGAGCCTTGGGCCGACAAGATGCTGCTTTTGCCGGCCTTTCTCAGTGTTCAGGAAAACCAGGCGGCCGATTACGAGAGCCTCACGGCGGCATTCCGTCTGACTGGATTCTTTCTGCATCGCCATGTCTACGAACCGCGTGGCCTTGAGGCTTCGGCAGCGCGTGAGGGCTTCGTCCAGGCGGCACTCAAGGCCTTGAACCCAGCTGCACGGACGCTTTCTCGGCCAGACGAGCTTTCTGCCTGAGCGGCTTTTCATCCCTGCAAAATAGTCTTCAGTTTTGGCGGTTTACCCTCATCCACGGCGCCCCTATCTCTCCTTCGATCAGGAAAGGCTCTAAGTGCTCAAGGAGGAAGCCATGCTGACCAAGCCCGAAACATCGACCACCATCAAGCTCTGGAACGGGCAGGAAGTTCCCCGCCTCGGCATGGGCTGCTGGGCGATCGGCGGTCCGTTCTTTGCCGGTGATACGCCGCTCGGTTGGGGTGAGGTGGACGACAATGAATCCGTTGCCGCGATCAATCGCGCGATCGACCTTGGCATTCGCTTCTTCGATACGGCCTCGAATTACGGCGCCGGCCATTCGGAAGAGATCCTGGGGCAGGCAATCGGCAATCGCGCCGATATCATTATCGCCACCAAGTTCGGCTTTGCCACCAATCCGGAGACGAAACAGGCGACCGGCGCCTTTGCCGATTCGGCCTTCATTCGCCAGTCCGTCGAGACCTCGCTGCGCCGGCTGAAGCGGGAGCGTCTCGACCTCCTGCAATTCCATCTCAACGATTTTCCGCTGGAACAGTCCGACGAAGTCTTCGATACGCTGGAGGCCCTGCGGGCGGAGGGCAAGATCGATGCCTTCGGCTGGAGCACGGATTTTCCCGATCGCGCCGCCCGCCATGCCGGCCTGCCGGGCTTCGTCTCGATCCAGCACACGATGAACGTCTTCGAGCCCGTGCCTCAGATGATCGATGTCGTCGAAACAAACGGTCTCATCTCCATCAATCGCGGCCCGCTGGCCATGGGCCTGTTGACAGGCAAGTTCACGCCGGACAAGACCATCGGCGCCAAGGACGTGCGCGGTGCAGCACTCGAATGGATGGTCTATTTCAAAGACGGCCGTATCGCGCCGGAATTTGCAGCAAGGCTCGATGCCGTGCGCAGCCTGCTTACATCTGATGGACGCACGCTGACGCAGGGCGCGCTTGCCTGGCTCTGGGCGCGTTCACCGCGCACCCTGCCCATTCCCGGTTTCCGGACGGTCGCGCAGGTCGAGGAAAATGCCGGCGCATTGGAAAAAGGACCGTTGCCGGCTGAGGTGATGGTAGAGATCGACGCGGCACTGGCCCGCGTCTGAGACCGGGTTTAGGCTCGGGCGCGAACCTTGAAGGTCCAGCCCTCCGCCCGCGCCTCGAGGATCTTCACCTCGTCGCCGATCGTCACTCTGCCGGTGCCGCGCGGGGTGACGTTCCAGCCGAAAAGCGGGCCGGGAACGCGCCGGTCGCCCGACATGCGGATGCGGCCCATGGCGGGCATGGGGTTCGGCACTTCGCGTGAGCCCGTCAACTGGTCCTGCGTCGTCATGATGCACCGGGCGCAGGGTTTGACGAGGTCGAAGCGGATGCCGGCAATTTCGATTGCCGCCCAGCGGTCCTCGGCCCAGGCCTCGTCTGTGTCGATGACGATATTCGGCCGGAAGCGCTCCATGCCGACGCCGCCTTCTGCATGGTCGGCAAGATCGGCATTGAGCGCTTTCAGCGATCCCGTCGTCGTCACCAGGATCTGGTAGCCATCGGTAAAGGTCACCGGCGTGCCTTCGCCCGCCCATTCGGCATTGGCCATCCGTTCTGCCTTGCCGTCGAAGAAGACGAGTTTCACCGCGCGGCCGAGCCATTCCGAAAGCCTGGCATTGCTCTCATCGTCAGCAACGGCGGCGCTGACGGCCGATTTCCAGACAATGACATCGAGTCGCCGGTCCGGATGCGGCGGTGCTACGGCGATCTCCTGCTTGCCCTCCATCAGCAGCCGGAAGGCGCCGGCTTCGGGCCGAACGTCGATCTGGGCAAGGGTTGGGAGTTCGCGCTGAGTGATGAAATGGCCGTCCGGGTCCGTCACCATCGCGCGCCGGTCGCCGGGCAGGCCATAGGCGTCTATGTCCGTAAAGGGCAGGGCGATGCCGCGGGCGCTCTTGAGCGGATAGATGAAGAGATTGCTGACACGCATCATAGGCTCCCAGATTCCATCTCAGTTGGATTTCTTCCCAATTAGATTTCTTCCATGAATGCTACAAGAAACTCGCGCAGGCTCCTGTCGCGGGCGGCCGCAAGCTCGCGGCCCTTCGCCGTCTGGAATCCATCCGCCAGTTTGAACAGCTTCGTCTGGAAATGGTCAATCGCATAACGCTTGTCATCGAACGCTCGGCCCTCGGCGGCGGGGTCGAAAGGATCATAGAGGCCCGATCCGAGGCGTCCCGCGATATAGAAGCAGCGCGCAGCACCCACCATGCCGATGGCATCCAGCCTGTCGGCATCCTGCAGGATTTTCGCCTCCCGCGTTTCCGGTGGCACATTCGCCGAAAAGCTGTGCGCCGTCACCGCATGGGCGACATCAGCGATATCCTCGTCGTCCCATCCAAGCTCTTTCAATATCCGTGAAGCTTTTTCCGCGGCGAGCGCCGAGGCCTGGGCGCGCAGCGGCGAATTCTTCTCGACGGCGACGCAATCATGCAGCAGCACGGCAGCTGCGAGCACCTGACCCTTGCCGCCTTCCGCAGCGTGGATGCGCATGGCATTGCGGAAGACACGCAGGATATGGGCAAGGTCGTGAGACCCGTCGTCACCCTCCGTTGCATGCGGTATGAGCTCCGCAGCAAGCGCCTCATGGGGGAAGAAGGCTTCGGCCTTGAACATCGTCGTCACCGGTTTTCAAAGGGATCGTTTCCCGTCGATAACGGCTTGGCCGGCGAGTCGCAACGTGCCGAAATCAGTATCGGGGTTTGGCGGGTGGCGTAACGCTGCCATTCTTCTTTGGCGGCATCGAAAGCATGTGGGCTACGTCGCCGAAGGGTTTTGGCGGGCTGATGTAATAGCCCTGGATTTCGTCGCATGCCTCGCGTTCGAGCAGCGCCATCTGCTCTGCGGTTTCCACGCCCTCCGCGGTCACGCGCATGCCGAGCGCATCGCCGAGCAGGATGATCGCGCGCATGATCGCATGCGCTTCCTTGTTCTCGACGATGTCGTTGACGAAGGACTTGTCGATCTTGATCTTGTCGAAGGGGAAGCTCGAGAGATAGCTCAGCGACGAATAGCCGGTTCCGAAATCGTCCATGGAGATGCGGATGCCGCGCTCCTTGAGCGCATGCAGGATCGGCAATGCCTCATCGAGATTTTCCATCAGCACGCTTTCGGTGATCTCCAGTTCGAGACGCGACGGCGAGAGTTCGGCGGCTGCAAGCGCCTCGTTGACATCCTGCGGCAGGTCACTGCTGGAAAACTGGATGGCCGAGACATTGACGGCGATCTTGATATCTTCGGGCCATTGCGCTGCATCGTTGCAGGCGCGGCGCAAAACCCAGCGGCCGATATCGACGACGAGGCCGACCTCTTCAGCCAGCGGAATGAACTCCATCGGCGAGACGCGGCCGCGCACCGGATGATTCCAGCGGATCAGCGCCTCGAAGCCGCAGATGCGATGCTGCGTCAGGTCGTGGAGCGGCTGGTAGTGAAGCTCGAATTCCTCCTTCTGCACCGCAGCGCGCAGATCGGCCTCCAGCGCATGGCGAGCCTGCATCTTCTCGTCCATTTCGCCGGTGAAGAAGCGCTCGTGCCGGCGCCCGTCCGCCTTGGCATGGGAAAGGGCGACCGCCGCATTGCGCAGCAGCTTGTCGGTCTCGACAGCATCGTCAGGGGCGATCGAAATGCCCATGGAAACGCTGAGCTCCACCTGCTTGTCGCCGCGGAAGAAGGGTTCGCTGAGCTCACGGCGGATCTGGTCGGCGAGTGCGGTGATGTTCCACGGCTGCTGGCGGCGCGTCTGCAGGATCGCGAATTCGTCCGAGCCGAGACGGGCAAGGATATTCTCCGAGCCGGCCGAGGCGCGGATGCGCTCTGCCACTTGCTGCAGGATCTTGTCACCGGCTGAAACACCCAGCGTATTGTTGATCGATTTGAACCGGTCGAGATTGAGATGCACGAGCGCGATCTGCTCATCCTCCTTGCGCTCGGCAAGGGCGGCATCCAGCTGCTCGCGGAAGCGAATGCGGTTCGGCAGGCCGGTCAGGGGATCGTGATGGGCGAGATAGGTGATGCGCTCGGCAGCCTTGCGGTCTTCTGTAACGTCGGCATGGATGGCGATGTTGCTGCCGTCGGCCAGGATGGTGACCACGCTCTGGATGATGCGACCGTCGTCCATCAGCCATTCGCGTCTGCGGATGCGCCCTGCCTTCGAAGAGGCTTCCTGGCCGTCCTTCTTGCCACGCGTCCTGGCATTGGCCTGCTCAGTACCGCGCGTCTTGCGCATCAGGTCGGCAATCGTCGTGCCGGGCGTGACATCGGCTTCTTCGGTAAAGCCGAAGAGCTGGCGAAAGCGCAGGTTGGAAAGGGTCAGCCGCTGGTCCGCATCGAACACGCTGAGGCCGAGTGGCAGGTTGTTCAGGACGATTTCGAAGAGTTTGCGCTGTTCTGCAAGCGCCTGTGTGGTGGAACTGATCGTATTCTTCAGGTCGCGGTTTTCGTTGAGCAGCGTCTCGGCGCTATGCTCGATTTCATCATATTCGCTTTCATGGCTGCGATAGGTCGCGATGACGAGCTCCATCAGATGCTCGGCATCGATCGATCCGTCCCCCTTGACGGCCTGCGTGCACTGTTGCCAGAAAAGCGTCTCAGCTTTCATGCGCACGAGTCCCCTCATGGGACGGTTGCGGTGGAAGCATGGCAAAAGGCGAAGGCGTCTTCGATTGGCAAAGCTGCCATATCGCGCCGGGCATGCAAAAGACCTTTCTAAAATGAATGCAAGAATCAATTTCTTGTAAGCGGCAAGTGTCCATTTCCGGCAACTCGCAGGCGGCATCTTCTACCGCCCCGATTAATAATCGGTTGCAACTGGGCGGCTCTTTATAGCTAGCCGGCAATTTGTTTGTATCTCGCAAACTACTGAAATAATGAAGAAACCCGGTTTCCAAAGGGAAGTTGAAATTGCCGCTGGAATGGGTAGTTACACTTTGTCAACTGTGGTTAATCGATAGTTAACAGCTTATTGACCGAGGCTGCAAATCAGTTTAACCAACAGATCAGCCTTGATATTTTCCACCCGCGTATTGCGTGCAGACTCTCACCGGAAGAAGCGGTGAACGGAGGTTTGTATGACTGCTCTTTCATCAGTTTCAGACATCTCTTATGCATATTTGGCAACGCTCTCGCGGCTCGACGCCAATGGCGACGGCGTGCTGAGCCGCACGGAACGCGCGGCAGATGAGAAGCCCGGCATCATCCGGGAATTTCTCGAAAACGATAATGCTGGCAATATGCAGCCGAAATATCCGAGCAGCCTCGTCGCGCTCGTGATGGAATACAGCGACAACGGCTCGGCGACCAGCATGGCCGTTCCTTATGCACTGCAGCAGGTCGTCCCTGATGCCGATGATCAGGCCATGCAGGTCTATCGCAATACTTACGGCGAATTCGATCTCGATATCGCTGCCTGAGCCTGGGCCGGCCCCAAGCTGAATGATCCCGCCGGCCCTGTGGCCGGCTTTTTCTTGCCTTTTATGCAGGCAGGAACACCTTCCCTCGTGAGGCGTTGGGACACAGTCCCCGAAATGGAAGGAAACCCGATGAAAATCATATGCACCATCGCTGCCCTCGGCCTGCTTGCGGCGGCGCCCCAAGGCTTTGCTCAGAACAAGCAGACGGCGACGGCAGATTTTATCGGCCCTGACGGCAAGGAGGCCGGACGCGCCACGCTGACGGCTGCCGCCAATGGCGGCGTTTTCATCGAGGCGGAAATTTCCGGCCTGTCGATCAATAAATGGGTCGCCTTCCATATCCATGAAACCGGCCGCTGCGATGCCGCAACCCATCACGAATCCGCCGGGGGGCATTTCAATCCGACCAAGGCCGAGCATGGCTTCCTCGCCGCCAAAGGCCCGCATGCCGGCGACATGCCGAACCAGTATGTCGGGCGGGACGGTATCCTGCGCGCTCAGGTCTTCGACACCATGATCTCGCTTGACGGCAAGACGGATGGCGTGCGCGGCCGCGCGCTGATGGTGCATGCCAATTCCGACGATTACCGAAGCCAGCCTTCGGGCGGGGCGGGCGACAGGATTGCCTGCGGCGTGATCAAATAGCTTGGCTGGGGCTGGGTCTGCGGGGACACCTTCCTCTTGCGGGCAGGAGCCTTGACGGGCGCCTCATCCGCCACCGTCTGCAGATGCCTCGTCGAGGGCAAGATGGGGCAGGGGTGAGGAGCGTCAACCGTTTGAATTGTCTCTGACAGACAGCACGAAGGGCGCGTTGCCGTCGGCCTCCGCACCACGGCCGATCGCTCTCACGGCGTCGACGAGCCGCCCGCGCCGATCAAGCAGCGAATCGCCGATTTCGATGATCCGTGCATTCGGTGTCGCATAGGGCGAGGCGGCGCGCAGCCGTCGGGCAAGTGCCGTATCTTCCTGCTCCGGCGCGAGCGACAGGGCGGCAATCAATGCTGCGGCGGGCGAGCGCGATACGCCCATCCAGCAATGGATCAGGAGTGGCGTCTGCTGCTGCCAGCCGGCGGCGAAATCGATGATCGCCCGCACATGCTTCTCATCAGGCGCGACGAGATCGCCCGTGCCCTTGAAGGTGATATCGTTCATATTGAGCAGCAGGTGCCGGTCGGCCTGGATGATGCCCGGCCGGTGAAAGGCCTGTTCCTTCGCCATCAGGCTGATCATTTCGCGCGCCTTGTGCCGTACCGCCATCTCGGCGATGCGCGAAAGCGGGGAAACCACGATCACGGTCATGGGGTCATGCCCCGCTCCGCCTCGATCTCGGCGAAGCGCTTGCAGAAGAGCCGCTGTGCTTCGAGTGCAGGCAGGGGATCGATCAACAGCATGTCCCTGGTGATGCCGCGCGGCTGGCCGAAGAATTTCTGTGCTTCCGCAGCCGTGAAGCCGGCAAGCACCGTCGCTTCGAAATAGGCGGCGATCGTATCGGCCTTCTTGATCTTGTCCTTGAGATCGCGCGAAGGGTGCGGCGGCAGGCCGAAGCGCAGGTGCACGGCGGCCTCCAGCCGTTTCTCGACGGTCTTGTATCCGCCGCCGACAACGGCCTTGAAGGGCGAGATCATGTCGCCGATCACATATTCCGGTGCGTCATGCAGCAGCGCCATCAGGCAATCGCCGGGCGTGGCCTCGTTGAAATGCCGGAAGATGGACTCGACGACAAGGCAATGCTGCGCAACCGAAAAGGCATGATCGCCCGACGTCTGGCCGTTCCAGCGGGCGACGCGCGCGAGCCCGTGGGCGATATCGGTCAGCTCGACATCGAGCGGCGAGGGGTCGAGCAGATCGAGCCGCCGGCCGGACAGCATGCGTTGCCAGGCGCGTGGAACCTTCGCAACCGTCACGCGCTGGCCTCGTCCGAGGAGGTCGGGAAGCTGAGACCGGACCAGGCCGGCAGGCTGAGCGTCACGGAAACATCGCCGGCAAGCAGCGGCGTGCCTGATACCATCGCCTCGCCGGCGCGGTCGATGCGCACGATTGCCAGTCCGCTCGTTCCCTCGACGGAGCCGAGCGTGCCGACAGGCTTGCCATTCGCCGTGATTTCAGTGCCGCTGGCCGGCAGCGCGGCGCCTGCCGACACGGTCACGACGCGGCGTCTTGCCGTGCCGCGATGCTGCATGCGGGACACCACTTCCTGGCCGACATAGCAGCCCTTCTTGAAGGAGAGGCCGCCATTGAAATCCATCAGCACGTCATGCGGAAAAGCGTCCTGAAGCGCGTAATCAGGCCCGGAAGTCACGATGCCATGTTCGATGCGCAACGCATCGTAGAGGGCCTCGTTGGAGCTGCCATGGTGGCCGGCGCGGCGCAAAAGCGTGACGCCCGCCTTGGTGAACCGGCTGTCTTTAGTGCCGTCCCCAGCATCCTCGCCCCACGAAACGGTCACACCATCCTCGGCAACCGGCGTCAGCGTCACCGGCGCGCGCAGGCGGTACATGGTCAGCCGTTTGAGCAGGGCTTCGCGTTGGGCCGCATCCGTTTCGATGACGAAGCCGCCATCGTCGCGCCAGATCATGAAGTCGAAGAGGATCTTGCCCTGCGGTGTCAGCAGCGCGCCCGGCCGCGCCTCTTCAGCGCTCATCGAGACGATGTCGGTGGTGATGAGATTCTGCAGGAAGGACTCTGCTTCCGCGCCGCCGATGGCAATGAGCGAGCGGTCTTTCAGGAATACGGCTGGCATGGCGAAACCTGTCGCGTTGGTGATCGCTCAGAGGTATGTCTTTGAGGCTGAAGGTGCAAGCGCTCTACAGCATCGGCCGGAACACCGGAATCGATTTTCGGAAAGCCTGATGCGTAGATTCAAAGAGTTGGAGTATCCTTGGTGCGCCTGAATGGACGCACGGCGCCCTGGCATCAGTCACCGGCAGTGAAGAACTTCCATTTGCCATCGGGCGCTATGCCGACGCGATAGAAATTATAGCCGCCGAACTCCTGCATGTCGGAGAGATCGCCTGCCGTGACGATGCGCAGCAGTTCCACGCGTTCCGGCGGGGTCAGCGATTTCAGGTCCTTCTCGGCGAAATAGGGCCAGACATACATGTCGTCAGCCGTGCCCTGGCCGACATGCACGAAGCCAGTCGAGATGACGTCGAGCATGATGGCGAGGATTTCGTCGCCGTCGGGATCGCCCGAGAGATCCTTCAGCGTGCCGATCGGATCGTCTGTGGGTTCACCGACCGTCACCTGCGTCTGGTCGGCACCAGTCCCCATCAGCGGGCGCAGGCGTTCGAGATCGCCGGATGCGGCAGCCTCGACGATCTGCTCGCGCATCTTGCGCACTGGCTCCGGCACCTTGCTGATGTCGTAGATCACTTCGACGGGCTTGGAATCGTCGGATGCGCCCGGTGTCTTGTCGACGCTCTGGCCGCCTTGCTTGTTGACGAGCGGGTCGGGCTGGGGAATGCCGGAAGAGCCGTTCTGTGGTGCAGCCGGCTGCTGCTGGCCCTGTTGCGCTGTGGCCGGCGCATCGGGTTGGCCCGGAATCTTCTGAAGTTCGGAAAGCGCGTAGGCGGAAGATGCGGGCAGCACGCTGCCTGCGGCAAGGCCGACGGCAAGCAGGACCGGCGCGAGCGGGATTCGCGAGAAAATATCTTTACCGGTACGCATGAGACTCTCTGTATTGCCCTTATTGCAGGGTCCTGTTGGTGGAAAACTCACCTGCCAGCATGCGATCACGCAGCGAGTCCAGCAAAGCCTCGGCACTGCCTTCTCCATGCAGTCTGATCGTCTCGCGCAGTGCATGGGCAATTGCGGCATCGGCAATGATCTCAGGCTCGATGCCATCGGCCATGCCATCGGCCCAAGCCTCGTTCTGGTATTCCAGAGCCGCCTGCATCTTTTCGTGGACGATCATGTCGTCGATGTCGTTGAGGCTTGGTTCCATTGTCTTTTCCTCAGCACTTCTCATGTCTTACCGCTACGTTAACAACACTAACAGCCTTTTCCCAAAACGACACGTCCGCATGCGAAAACAGGTTAATTAATCGCTAATTTCCAAAGCGCGAAGTAATTTCTGTGGCAAGTGTTGCACCTTCGTTACGGTAACGCTCTTCTGCCACGATGGCCGCCTGGGTGCAATCCGTATAAACCGAGGCAAAAGCGCGGTAGCCGCGATTGAAGGCTGCGGTCAGTTTTTCCTTGCGCTGCTGCTCTCCATTCGTTTCAGAATCAAGCAGTTGCTGCATGTCGGTCCGCCATTCGTCAGCCCCCGGCGCCTTGCACAGCGTGCGCAGGTAATGCACCGAACCCAGAATCTCCGCCAGCCGCGCCAGCTTGTCGTCATAGGGTACGATCACGACCTGTGGTGCGGCCTCCTCCGGTGGCGGAGGGGGAGGCGCATTCTTGCCGCCCTGCGCCATAGTGGGACCCGCCGAGACGAGGCCGGCAAAGACGAGCAATGACAAGACAACGCGTCGAACGGGAATCATGCATCCAGTTGATACAGGGAGCATGACAGGAACAAGGCGGATGCGGCAGTTTCCACTTCTATTCTGCCGGCTATCCCGGCCGTGACCTTATTCGTCGGCAGCCAGCCGCTCCGCACATTCGAGCACGCTCTGCGGTACCGGCATGCGGCGGATCTCCTCCACGCTGTACCAGCCGAGTGCGGCTGCATCGTCGGCGGCTTCGGCCACCAGATGGCGGTCCGCTTCGACGCGGAAGACGGACAGAAAGAAATGGCTGCTGATGCCGCCGTCGAGCGCATGCGTTTTCAGGTCATAGGTGGAGAACAGGCGAGGATTGCGCGCCTGGATGCCGGTCTCCTCGAAAAACTCACGCAGCGCCGTCTCCTCAGGCGTTTCGCCCGGCTCGCCGCGCCCGCCCGGAAAGGCATACATGTCGGCGGACGGCGGGTTGCGCCGCAGCACGAGAAGGAACCGGCCATCACGTTCCAGGATGGCGGAGGAGGCGGGTTTGGCTTGGGAGGTCATTGCTTCGCACGCTTTGCTGTGATGCCGCCTTATCCCACGGGCGGCTCATCTTGCGCAACCGTCGGGCTTGCGTGAAATATGCTTCTCGATTCCTGCGAGATGCCACTGACCTGCTTGTGACCTGCTTGTGACCTACCTGATCTATGCCCTTGCCGCCCTCTTCGAAATTGCCGGCTGCTTCGCCTTCTGGGCTTGGCTGCGGCTGGCAAAGCCCGTCTTGTGGCTGGCGCCGGGCATGGTGTCGCTGGCATTGTTTGCCTGGCTGCTGACGCTGGTGCCGAGCGAGGCGGCCGGCCGCACCTTCGCTGCCTATGGCGGCATCTATATCATTGCCTCGCTTTTGTGGCTCTGGCTGGTAGAGAATCGCGTTCCCGACCGCTGGGATATCGGTGGCGCGCTGGTCTGCCTCGCCGGCACGGCTATCATCCTCTTTGCACCGCGCGGTTAGAACAATTCCGCTAAAGATGTGCAGGGCCTTTCCATTCAGAATCGCTTGAGGGCAAAGCGCCTTGACCGATGCCGGGCAGGGTGCAAAGACATCCGCATGTGTGGACGTTTTGCCCTGACAGCAGTGGTCAAGGATATCGCCGAAACCTTCAGCCTTGCCGAGCTGGAAGGCTTTCCGGCGCGTTACAACATCGCGCCGACACAGCCGATTCTCGTGGTCGTCGCCGGCGAGGGGCAGGAACCGGGCAGCAACCTGCCGGATCGCCGCGCTTTGCTGGTGCGCTGGGGCTTCACACCGGGCTGGGTCAAGGACCCGAAGGAATTTCCGCTGCTTATCAATGCGCGTTCGGAAACCGCGATCGGCAAGGCCTCCTTCCGCGCTGCCATGCGCCATCGCCGCATCCTCATCCCGGCCTCCGGCTTCTATGAATGGCATCGTCCTTCGAAGGAAAGCGGCGAGAAGGCGCAGGCCTATTGGATCCGGCCGCGCCGTGGCGGCGTCATCGCCTTTGCCGGCCTGATGGAAACATGGTCCTCGGCCGATGGGTCTGAGGTCGATACCGGCGCCATCCTGACGACGAAGGCCAACGGCGCCATTTCCTCGATCCATGACCGCATGCCCGTCGTCATCCAGCCGGAGGATTTTTCCCGCTGGCTGGACTGCAAGACGCAGGAGCCGCGCAAGGTCGTCGACCTCATGCAGCCGGTTCAGGACGATTTCTTCGAGGCGATCCCGGTCTCCGACAAGGTCAACAAGGTCGCGAACATGGGGCCGGATCTGCACGATCCGGTGCCGCTCGAAAAGCTGCCGAAGCCGCCCCAGAAGAAAACGCCCGATGACGGGCAGCTCAGTTTCTTCTGAAACGCACCACGTAAAGCTGCCCCAGCCTTTCGGCCGCCTCTCATGGCGCGGATCGTCTTACCTATGGTCTCGGTGCAGCCACGGCATCGTTCGTCTGGTTCTTTGGGCTGGAATATGGGGCGCGTCTCTTGCAGCCCATTTTAGTCAGACCCGCCGCATGGCGGGTTCCGGATGCCATTATCGGCATTGTCATGAGCCTGCTGGCGATCAGCCTGCGCGTGCGGTTCTTCGCGCCCGCTCAGGCGAGCTTCTTGACCGGCGCCGGCTTTGCCATCATCGAGGCGGCAGCCACGGCCTTGAGGCCGAGCGGGCGGTAGTTGGTCGCGAGATCCGGCTTGGCTGTCTGCTGCTGTTCCGACTTCTTCGAGGTCACGATACTCTCCTTACGTGTTTCCCTAGAATTTTATGTATCTTGCTCTTTTGTCCTCAATAGCGACAAAACAGAGGCATTGCTCATCAGGAAATGTGAATACGGACCATAATTCGCGAGGCTTAACCGAAGCCTGCGTACGTTAATACTTACTTAAGAAAATAGACGCTCAGATATGGCGGCCGATGTCGTCCTCGCCGACACCGGGCTCCTCGATGGTCAGCGTGCCATATTTGCGTTTCCACTTCCGCGCTCCGAAGGGCAGCGAAATGAGGTAGGCGCAGACCGTGAAGACCATCACTTCCCAGGTGAAGCTCATCAGCAGTGCAACGTAGATGACGACGCCGAGCATCGCCGGCAGCACGAGATCGCGTCGCATCCGGCTTTCGGATTTACCGGACCAGACAGGCAGGCGGCTGATGAGCAGGAAGGCGATGAGGACCGTGTAGCCCGAGGAGAAAAAGGCGAAGGTACGGTCCGTGGAGAGGCCGAGGAAGCCCAGATAGACAGGCAGCAGCACCAGCATGGCGCCGGCCGGCGCCGGCACGCCGACGAAATATTCCGATTGCCAGGGCGCGCGGTTCTCGCGCTCCGACATCACGTTGAAGCGCGCCAGCCTCAGGCCGGCCGCGATCGCGTAGATGAGTGCTGCGATCCAGCCGAGCGAGCGCGCCTCATCAAGCGCATAGACATAGACCACGAGGGCAGGGGCAACGCCGAAATTGACGATATCGGCAAGCGAATCCATCTGCGCGCCGAATTTCGACGTAGCCTTCATCAGCCTTGCGACACGGCCGTCGATGCCATCGAGGAAGGCGGCGACCAGCACCATGGCGACAGCCAGCTCGTAGCGGTTCTCAAAGGCGAGCCGGATGCCGGTCAGGCCGGCGCAGATCGCCAGGATGGTGATGAGGTTCGGAACAACAAGCCGGATCGGAATCTCGCGCAGGCGCGGCCCGCGGGCGGAATCGTCGTTTGGGCCGTTCGGTTCGAAGGGCGGAAAAGGGGGTTCCATATCGCGCGCTCCTGGAAATTAGCTGCGGCGACTGATGACCGGACCCTTTGCCGAGGCGAATTCGGCAATGACGGTCTCGCCGGCTATCGCCGTCTGGCCAAGCGAAACGCGTGGCGCGGTATTGGCGGGCAGGAATACGTCGAGTCGCGAGCCGAAGCGGATAAGGCCGAAACGCTCGCCGGCATCGACAGGTTCGTTGACATGCGAAAAGCAGAGGATGCGGCGCGCCACGAGGCCGGCGATCTGCACCACGCCGATCTGTCCATGACGGGTCTCGATGATGAGGCCGTTGCGTTCGTTCTCTTCGCTCGCCTTGTCGAGTTCGGCATTCACGAAGCTGCCCGGTCGATGGTTGATGCTGACGATGCGCCCGCGCATCGGCGCGCGGTTCACATGGCAGTTGAAGACGTTCATGAAGACGGAAATGCGCAGCATCGGTTCACTGCCGAGGTTCAGCTCGGCGGGCGGCGTGACCATCTGGATCGAGGAGACCTTGCCGTCGGCCGGCGAGATGACGAGATCATCGTCCTGCGGCGTGACGCGCTCGGGATCACGGAAGAAGTAGGCGCACCACAGCGTCAGGATAAGGCCGATCCAGAAGAGCGGCTTGAAGATCCAGCCCAATACGAGCGACGCGACGAAGAAGGCGGCGACGAAGGGATAACCTTCCTTGTGCACCGGAACGATCGTGTTGCGAACCGTATCGAACAAGCTCATGAATGCCGGCCTCCTGTCGTTTTTCGTATCCGCTGGTTACAGAAAAACGACACTGGGAGCAATGCCGCGGATATCAGCAAGGCATTCATGCGCCGGTTCTGAACAACAAAACGGGCACTTTGGCCTGTTTCGATACTCAGCTTGCTGGCGCCAGCCGGTTGACGATGCCCAACTCGTCTTTCTCGCGCACCTGCTTCAGATGCTCTTCGGCCTGTGTCGCCTCGCGCTGGCGGCTCCACATCGAGGCATAAAGGCCGTTCTGTTCGAGAAGGGCGGCATGCGTGCCGCGCTCGGCTATCTCGCCGCTCTTCAAGACGATGATCTCGTCCGCACCGATGACGGTGGAGAGGCGATGGGCGATGACCAGCGTCGTGCGGTTCTTGGAAACGACATCGAGCGCCGTCTGGATTTCCCGCTCCGTCGTCGTGTCGAGCGCCGATGTCGCCTCGTCGAGGATGAGAATCGGCGGCGCCTTCAGAATGGTGCGGGCAATCGCCACGCGCTGCTTTTCACCGCCTGAAAGCTTCAAACCGCGCTCGCCGACCTTGGTTTCGAAACCCTCCGGCAGCGTCTCGATGAAATGCCCGATCTGGGCGATTTCGGCTGCCTGCTTGACCTCGGCTTCGCTGGCCGAAGGCCGGCCGTAACGGATGTTGTAGGCCACCGTGTCGTTGAACAGCACCGTATCCTGCGGCACCATGCCGATCACCGAGCGCAGGCTCTTCTGCGTGATGCCTCGTATATCCTGCCCGTCGACGGTGATCGCGCCGCTCTGGATATCGTAGAAGCGATAGAGCAGCCGCGACAGCGTCGATTTGCCGGCCCCCGAGGGACCGACGACCGCGACCGTCTTGCCGGCGGGCACCTCGAAGGAAATGCCTTTCAGGATCGGCCGGGCCGCATCATAGGCGAAATGCACATCCTTGAAGGAGATGGCGCCCTGGCCGATGGCAAGGTCTTTCGCATCCGGCGCGTCCAGCACCTCGGCCCTGACCTCCAGAAGATCGAACATCTGCTCGATATCGATCAGCCCCTGGCGGATTTCGCGATAGACGAAGCCGATGAAGTTCAGCGGTACGGAAAGCTGCAGCAGCATGGAATTGACGAAGACAAAATCGCCGACCGTATGTTCGCCGCGCTGCACCGACCAGGCCGAGAGAACGAGCATGATGGTCGTGCCGATACCGAAGATCACGCCCTGGCCGAAGTTCAGCCAGCCGAGCGAGGTCCAGACATCGGTCGCCGCCTTCTCATAGCGCTCCATCGACTTGTCGAAGCGCTTGGCCTCCATCTCCTCGTTGCCGAAATATTTGACCGTCTCGAAGTTGAGGAGCGAGTCGATCGCCTTGGTATTGGCGTCGGTATCGCTGTCGTTCATCGCCCGGCGAATGGAGATGCGCCAGTCGGAAGCGCGGATCGTGAACCAGATATAGGCCCAGACGGTAAAGGCGGTGACCGCAAGATACGAGAAGCCGTAGCCCCACCAGAAGATCGCTGCCGTCAGCAGGAATTCGATGACGGTCGGGATCGAGTTCAGGATCGTGAAACGCACGATCGTTTCGATGCCCTTGGTGCCGCGCTCGATGATGCGTGAAAGCCCGCCCGTCTTGCGCTCCAGGTGGAAG